>Ga0070665_100003464_pt1 | contig 16819 bp, 13 predicted proteins | sample KBSS13metaG_FD_65862 | JGI IMG/M metagenome (GOLD analysis project Ga0070665, IMG submission 65862) | Switchgrass rhizosphere microbial communities from Kellogg Biological Station, Michigan, USA - KBS S1-3 metaG | ecosystem: Host-associated > Plants > Roots > Rhizosphere > Soil ... | reverse complement strand
GTCCATGGCGAACAGCAGCGGGATGCCGAGGCGGGATTCCTCGACGGCCACCTTCTGCAGGCGGCCCAGCGGCTCCGCGCCGGCCACGTGCAGGTATGAGCCCACCGAGCCGGCGCGCACGCGTTCCAGTTCGGCATCGTCGAGACGGGAGTTCAGCGACTTGCTGCGACCGCCGGCGCGCTGCACCAACTGGCCGACCTTCTCCTCCAAGGTCATCTTCTTGAGTAGGATTTCGGTGCGGTTGGGTGTCTGAGCACCGGCAAGTCCCGCGGCGGACAAAACGACGACAGCAACAGAGGCCACGGCTGCGTGGCGCAACAGGCGCAACAAGAGCGAATCTCCCCCGACGTAAGTCTCGGGAATCTACCCGAACCCCTGGGCCGGTGTCCCGTTTTCAAGGAGGAAAGTCCGCGAGATGTTGAAGATTCATTCGTTAGGTCATTGGCTCTGGAAGAAGCGCGTGCCGCTGATCCCGCGCTGGCTGGCATTGTTCAATCGCGTGGTGTTCGCCGTGCAGCTGCCGTCGGAAACCCGGCTCGGTCGCGAGGTGCAGTTCGGCTACTCCGGGCTGGGCACGGTGATCCATCCCCGCGCCATCATCGGCGACCGCGTGAAGATCGGGCCGGGCGTGGTGGTCGGCGGTCGTTCGGAGATCTACGACGTGCCCGTCATCGAGGACGACGTGCAGCTCGGCGTGGGCGCCAAGATACTGGGACCGGTGCGCGTGGGGCGTGGGGCCATCGTCGGCGCGAACGCCGTGGTGCTGCACGACGTGCCCGCCGGCGTGGTAGTGGGCGGTATCCCGGCACGCATCCTGCGCCAGCGCGATGACACGGTGAACGAAGCCCTGATCCTCGAAACCGGGTTGTCCAACACCGGTACGTGAATCCGCGCAGGCGACGCGGCACACTTGCCGCATGCGTCGACTGTTGTTTGTCCTCTGCCTGGTTCTTTCCATTGGCCCCGTCCTGGCGGCCGATCCCTCTCCGGCCGACTACCTGGCGCGCCTCGCGGCCGCGCGCATCCCGCGTGACGCGGCCGCGGTGGTGGTGGCGCCGCTGGACGGCGGCGCGCTGAGCTGGGACGACAACGAAAAGAAGCCCATGAACCCGGCGAGCACCATGAAGCTCGTCACCACCTACTCGGCGCTGCACCTGCTGGGTCCGGCGTTCACGTTCCGCACCGAGGTGCTGGCCGACGGCCCGCTGGCCGGCGACGTGTTGCGTGGCGAGCTGTACGTGCGCGGCGGCGGCGACCCGCACCTGGTCATCGAGAACCTGTGGCAGCTGGTGACCCGCATCCGCGGGTTCGGTATCCGCGACATCCGCGGCGACCTGGTGCTCGACAAGGGCATGTTCGAGCCGTTGCAGCACGACCCGGGACAGTTCGACGGCGAGGAGGGCCGCGCCTACAACGTGGGCCCCGACGCGCTGCTGCTGAACTTCAAGTCCATCGCCGTGACCTTCGTGCCGGACACCGCCGCGAAAGTGGCCCGCGTGATGGTGATCCCCGAGGTCGCGGGCATGAAATACCCGCGCATGGTGCCCGGGGTGGAGGGCGGCTGCGGCGACTGGCGCGGCCGGCTGCGCGCCGACATCAACGACCCGATGAACCTGCGGTTCGGTGGCGCCTATCCACTGGCCTGTGGCGAACGCGCCATCTATCTCGGCGCGCTCGAGCACACTAACTACTTCGCCGCGGTGTTCCGCGCCATGTGGGAGCGCGAGGGTGGCTCGTGGACCGGCAAGGTGCGGGAGGGCGGCGTGCCGGCGACCGCGCGGCTGGTCGCGGCGCAGGAGTCCGCGCCGCTGGCCATGCTGATCCGCGACATCAACAAGTTTTCCAACAACGTGATGACGCAGCAGCTGTTCCTGACCCTGGGCGCGGCCGGCGGCGAGGCGGGAAACCCCGAGCGCGGCGCCAGCGCGGTGCGTGGCCTGCTGGCGGCGCGCGGCATCGCCGCGCCGGAACTGATCCTCGAGAACGGCTGCGGTCTGTCGCGCGTCGAGCGCGTCTCGGCCGGCACGCTGGCCGCCGTGCTGGTCGACGCCTGGAAGAGCCAGTGGATGCCGGAGTTGATGGCTTCTTTGCCGGTGTCCGGCGTGGACGGCACCATGCAGCGGCGCAACGTGGTCTCGGGCGCGGCGCACATGAAGACCGGGATGCTGGAGGACACGCGCGCGGTGGCGGGTTATGTACTGGCCGCCAGCGGCAAGCGCTATGTCGTGGTGGGCATCATCAATCACCCGGCGGCGTCGCGCGGCACGGGTGCGCATGACGCGCTGATCGATTGGGTCTATCGGACGGGCTAGTAGCCCGGAAATGGCCGATTTAGCCCCTATAATCCGCGCCCTATGTCAGTTACCCCTTCACGCGTACCGGTCACGGTACTCACGGGCTTCCTTGGCTCGGGAAAAACCACGCTGCTGAACCGGATCCTCTCGGAGAAGCACGGCAAGCGCATCGCGGTCATCGAGAACGAATTCGGCGAAGTCGGCGTCGATTCTGAGCTGGTCATCGGCGCCGAGGAAGAGCTGTTCGAGACCAACAACGGCTGCATCTGCTGCACGGTGCGTGGTGACCTGATCCGCATCCTTGGCCAGCTGATGAAGCGCCGCGACCGGTTCGACTACATCCTCATCGAGACCACCGGCATGGCGGATCCGGGCCCCGTGGCGCAGACCTTCTTTCTCGACGACGAGCTCAAGAACACCTTTCAGCTCGACGCCATCGTGACCATGGTGGACGCGAAGCACTTTGAACAGCACGTCGACGAGCTCAACGAGCCGGCCGAACAGGTGGCGTTCGCCGACCTGGTGCTGCTCAACAAGACCGACCTGGTGGACGAGGCGGCGCTGGCGCGCATCGAAAGCCGCATCCGCGGCATCAACGGCACGGCCAGGATCCTGCGCACGAAGAATGCCGATGCGCCCATCGACAGGGTGCTGAACGTCGGCGCCTTCGATCTCAACCGCGCGCTGGCCGTGGACGAGGCCTTCCTCGAGCCGGAATACCCGTTCGAGTGGGGTGGCGTGTACCAGCTCGGCGAGGGTGACTATCTACTCAAGACGGCCGGTGAGCACGATCACCACGCGCATGAGCATGAGCATGAGCATCATCATGATCATGAACACGAGGAAGGTCACTCGCATGAAGACCTGGAGATCGTGCTGCTGCCGCTGACCGATGCCACGCCGACCGAACTGCAATCGGCCATCGAGGCGGCGGTGCGTGCCTTCGCCGAGCCGGCGACGGTGGTCAATTGCCACGGAGACATCGCGGGCCCCGGCCACTACGCCATCGACATCTCGCACCCGGGCGCGGACTTCACGCTCGGCATCGCCAAGGCCGGTGCGTACGCGCTGTTCTGCGAGCACCACCCGGGCGAGTTCGGGCTCACGCTCCAGGGCCAGCGCCCGAAGGCCGAACGCCGCTTCGCCTCGCATCACCACGAGGACGACATCAGCTCCATCGGCATCAGCGATCCGCGGCCGCTCGATCCCACCAAGCTCAACCAGTGGCTGGACTACCTGCTCAAGACGCGCGGCCAGGACATCTTCCGCATGAAGGGCGTGTTGAACGTGAAGGGTGAAGATCGCCGCCAGGTGTTCCATGGCGTGCACATGATGTTCGACGCGCAGGCCGAGCGGCCCTGGGGCACGAGTCCGCGCATCAACCAGCTGGTGTTCATAGGCCGCGGTCTCGATCGCGCCGAGCTCGAGGCCGGGTTCGAATCGGCCGTCGCGAAATAGGATGGCCAAACAATCCCTGTCGTTCGCGCTCGAAGCGCGCGCCGCGGCGCAGCTCGACGACTACGTGGTCGATCTCGCCTGGTCGCCGGACGGCAAACAACTCGCGCTGGCCGGCGGCGAAGGCAAGGTGGCGCTGGCCGAGGTGGGCGAGAAGCTTTCCATCGCGACCCTCGGCGAGCACATGCTGGGCACGCTGGCGCTGGCCTGGCAGCCACACGCCAGGCGCTTCGCCACCGCGGGCCAGGATGGCTCGGTGGCGCTGTGGGATGCCGCGGCAGCGCGCCAGCTCAAACGCTGGAAGCCGGGCGTTGGTGCAACGCAGGCATTGGCGTGGTCACCGATCGGCGACGCGCTCGCGACCGCCAGCGGCAAGTCGGTGACGTTGTGGAGCGCGGACGGTGACAGGATCCATGCTTTCGCACCCGCCGCGAGCACCGCGGTGGGGTTGGCCTTCGATCGTCCCGGCACCGACCTCGGGGTTGCCCTGAATGGTGAGCTGGCGGTGCACCGCATCGAGAAAGCGCGCTACGAAACACGGCGTTACAAATGGCCGGCCGCGTGTCTCACGGTAAACTTCAGCGGCAATGGAAGATTTCTCGCAAGTGGCATGGCCGACGGCACCCTGCATTTCTGGAACCGCTCCTCGGGCAAGGATTCCCAGATGCGAGGCTACGAATGCAAGGTGCAGCTCGTCGGCTGGAGCGACAACAGCAAGTACCTCGCCTCGTGCACCGGCAATGACCTGGTGCTGTGGGATTTCTCGGGCAAGGGTCCCGAAGGGCAGAAGCCACTCGTGCTGAGCGGACACACCGACCGTGTCGACGCATTCGCCTGGCAGAGCGGCGGCGAACACCTGCTGAGCGGCGGCCGCGACTGGCGCCTGGTGTTGTGGCGACCGGGACGCGCGCGCGAACCCATCGACGTGCAGATGACCGACGGCGAGATCAGCGCCATGCGCTGGTCACCCGACGGCAAACGCGTGGCCGTCGGCGAGAAGCAGGGCCGCGTCTCGCTGTTCGAGGTGGTCGTGCGGTGAAAGTCGAGCTGCGCGATCTCACTCCGGACGAACGCCGCGAAGTCCAGCAGCGCTTCGAAGAGCTGGCGGCGAAACGCTTCGCTCCCACGCCGAAGAAGCCGCGCCAGGAAGTCTGGTGGCCGCGCGCGCCGCTCGACGGCCGCGCATTTCCCGAAGGCATCCATCCGCCGGAAGGCGATTCGCCTTTCAACGAATCCACGCGGCTGATCGGCTTTCTCAACGGGGTCTGCGGCGGCGAGTTCTACATCGCCAACCTGACGGCGCCCAGGCCACACTTCCGCCATACCGGCCGGCTCGACGAGGGGCTGACGCAGTGGATCAAGACGCGGCTGGTGTCGAATCCCACCTGCCTGCTCGCCTCGAACGTCGACGTGTTCATCATCGTCGACTCGAAGATGCGTTACTCCGTGCTGGGCGCGCCGGCGGAGATCATCGAGAAGTTCGAGAAGCGGTTCGGCGGTGCCGAGACCGTGCAGCGCAATTTCTCCAACTACGTCGGCGAGATGCGCATCGGCGCGGGCATCGAAGACGTGAAATGGGCGCAGGACTACCTGCAGAAATGGTCCGGCTGGAACTGACCCGGTAGCTAGTGCGTGGATTCGATGCGCGACAGCCCGTCGGCCACCGCGGGCAGGTGCCGCGCACCCACCGCCGCCTGGTAGCGCGCCATGAGGCCCTGCAGCGCGCGCGTCCAGCTGTAGTTGCGCACCACGTGCTTGCGCGCCGCCGCGCCCAGTTCATCCAGGTCCCGGTCATACAACGCGGCGATGGCTGCGGCGAGATTCGCGGCGCCGCGGGCGGGGTCCTCGTGCGGCTCGGCCAGGATGCCGGCGCGTTCGTCCAGCAATTCGGGGATCGCGGCCGCGCGCATCGCCACCACGGGTCGTGCGCAAGCCATGGCCTCCAGCAACACCAGCCCGAAAGTCTCGTGCGTGCCGGCGTGCACGAAGGCATCGGCGCCGCTGAACCAGCTCGCCAGCTCGCGGTTGTCGCGGCAGTACGGCAGCCGCGTGATGTTGCCCGTGCGACCCGACTGTTCGCCGCCCATCAGCAGCAGGTGGTGGGGCTCGCCGAGCTGGCGGAATGCTTCCTCGAGCACCGGGATGTTCTTCTCCGCGGAGAACCGCCCCGCGAATATCAGCAGCCGCGTGTCGCGCGGCAGGTTGAGCTCGGCGCGCAGATCGCGCGCCGGCTGCACCGGGGAAAAGGTTTCCAAGTCCACGCCCAGCGGCTGGTACGTGGCATGCGGCACGCCGATGCCGTACAGGTAGTCGCACATGTAACGGCTGGGCGCGAGCACCTGCTCGCAGAGTTCATAGGTCTGCCGCACGTACCACTCGATGAATTTGCGCACGCCATTGCCGAGGCGCCGCCCCGCGAGCTCGGGAAAGTTCGAGTGATAGAAGCCGATCAGCGGGATGCCGCGCCGATGCGCCACGCTCGAGGCGGCCCAGGCGGGATGGAAGGCGTCGCCGACCTCGATGAGATCGGGCTCGAGCGCGTCGATCGCCCGCGACCAGCGCATGGGGTTCAACGGCAGCCGGTAGTTGAAGGCGCCGGGCACGCGGCCGCCGGACACCATCGAGACCTCGTCCGGCTCGTAGGCGTCGTGGTCACCCGGCACCACCAGGCTGTGGCGCCAGTTTGTGTGCGTGCGCATCCACTCGTGCTTGGCGAGCAGATAACGCTTCACGCCGCCACTGGTCGGCGAGAAGAACAACGTGGCATCGACTACATGCATTTGGTTATTTTCACGGCGTTGCAGTAGTGCGACCAGTCAGCGCATGCTCGGTTCCCGATGTACAAGATCACCTACAAAAAAGCATCAGGGACACTACCGTGGGTAGCACTCGTGGCCACCCTGGTTCCAGCGGCGCAGGCCGCGAACGTAGCTCCACTGCTCGAGGCCGTTGATTCGAAAGTCATTGCATGGCGGCGCGACATCCACCAGCACCCGGAACTCTCCAATCGCGAAGTGCGCACCTCGAAGCTGGTGGCCGAGCAGCTGCGCAAGCTCGGCCTCGAGGTCGAGACCGGCGTGGCCCACACCGGCGTGGTCGGCCTCCTGAGGTCGGGTCAGCCGGGTCCGACGATCGCGCTGCGCGCCGACATGGACGCCCTGCCAGTGGTGGAACGGACCGACGTGCCGTTCCGCTCCACCGCCCGGGCTAACTACAACGGCGATGATGTCGGCGTCATGCACGCCTGCGGCCATGACGCGCACGTGGCCGTGTTGCTGGGCGTGGCCGAAGTCCTGACCGGGATCAAATCTCGATTGCACGGCAACGTGCTGTTCGTGTTCCAGCCCGCCGAAGAAGGCGCGCCGCAGGGCGAGCAGGGCGGCGCGTCGGTGATGCTCAAGGAAGGGCTGTTCGACAAGTACAAGCCGCAAGTCGTGTTCGGCTGGCATGCCTGGGCCGCGTTCAACACCGGCTTCATCGGTTATCGCAGCGGCCCGCTGATGGCGGGCTCGCAGATCTGGGGCGCGGTCATCAACGGCCGGCAGACGCATGGCGCGCGGCCGTGGCAGGGCGTCGATCCCGTGGTGACCGCCGCGCAGATCATCAACGGCCTTCAGACGGTGGTCAGCCGCCAGGTGGACATCACGCGCAACCCGGCGGTGCTGTCGGTGGGAATCATCAGGGGCGGCGTGCGCAGCAACATCATTCCCGACCGCGTGGAACTCTCCGGCACCATCCGCACCTTCGAGGAGCCGCAGTACCTGCAGGTCACGCAAGCCGCGAAACGCATGGTGGAGCAGACGGCCGCGGCCAACGGCGCCACGGCGGAATTCAGCCTGGAGCCGTATCGCAACCCGGTGCTCGACAATGATCCAGCGCTCACGGCGCGGATGTTGCCCACGCTGCGCAAGGTGGCCGGTGAATCCAATGTCGGCGAGATCGCGCTGATCACCGCGGGCGAAGACTTCGCGTTCTTCTCGCAGCAGGTGCCGGGCTTCTATTTCTTCGTGGGCGTGACGCCGCGCGGTACCGACACGATCACGGCGCCATCCAACCACTCGCCGCTGTTCTACCTCGACGAGGCGGCATTGCCGCTCGCGACGCGCGCCTTCAGCCAGCTCGCGATCGACTATCTGTCGACGCCGTAGTCAGGCGAGGTTCTTGGTGATGGGCAGGCGCCGCACGCGTTTGCCGGTGGCGGCGAAAATCGCGTTGGCCACCGCCGGCGCGATCGGCGGCGTGCCGGGTTCGCCGGCGCCACCCATCGGCTGGCCCGAATTGATGATGGCCACCTCGATCTCCGGTGCCTCGTTGATGCGCAGCACCTGGTAGTCGTGGAAATTGCTCTGCTGCACGCGACCGTTCTCGAAGGAGATCTCGCCGTGCAATGCGGCCGAGAGCCCGTAGTTGATGGCGCTCTCCATCTGCGCGACCACGCCGGAAGGATTGGCGGCGAAGCCGCAATCGATGGCGCACCACACCTTGTGCACGGTCACGTCACTTCCCTGCACCGACACCTCGGCCACCTCGGCGACGATGCTGCCGAAGGAATGCTGGATGGCGATGCCGCGGCCGCGGCCCGCGGGCACCGGGCTGCCCCAACCGCTCATCTCGGCCGCCTTGTTCAGCACGGCCAGGAAACGCGGATCCTTGCCCAACAACTTGCGGCGGAACTCGACCGGGTCGGCGCCGGCCAGCACCGCGAGCTCGTCCATGGCGCAATTGACCGTGAAGCCGGTGTGCGAGTGGCCGACCGAGCGCCACCACAGGATGGGCACGGTGCGGTTGCCCTCGTGCGTGTCCACCAGCAGGTTCGGAATGGTGTACGGCATGTCCGAGGCGCCTTCGACGCTGGACGGGTCGAACGCGGAGCCCTTGGGAATGAACGAATCGAAGCGGCCGCCGCGCAGCACCGGCTGGCTGATGATGCATTGCTGCCAGCCCACGGCGTTGCCGTCAGCGTCGACGCCGGCGCGCACGCGTGAAATCACGTACGGGCGATACGACAGGCCCTGCACGTCGTCCTCGCGGGTCTGCGTCAGCAACACCGGCTTGCCCATGGCGCGCGAGGCCAGCGCGGCTTCCACCGCGGCCTCGGAAAAGCGCTGCGCGCGCCGGCCGAAGCCGCCGCCGAGGAACGCGGTGTGCACCTTCACGGTGGCGGGATCCACGCCGAGCACCTCGGCCACGGCGTCCCGGTCCGGCGACTGCATCTGCGTACCGAGGTACAGGTCGCAGCCATCGGCGCGCACGTCGGCCAGGCAATTCAGCGGTTCCATCGGCGAATGCGCGAGGTAGGGCAGTTCGTATTCCACGTCCATGCGCTTCGCGGCGCCGGCCAGCGCGCTGCGCACGTTGCCGCGCTCCGCGGCCACGGCGCCGGGCTGCTTCGCCAGCTTCTGGTATTCCTCGCGCAGCGACGCGGTGGAGAGATTCTTGTTAGGTCCGTCGTTCCATTGCAGCGCCAGCGCATCGCGCCCGCGCTTGGCCGCCCAGGTGTTGCTGGCGTAGACCACCACGCCGAAGGCCAGCTGTTTCACGTCGAGCACGCCGGGCACCGCGCGGGCCGCGCCGTCGTCGAGCTGGTCGAGCGTGGCGCCGATCACCGGCGGGCGGGCCGCCACCGCGAACACCATGCCGGGCAGGCGCTGGTCGAGGCCGAACTTGGCGCTGCCGTCCACCTTCATGGGCGCGTCGAGCCGCTTTTGCGGCTTGCCCAGGTAACGGAACTGCGCGGGATCCTTGAGCGTCGCCTTTTCGGGCACGGGCTCTTTCGAGGCCGCATCGGCCAACTCGCCGTAGCTGAGTGATTTGCCGCCATTGAACACCTGGCCGTTTTCGGTGCGCAGGGATTCCGGGGCGACGTTCCAGTGTTTGGCCGCGGCCGCGACCAGCATGGCGCGTGCCTTCGCACCCGCCTCGCGCAGCGGCATGTACGTCGTGCTGGTGCTCATGCTGCCGCCGGTGAACTGCACCGGCGCGAAGGGCACGTTGAAGGCCGGGTCGGCCGGCGCGAACTCCACCTGCACGCGGCCGGGCTCGATGTCGAGCTCCTCGGCGGCAGCCATGGCGAGGCCGGTGTAGACGCCCTGGCCCATTTCCGACTTGCCGATGATCACGGTGACGGTGTCGTCGGGCGCGATCCGCAGGAAGGCATTGGGCTTGAATACCTGGCCGGCGCCCGCGTGCCCCTTGTCGAAGCGGTTCTGGGCCAGCCGGATGCCGACGTACAGGCTGGCGCCGATGACGGCGCCACCGATGAGGAAACTGCGCCGGTCGAGATGGGAACCTGCGGGATCACTCATGGCGGACTCCTCTGGAATGCCCGGATGTTAAGGTATGACCCGATCATGCAGCTGGAGTTTTTCGGTGCCGCGGGCGAAGTGACCGGCTCCTGCCACATCGTGCGGGCCGGCGGCCGCCAGTTGCTGCTGGACTGCGGCATGATCCAGGGCGGCGCGGACGCCCCGGCCCGTAACCGGCGCACCTTCCCGTTCGAGGCCGCGTCCATCGATGCGGTGGTCCTGAGCCACGCGCACATCGACCACTGCGGCCGGCTGCCGCTGCTGGTGGCGCGCGGCTTCCGCGGCCCTATCTACACGAACCCGGCCTGCGCCGACCTGCTGCCCATCCTGCTGCGTGACTCCGCCGAACTGGCGGGGCGCGAGGCCGAACGCGCCAACCGCGACCGCGCGCGCGACGAAGAACGCGTGACGCCGTTGTACGAACCCGCGGACGTGGACGCCGTGATGCGCCAGGTGCGCACCGTCGCCTACGACACCGCCTTCACCCCGCTGCCCGGCGTCACGGTGCGGGTGCGCGAGGCCGGGCACATCCTCGGCTCGTCCAGCATCGAGATGTGGATCGAGGAGGCCGTGGAACCTGGCGCGCCTGCCGGCGCGACTCGCAGAAAGCTGGTTTTCTCGGGCGATCTCGGCCAGTACGACACGCCCATCCTGCACGATCCGCACGCCTTCGCATCCGCCGACCTGGTCCTGATGGAAAGCACCTACGGCGACCGCCGGCACCGCGGCCGCGAGGACACGGCGCGCGAGCTCGGCGCCGTACTCGCGCAGGCGGCGCGCGCAGGCGGCAACGTGATCGTGCCGGCCTTCGCCATCGGCCGCAGCCAGGAACTGCTCTATCTACTGGCGCAACACTACGGCGAGTGGCACCTGGCGCGCTGGAAGATCTTCCTCGACAGCCCCATGGCAATTGCCGCGAGCCGCGTGTACTGGAAACATCCGGAGCGTTTCGACGCCGAGGCGAGCCGGCTGCGCGAGAGTTTCGGCGGCATGCCGCCGTTGCCCAACCTGGTGTTGACGGAAAGCGCGGACGAATCGCGCGCCATCAACCAGATCCGCGGCGGAGCCATTGTTATCGCTGGCTCCGGGATGGCGAACGGCGGTCGCGTGCTGCACCACCTGAAACACAACCTGGAGCGGCCCGAATGCCACGTGGTCATCGCCGGCTTCCAGGCGCCCGGTACGCTGGGCCGCCAGCTGGTGGATCATGTCCCGGAAGTGCGCATCCACGGGCAGCGGCTGCGCGTGGCCGCGCAGGTCCACACGCTGGGCGGACTCTCGGCGCACGGCGACCAGGAACAACTCTTGCGCTGGTATGACAACTTCAAGGGTCGGCCGCCGGTGTACCTGGTGCACGGCGAACCGCAGGCCGCCGAGGCGCTGGCGCTCAAATTGCGTGAACGAGGCGCCAGCGCCACGGTCTCACGTCCTGGCTTGCAAATTGATCTCACGGGCCTGCCCGCGCTGGCTCACGATAGTCCACATCCCTAGAATCGAGCACGAATGAACCCTCCCGAAGGCGCCACGGCGCCGGCTAACAAGCCACCCCAGAAGAAAGCTCCGTGGTTCCCGGCCGATGGCGCCGAGGCGCGTATCGTCATCACCGGCTTCTTGCTGCTGTTCTGCGTGCTCGGCGGCTACTTCGCCGTGCGCCCGGTGCGCGAAACCATCGGTACCGTGCTCGGGCGCCAGGCCACGCAGAACCTGTGGTTCTTCACCGCGCTGTTCGCCATCCTGATCGTGCCGTTCTACGGCTGGCTGGTGGCGCGCGTGCGCCGCTCGGTGCTGCTGCCGTCGATCTACGGGTTCATGTCGCTGGCCTTCGTCGGCACCGCGCAGGTCTTCGGCAGCGGCACGCCGGATCCCATGGTGGCGCGCGTGTTCTACGTGGCCATCAGCGTCATGAACCTGCTGCTGGTCTCGGCCTTCTGGAGCTTCATGCTCGAGATGTTGTCCAGCGACCAGACCAAGCGCCTGTTCGGGTTCATCGCCGCGGGCGGTACGCTGGGCGCGCTGGTGGGTCCCGGCGCCACGGCGCTGTTCGTCAAGAGCATCGGCAATGCCGGCGTGTTGTACCTGGGCGCCGGCATGTACCTGGTGGCCATCGTGTTGTCGCGCGTGCTGCTGGCGCAGTGGCGGCACGTCGCGCCCGAGGCGGCGTTGAAGCCCGGCCAGCTCTCCGAGCGCGAGAAGGCGCTGGGCGGCAATCCGTTCGCCGGCTTCATGCTGGTGCTGCGCAACCCCTATCTACTGGGCATCGCGCTGTTCATCGCCGGCATCTCGGCCATCAACACCTTCCTGTACTTCGAGCAGCTCGAGCAGGTGGAGCAGAAGTTCGAGGAACTGGCGGCACGCACGCAGGTATTCGCCAGCCTCGACGTCACGGTGCAGACGCTGGTCATCATCACTCAGCTGTCGCTCACCGGCTTCATCGCCACGCGCATCGGCGTGATCGCGCTGCTGGCCACCGTGCCCTTCATCATGGTGTTCGGGCTCACGGTGTACGCGGTGTTCGGCACGTTCAGCGTCATGGCGGCCGCCATGGTGCTGCGCCGCTGGGGCGAATACGCGCTGATCCGTCCCGGCCGCGAAATGCTGTTCAGCAAGGTGGACAAGGAGAGCAAGTACAAGGCCAAGAACGTCTGCGACGTGGCCGTGTACCGCATCGCCGACGCCGGCTTCGCGCAGCTCAAGAAGCTGCTGGATGCCGTCGGCATGGGCGGCACCGCACAGGCGCTGATCGCCGCCGCGGTCGCGGCGCTGTGGGCCTTCAACGGCTGGTGGCTGGGCAAGCGCTTCGAGAAGGAAAAAGAGAAGACCGGAAGCGCCGCGTAGGAACGGGCCGGCAGGGCGGGAACTCGTGTGCCCGGGCACGCGTCATCCGCTCATGCCATCGAGCGTCATCCGTTCGTATCGTTACGACCCGATCGAGCACCACCTCGACCTGGTTTTCGTGTCCGGGCGGCGTTATCGATATCACGAAGTCCCGGAAGAAACCTACGACGCCATGCGGCGCGCGTTCTCCAAGGGCGAGTTTTTCAACGACTGCATCCGTGACCAGTACCGCTTCACGATCCTGAACTGATGATCAGCCAGGGCAGCCTGTTCGACACGCCGGCGAATGCATCTCCACCCGGCCTGGCCTTCCGCGAAGAATTCGTGAGTCCGGACGAGGAGTCCGCGCTGCTCGCCCGTGTGTCCGAGCTGCCATTCAAACCGTTCGAATTCCAGGGCTGGACGGGTAAGCGCGAGACGATCTCCTTCGGCTGGCGCTACGACTTCAACCAGGCGCGGGTCGAACGCGCGCCGCCCATCCCGGATTTCCTGCTGCCGCTGCGCGAGCGCGCCGCGCAGTTCGCCGGGCTCGAGCCCGCGGCCTTCGAGCAGGGCCTGGTGATCCGCTACGAGGTGGGTGCGGGTATCGGCTGGCACCGCGACCGGCCGGTCTTCGACCAGGTGTTCGGCTTGTCGTTGCTGTCGCCGTGCGTACTGCGCTTCCGCCGCCGCCGCGGTGCCGGCTTCGAGCGCTTCTCGCTGGAGGCGCCGCCGCGCTCCGCCTATCTATTGAGCGGTGAGATCCGGCACGACTGGGAACACGGCATTTCGCCCTTGCAGGTCAAACGTTTTTCCATCACGTTCCGGAGCCGGCGCGCGTAACCGCGCAACCGGTCAGGCAACCGCGGCGTCGGTGGCCTTCTTCTCGTGCGGCAGCGTGATGCGGAAGCGGGTGTATTCACCCGGCTTGGTGGCGATGCCGACGCGGCCGCCGGCCTTGCTGACCAGGTCACGCACCACGTCCATGCCGATGCCACGCGCGCCGCCTTCACCGACGGTGGTGAAGCCGGGGCGGAAGATCAGGCCGGCGAGCTTGCGCACATCCATGGTCGCGGCGACATCCGCGGTGAGCACGCCCTGGCGCACGGCCTCGGCGCGAATCTTCTCGTGGTCGAGTCCGCGTCCGTCGTCCTGCACGCTGAGCTGGTAGCCGTCGGCGCCGGCGCGCTGGAATTGCACGGCCACCGTGCCGATCTCGGGCTTGTCGCCGACCGCGCGGTCCGCCGGCGTCTCGAGGCCATGGCGTATCGCGTTGTGGATCAGCTGCCCCAGGATCTTCTCGATGCTGCGGCGGTAGTTGCCCGGCACGTCCTCCAGGCCCACGCACACCAGCGAGACCCGCTTGGAGTACATGTCGGCCAGGAACTGCGCCATCTCCTCGAGGCTGTCCTGCGAGAGATCGGAGAGTCGCTTGGCCTTCTGCGTCTCGGAAGCCGGGCCCGTGATCGTGGTCGAGTCCGCGTCCTTGCGCAGCTTGGGCTGGCGGATGGTGGTGCCGGTGAGGGTCGCGGAGCGCTGCGTCTGCGTCGCGTCGGTGGACGGCGGACCGGACAGGCCGTTCTGCGTGCGCCACTCGCGCAGGCGCGTGACCACTTCGCCCTGGATGGCGAGGTGGCTCAGCAGGTCGTCGAGCTTCACCGCGATGGGCAGGAAGTCGTTGCCGGACAAGGCGGGTTTGTCGCGCAGCCTGCCGAGCGCGTTCTCGAAGGCCTCGGCGCGCTCGCATACCGACGGCAGCGGCAGGCGCTGCGCGCGCGCATGCACGCCGCGGATCAATTCAAGGATCAGCACCAGTTTCTCGCGGAAGGCCTGCGGCTCGCGCGCGGGTAGTTTGAGTATGGCGCGCAGCTGGCCCGCCTTGTCGCGGGCCTCGCCGAGGAAGTTCTCGAGGCGGCCCGCCTCGACGTGCATGACTTCCTTGAGCACCTCGGACAGCCGCGCATCCGGAGGATCTATGATGGACGCGGGGTCGGGCCCGGCCGGCTTCGCCGCCTGCTTGGCGGTCTCGGGCGAGGTGATGGTGGTGGCGAGATGTTGTTCGTTGCCGGCGGCCTCGGTGGGCAGCGTCGCGACTTCCGACTCCAGCGGCGGCAGCGACAGCGCGAACACCTCGCCGCTGGTGCTGGCACGGCTCGCGATCGCCTGCGCGGCGACCCGCTCCGGCAGCTTGGGCAGCGAGGGAATGGAATCCTCGGTGACGTCGAGCGGGCCCAGCGCCCGGGCGCGTACCTCGGCGGCACTGGAAGCCGCGGGTGTCTCGGGGATCAGCGCCTTGCTGGCGGAGGCCACCGGGTCGACGAACGGTGTCGCGGGAATCTCGGGGCCGGCGGACATCGCGGGCGCGGCCGCCACCATGGCCGGTTCGGCCGACGGCTCGGGTTGTTCGACGGTGCCGGTTTCCACGGCATTCACGGAAATCTGCGGCAAGGACTCGATCTTCAGCGCGGGGCGCGTGCCGGTCTCGCCGGCCAGGCGCTTGGCGAAGGTGTCCTCGTTGAGCACCGGCACCTCGATGGTGTGCGGCACCAGGCGCGGCGCGGAGATGCGCTCGATCGAGACGATGATGTGATGCACGCGTCCGTCCACCACCAGGCGTGCGAACCGGATCGCCAGGTGACGCGAACCCGCGTGCACCCGCGCCAGCGGGTTCAGCGTGGCGTCCACCATCGCGGAAGGATCGGCCTTCCACAGCGTCTCGAGATAGGCCACGGTTTCGCGGCGGATCTTGACGTCCACCAGTTCGGCGATCGCCTGCACGAAGGCGGTGCCCGTGGCGCAGGTGTGGCCCAGCAACTCGGGCGCGGCCGAGGAGGCCTCGCCCATGAGTTTGTGTTCGCGGTCGAGGAACAACACCCCGGCCTGCGAGAGCTCGAGCATGGCGTAGGCCTGAGCGCGCGCCACCACCAGCTGTTCGTCGCGCGAGCGCAGGCTGCCGCGCTGCGTGATCGCGTAGATGGTCACGCCGATCAGGCAGATCAGCGCCGCGCCGAGTGCCACGATCGGGAAATTGATGAATTCCACGTCAGCTACCCGTGCTGGCGGCCAGCAGCGTGGCGGGGTCGATGACGCTGTCGTGGCTCAGGCGCATCTGCTCGAGCGCGTTCAACAACTCGTCGCAGGTGTGTATGCGCTGTTCGCGCGACTTGGACATCAGCCGCTCGAGCAGCGGCTGGTAGGCCAGGTGCTCCACGGGCAGCTCCGGCACCGGCGCCATGACGTGCTGCTGCAGTACGTCGATGGCCGAGGCGCCGAGGTACGGTTTCCGGCCGGCGAGCATTTCGTAGAGGATGACGCCGAGGCTGTAGAGATCGGTGCGCGCGTCGAGCGTCTCGCCCTGTGCCTGCTCCGGGCTCATGTAATAAGGAGAGCCGCGCAACACGCCGGTGCGCGTACTGCCGTCGCCGGACAGCAGGCTGCGCGCCAGCCCGAAATCGATGAGCACCACGCTGCCATCGTCGCGCAGCATGACGTTCGGCGGCTTGAGATCGCGATGGATGATGCCGGCCTCGTGCACCACCTTCAGCGAACGCGCGATCTCCGTGAGGAACGCGATCGCCTCGGCGGGCGTCAGCGGGTTCTGCAGCCGCGCCTTGAGGTCGCCGCAAGGGAAGTACTCCATCGCGAGGAATTCCACGCCCTCGTGGATGCCGTAGTCGAACAGGTCGATGATCGACGGATGATCGAGCGCCGCGATGGCCTCGAACTCGCGCTGGAACATGATGGAACGCTGCCCGGTGTCGGTCACCAGCGCTTCGTTGTTCGAATGCTTGCGCTTGCTGATCTTCAGCGCGACGTTGTGGCCGAGATCCTCGGCGATCGCCAGGTACACGGCGGCCGCTTCCGACTCGCCGATCTTCTGCAGGATGGTGTAGCCCGGAATCTGGTGATTCGGCGGCGCGATCGGCTTGGCTTCCTTGACCGGCGCCGGCA
>Ga0070665_100003463_pt1 | contig 16821 bp, 17 predicted proteins | sample KBSS13metaG_FD_65862 | JGI IMG/M metagenome (GOLD analysis project Ga0070665, IMG submission 65862) | Switchgrass rhizosphere microbial communities from Kellogg Biological Station, Michigan, USA - KBS S1-3 metaG | ecosystem: Host-associated > Plants > Roots > Rhizosphere > Soil ... | reverse complement strand
CAACCTGGCCTGTTCATACCAAAGATTAGCCGGACATAGACGATTACGAGCATCGATTTTGCCGCTTCGCAAGAACCTCAATCATGTTTAGCGAATAGAACACCAGGATGATTCGGCAGCCGTTTCTGCCTGCGCTGCTGTACAACACAGTGCAATCCCAACGAAATCCAACAATGCGACAATGACTTGTTTCCTATGGTCAATGGCCAAAACTGCCTGTAGCCTTTCTTCCTGATAGTGGCGCTCTTAGCCACAGGTAGAGAGCGGTTGCAAAAAGGAGCATAGGCTCCCACGGCTCGTAAAAGAGCCAAGTCCATATTGGCGTATTCATTTCGCGCACTAGAATATGCACCGAAAGGATTAGCGACCAGATGGCATCTAATTTAGTATCCGACCAGAAAGTCATGAAAAATGGCGGGGTATAACATTCATCGCTATCAGCCCACAAAACTGGCTGAAATGTCGATATGCTTCCAAAACCAAAACGAGATTCCTCTTCAGCCAAACTAATCATGTTTTTCGAACTGTAGATGAATTGAGGCTTTATGCTGCAGTCGGCAATAATTCCTATCGGCGCAAACATATAGTGCACCGGTTCCTGAAGTACAGCGGGACACTCCTGCATAAGTACGACATAAAATTGAGGCAGGGCATGTAACGACATCAATAAAGGTACAAGCAATAAGAACGCTGCCCGAATAGCTGTGGCTAAGTATCTTGAGGGCGTCTCAAACACCAGCGCCGTCATATTGCTTTGCCGGAATGAGACTTAAATCGATGAACGGCAAACAAAGCAAAAATAGCCGTGATGCCGATGAAGATGATTTGATAAACACTCTGACTCCACCAGCGGAGTAGAAGTTGCCCTATATTTGAGATAAGGTTGGACACAACATCGTCGCCCGTAAATGCTGCCGAATCTCCATAAGGGTCAGTGGATTGCCAGTATTCTCCGTAGTTTGGCCACAATAACTGCTGGACGTTTTGAGCAACCGCGGTGGTATTTTGCTCAGCTTGCTGCTGTACCAAAGTCGTTTCTAAATTTGGACCATAGTCTAGAAACATTGGGTCCGGCTCCGCACAACGTTCTTCCGCTACATCGCAGATCGTCGCAGATTTCTCTATTTCACAAATATCCGTCGCCTCCCAAATTGAAAGAATGGCCGGCAAAAGCATTGTTGCGGCACACAAAGCAATCACGGGACGAGTTGCGAATCCTCTTAACGGTGCTGCAATTGCCATAATTTCACATCCTATTACTCACTATTTCTACTGGCGACGTCGCCGTCGATTAAACCCGAACAACAAAGCCGCAAACATCTCCTTCCAGCATTGCTTCGATGGATTTCCAATAACTGCTCCACCTGCCATGTTTCACCCGAGATTTCAGTGACCCTGTAGGATCTTGCCGTTGACGCTGGTTTCTGTCTTCACGCTCGCACCGGCGCCACCAATGGGTCCAGCGGCGAAGCCCTGGCCTGTAGGATAATTTCGAATTGTCGGCAGAGGTCTTGAAACAGCAATTTGAGTCTTTTGTGCCGGCAGCCGAATTCTTCCAGTAAGCGCAGTGTTATGTGCTAAAGTATGCGCCGGCTGCGGAATTGGCTGAGGCGCTAACAATCTCGGCGCAGGATTATTCAGCTGAGAGATTCTTTGAGGCTGTGCCAGTTGCTCCGATTGCGGTTCCGGCGCACCGAATTCACTCATGAATTCCGCCTGGACCCGAGGCGCAACCGTAATGGCTTGAACAGGTTGACGAAGGGGAACTACCATTGCCGGCGGCGGCGGGGTCAATTTGCTCGGATCGAGAAATGACGAAACACCCGGCACACTGCCGCTTTGCACAGATGTTGGCACATGCTGCTTTTTGGGAAATTTGCGACCTTTGTATTTGTTGATGTCAAAATCAAATCTTGCCCCGCCATCAACCACTTCGTTATGCCCCTCGGCCATTGCCGGAAGAGCCTGGCTGCAAGCCAGAATAGTAAACGCGATAACGCCGGATTTAAATTTGCTATGCATACGCCAGACCCTCCTGGGCCACATCAATAGATCGATAAAAACTCCAATAAGTCTTTCTACTAAAAGAGCCGGGCACGAGCCCGGCTCTTTGTAGATTTTGCCTTTCAGTGTCAGGGGGTCTTTTTAGAGACCACCACCGAGACCGCCGAAGTTGTTGATGGCGAATGTACCGATAAGGTGGACAGCGGTAGGTCCGCCGAATCCAACTCCCAGTCCTTTTGCCACGTTCATTGCAGCTTCACCACCATCTCTCTGGCCGAAGGCGATCTTCATGCCGGCGAGGGACGACGGGATAGTGGACAGAGCTGTTACAACACGCGAGATGTCTCTTGCGCAGTCATAACCGTAGTCTGCCAACTGACCTACTTCATTAGACTGACCATAACGGGGGTCAACCGGCGCACCAACCAAGCCTTGGGCATGGGCAGCCTGGTCATAGACTCCGAGAGCCATCAGAACTAGCTGGGGTGCGAGGAGGATTCCCACGCGGGCGGCAACCTTGAAGTTTCTGGAAGCAGCGATCTTCTTGGCGAGGGATGTTACTTTAGTCATTGTGGACCTCCTAATACAGGGTGTATTTGTTGAATTTGGAATTAAAGGGTTGTTGTTTTGTCGTTGCCAGCGCGCCGTCAACGATGTCTCCCGACGATGACACCACTTACTGCAGTGTCTGTCCTTGAACTGGCGCCTGTTCCAGCTCCGGCTGCTCCCGGCGTGTAGCCGTTTCCGCTACCGTAAGACTGGATTGTGGGCAGAGAATTTGCTTGTGCTACTCGAGCAATTGAGTGCACTGGCGTTCTCAAACGTCCCGATACTGCGCTAGAGCGCGAAGGGGACATCGACCTGGCCGCTGGCATCTGCGACTGAGTCATAGGGTTCGAATGAGCAATTTGCTCATTGATAGGTGCACCGAATTCATTACTGAAAGGTGCAGCTTGTACGTGAGGTACAGAAACAGCAATTTGAGTTGACTGTTGAACTTGGGGGCGCGGAGGCGGAGCCAAACGAGATGGATCCACTCCCAGAAAAGCATTTGAGTGAGGCATAGCGCCGGCCGATACAGAGTGCGGTACATAAGGAGCCATTGCCGGTTGTTTAGCACGAGCTCTTGCACCGAAGGTGTGGGGCTCGAATTGGAAACGCGACATGCCTTCTTGCGCATGGCCCTGGGCATTAGCCGGCAGAGCATGACCAGCGGCGAGGATTGTTAGTGATAGAAGAAAGAACTTGAATTTCATTTTGACGAAGTCTCCAGGACTTATTTTTTTCACTAGAAGCGGAAAGCGTTGCGTGTACCGAAACCGTTTAGCATCAGGCCGGTCATTCCGAGACCCATCAGAGAGTTGGGTCGGCGGAGCACACTGCCTAAAATAGCTCCGGCTCCGAATCCTGCCATTGCGCTTACTGCGTTGGAGCCACCGCGGCGCATTGTGTCGTGTCTGACAGCTTGCTGCTGGGTTTGTCCGGACAGGGTCTGAGTTTGTTCTACCTTACCGAAGTCGGTGGCGATGCCACCCTGGCTGCCGGGTTGCTCGGGCATAATCCAATCGGAGGTTCCGGTGGTTGCGGGAGCGCCTTGCATATTTCCCATGGCCTGGTTGTTGGCCTGGTTGTTGTCCATGTTGTTGAACTGAGCGCCGTTGTTGGGAGCGGTCAGAGCGGACATCATGTCCTGGCGCATGGAGCGACTGTTCATGGCGCTAGCGCCGTTGTTCACCATCGATCCGTTTGTGGGGTCACCCATCGTGTCAGCGCTGACGTTGAGATCTCTGTTTACGGGATTCATTTCCCGTGCCTTCGCTTGAGCTTGTGAGAGCTGTGTAGCTACTTGGGGATCCAGCGGCAGTACTTCCGGTGGGAGGTACGAGTCATTGGCCTGGGCAAAAGCTGGGGCAACCACTTGTACGGTGAGGGCCAGGGTAGCGACTGCAGCAACAGTCAATCGGGTCATTGTTTGTTGACCTCTGGTTGATTGCTTGTTGGTGTTCATCGTTTTCATGGTTCTCGGTTCGTTTGGTTTGGGGTGCCGTTTCGCTTTGTGGACTCATAGTACGCAAAGCTCGGCTGGAATGAAATCGGGGGGATTCCCACTACCATGGGAATCCTCCCCCCTTGGCATCCTCCTGACGACTAGAAGTTTGTCCTTACAGCCGTCGGAAGCAGCAACTGTGCCCGTTTCTGTGGATTTTCGTTAGCAGGTGAGAATTGTGCAAATCTGCAACCGAAATCTGTAGTTTTGGAGCTATATACAGGTTCGCGGCGGAAGCCTTGACCAAATTCATAGCTTTGCTGAGCGTTCAGAGCACCGATCGGGTTGTCTCTTGTAGAAGACAGACCGAAGTCCTGGATGGTCGAACCGGTTGGAATTACCACACCACCGGCTTTGAAGCGTTGGCCGCCACCGAGGTCGATAGAGCTGTTGCGCAGGCCGTCACCGGTAGGTACGCCGGTCACAGTTCCCCAGCCGGCCCAGGGACCGAGTCTGGCGATGTTGTCCTGCGTGCCGTCACCACCCATGCCGCCGATAGCGGAGTTTCTGCCGCGCAGTTCCCACTGGTGGGTTTCCTGGCCGCCGCGACGGATTGTCGGCATATCGGTGTAATAACCACCTGTGCCGGCGATGCCGCCTGTCGGGATGATGTTGACCTGTTGCGATGCGTTGATATATCCGGGAGGCGCGGTCAGAGAACCGGGATCGCTACCGAGGGTAGAGTCCGGTCCAGGCACGATGCCGGTCAAGGCCGGTCCAAGAACGCCGGGAGGTGATACCACCGCCGGAGAAAAAGGAAGCGGAATGCCCGAAAAACTATTGTCGACAGAATTTGACGGAATGGCCGGAACCGACGGAATCAAAGTCGGTGCGCCACCCATACCGGGTGTCACGCCCCAGGGAGTAGGTCCACAGCCAACGGGCGGTGGTTGACCTTCTGCCGGCGGCAGGAAAGGAGCACTGGTCGGCTGCCCCTGAATCAGTGGCGTACGCAGTGTACCCACCGGCATACCAGGAGCTGGCGTACCCTGACCTGGGTTGCCGGGCCAGGGCTGAGCTAATGCAGCCATGGCTTGAGTCGCGCCTAGGGTGAAAGCGACGATCATTGCCGGTAAGAACTTACGGTTAAGCATTTTCTGTACTCCTGAAGCCTTTTTGATATCTGAAGAGCTTGAATTTTTCATTGGGTGAAGGTGAAACTTGTTGTGAGGGCTGAATTAATAGGTCTAATAGGGTTCGATTAATAGGGTGCGATTGTCATCTGCGATTGATACTGTGAAAAGTTTGTTCGGTTACCGTGTAGGTCGGTTGTTGCCTGGGCATCCGGGTAATTGCCTGCCCGGCTTGGCTGTCCTATTTCCGGTACATATAACTGTCTGGGTCCGTCCTGCGAAAATTGAGGCATCATTTTCAGGTCCGGTTTTTCGGGAAGTCTTTCACCGAAATCAGCAAGTCTGGAAGCGTTCTGGTTTCTGACGTTGACGTTGCGACCGTAGTCCATACTTCTCTGGGCCTGCCATCTCGTTGTCGGCGCATCGAATGAAATTCCGCCCTGGGGATTGATATTGCCTGTGCCCACTGGGGCCTGCAGTCCCATTCCGCCGGATGATCCGTTGATATTGCCGTAATCGGCTCCCGGAGTGCTGGGCGGTGGTTCAAGCGCACCCATGACGTAATCGTTGACTGTCGCTTTGTCACCACCAATGGTGGGCGGTACATACACCTGAGTGGGCGGTGCTTCCGGCGAACCCCAGTCACCAGGGGTGACCATGGGAGGCACGAAACCGCTGCCGACCGGCGGTGGCTGCCCTTCGTAGGGCGGTGCAAAAGCGGGGGCGCTGTCCGCTCCATATATAAGTGGAGTGCGCAGTGTGGTGAACTGGGCGGAAGCAGGGCCGGCGTTGACTGTGACACTCAGCATCACGACAGCAAGAAAAGCTTTGGTCGCTTCCTTCACTATTGCTTGGCTCAGGGCTTGTGTCTTCACTGGGGCGCTCCGCTGGTTCTCTGGCAAAAATCAACTTTTGACTTTCATGCCGTGAGACAACAATATCGGCGAGCAAGCCCGTTGTCTTGGGTGTAGTTACGTACTACCCCCCGGTTTCTCCCACTATTACGCCTAAAAATTGGGGTTTTGGGGATTTTTGCCGACAATCCCGCCAAAACACAGGGCAACAAAGTTCAAATTTCGTACCGGCACCCGGCGCAATCGATATAAAGGAAAAAAGAGGGGCGAGACAAACTTGCCGGAGAGTCGACGAAGAGATCTCAGAAAAACCGTTAGCACTCGGCAGGGGCAAAGTTGAAAAAGCCGCCGGACACCATACATTTATACGGATGCGGCTGCGGGCATCCTTATATGCATTGTCGCTAGGCATTGCTGGGGTAGGCATTGCCGGTAAGAATTACCCATGCACCCTAGCAACTTGCATTAGCGAGTGACCGAATAAAAATGAGCTGGCCTCACCGGTGGTGCCAAAGTCCGATTTCCTGTGTAAGGGCATTGTAATTACAAGGTTATGCTTTTACATAAAATTACGTACCTGTAGTTTTGCATAGTGGTGGCTATATGGTGCCTTTAAAAGTGACTGTCACCACCAATAGTGCACTTTTAAATCGCGAGCCTATCACCACTCGTGGTGCTTCCAAGAGGCGCGATTTAATATTGGCACCGCTGGCAATATCAAAAAACTCTTTGCAAATTTATAGATTGTAGGTATCATAGGTTTTGTTGAAAGGGGGCGCGTGTGAGCAGTCAACCATTAAAAACAACCGAATATACCGACCTTACTACTAGTCAAGCGCCGCTTCAGCGGGAGCATGATCAGTCGGTCTCTGTCGATGGCCTCGAACATCTTTTTAAATGGGCATCAGAGTTGGTGTCAGAAGGCGAAGATGAAAGAGTGCGCCAGGCCAGAGAAAAAAGAATCAGACGCCAGGTACTGGATGTTGTCCAGCACTACAAAGAACAAAAGCTTCTTACTAAGAGCAGTGAAGAAGTAGCCTATCTGCAAAGACGGGTGATTGCCTTACTGCAACGCATGCAAGAATTGACCGAAGAAAACGGCGCAATCAAGCAAGTTATGGTCAGCCAGTACTGGGCAATGCAGCGCATTCCCGCTCTGGAAGAGCAGATCAGATCGCTGCGTTTGGTTGAGTACGAAAAGGAAGCGGCCGTTAAAGAACGTCGCTATCTGATGGATGCTCTGGCCAAGGTGAAAGTGGAGCGTGATTATCTGGAAGAAATTCTGGTTACATGCGAAGACGAAAACACCAGACTTTCAAATATTCTCAAAGCCGCCCGCAAAGAAAACGAAGAGCTCAAGTCTCGCCGGTGGTGGCACATGTTTTGGCCTCGGACAAAAGAGGCCTAGGGACTTTCCCAAAAGGTAGTTGGAACGGAACGGAACGGAACGAGTAGAGTGAGACCCGACCTTGAGTCGGGTCTTTCTTTTAGGAGTCGACGGTTCAACGTTGGGGTTTGGAGTTGGGGGCTTGACGGCTTGGAGCCGCTTACTGACCCTTTTTCTTGTCCCAAGCAGCTTTGATCTTGCCCTCAAAACCACGAGCGGTTGGCTTGAAATATTCGCGCCCCAGAAGTTCATCGGGCAGGCACTTCATTGTCTCGGCCTTACCGCCTTCAAAATCATGGGCGTACTGATAGCCGTCGGAATATCCAAGCTCCTTCATCAGCTTAGTCGGAGCATTGCGCAAATGCATCGGCACCGGGTGCTGATTCATATTGAGCGCGTCTTCGGCAGCGTTATTGTAGGCCATATAGATAGCATTGGATTTAGGAGCCAGAGCCATAAAGACAGTGGCCTGAGCCAAGGCGATTTTGCATTCAGGCATACCCATCAGCTCGACGGCCTGCATCGCGGCAATTGACTGAGTCAATGCTTGCGGCGAGGCCAGGCCGATATCTTCGGAGGCAAAGCGCACCAGACGGCGCGCTATATAAAGTGGCTCCTCCCCGGCTTCCAGCATGCGGGCCAGCCAATAGAGCGAAGCGTCGACGTCGGAGTTGCGTATCGATTTGTGCAAGGCTGAAATAAGATTGAAGTGGTGCTCGCCGTCTTTATCGTATTTGAGTATCGCCTGTTGCACCGAAGATTTGACCTCGGCTTCGGTGATTTGATCCTGACCTTTGCGTCTGGCTATCAATGCGGCAAGTTCAAGGCTGTTCAGCGCTGTGCGCGCGTCACCGGAAGAGTAAGTGGCAATTAACTTCAGAACATCATCCGAGGCAGACAGTTTCAGCTCACCAAGGCCGCGCTCTTCATCCTCAATGGCATCACGCATGATGGCGAGAAGATTTTCCAGACTGAGATCTTCAAGGACAAAAACTTTCAGGCGGGAGAGCAGGGCCGAGTTGATTTCAAAGGAGGGGTTCTCTGTCGTGGCGCCGACAAGTGTGATGGTACCCGCTTCTACGTAGGGCAAGAATGCGTCTTGCTGCGCTTTGTTGAAGCGATGAATCTCATCGACAAACATGACCGTGCGTTTGCCTTCCAGATTCATAAAGGCTTCGGCTTCGCTCATCACGCCTTTTATTTCTTTGATGCCCGAGGTTACCGCGCTAAACGAAATCCAGCGGCAATCAGTTTGGCTGGTGATTATTCGAGCCAGAGTGGTCTTGCCGACGCCCGGTGGTCCCCAGAGGATAAACGAGGCCAACTGGCCATCTTCGAGCATTTGTCGCAGCACTCCGCCAGGCGACAGTAGCCTTTCCTGCCCGACGTACTCATCCAGTGTGCGGGGTCGCATGCGCTCTGCGAGCGGTTGTTTTTGTTTGACGGTCAATTTGAATTAGTTTGCAAAAAGGAAAAAGCCCATCGGCACTAGTGTGCCGAGAAACAAGAAAACCATAAACCAAACGATGATGGCTTTGTAATTACGCTGGAGCTTTTTGAATATTGACTTCATTAGTGATTCAGTGGCTCACGCAAGCAAGTTTATTGGGTCGACAACTATCAATCTTACCACCAGCTTCATGCAAGGAAGCCAGGATGTCTATGACAACCTGGCTTCCCCACTTCTGATGTGCGACCGAGCAAACTTTGTTCTATATGTTTTAGATATTGAAAATACCTTGTTAAGCCTCTCCTCTAACCACCGGGCGGAGGGGTGGAACTGCTGCTGTCACCACCACCCGGATGAAAGGGAGGAGCAACAGGTGCGAGGCTGGGTCCGCCGACCGGCCCGCCGCCGGCTGCTGCTGCCACGGCTCCGCCGGGAGCGGCGATGGCGAGACCGGCTACGTCCTCAACCGCCCGCTCGGAAACATAATTGAACGGGACAGCTGCCCCGACAACCGGGACGCTTCCTATAAAAGGAACGCTGCTCATGTTTACGAAGGGCTGCAGAGTAAAGCTGGCTGAAGCACGATATTCGTAGATGAAGGAATTTGTGTCGATGGAAGGAGGGGGTACATTAGGGCCGTAAACTTGATTGGAGCCGCCGGTCAAACTGGTGGCGACGACATACAAGTCCACCCCACTGTTATTCATTCCGCCGTTAGCGGTAAGTTTTGAGAATTTGCCAAAGCCGCCAGAGAGATCGGTTGTAACGGAGAGTTGCGCCGAAGCCAGAGCCTTTCCGTAAGTAGATGACGTGGCGGCCGAAGCGGCGGCATTACGTGTGATCATGGCCACAGTGCCGCAGTTTGCCGCAAAGAAGATCAAATTGATCAGAGGAAACAACGCAAAAAGGAAAAATACTAAAAGGCAGGTTGCGAATTCGGACATATTTCCCGAACTTGTTCTGCGTCGCTTAGAACCACGCCCTGATTTCAGCTTCAACACCGAGAACACCCCGTAAGCGGCAAGCACATTAGACACCGTTAATAATATCATTCCACGCTGCAGGGAAATTTCCTAGCCAAATTGGCCAAAAATCTGTTTCCTGGACAACAAAATATGTAAAATCTGACAGTTTTTAGCGATTACTTTCCAAAATATTCCGCATGGTTAGTCTTGAGCTCGCGAGCCAGGTCCGCCTTGTTCAACTTCTCCAGCAGGCTGGAATATCTATAGAAAAAGTCGCTCGCAGTGCTAATCTTGCGCTGCGCGGGGCTGAGAGTCTCAAACAGCTCAAGGCTTTGCTTGTACCATTGCAGGGCCTTTTCACTCTGGCCCGAATCGGCGCATACCGCTCCGAGAGCGGCCTTGACTTTGAAAAGCACGAGTGCGCCATTGTTACCGCCAATATTTTTCTGGGCAAGGGCGAGGGCCTTCTCCAGCCTTTGCTCGCAGAGAGGTAGTTGCCGCGCCTGCCGATAGACAGCGGCCAGGGCCATCTCATCTTCAACTAATTGAGGGGCATTTTTGCTCTGGTTGAGCTCGTCATAGCTTATCTTTTCTTCGAACCAGGGCACCATAGCCAGCGTTTCGTTTTTCTCGCGATAGTAATTATTCAGATAAGAGGCAATCTCAAAAATGCGCTCTTCATCACGGGGCTGAACTCTATAAGCCAGGGCCAGAGCCCTTTTATAGTAGGCGGCTGCCTTCTGCCTGGCGGCATCTTTATCACTGCCGGCGGCGTCGGGCGATTTCCAATAAGTGTCGCCCATCGACTCCAGGAGCCAAACAAGAGTAGACTTCTCTTTATTTGCCAGAGACTCCTGCAAGCCCAGCGCCTGACTAAAATTATGCAGATTTTTTTGCGCATAGGCTAAAGCGGCAGCACAGCGCGCTTTGCTCTCCGGATCCGGTTCGGCCAGTTGTTCATAGATTTCCCAGGCCTGCTTTAGTTCGGTCAGAGCCAGTCTTGATTCACCTTTTCGCGTGTAGAGTTCGGCCAGCGCTACTTTGACTTTTGCAGCCGGTGCGCTTTTCGGCCCCATGGTCATATTGACTATTTTTGCCGCTTCGCGCAGTTTGGCCTGAGCCAGGTCATATTGATTGCGATGCCAGTCTACGTTGGCCATGCTGATCAATGGCTTGATCTGGAAGGGATCTTGGGGCGACATATTGGTGCGAACAAAATCGATAGCCTTCCGGTAAAGTTCATAAGCCTGATCCGGACGGCCACTCAGATTGTAGGCTACGGCCATGTTATTAAAAGTCCTGGCCTGGACTTCGGCATTCTTGTCCAGAAAAGCATTGGCCAATTTCTCGGCACTGCCCAAAATATCAATAGCCCGATCATAGTGGCCGCTATTTAAAAGTTGTCGTGCTTGATCGTTTATGGCCTGGCAGAGATTTTCAATTTCCAGCTTGGAGAGCCGCTCTGGAGCCGGGGCAGAAGCGGAAGCGGAAGCAGGAGCAGGAGCATTACCAGTAGAATTGGCACCTCCGTCGATCTGAAGTAATGCTGTATGGATCTGTTTGTCCAGTTCGGGAAAGCTGTTCTCGTATTGTTTCTGTAACTCCGCAATTTCAGCCCTGTATTTTTGGATATTGGGCCGGTCGTTTGTAATCACCGCCAGGTCGAGCATTTCCTCAACAGTGGGGATGATGAGATCGAGCGTTTTGCCGGTGCTCTTAGCCGAATCAAGTGCCTTTCCCAGATAGTCGGCGGCTTCCTTGTAGTTGCCTGCGTCCATACTCTGCTGGCCTTTTACGTAGTAATCACGCCAGTTTTGTTCGGCCGATCTACTGGAGTGCCCGGAATAATAAGCGCCCAGCCCCACGCATGCCAGAATGCCGATGCCTGCAGAAAGGGCAATGAGAGAGAGTTTTTTGCCTTTTCTCGCCTTGCCTTTGAGTCGGTTCAACTCCAGCTGATCCTTGAGCGAACCGACCAGATTTGATTTGCCCCGATCGGCAACCGCTTGCAGAGCGGCTCTTGCCTCGGCCATAGTTTTGTAGCGATCAGCCGGGTCCTTAGCCATGCATTTTAAAATGACCGCGTCTATTTGAGCTGCTTCCCTGATGTCCGGTCTGCTGACCGAAATCGACTCTGGCAGGTTGTTTAAGTGCTTGTAGTAAATTTCCACCAGATTGGTGCTGCTAAATGGCGCACGCCCCGTCAGGGCCGCAAACAACGTACAACCAAATGCGTAGATATCGGACCGATTGTCGAGTTCCAGCATCAGGCACTGCTCGGGGCTCATGTAATTGGGCGAGCCCAACATTTCGCCCGTTTGAGTTAAATTGTGCTTTTCCTCACCGGGCGGAGAGACCAGCTTGGCTATGCCGAAGTCGACGAGTTTGACGCAATTGTCTTCTTCGTCCGTTTTGACAAGCATGATGTTGCTGGGCTTAAAATCACGGTGCACGACACCTTTTTTGTGAGCTTGATCGAGGCCGTCCGCGGCATCGATCATGATGCGCAAGGCCTCTTCCACAGGTACTCTGGCATCGCCGTCGATCAGTTCTTGCAGCGACTGACCTTCAAGATAATCCATAACCAGAAACGGTCGCTTATTGGTATCAAGGCCGTATTGATGGATTTTTACGATATGAGGATGATTGAGATTTCCTGCCGCTTGCGCTTCTTTTTGAAAGCGCAAGATAGAATTTTTGTCCGACAGCATACGCGCGTGTAGACACTTGACCGCCACCACTCTCTTCATCAAGCGGTCCTGAGCTTTGTAGACGGCACTCATACCGCCCTGGCCCAAAAGCGAGATTACTTCGTACTGATCGGCGATCACATAACCGGGCTGGAGGTCGGATTCACCCTCCTCATCCAGCGCAGCTCCGGCTTCGGTGCCGGTTATGGCGCCATCAACTTCGGACTCCGCCGCACCAACATTAGTGCCGGTAATCTCGGCTTCCGGCTCACCGGCGACAAGCTTAACTTGAGGCGCAGCCTCATCGCCGCTACCCAGCTTATCCAACCACCCGGCGAGATCGGCTTTTGGCTTGAGATTCGGCTTTTTAGAATCAGGTCCCGTCACCACCATCCCCTCTCTTCCAACCTTGTGCCCGATCTTCCTCCTCTTTTTCAGGAAAGCCTCTTATATACCGTTTATCACAGAAGTTACTTGGATAGTTATATTCACGCTTGTAGGCGATTAATTGGACCTCAAAACGGGTATGGCCATAGCACGGGCTGGTTATATTAATTGTGGTGGCTAAGACATTGAACGTTGGTCCTCTCTCTAAGATTTTAAATTCCAAACCAAACAGGGACGATACTTCGCGGACTCAGGCCTGGAAGATCTTGTTTGAAAGCGGCAAGATGGCTCAGGCTGAGAAGAAATACGAGCAGGCAGCACAGCTCTATGAGCGCGCCCATGCTGTCTACTCGGCCAAAGAGGGCGATAAGGGCATCGTCACGGCCGAAATATTAATGCAACAAGCCTCACTCATGGAAGAAACAGGAAACGCAGCCGCCGCCCGCGAAATGCAATCCAAAGCCCGTCAGGTAATCGCCGAATACGCACGCAGTCAGGATGCCGAGAAAGAAGGTTAATCGTGAGCGACAATGATGCAGGCGCAGGTTCGGTACAGAACCGACTGGTGCCAAAAGAAGGTGATACCGGTCGCACTCTGGGATGGAAAATGATCCTGGAAGCGGCTAAGTTTGCTTACAAAGACAATGAAGCCGAAAAGGCGGAGCGCCTTTTTAAGCAGGCTCTGGAAAAAGCGGAGACACGCGTCGGAGCCGATCACGTGGTGATAGCTTATCTCTTGATGGAAATGGCCGATTTCTATTTTTCAGAAAACGAATATGGCAATGCCCACCTGCTGCACTCGAGGGCTAGAGATATTCTCAGCAAACACGTTGACGACGCACATTCAGCATTTCAGTAGGTAGCGCGATGAACGTCGGACCTTTATCTCGATTGCTAAATTCTAAAATGCGATCCAGCACCACCGACGGTTCGGTTGACTGGAAAAATCTCCTGGCCAGCGGCCAGAAGGCGCAGGAAAGCAAACAATATGAACAGGCCGAACTTCTCTACGGTGGAGCCTTCGAACTGGCCGTCCAGAGACATGGTGAAAAGGATCTCGTCATTTCCGAAATATTGATGCAGTTGGCTATTTTGAAAGAAGAAACGGGCAAGACTGAAGCGGCTCGCTCAATCAGGGCGAGAGCGCGCAAAATAATTTCCGACTACGCGGCCAGTCAGGACCGCACCAAACAAGTTGAAGGACCGCAGCATAAACAGGATGCCACCTGATATGAAGCAGACAACCCCAAAATCCGATTTGCCGGTAAATCTTGTCGTGGTCGCTGTCGCGGTTGCCGGAGCCCTTGCCCTGTCCCAACCGGCGAGCGCCATTTTAGCCCCACGCGGACCGGTGCTCAATAACGATAGCGGTCGTGAGGCCAGTCTCTTTTTGCAACCTGCCGCCGGCAAAGAGCGCATGGATGCGCAGGTGCAAATCAACAGTCTCTCGGACAAGATCAGCCGTCTGGCGGATGCCACCATTATCGCCTCAGGACTGGACGCCAGCAAACTCTCGGCCGAAGCGCGCGAAGCCATCGCCCTCAAATTGAGTCAGGCCAGACTTCATCTCATGGCCAGTCTGCTGACACGCCGGGGGACTCTGCTGGCCGTTGTCGGCGATACACAGAGGGCAATCGCCGATCTGGACGAGGCGGTGCATTCCGATGGCGCTTACGCCCCGGCTTACAACAACAGGGCCTGTCTGCGCGCGGCAGGAGGAGATTATGATGGAGCTCTGGCTGACGCCAGCAAGGCCATCAGTATCGTGCCAAATTTTGCCGAGGCCTTTGACACCAGGGGCTCGGTCTACTTCGCCACCAAGCACTACAATCTGGCACAAAACGATTTCAACAGCGCTATCCAGGCCAATCCCGTCTATGCCGAGGCTTTTTACCACCGCTCACTTTTGATGAAAGTGCTGGGCAAACAGGCCAACTGGCAGTCGGATCTGGAAAAGGCAAAGTCGCTCGGCTACTGAGCCGCTGTTTATTCCGGTTTATTGAGGCCGGCCAGATAATCAAACAATTCCTGCGCCAACTTTTTGGGAATGCCGTCGCAGGCTTGAATCTCTTCCAGTGTGGCCGCTTTTATTTTGTCGAAGGAGCCGAAGTGGTCGAGTAATTTTTTGCGGCGCTTGGCCCCCAGACCACTCAAGGCGTCGAGTTGCGATGTAATCACGCGCTTGGCTCTCAATTTGCGGTGATAGGTAATGGCAAAACGGTGTGCCTCATCGCGCACCTGTTGCAAAAGATGGAGAGCATCGGAGCGTCTGGGCAAAAGAACCGGACTGGACTTGCCCGGGAAATAGACCTCTTCCTGACGCTTGGCCAGACCGACTATATCAAAACTATTGGCATTTGCTCCGAGATCAATTTCACTGAGCGCTTCCATAGCCGCACCCAGTTGTCCTTTGCCGCCGTCGATAATAATCAAGTCGGGAAACGGTTTGTTTTCGGCCACCAGTCTGGAAAAGCGCCTGCCCACTACTTCTTTCATTGAAGCAAAGTCGTTTGGTTCACCTTCCACACTTTTGATTTTAAAAGTGCGGTAGTCGGATTTTTTTGCCCGCGCTCCTTCGAACACCACCATACTGGCGACGTTATCGGTGCCCGAGATATTGGAGATATCGAAACATTCGATGCGATTGGGCAGACGTGTGAGCGAAAGCCCTTCCTTTAATGAGGTAAGAATCTGCTCCACTTTTACATCGACCGATGTCTGCTCGGTCAACTCACGAGTCAGCGCCTGCTCCGCGTTTTTTTGCGCCATGCCGACCATATCTGTTTTGCCGCCGCGCTGAGGCACCATAATTTTGACCGCATGATTGGCCCGCGAATTGACAAAATCACGCACCGCATCCATGTCGCTCACCGCGGCCTGCAGCAATATTTCATGCGGCAACATCACGTCTTCACAGGCGGTGTAGTACTGGTCGATAAAAGCTTCAAAAGCTTCATCCCACTGCGTGCGATCGGTGAGGGGTAAGGTAATAGTCTCGGCCGAGATGAGTTTGCCTTCGCGCACTTTCATCAGGCAGACGGCCATGAGCTTTTCGGTATGAGCCTGGGCAATGATATCTTGAGAAACTTTTTGACTTTGAAAAAAGACCTGTTGCTTTTCTATAACAGTCTTCAAAGCATAGAGTCTGTCGCGGATTTTAGCCGCCTGTTCAAACTCCATTTTTTCGGAGGCATCCTCCATTTCTTTATTTAATTGCTCGACCACCTCCAGTTGCGAACCGGCCAGGAAAAGCTCCACTTGTTTGACCATGTGGTTGTAATAGTCTTCCTGCACTTTGTTTTGACATGGAGCAAGACAGAGACCGATGTGATAGTTCATGCATGGTCTGTCTTTAAAGAGCGGATTTTTGCGCTGCCGCATGGGAAAAACTTTGCGCAAAATGCGCATTGTTTCCCACATCATACCGGCCTCAACATAAGGTCCAAAAACACGGGAGCGCGGATTGTCTTTTTTGAAGCGCACGGGATCGCGCACCATGATCAAGCGAGGAAAGGCAACGTCATACGTAATCGCCAGCCAGGGATAACGCCGGTCGTCCTTGAGCGATACATTGTATCTGGGCTTTTTTTGCCGAATAAGATTGGCTTCCAGAAGGAGCGCTTCTTTTTCGGAGTTGGTCAGTATCGTCTCAAAGCTGTGCACTTTGGGCATCATCACTGCCAGTTTGGGACGCTCTCTCCATGAGGTCTCGGCCCAATATGAACGCACGCGCAGCTTGAGCGACAGTGCCTTACCGATGTACAAAATCTCGCCGCTGTCGTCTTTAAAGATATAGCAGCCGGGTCCATCGGGCAGAGCCGACAGCTGCTTAGTCAAAAGTTCTGTTGGAGTATAAGCCTTCATCAGCTTTTCGAGGGTTTACCCATTTCCACACCTAAACCGGGAATAGCCGCACGCAGGGCTTCGGCCAGAGTATCGACACCGATAATCTCCATCTTGGCCG
>Ga0070665_100003462_pt1 | contig 16821 bp, 10 predicted proteins | sample KBSS13metaG_FD_65862 | JGI IMG/M metagenome (GOLD analysis project Ga0070665, IMG submission 65862) | Switchgrass rhizosphere microbial communities from Kellogg Biological Station, Michigan, USA - KBS S1-3 metaG | ecosystem: Host-associated > Plants > Roots > Rhizosphere > Soil ... | reverse complement strand
CCGAGCCGCTCAAGCCGATCACGACGCATCTGGGGTGGAACGTCGACGTCGACGGGTTCGTCGAGGTCGACGCGATCCCGTGGGATCAGCACTCGCAGGATCAGCTCGATCCCGGAACCGGCGCGCCGCTCAACACCGAGGGGATCGAGCTCCGCCGCGGGTTCTTGCGGCTGACCGCGACCAAGGACGCGTACTTCGCCGAGCTCGAATTCGACGGCAACACCGTCGCCGGGCCGGTCGCGCGAATCATCACGTCGCAGGTCGGCTGGACGTTGCCCGATTCGCAGGCGCTGACGGTCGCCGGCGGCCTCATGCTGATCCCGTTCGGCGCCGAGGTCCCGCGGAACGCGCGCTACCGGACGTTCATGGAGCAGCCGACGTTCTTGCGCGCGCTGTTTCCCGGCGACGACGACGCGGGCGTGCACGCGAGCGGCGCGTTCGGCATCGTGCGCTACTCGCTCGCCGTGATGAACGGCGCGCCGGTCGCCGACACGCAGTGGAAAGGCCTCGACCCGAGCTCGAGCTACGACATCATGGGCCGGCTGGGCACCGAGCTCGAGCTGCCGCACCGCGCGCGTTTCGTCGCCGGCGTGTCGGCGCTCGACGGCAGCGGGCTGCATCCCGGTCAGCTGCCGACGAAGGATCAGCTGATCTGGACCGACACGAACCAGGACGGCATCGTCCAGCTGTCCGAGCTCAACGTGATCCCGGGCCAGCCCGGCGAGCCGTCGCTGTCGTTTCACCGCGATGCGATCGATCTCGATGCCGCGCTGCACTGGTGCCTGCGCGACCTCGGCCACGGCGTCGCCGAATTCGAAGGCGCGATCGCGACGAACATGGACCGCGGCGTGATCTACGCCGATCCGATCAACGCGTCGCGCAACCTGCGCGAGCTCGGGTTCTCCGCCGACGTCGTCCAGGATCTCGGCCCGCACGCGCTGGCCGGCGTGCGCTACGACTACTACGACGGCGATCGTGACGCGAACGAGGTCGCGGGCATCACCGTCGTGCAGACGCGCCAGATCTTCCAGACGTGGGGATTTCTCGCCGGCGCGCGCTGGGACACCGCGCGGCTGTCGATCGAATACGACCGCGTGCGCAACCCGCTCGGCCGCGCCGACAACGGCCTGCCGACCACCGAGAAAGCGGATCGCCTGACGATCCGCGGGCAGGTCGAGTTTTGAAGCGGCTCGCGATCGCCATGCTCGCGGCCTGCAGCGGCGGCGCGACGAGCGACCTCGGCTACGGCAACGAGCTCGTCGTGCCGGGTGCGCAGTTCCGCGTCGGCGAGTTTCCGGATCCGACGGGCGGGCCGCCGGTGGTCAACTTCACGTCGGCGCATACCGGCATCGTGATCGGTCAGATCCGCGAGACCGTTACCGCCGTGCTCGACGGCGCGGCGACCGGCGCGATCCTCGGCGTCGAGGGCACGTCGGGCTCGTGGATCGCGACCACGCAGCCGCCCGACATCACGACGCCCGGCGAAGCGACGCTCTCGCTCGCGATCGGCCTCGCGCCCGACGCGCCGCCCGGCCCGTTCACGCTGCGGCTCGCGGGCGTCGATTCCGACGGCAACATCGGCGAGCCCGCGTCGCTGCAGTACATGGCGGTCGCGACGCCGCCGCCGTCGGGCGATCTCGTGGTGACCCTACTGTGGAGCTCGACGGCCGATCTCGATTTGCACGTCGTCGATCCGCTCGGCGGCGAGGCGTACAGCGCGAAGACCAGCACGTTCATTCCACCGCCGCCGGGCATGCCGATCGATCCGACGCTGGAGCAGAACGAGGTGCTCGCGAGCGGCTGGTACGATCACGACGCGAACGCCGCGTGCTCGAGCAGCGGCGCGCCGTCCGAGCACGTGATCTGGACGCCGCGCGTGAACCCGAACAGCAACCAGACGGTGCAGCCCGTGATCCCGCCGGGCACGTACACGGTTCGCGTCGACACGCGATCGCTGTGCAAGGACGCGCAGGCGTACTGGTACGTCGAGGCCGACTCCGAAGGCAGCGACGTCGGCCACGCGAGCGGCGTCTCGACGTCCGAGGACGAGCTCGCGCCGCACGGCAACGGCGCCGGCGTCACCGCGCTGACCTTCACGATCCCATGAGGATCGTCGCCGTCGTCGTGCTCGCGCTCGGCGCCGCCGCGCACGCCGACACGCTGCACGGCATCGTCGTCGACGCCGCGACCAAGCTGCCGGTCGCCGGCGCGATCATCACCGCCGGCAGCGAGCTCGCGGCTTCCGGCGACGACGGCGCGTTCGAGATCACGCTGCCGACCGGCGTGTATCGCGTCGACGTCACCGCCGACTGGCTCGAGCCGTCGCACACGCGCGTGGTGCTGCGCGGCCGCGCCGACGTCACGATCGAGGTCAAGCCGAAGGCGGCGCCCAGCGGCGAGACGATCGAGGTCCACGACGTCGCGCCGAGCTCGGCAGGCGAGACCACGGTCGACGCGAAGTTCGCGCGTGCGGTGCCCGGCGGCGGCGATGCCGCGAAGATCGTGCAGTCGCTGCCTGCCGTCGCGCGGCCGTCTGCAGGCTCGACGGAGATCGTCGTGTGGGGCGCGGCGCCGAACGAGACGCGCGTGTTCGTCGACGGCGTACCGGTGAGTGCGCTCTATCACCTCGGCGGTTATCGCTCGGCGGTCGGCAACGACGTGATCGGCGACGTCCACCTCACGCCGGCGGCGTTCGGCGTCGATCGCGGCGGCGCGATCGGCGGCGTGATCGACATCGACCTCGCGGATCCCGCGAAGCTGCCCGCGTGGCGCGTGCAAGCCGACGTGCTCGATGCCAGCGCCGAGGCAAAGCAAACGCTCGGCCCCGCGACGATCGCCGCCGCGGCGCGCTACAGCTACCTCGATCGCGCGATCGGTCTCGTCGAGGATCCGCAGAAGCTCGCGCCCAACGCGCCGCTGCCGAAATGGGCCGACGCGCAGCTCGTCGCGCGCGTGCCGCTCGCGAGCGACCTCGTGCTGAACGCGTGGGTGCTCGGCTCGATCGACTCGCTCGATCAGGTGCTGGTCTCCGACGATCCGGCCACACAAACGTCGGATGCCGACACCGATCACACGGTGCGCGGCTCGGTGTCGGTGCGCCGCGATCGGCCCGACGGCTACGACCTCGGCATGCTGTGGTTCGGGCACGACTTCACGAGCGAGGTGCTCGACGTCGGCACGATCACCGCGAACGAATCCGAGCGCGCGTGGGTCGGCGGCGCGCGCGGCGTGCAAGCGACGCGGCTCGCGCCGGGCACCGTGCTCACCCTCGGCACCGATCTCGAGGCGTCGGAAGCGGCGCTGTCGCGGTTCGGCTCGCTGACCATCCCGGCGCGCGAAGGCGATCTTCACATCTTCGGCCAGCCGCCCGGCGACGACGTCAACGCCGATCGCTGGCACGCGAGCACCGTCGACGCCGCCGCGCACGCCGCGATCGACGTCGGCGCCGGCCCGTTCAGCGCGACACTTGGTGTGCGGCTCGACGCGTGGCTCTTGACCGCGAGCCGCCTCTTGCCGCGCGTCGGCATCGAGCCGCCGATCGCGAGCCAGCAGGTGATCGAGACCGCCGATCCGCGCGGCTCGATCCGCATGCGCGTCACCGACGATCTCGACCTCCGCGCCGACGGCGGCCTGTATCACCAGGCGCGCGATCCGAGCGACACCAGCGCCGTGTTCGGCACGCCGGATCTCGGCGTCGAGGAAGCGTGGCACGCGACGACCGGCGCGCAGTACCGGCTGGCGCCGTTCGCGATCGAGATCGCGGGCTACGCGCGCTGGCTCGACGATCTCGTCGCGCGCGACCTCGCGGTCACGCCGGCGATCGCGCACTCGCTCACGCAAGACGGCATCGGCCGCGTGCTCGGCATCCAGCTCACGACGCGCTTGCTCGGCTGGCACGGCCTGTCGGGCTGGCTCAGCTACAACCTGTCCGACAGCCGGCGCAAGGACGCAGCCGATCAACCGTGGCGCTACTTCGATCACGATCAGACGAACGGCCTGATCGCCGTCGTCGGCTGGGACAGCGGGCCGTGGACGCTCGGCGCGCGCGTGCGCTACGCGACGGGCGAGCCGCGCACGCCGGTGATCGGCGCGTTCTTCGACAGCGCGAGCGGGCGCTTCCAGCCGATCTTGGGCGCGCAGAACAGCACGCGCCTGCCCGACTTCTTCGCGGCCGACCTGCGCGCCGAGCGCCGCTTTCCGCTCGGCGGCATCCACGCCGCGGTCTATCTCGAGGTCCAGAACCTGACCGATCGCGCGAACGCCGAGCAGATCATCTACAACGCCGACTTCTCGCAGAAGAGCTACCTGACCGGCTTGCCGCTGCTCGCGATCGCGGGTCTGAGGTTGCAACCATGAAGCTCGTCGCGCTGTGTCTACTCGCCAGTTGTCAGAGCGCGCTCGATCAACGGCTCGATCTCGTCACCGACACGCGCGTGCTCGCGATCGTGTCCGAGCCGCCGGAAGTCTTGCCCGGCAATCCCGTCGCGGTCAGCGCGATCGTCGCTGGACCCGACGGGCCGATGACGGTCACGCCCGCGTGGTCGCTGTGCGACGCGCCGAAACCACCGACGGTCGACGACGCGGTCGCCGACGGCTGCGTCCAAGATCAGGTCACGCCGATTCCAGATCCGACGATGGCGGTGATCCCGATGGACGCGTGCCGGACCTACGGCCCCGACGTCGCGACGATGGGCTTTCGGCCGCGCGATCCCGACGCGACCGGCGGGTTCTACCAGCCCGTGCGCGCGCAGCTCCCCGACATCGATCTGTCGTTCGGGTTCACGCGCATCACGTGCGATCTGCCGGCCGCGCCCGGTGACCTCGCGCATCAGTACCAGCTCGATTACGTCGCGAATCACAACCCGTCGCTCGATCCGATCCAGGTCGATGCCGCGATCGCCGCGGGCAGCGAGATCGCGATCACCGCGAGCTGGCCCGAGACCGAGACGTACCTCTATTACGACCCGGTGACCGAAACGCTGATCACGCGGCGAGAGAGCATGCTCGTGTCGTGGTTCGCGACCGCTGGCTCGTTTCCGGTCGACGCGACCGCGGTCGCCGAGGACGATCCGGCGCAGACCGCGAGCACGACGTGGACCGCGCCGACGGCGCCCGGCCCCGCATGGCTCTGGATCGTGCTGCGCGATAGCCGCGGCGGGACCGCGACGCAATCGATCCCGGTGATGGTGCAGTAGGGGGTGGTCGCGCGGCCCGCGCGATCTTCCCGAAACTGCTCCACAAGCCGGGGCCCGCGCTCGATCGATGCGACATCGCGCGTGCTCGCGTCTACCTCGAGCAAAGGAGCTCGTGATGCGCAGTGTCTCGATCGCGTTGTTCAGCTTGTTGGTCGCGTGCGCCGTCGATCCGTCGACGAGCACGTCGGCCGTGTCCCATACAACCGGCGTTGGCTCGGGGTCGTGTGATTCCGGCTCGGGATCCGGATACGGATCGGATGGCGGCTCCGGCGGCGGTGGCTCGGATTGGGGATCCGGCGGCGGTGGCTCGGGTTGGGGCTCCGGTGGCGGTGGTTCCGGCTCGAGCTGGGGCTCCGGTGGCGGCGGTTCCGACGTCGGTTCAGGCGGCGGCTCGGACTGCACCGGCGGCAGCGGCGCGTGCGCGCCGGTCTGCGGGAACGGATTTTGCGAGATCGGTGAGGATCATGACAGCTGCCCCGCCGACTGCTGCGCCACTCTCCCCGACGGTGCGTGCGTCCCGGTCTGCGGAAACGGCTTCTGCGAAGAAGGCGAGTCTGCCGCGAGCTGCCCTGTCGACTGCCACTGACGACGTGTGGGCGCGATTGCGCGACGCGCTGCCCGAGCTGCCCGACGATCGCGAATCGTTCTTCGCGCACGCCGGCACGCACGCGCTCGATCAACGCCACGTGATCGATCTGTACGTCGCGTGGGCATGCCTCGCGTCCAATGCTGCCGCGCTCGCGGTGCTCGAGCGCGATACGCTGCCGCGCGTCTCGAGTGCGCTGCGCGGGTTCGGCGATCCCGACGAGATCGTGCAGATGCTTCGCGAGCAGATGATCGCGCGCGGCGGGATCGCGGCGTACGACGGGCGCGCGCCGCTGCACACGTGGCTACGCGTGTGCTCGACGAGAATCGCGTTGCGCGAGCGCGTGCGCGGACAGCGCGCGGTGCTGCTCGACGACCTCGCACTCGATCAGCTCGCACCCGGCGTTCCCGATCCGGAGCTCGAGTATTTCAAGCGACACTACGGCGACGTGTTTCGCACCGCGTTCACCGATGCGGTCGCCAGCCTCGCGCCGCGCGATCGCAATCTGCTCCGGCTCGCGATCCTCGACGGGCTCGGCATCGATCAGCTCGCCGCGATCTTTCACGTGCATCGCGCGACGGCCGCGCGCCAGCTCAAGCAAGCGCGCACCGATCTCGTGAACGCGACGCGCGATCGAATGTGCCGCGCGCTCGCGATGTCGCCGTCCGAGCTCGACAGCGTGCTGCGCATGATCCAGAGCCTCACCGAGGTGTCGCTGAAGCAGCTGCTGGGCCGGCCGCAGAAAGCTGAGTGATCGATGGCGGCCGATCTCGGAAATTCGTGTGCGGGCGACAACACGATCGCCGCGCTCGTTGCCGGTGCCGCCGATGCGTCGATGGTGCATCGCCTTCACGCGCATCTCGACACGTGCGCCAGTTGCCGCCAGCTCGTCGCCGATCTGGGACGCGGCCTCGAGGCGCTCGAGCCGTCCGCGATGCCGGCGCCGGGCGAGCGCCTCGGCCGCTACGTCGTGCGCCGGCTGATCGGCGTCGGCGGCATGGGCGTGGTGTACGAAGCGCACGACGCCACGCTCGAGCGCCGCGTCGCCATCAAGCTCGTGCGGCCCGATCTCGCCGAAGCGAGCGGGCTCTACGCCGAAGCGCGCGCGATGGCCAAGCTCGCGCATCCCAACATCGCGGCCGTGTTCGACGTCGGCCGGCTCGGCGATCAGCCGTATATCTGCATGGAGTACGTCGCCGGCGGCACGCTGCGCGAGTGGCTCGCCGCAGCGCCGAGGAGCCCGCGCGCGATCATCGAAGCGTTCGTGACGGCCGGCCGCGGGCTCGCCTACGTGCATCGCCGGCGCCTCGTCCACCTCGACTTCAAGCCCGACAACGTGCTCGTCGAGCCCAACGGCCGCATCGTCGTCAGCGACTTCGGGCTCGCGGCGCTCGTCGGACGCCGCGCGATCGCCGGCACACCCGCATACATGGCGCCGGAGCAGCGCCGTGGCGAGGTCGCCGACGCGCGCGCCGATCAATACGCGTTCTGCGTCGCGCTCGCCGAGAGTCTGGGCGACCGCGTGCCGCGCTGGGCGCGCCGCGCGATCGCACGCGGCCGCCACGCCGATCGCGAGCTCAGGTTCGCGTCGATGGACGAGCTGCTCGCGCGGCTCGAAGCCGGGCTGCAACTGCGGCGACGGCGCGCGACCGCGGTCGTGATCGCGACGGCGGCCGCATCGCTCGCGATCGCCGTGATGCGCGGGCCTGCCTTGGTTGCCGTGGCAGACGGCGCCGAGCCGCCGCGCGTCGTCGACCACTGGCTCGAACGCGATCGTCCGGCCCTCTCGCCGGGGAGCGACCTCGCGCGAGCCGGATCGAGCTTGCCCGGCGATCCCGACCGCACGGCCACGGCGCGAGCGCGCGAGCTCGCGGGCGTCATCGTGCAGGTGATCTCGAGCGCACTCGAGACCGGAGGCACGATCGCGATCGCCGGCGACAGCTTCGCGCAGCGAATCGGCGATCACGCGTGCGACGACGGCAGCGAGCTCTCGTGCTCCTCGGCTCCGCCGGAGTGCCCACCTGGCACCGCGCCCGCGATCCAGAGCGGATGCTGGACGTGCGCCGACGCGACATCGTGCAGCGCGCGTGGGATCCCGCATGCCTGCGACGACGGCTCGCCGCTGCGCTGCACGCTGCCGCCGCCGAATTGCGCCGCCGGCACGACCGCGAGCGTCCGCGGTGGTTGCTGGACGTGCGCGGATCCGTTCGCGTGCACCGCGACCTCGACGCTGCATCCACAGCTCGCCGCGTATTCGAGCAGTGCCGCGCCGACGCATGGCATCGGTACGAACACCCCGCCGGCCACCGCGAGCCCGCCACACGCCACGACCACCGGCTCGGACGAGGGGTCCGATGGATCCGGATCCGGATCTGGCATCTGGTTCGGCAGCGGCGGTTCCGGCAGCGACGGGTCGAACTACTACGAGGGCAGCGGCTCCGGCGTCGGATCGGCCGCATGCGGGAACGGGTTCTGCGAGACCGGCGAGGACCACGCGTCGTGCCCCTCGGACTGCTGCGCGTTGATCCAGAGCGGCAGCGGAATGACGTGCGCGCCGGTCTGCGGCAACGGATTTTGCGAGATCGGCGAGGCCCCCGCGTCGTGCCCGGCCGACTGCTGCGGGATCGGCTCCGACGGATCGTGCATCTAAACCTGATAGCCGGATGCAACGCGAGGCGTTAGACTCAGTGCGTCATGGGGCACCTCGACTACCGCGACGCCTGCGGCGTGGGGTTCGTCGCCAACATCAAGGGCGTCAAGAGCCGCGCGATCGTCGATCAGGGCCTCGAGCTCCTGCGCCGGCTCTCGCATCGCGCCGCGACCGGATCGGATCCGGATACCGGCGATGGCGCTGGCATCTCGATCCAGCTGCCCGAGCAGTTCTTGCGCGACGAAGCCGCGCGGCTCGGGCTCGAGCTGCCCGCGAATCGCCGGTTCGCGGTCGGCAACGTGTTCCTGCCGCCGGATCCCGCGATGCGCGTCGCGTGCGAGCAGATCCTCGAGCGCGCGATCGAAGACGAAGGCCAGCGCGTGATCGGCTGGCGCGACGTGCCGATCGATCCGAGCGTGGTCGGCCCGATCGGGCGCGACGTGATGCCGGTGTTCCGCCAGGTGTTCGTGCGCATGCGGCGCGTCCCGCCGTCGGCGTGGGAGCGCACGCTGTTCGTGATCCGCAAGCTCGCCGAGAATCGGATCCGCGAGCGCCACGCCGATCCGACCGGCTACTTCCACGTCGCGTCGTTGTCGACCGAGACGATCATCTACAAGGGCCTGCTCCTGCCCGATCGGCTCGCCGAGTTCTTCCTCGATCTTCAGGCGCCGGCGCTCGCGAGCGCGATCGCGGTCGTGCACTCGCGGTTCTCGACCAACACGTTCCCGACGTGGGATCTCGCGCAGCCGTTCCGCTACATCGCGCACAACGGCGAGATCAACACGCTGCGCGGCAACGCGAACTGGATGGAGGCGCGGCGCAGCGGCCTGCACAGCGCGAAGTTCTCCGGCGGGCTCGAGCGGTTGATGCCGATCATCGTGCCGGGCAAGAGCGACTCGGCGCAGTTCGACAACATGGCCGAGCTGCTCGTGCTCGGCGGCCGCTCGCTGCCGCACGCGATGATGATGATGATCCCCGAAGCGTGGGAGAGCGGCACGCTCGCCGACGATCGCGGGAGCTTCTATCGCTACGCGGCGTCGCTCGTCGAGCCGTGGGACGGGCCCGCCGCGATCGTGTTCAGCGACGGCCAGCTCGTCGGCGCGACGCTCGATCGCAATGGCCTCAGGCCCGCGCGCTGGACGATCACGACCGACGATCGCGCGATCCTCGCGTCCGAGGCCGGCGTGATCGACGTGCCGCCCGAGCTGGTGCGCGCGAAGGGCCGGCTCACGCCCGGCATGATGTTCGTGATCGATACGGCCGAGGGCCGCATCGTCGACGATGCCGAGCTCAAGCACGACGTCGCCAGCCGGTTTCCGTACCGGCGCTGGCTCGCGAAGAACGTGTTCCAGCTCGCCGAGATGGAAGACGCCGACCCGTTGCCGAGCCTCACCGGCGATGCCCTGCTCGCCCAGCAGCGCGCGTTCGGCTACACCGACGAAGACGTCGAGCTGATCGTCGCGCCGATGGCGCAGACCGGCAAGGAGCCGGTCGGCTCGATGGGGACCGACACGCCGCTCGCCGTGCTGTCGGGGCACGCGCCGAACATCTCCGCGTACTTTCACCAGCTGTTCGCGCAGGTCACGAACCCGCCGATCGATCCGATCCGCGAAGCGCTGGTGATGTCGCTCGAGACCAGCGTCGGTCCCGACGGCAACACGTTCGAGGAGACACCCGAGCAGTGCCATCAGCTGCGCCTGCGCGGGCCGATCATCGACAGCCGCGACCTCGCGAAGATCCGCGCCGTGCGCGAAGGCGTGTTCGATCCGGTGACGCTGTCGATCGTGTGGCCGACGAGCTACGGCGAAGGCTGGCTCGCGAAGGCGATCGGCGAGCTGTGCAAGGCCGCCGTGCGCGCGATCGACGACGGCCACAACATCTTGATCCTGAGCGATCGCGGCGTCGACGAGACGCACGTCGCGATCCCCGCGCTGCTCGCGTTGTCGGCGGTGCAGCAACACCTCGTGCGCGAAGGCATCCGCATGCAGGTCGGCCTGCTCGTCGAGACCGCCGAGGCGCGCGAGGTCCACGACGTCGCGCTGCTCGTCGGGTTCGGTGCAGCTGCGGTCAACCCGTATCTCGCGCTCGATACGGTCGCCGCGCTCGGCCTCGATCAGGAGGCGTACATCCACGCGCTCGAGGACGGCCTGCTCAAGGTGATGTCGAAGATGGGCATCACGACCGTGCAGAGCTATCGCGGCGCGCAGATGTTCGAGGCGGTCGGCATCGATCGCGACGTGATCGACGCGCACTTCACGGGCACGCCGTCGCGGCTCGGCGGCGTCGGCCTCGCCGAGCTCGAAGCAGAAGGCAACGCGCGCCACGCACGCGGCTGGCAGCGTGCGTCTGGCCTGCCGATCGGCGGCGCGTATCGCTGGCGGCGCAGCGGCGAGCTCCACAAGTGGAACCCGGCGACGATCGCCGCGCTGCAAGATGCCGTGCGCAGCGGCAGCGCCGAGCGGTTCGCCGAGTTCGAGCGGCTGTGCGACGACGAGGACCGCGCGCTCGTCACGCTCCGCGGCCTGCTCGACATCCAGTACGGCGAGCCGATCGCGCTCGACGATGTCGAGCCCGCGAGCGCGATCGTCGCGCGGTTCGTCACCGGCGCGATGTCGTTCGGATCGATCAGCGCCGAGGCGCACGAGACGCTCGCGATCGGCATGAACCGGCTCGGCGCGCGCTCGAACTCGGGCGAAGGCGGCGAGGAGCAGCACCGGTTCGGCACCGACAGGCGCTCGGCGATCAAGCAGATCGCGTCGGGCCGGTTCGGCGTGACCGCGCATTACCTGGTCTCGGCCGACGATCTCCAGATCAAGATCGCGCAGGGCGCGAAGCCGGGCGAAGGCGGCCAGCTGCCCGGCAACAAGGTCGACGAGCGGATCGCCAAGGTCCGCTGCTCCACGCCGGGCGTGACGCTGATCTCGCCACCGCCGCATCACGACATCTACTCGATCGAGGATCTCGCGCAGCTGATCTACGACCTCACCGCGATCAACCCGAGCGCGCGGGTGAGCGTGAAGCTCGTCAGCGAGGTCGGCGTCGGCACGATCGCGGCCGGCGTCGCGAAGGCGCGCGCCGCGTGCGTCGTGATCGCCGGCTACGAAGGCGGCACCGGCGCGGCGCCGCTGTCGAGCCTCAAGCGCGCGGGCCTGCCGTGGGAGCTCGGCCTGGCCGAGGCGCAGCAGGTGCTCGTCGGAAATCGCCTGCGCGACCGCGTGCGGCTCCAGGTCGACGGCGGGCTGCGCACGTCGCGCGACGTCGTGATCGCCGCGCTGCTCGGCGCCGAAGAGTTCGGCATGGCGACCGCGTCGCTGATCGCGACCGGCTGCGTGATGCTGCGCAAGTGCCACCTCAACACGTGCTCGGTCGGCATCGCGACGCAAGATCCCGAGCTGCGCGCGCGGTTCACCGGCACGCCCGAGCACGTCGTGCAGTACTTCACGTTCGTCGCCGAGGGCGTGCGCCACCAGCTCGCGCGGCTCGGCGCGCGCTCGCTCGACGAGCTGGTCGGCCGCGTCGACAAGCTGCGGGCGCGCAAGCGCAGCCTGACCTGGCATCCGAAGGCCGGCTCGCTCGATCTCTCGGCGATCTTGCAGGCACCGGTCGCGCCGATCGACGTGCCGCGCCGGTTTGTCGCCGCGCAGCCGTGGTCGCTCGCGGATCACGTCGATCACGCGATCCTCGCGGGCGCACGCGAGCTGACGATCGACAACAGCAAGCGCGCGGCGGGCACGCTGCTCTCGGGCAATCTCGTGCGCGAGCACGGCGCCGCCGGCCTGCCCGACGGCTCGATCGCGGTGAAGCTCACCGGCTCGGCCGGGCAGAGCTTCGGCGCGTTCCTCGCGCCCGGCGTGACGCTCGAGCTGTGCGGCGAGGCCAACGACTACGTCGGCAAGGGCCTGTCGGGCGGCCGCATCGTCGTACGCCCGCCTGCCGGTGCGCGGTTCGCGCCCGAAGACAACGTGATCCTCGGCAATGTCGCGCTGTACGGCGCGACGGCGGGCGATCTGTTCGCGAACGGGCTCGCGGGCGAGCGCTTCGCCGTGCGCAACTCGGGGGCGCGCGCGGTCGTCGAAGGCGTCGGCGCCCACGGCTGCGAGTACATGACCGGCGGCGTCGTGATCGTGCTCGGGCCGGTCGGCAAGAACTTCGCGGCCGGCATGAGCGGCGGCACGGCATTTATCCTGAACGTCGCTTCGCTCCGCGACCCGTCGCAGACGTTCCACGCGAACATCAACACCGAGCTCGTCGAGCTCGAGCCGCTCGCGCTCGACAGCGACGTCTGGCTCGTCCACGAGATGATCACCGAGCACGTGCGACTCACCGGCAGCCCGCGCGCGACCAAGCTGCTCGACAACTGGGATCACGTGCGCGCGCGCTTCGTCAAGGTCATGCCGATCGAGTACAAGCGCGTGCTCGAGCAGCGGCGCACGCAGCTGCGAGGTGTCGCATGACGCGTCCCGCGCGCGCGCAGCCACATCGCCGGCCGATCGCCGAGCGGTTGCGCGACTGGCACGAGGTCGAGCACGTCGCGACGGACGCCGACGCGCGCGAGCAAGCCGGCCGCTGCATGGACTGCGGCGTGCCGTTTTGCACGAACGGCTGCCCGCTCGGCAATCCGGTCCCCGACTTCGCGGCCGCCGTCGCGCGCCAGCGCTGGGACGAAGCCTATCGCTGGCTGTCGTCGACGAACGACTTCCCCGAGTTCACCGGCCGGATCTGCCCGGCGCCGTGCGAGGCCGCGTGCGTGCTCGCGATCGACGACGCGGCGGTCACGATCGAAGCCACCGAGCGCGCGATCGCCGACCGCGCGTTTGCCGAAGGCTGGGTCAAGCCGCCGTCGCCGTCGCGCCGCACCGGCAAGCGCGTCGCGGTGGTCGGCTCGGGACCAGCCGGGCTGTCCGCGGCCGTGCAGCTCGCCGAGCGCGGTCACGGCGTCGTGATCTTCGAAGCCGCCGCGCGCGCCGGCGGGCTGCTTCGCTACGGCATCCCCGACTTCAAGCTCGACAAATCGGTGATCGATCGGCGGCTCGCCGTGCTCGGCGACTCGATCGAGATTCGCACCGGCGTGCGCGTCGGCACGTCGCCGACGTGGTCCGCGCTGCACGACGAGTTCGACGCGATCGTGATCGCGATCGGCGCCGAGCGGCCGCGCGAGCTCGCGATTCCCGGCCGCGAGCTCGACGGCGTGATCCAGGCGATGGACTACCTCGTCGATCAGAACGAGGCCGTCGCGAGCGACCGGCCCGCGCGGCTCGATCTGCGCGGCAAGCGCGTCGTGATCCTCGGCGGCGGCGACACCGGCTCCGATTGCCTCGGCACGGCGCTGCGGCAGGGCGCGGCCGACGTCCAGCAGATCGAGCTCGTGCCGGCACCGCCGATCGGCAAGAACCCGGCGACGCCGTGGCCGCAGTGGCCGATCGTGTTCCGCACGTCGAGCTCGCAGGAAGAAGGCGGCACGCGCGGCTTCGGGTTCCGCACCACGCGGTTTGCCAGTGAAGCCGGCCGGCTGACCGCGCTGCACGGCATCGACGTCGTGCGCCACGCCGGCGAGCTCGTCGATCAGCCGGGCACCGAGCGCACGATGGCCGTCGACGCGGTCGTGCTCGCGCTCGGCTTTGTCGGCGCGTCCTGCGACACCCTGGTCGGCCAGCTCGGCGTCCGGCTCGACAGCCGTGGCGCGATCGCCAGCGACGCGCGCTGCGAAACCAACGTGACCGGCGTGTTTTGCGCCGGTGACGCACGGCGCGGCGCGTCGCTCGTCGTGACCGCGATCGCCGAGGGCCGGGCGGCCGCCCACCACGTCGATGTATTCCTGTCGGGGACGTAGCTGTTAAGCTGGGATCGATGGTCCGCGCCATCGCGCTCGCCGGCATGCTCGCCGGTTGCTTCTCGGCTCATCCGGTTCCCGGAGCGCCGTGTACGGACACGCACGAGTGCCCGAGCGGGCTGATGTGCATCGCGAACCAGTGCGACCGCGCCGGGGCGAGCGATGCCGCGCACGACGACGCCGGCCTCGACCCCGACGCGGTTCCCGCCGACGCCGCGATGGCCGGGCCGAACGGCTGGTTCCCCGCCTCGCCGGTCCCGGGCGTCAACACGTCGTCGAACGAGACCGATCCGTCGTTCACCGCCGATCGGCTCACGATCGCGTTCACGTCGGATCGGCCGGGCGGCACCGGCGGCACCGATCTGTACATCGGCACGCGCGGCAGCGCCGCCGATCCGTTCGTCGTGCGCGAGCTCGCCGAGCTCGACTCGACGGCCACCGAGCGATCGCCGGAGCTCAGCCAGAACGGGCTCACGATCTACTTCGTCTCGAACCGCAGCGGCACCGGTGTCGTCTACCAGGCGGCGCGCGGCGCGATCACCGATCCGTTCGGCGCGCCGGCGGCGCTCTCGATCAAGAGCTCGGGCGGCGGCAACGCGAACTCGCAGATGCTGGACGTCGGCTTCACCCCCGACGGGCTCCAAGCGATCACCGTGCGCAACAAGAACGTCGGCGATCAGGTGTTCGGCTACACCGTCGAGAGCACCGGCGCGCTCGACACGGAGGTCGCGCTCACCACGCTCGACCTCGGCACGCAGGCGTCGAGCCCTTCGCTCGACACCGGCGGAGCGCAGGTCTACCTCGACGCGGCGACGCCCGCGCAGATCTACATGGCGCAGGCGCTCGGCGGCACGTTCTCGACGCCGACCACCGTCGACGACTTCAACTCGACCGGCACGCGCAACGCCGCGCCCGAGATCGCGGCCGACAACATGTTCATCATGTTCGAGCGCGACGGCGACATCGTCCAGTCCACGAAGTAAGCGCGACACGCCCGCCCACGAACACCGCGATCGCGAACACCGCGATCGAGCACCACTGCGCGAACGTCAGCCCGCCGTACAGCGGATCGGTCGTGACGAGCCGCCAGTGCTCGAGCCCGAACCGCACCGGCGCGTAGAGCGCAGCCGCGAGCGCGGCGAGCAGGCCGTCGGGCAAGCGCCGCCGGAACGCGAGCCACAGCACGAGCAGGTTGACCGGGATCAAGTACAGGAGCTCTTCGAGCCCCAGATCGTGCGCGCGGATCACCGGAGCGTCGGAGTGAAACTCGCCGAGCACGTCGCGGTCCGCGAGCGCCGCGCGCGGAAAATCGATGCCGATCACCGACGAGGTCGGAGCGCCGACGTGATCGTGAACGCTCGTGCAGCCCGCTCGCCCGATCGAGAACGCGACGAGCAAGCCGACGACGGTGATGTCGGCCCACGCGCCGAGCCGGAGCCGCTTGCGCCACGCGATGTAGAGGAATGCGAGCCCGCCGCCGACGAACCCGCCGTACGACGAGATGCTGGTCCAGATCTCGAGCAGCACGAGCGGATGGTGCAGCGCCTCGCCCGGCCGATAGAACAGCACGTCGAGCACGTGCGCGCCGATGAAGCCGATCACGCACACCCAGCCCGCGACGTGACGCGCGTCCTGTTCGGATTCGCCGCGGCGCTTCGCGAAGCGCACCATGACCGCCGTGCCGATCGTGATGCCGATCGCCACGATCACGCCGAAGATGTGAATCGGAATCCGCGGCGACAGGGCGGGCGGCTCGAGATAGGGAAGGCTCATGGCCCGTTCTAACCGGCGCCGCGCGCCGTTCGTTCCCGCGTCAGCGCTCGAATCGGAATCGCCACAGCCCGAACCCGGCAAACGCGACGGCAAATGCCGTGATCGCCGCGATCGGCAGCGCGACCTGACCGAACCCCGTTCCGGTGCGCACGAGCAGATCGGTGTACGCGTCGAGCGCCCACGAGTGAGGCACCGCGTGGCCGATGCGCTGCATCGCCGCCGGCATCAAGATGCGCGGGAACATGCAGCCGCCGACGAGCCCCATCACGAGCAGCACGACCGGCACGATGCTCCCGATCTGCTTCTCGGTGCCGCCGAACGACGCGACCAGCAGGCCGAACGACACCGAGCACAGCGAGACGCTCAGCGACACGACCACGAGCGCCGGCACGCTGCCCGCGACCGTCATGCCGAACACGCCCGCGCCGATCCCGAACAAGAAGCCGAGCTGCACGACCGAGATCAAGTAGTACGGCACGAGCTTGCCGATCAGTGCCTGCCAGCGCGGCACCGGCGATGCGAGCAGGCGCCGCCACGTGCCGGTGTGGCGCTCGCTCGCGAACGAGATCGCGACCGCCATCGCGATGAAGAAGCCGAACAGCACGGCGTTCCCCGGCACCGTGATCTGGAACGCCGAGATGTCGTCGAGCGGCTTCGCGATGCCCGGCGGCGTGACGGCGTGCATCGGCGGTGGCGCGATCGCGACTCCTGTCCCGATCATCACCACATCGGTCAGCGCGCCCTGGAGCGGCGCGCGAACCTGGAGCGGCGCGCCGAGATCGATCGA
>Ga0070665_100003458_pt1 | contig 16827 bp, 12 predicted proteins | sample KBSS13metaG_FD_65862 | JGI IMG/M metagenome (GOLD analysis project Ga0070665, IMG submission 65862) | Switchgrass rhizosphere microbial communities from Kellogg Biological Station, Michigan, USA - KBS S1-3 metaG | ecosystem: Host-associated > Plants > Roots > Rhizosphere > Soil ... | reverse complement strand
GATCTCCGGCTGCACCGCTAAAGACTCGATGCACGCGGCAATCACCGCCTCTTCGTTTCTGGCAGGAACAATTGCGCTGATGGCTCCGGATTCGCTCATGTGGGTGGGATTCAGCGGAACGTTTCAGTCCCAGTGCAGATGCGCTAGTATAACATTTGTATGGACACTCTCCGCCGCGTGCTGGTTTGGACCGGTTTTGCGCTGGGGTTAGCGATTCTGACCCTCTTCGCGCTGCCCAGCTACCGCCAAGGCGAAGCCTCCATCGCCGGTAAAACTGCCGAGGACTTCCCGCTTACAATTGACGGCAAGCCCCTCCGCTTGTCCGATTACCGCGGCAAAGTGGTTGTGCTCAATTTCTGGGCGTCCTACTGCCAGCCTTGCGTCGAAGAAGCCCCGTCGCTCAATACCCTGCAGCGCTATATCGAGCCGCGCGGCGGCACCATTCTCGGCGTCAGCCTCGACCCCGAACCAACCGGCTACGAAAAATTTCTCAAGAACTTTGCCGTACCTTATCCCACCTGGCGTGACCCCAATCTGCAGGACGGCAAATCCAAAATCGCGCTCGACTACGGCACTTCCCTAATTCCTGAAACCTACGTCATCGACCGCCGCGGCAAAATCGTCCGCAAACTCGTCAGCGCTCAGCAGTGGGATTCGCCGGAAATGCTCGCCTACTTCGACGCGATCCTAAGGGAAAAATAGTTCGTCGCATCGCGCTCGCAAAGCAAACTGAACACATACGCTGCGACGAAACTTTCCCTTGCTCTTCGCGCAGGCGTAGCATCGTAGTTGGGTAGCATCTCCGTGAAAACCAGCCTCTTCGAAATTTTCAAAATCGGCATCGGCCCCTCGAGTTCTCACACCGTTGGGCCCATGCGGGCCGCTGCAGCGTTTGCTTCCAGTCTTCGCGAAGCAAATCTGTTGGCCCAAACCTCTCGCGTTGAGGCCAACCTCTACGGCTCCCTGGCCCTGACCGGCCACGGCCACGGCACCGATCGCGCCATTCTGCTCGGCCTGAGCGGCGAACTCCCCGACCAGCTAGCACCGGAATCTATCGAACCAAAACTCACCGCGATTCGCGCGAACAAGACTCTGCCGCTCGCCGCCGCCAAGCCTGTCACCTTTGACGAAACGCTTGATCTTCTCTTTCACAAAGACAAAACCCTTCCCTTCCATTCAAACGGCATGCTCTTCCGCGCTTTCGGCGCCGACGGCGCACTCCTCTCTGGGCAAACCTACTTCTCCATCGGCGGGGGCTTCATCGTCCGCGAAGGCGACTCTTCTGCAGCAGGCAGCAAGCCGTCCGTCAAGTTTCCCTTCTGCAGCGCCGCCGAACTCCTGAGACTCGGCGAGCAACACAATCTCGCCGTCTGGCAAATCGGTCTCGAAAACGAAAAGGCCTGGCACACTGAATTCGAAATCCGCGATTATGTCCGCAAGATCTGGCAGACAATGCAGGGCTGCATCGAACGTGGCCTCGCAACAGAAGGAATTCTCCCAGGCGGTCTCAACGTTCGCCGCCGCGCTCCGCGCCTCGCAAAAAAACTCGGCGAATCTGGCAGCGGCGATCCGCTAGCTCCCATGGACTGGGTCAACGTCTGGGCCATGGCCGTCAACGAAGAAAACGCGGCAGGCGGCCGCATCGTCACCGCGCCAACTAACGGCGCCGCCGGTATCATCCCCGCCGTCGCGCAATACTACTCGCGCTACATTCCCGGAGCTGACGACGCGGGTCTGCTCCGCTACTTCATCACGGCAAGCGCCGTCGGTGTTCTATACAAGGAGAATGCCTCAATCTCCGGAGCCGAAGTCGGCTGCCAGGGGGAAGTCGGCGTGGCCTGCTCCATGGCTGCGGGCGGTTTAGTCGCCGCACAAAACGGCGCCAACGGCCAAATCGAATACGCCGCAGAAATCGGCATGGAGCACAACTTGGGCATGACCTGTGATCCCATCGCTGGGCTTGTGCAGATTCCCTGCATCGAACGCAACGCCATCGGCGCCGTCAAGGCCATCAACGCTAGCCGCATCGCTCTCCGCGAAGGCAGCGAACACAAAGTTTCTCTCGATCAGGTGATCAAAACGATGTACGAGACTGGCCTCGACATGCAGTCCCGCTACAAGGAAACGTCTCTCGGTGGATTAGCCTTAAATGTAATCGAGTGCTGACGGCGCGCTCTTATTCGTAGCGCAGCGCCTCGACGGGATCGAGCTTGGCCGCCTGCATCGCCGGAAGCCATCCGCTCACGACGCCGACCACAATCAAGATCAGCGATGACAAGAACATGGTCATGAAGGAAAGCGTCAGGTGAATATCCACCTTGCCCGACTCATCTTCATATGCCGGACCTAGGAACGGCAGCGTGCCGATGGCAGCGGTAATCGCCCAGGATAACAACATCCCTATCGCGCCAGCCGCAATCGTCATTACCAGCGCTTCCAGCAAAAACTGCCAGCGAATGTGTTTCTTCCGCGCTCCCAGCGCGCGCCGCAAGCCAATCTCGCGCACGCGTTCTTCCACCGATACCAGCATGATATTCATCACGCCCACGCCGCCAATTCCCAGCGTCATCGCGCCGATCAAAAACAGCAGCGCTTCGATGCCAATAGTAATGCCCTCCATGATCGGCTTGAACTCTTCGCGTCCAAACATCGTAATCGCGCGCTTGTCAGAAGGTGAAAATCTCTGCCGGTTCGCAATTGCCGCGCGAAACTGATCCATCGCAGCTTTCTCGAAACCCGGTGCGATCGGTTCCCACACCATTACGCTCGAATACTTGGTGTCCCACAAATCGCCAGCCGCGGTGTAGGGAATGAACGCCGATTCGTCATCACAGTTGAAATAGCAGCTATCCGAGAATTTCCGGTCCATCGAACCAATCACGGTAAAAGGCACGCCCTTGATGCGCACCGCCTCGCCAACCGCCGGCTGACCGCTGAATATTTTCTTGCGTAATTCCGACCCTAGAAACACCACGCGCCGCCGCTCTGCGACATCCTCCGGTGATATCCAACGCCCGTCCGAAGGCACTTCGTTCCGCATCTCTCCATATTCGGGATAGACCCCGCGTACCGCTGAATCTTTGTACCGCTCATTGTGCGAAACGCTCTGAAAACGCACCGTCTCCCGCGTCACGCGCCGGATCAACGGCGACTGCGCTTTCACCCACTCCGCGTCTTCGGCTTCAAACCGGACTGGCTTCCCCGCCCGCTCGCCGCCCGCCTGTTCGCTGGTCGTTCCAGGCCACGCAATCACCGCGCCTTTGCCAAACACTTCAAAGGTGTACATCAACACGCCGCGAAATCCCGAACCGTAGCTCAGCAGCAGTGTGACCGCCACAATTCCCCACGAAATTCCCGACATCGTGAGAAAACTCCTCACCGGATTCCGTCCCAACGCCGTCCATGCCTGCTTGAAAATTTCTTTGAACATACGCCTACCCGCCTGCCTCGAAGCGCAGCGCCTCAATCGGATCTACCGATGCCGCCCGATTGGCTGGATACAAAGCAGAAAGAATCGAAATCACCCCAAGCAACGCAATCGACATCGCCGCGATCTTCCAACTGGTCAGCATTCCGCTAAAAAATGGCGGCATCGGCGCAAGGTTCACAAGCGCGCAAAATCCATAAGAAATGATCAGCCCGGCACCGCCGCTGATCGCCACCACAAAAATCGTTTCCACAAAGAACTGCCGCAAGATCGACTTCCGCGTCGCTCCCAGGGCCATGCGCACGCCGATTTCCCGCGTACGCTCGCGCACGCTCACGAGCATCACGTTCATCACACTCAGCCCGCCGAGAAACAATGTCGCTATTCCGACCGCGCCCATGAAGATTTCCATGCCCACGATGATCATGCGGTTGGCTTGCGCGTTCTTTACGGTGTCCCAGATACTCGCTGCTTCCTCATCGCGCGGATCAAAGTTGTGCAAGCGCGCCAGCGTTCGACGCAACTGCTTGTCGCAATCCTTGTGCGTTTCCAGCGACCATGGGGCTACCAGCAGCCTGTCCACGGTGTGTTCCACAGCCGGCGGTTTATTCGGAAAATCTCGCCGCATGGAATTGAACGGAATAAAAATCTTGCGCGTGTCGAAGCCGTCGTAGCTCGAGTTCTGGTCCTTCGCCTTCATCACACCAATCACGGTGTAGGGAACCCCGTTCAGCCAAACCGTTTGCCCCATCGCTTCGCGGTCGGCAAACAACTGCTTTTTCACGTCGCTGCCTAGAAAAGCCACATTGCGCGCGTTCTCGTTGTCCTCGTCGTTGTAAAAACGCCCTTGTGCCGGCGCGACGCTGCGGATTTCGCTGAACGGAGGTAATGCGCCCACTACGGGAATCGTCCCGCTGTTGAACAAGCTCCGCCCCTGCACGTCATTGCCGAGTTCCGGCATCACGTATTTGCAGGCAGGAGATTCTGCCGCGACGTACTTGTAGTCGTCTTCCATCCACCGCACCTGACGTCCGGCGCGCGCGCCCCCCGCCTGCATGCTGGTCCGTCCGGAAAACACGATCATCACGTCCTTGCCGAACGTTTGCTGATTTTTCTGGATTCCGTCGCCCAGACCTTCGCCCGCGGCCACCATCACGGTGATGGAAATGATCCCCCATGCGATGCCGAACATCGTCAGCATCGTCCGGCGCTTCTGCGCCCACAGCGTCACGAGCGTGTCGCGTAGTAAGTCCCGAAAGGACACGATTTGCCCCCGAATCCTACTGGAGAATGACCTGCTGCTTCTCGTTCAGCCCGGAAAGAATTTCAGTCTTCACGCCGTTCGAAATTCCCAGCTTCACATCCACCTTTTTCTTTCCGTTCGGGCCTTTAGCGTCCGGGATCTCCACTTGCGCCTTGCGATCTTTGTCGTAAATCATCGCGGCTTCCGGTGCCATCAGTACGTTCTTCTTTTCTTCAAGCAGAATTTCCGCGTTGGCGCTCATGTTCGCTTTCAGCTCGCCGCTGAAGTTTGAAATCGAAACACGCACCTCGAACGTCGTGACGTTGTCCTTCTCCTTGCCTTGCGGGGAAATCTTCGTCACCTTGCCTTCGAACTTTTTGTCCTTGAACGATTCCACCACGATACGCGCCGGCTGGTTCAGGTACACCTTGCCGATGTCGGCCTCATCCACTTTGCCCTGCACGTAAACCTCGCTCACATCGCCCAACGTCATGATCGGCGTCGCCTGCGAGCCCAGCACGAGAATCGAGCTGACCGCATCGCCCACGTTTACATCGCGCGAAAGCACCAGGCCGTCAATCGGGCTGATGATCGTCGAGTTCCGCAAATCCTCTTCCGCATTGTCCAACGTAGCCTTGCTCTGCGCCGCTTGCGCCTGCGCCTTGGAAATTTCCGCCTTCGACACCGCCAGATTGCGCTGCGCGCTCATCTGCTTGTTCAGCGCCATTTGATAATTCTTCTCGGCATCTTCGACAACACTCTTGGACATCACTCCGTCCTTGAGCATTTGGTGAGCACGCTCCATATTCAGCTTCAAGTAAGGGACGTCCGGCCCCTCGGCATCTACTTTGTTGCGTTCCAGTGCTGCTTGCGCGGATTGCAGGGCCGCCTCGGCTGCTTCCATGTTTGCCCGTGCCGCGCGCACCGCCGCTTCCAACTGAACCTTGTCCAGTTCCGCTAACACCTGCCCCGACTTCACCCGATCGCCATAATCCACATAGATTTTCTTCACGATGCCGCTAGCCTTGGACTTGATATCAGCTTTGGAAAGCGGCTGAATTCTGCCGGTCGCGACCACCACCCGCGCCAGGTCGCCCTTTTCCACGTTAGCCAGCTTCGAGGGATCAATCTCGTGGCTCGGGCTCAGCGCCGCCTTAACTCCAAGACCCGCGCCCAAAAGGACTACCACCGCAACCGAGCCCCAAATAATTCTCCGGCGCCGCTTCTTACCGTTCTTCCCGTTTCCGGCTAAACCGTTCGTACTGCTGGACATATCGAGGCCCCCTCGCTGTACTGCTTCCACTCTCATAGATACGGCGGCACGCTACGAAAGGTTCCGTATCTCTCAAGAGTTAGACGACGCCCTTGCAGAAAAGTCTGGCCGCCCAAAATCGGGCAAGCATTCCAACCCTAGACTTCAACTAAGGTTGCGTTACCCTTCGAGCTTTGGCCCCGTCTAAGTTTGTGTCGGTCTGCTCATCCAGAGACCACAGGTCTTGTACCATCTCGCAAAAACGAGTAGGCTCCGTGCAATGGTCGTAACTCTGGCGTCCGAACTTGTTGTGTCCCCCGGTCGGATCTCTGGTCTAAGAGGGAGCAGCTGCGACAAGGCGGCATCCAGCTACCGGCTGCGTCGTCTGCTCGCGAACCGGTTACCGTCGGATGAGTCACCAGCTGACCATCACCGTCCATCCCGAAAAGTACGCGATCTGCAGACTGGATCCGGGAGCTTCGGTCCCTGCTTGGGCAGTCGGCGCCAGATTTTTGTCCGTTACACGGACGGCTTTTGAGCTTTCTGTTGTTTGTGAAGATGCCATGGTTCCGGAGGCGGCTCACGCCGAGCGTGACCGCCGGCTTCTACAGATCGAAGGTACCCTGGCTTTCACTCTCACCGGCGTGTTCGCTTCGGTTGCCGAGCCGCTGGCCAAGGCGGAGATCAGTATTTTTGCTGTCTCGACTTATGACACCGATTATCTGCTCGTTTCAGACAAGGATTTGCACCGGGCGACGCAAGTGCTGGACGCCGCGGGCCACACCGTCCGGTATTCCGCTTGAATTCATTCCGTTCATAACTTGAGCTTGGGAAAGGGACACTCTTGAAAATGAGTCCGTGGAAGTGCGCTTCGGTTCGTTGTGGTGCTTTGCTGTCGCTGCTTTTCGTTCTCCTGCTTTGCACTCCGGTGCGCGCTGACGAGCCCTTCGCGCGCAGCCGCGATTACGATCTGCAGCACTCGAAGATTGTGTTGAAGTTCGACGTCGAACAGAAAAAGGTTATCGGCGACGTTACGCACAACATTTCCATGCTCAAAAGCACGAACCGAATCTGGTTCGATTCAGCCGGCCTCCAAATCCAGGGCGTCCTGCTGAACAAGACCACCGCGAAGTTCGAAAGCAAAGACGACAAATTGATTATTCCGCTCGCAACCGCGGCGAAGCCCGGCGACAAATTCGAAGTCGAGATCAAATACGAAGGCAAAACTTCCAAAGGCGCCTACTTCATTCTGCCCGACAAGGACTATCCCGACCGGCCAAAACAAATCTGGACTCAGGGCGAATCCGAAGACACGCGCTACTACTTGCCCACCTACGACTACCCGAACGACCGGCTCACCACGGAAACCATTCTTACGGTCCCCGCCGCATGGATCACCCTCGCCAACGGAAAACTCGTCAGCGTCAAGGACGCTGGCAACGGAATGAAAACCTGGAGCTGGCAGGAATCCCTGCCCAGCTCCACTTACCTCATTACGGTAGTGGCGGGCGAATTCGACGAAGTAAAGGACGTCTGGAGAGGAAAGCCTGTCACCTACTACGCACCGAAGGGACGCGGCGACCGCCTCAAGATCAACTACGGCCGCACCCCGCAGATGATGGAGTACTTCAGCAAGACCATCGGCGTCGACTACCCATGGGAGAAATACGCGCAAGCCATGGTGGACGACTTCGTCGCGGGCGGCATGGAAAATTCCAGCGCGACCACGAACACCAGCAGTTCGCTGGTACACCCGACCCTCGCTCCCGAATATACGACTGGACAAGACCCGCTGATTTCGCATGAATTAGGCCACCAATGGTTCGGCGACCTCGTCACCTGCAAGGACTGGGGAAACATCTGGCTGAACGAAGGCTTCGCTACATTCATGGAGACGATGTGGTCGGAGCACTACTTCCCCAAAGATCAATCGGAATACGAGCGCTGGAGCGGCATTCAAGAGTGGTTCGAACAGGGCAACCTTTGGGCCAAGCCGATTGTGCGGCACGACTTTGATGACTCCAGCGAATTCGACGGCAATGCTTACGGCAAAGGCGGTCTCGTCCTGTACATGCTCCGCCATCAGATCGGTCGAGAGCCTTTCTACCGCGGTCTGAAGCACTATCTCGAAGTAAACCGCGGCAAGAATGTCGTGACCGCCGACTTGGTGAAAGCGATCGAAGATGAGACGCACATCAACGTCGATCCGTTCTTTACGCAATGGATTTACGGTGCGGGAGCGCCGAAGTTTGATCTGGCTTATACCTACGACGACGCGAACCACCAGATTGTATTGAAAGTGAAGCAGGCGCAAAAAGTGGAAGGCCGTGTGGGAATCTTCCGCGTCCCGGTGGAAGTTGAAATCACCACCACGAGCGGAGCCAAGACCTATCCGATCACCGTCTCGAAACCGGAAGAAGCATTTGCGCTTCCGTCGGATAGCGCGCCGATCATGGTGCTGTTCGACAAAGGCGGGCATGTCTTGAAGACCGCAGAGTTCCATAAAGACAAGAAGGAATGGCTGTACCAAGCGAAGAACGCGAGTGAATTCGCGGATCGCGCCGATGCGGTGCAGGCTCTCGGGAAGATTAAAGATGATCCTGAAGTGGATGCGGCGCTCGGCGAAGTACTGCGCAGTGACAAAGCGTGGGGAGCGCGTGCCGTAGCGGCGGATACGCTCGGAGAACGCGGCACGCCCGCGGCGGCGAAGCAATTGCTGGACGGATTGAACTCTGCGACCGAACCGTGGGTGAAAAACCGCATTGCGGCTGCGCTCGGCAACTTCAAGGACAACGCGGATGTGGCCGCGAAACTGGAGTCACTCGCGAAAGACGACAAGTCATTCCGCACGCGCGCCTCGGCGCTGCAGGCAATCGGCAAGGTCAAAGCGCCCAATGCGCTGGCCACTCTGAACGCAGCGGTCGCCGGCAATTCGCCCGATGACTTTTTGCGTAACGCAGCTCTTCGCGCAATGGGATCGCTCGGTGATGACAACGCCGTCTTTACGTTGAAGGAATGGGCGGTGCCCGGAAAACGGATTGAGTCGCGGCAAGCCGCGATTGCGAGCCTCGCGCGCGTGAAAAAAGACGACAAAGAAATCACGCAACAGATCGCGTCCTATTTGCCTGAGTCGCATGCGCCGATTCGCTTCTCAGCGATTTTTGCTCTGGGTGAACGAGGCGACGCTTCTGCCATTCCCGCGCTTGAGTCTTTGCTGAAGAGCAACGACCTGAGCATCGAAATGACGCCGATGATTAAAGGACAAATCGCTCGGCTGAAGCGCGGGCCCGCAAAACCAGGCGAAGCAGCAGGAGCAGAAGGCACGGCGGGTGATCAAGACGTTGCGAAGCGGCTCGACCGTTTGGAAAAAATGCTGGCTGAGATGAGCGAGCGGCTGAAGACGATTGAGGATCGTTTGCCCGCGAAGAAGTAGGCAGCTCCGGAGAGATTCCTTCCGACAGAGTCGGAACCTTCGGTCGCTCCGCTCGGAATGACGAGCAGCGGCGAATAGCTGTGAAAATTACCCTCAAATGAAGGGCGGCGAAGTTGCTGCCCTTTTTTGTTTTTGAGATGCAAATGGACAAGCAAAATTCAATTGGCTTCCCGCGGAAAGGAGAGGAGGAGGCGGAGGTCGCGGAGGTTGTTGCCGGTGGGGCCGGTGATGATGGTGTCGCCGAGATGGTCGAAGAAGCGGAAGGAGTCGCTGCGCAGAAAAAAATCCCTGGGATCGAGACCGAGTTCCTGGGCGCGGGCGCGTGTGTTGCTGTCGGCGACGGCACCCGTCGCAGGACTGTTGCCATCGATTCCATCGGTTCCCGCGCTGAGGACGACGATAGGTTTGCCCGCAATTTTTTGCACGCAAGCGAGGACGAAAGCGGAGTTGCGGCCACCCAGGCCGGCGCCTGTAACCGGGGAACTGAGTTCCCCGTCCGCGATGAGTGCGACGGGACTCATCGGATTTGCGACTTGCAACTGATCGAGTTGGGCGAGCAGAGAGTCGGCTGCTTTTTCGATCGGCCAATCGTCGGTGGAGTTGTCGCAACATGTTATGAAATGTTCAGCTTCGGCGAAGCGATGTGCAGCGTGAAAGAGTTCGTGCATGCCGAGTACACGTTCAAATTGTGCGTTGGCAAAAACGGGATCGGAAGGTTTGGGAGTTTCGGGCAAGGCGTCGCTATCGATCCACGAAAGCAGCGAGAGCGGAAGTCGTGCGCGCAAATCATATTTGGCAATGACGTTGAGCGCGTCGGCGCAAGTGGTGGGATCGGGTAGGGTGGGTCCGGAAGCGAGCGCTGATTCCCTGCCGACGGGGACGTCGCTGATGGCAAGCGTGATGACCGCCGCAGGATAAGCAGCTTGCGTTAGTCGGCCGCCTTTTGTGGCGGAGATGTGTTTGCGCACTGTGTTGATTTCGTGGATGGATGCACCGCAGGTGACGAGTGCGCGATTGAGTTGCTGAATTTCATCGAGCGAGAGCGAAGTGAGCAGCGGCGATTCCATTAACGCGGAGCCGCCGCCCGACAGAACGACGATCACCAGCGTTTGCGCGGTGGAATCATGTACGAGATCGAGAGCAGCTTTGCCGGCTAGCAAACTGTGCTCGTTCGGTTCGGGGTGGCCGCTGACGAAATATTGGAAGCCGCTATGGGGAATGGGTGGAACAGTTGGCGCAGAGACGACACCGCGCAGCTTTGTTCCGTGAGGAAGAGTCGCGATGAGGCCATCGAGCATGCGGTGAGCGGCTTTGCCCACGGCGAGGACGCGAATGTCCGTGAAGCGACGAAGGTCGTAGGAGCGATCGGAGCAGCAAAGGTTGTGGGAGGAGATGGAGAGGCAACGCTCGATGGCGGTGCAAGGGTCGACCGCATTCAGGGTGCGACGGAAGATTTCGCGGGCGAGATGTTTGCGGTCCATCGATCTGGAAGTATAGGACGGGAAGGATGCAAGGTGAGATTGGAAGCAACGCTTTCAACAAACCTAGATCACTTCCCCCTCGACGAGAAAGGAAGCTGGGTAGCCATGACTACCAGCCCCCTTCCCCTGTTTTTTCAGAAGTGATGATTCTAAAGGTGGTTAAAGATGTCAGCTGATTTTTCCACAGACAAATCCGGCCGCTCGAATGGGCACGAACGGTGCGGCGCACTCTCACCTTGACAGTCTAGGAGAAGAGGCGTATCCATTCCTAGACCATCTAGGGAAGGGTCCAAGATTGTCTAGAAAAGGATTCATGGAAAAGCAGATGGAGTTGCTACAAGGAACGTTGGACATGCTGATCCTGAAGGCGGTGTCGCTGGGGCCGCTGCACGGATACGGAGTGTTGCTGCGGATCGAGCAGATCTCGGGCGGGCGGCTGGAGATTCAGCAGGGGTCGCTCTATCCGGCGCTGTACCGGTTGGAGGATCAAGGCTGGATTGCGAGTGAATGGGGTGAATCGGAGAACAAGCGGAAAGCAAAGTATTACCGCCTAACGGCGGAAGGCAAAAAGAGATTGCAGAGCGAGCAGGAGAAGTGGAACCGGATGGCGCACGTAATTGCCGGGATTTTGTCGGCGCGCCCGGAGGAACTGTGAAGTTGCTGCACCGAGTGCGGCGGTGGCTGCAGGCGAGTCTGCGGAGGTCTCGGGTGGAGAGCGAGATGGACGCGGAGCTGCGGTTCCATCTGGAGGCGCGGGCTGAGGATTTGATGCGAGGCGGGATGTCTCGCGCGGAGGCGATGCGGCGGGCGCGGATTGAGTTTGGCGGGCTGGACAAAGCGAAGGAAGAGTGCCGCGAGGCGAGAGGAGTGGGACTTGGAGAGAGCATTTTGCGAGACGTGCGGTTCGGCTTGCGGATGTTGCGGAAGAGCCCCGGTTTCACGATTGCTGCGGTGCTAACGCTGGCGCTGGGGATTGGGGCGAACATCACGGTTTTCAGCGCGATCAATGCGGGGCTGTTGCGTTCCCTGCCCTTTCCGCATGGATCGCGGCTTGTGGATCTCGCCGCGCGGAGCACGCTGTTTGATTTTCCAAACCTGGGCATTTCGTTGCCCGATATCGCCGACATCGGAACAAGCGCGCAATCCTTCGAGAGTTTGGCGATTTATCAGACGTCGAACAAAGAATTGGCTGGATACGGGCAGCCCGAGCGCATCGAGAGCGCGCAGGTATCCGCGGAAGTCCTTACCACGCTCGGTATTCAACCGCTTCACGGCCGAGGGTTTGCGCCGTCGGACATGGGGCAGAATGGCCGAGCCATCATGGTGGGCTATTCGCTGTGGCGAGAGCGTTTTGGCGGCGACCCCAATGCAGTTGGAAAAACTCTGACGGTGGATGGCGAGTCTCGCACGATTGTCGGCGTACTGCCCCGCATGCCTGCGCTGGGATTCATTACGGACTTTCAGCTGTGGATGCCGCTGGTTCCGAGCGACGAGGATCGCGCCGCGCGAGGCAACCACGAATTCCAAGTGCTTACGATGCTGAAGCCGGGCGCCGATTTGCGACAGGGTCAAAAGGAGCTGGACGTGATTGCCGCGAGGCTTGCGGCGGAGTATCCGGATGCGGATAAGGGTTGGAGCTTGCACGCAGCGTCGTTGAAAAGCGATTTGGTGGGCGACGCTACGACTCCGCTGGCGATCTTGTTTTGCGCAGTGAGTTTGATTTTGCTAATCGCTTGCGCCAATGTCAGCAGCCTCTTCCTGACGCGTGGCTGGGGGCGCAGGCGCGAATTCGCGATACGCGCGGCAATTGGAGCAACCCGCGGAGTATTGCTGCGGCAACTTGGGGTCGAATGTGTATTGGTCGCCCTGGCGGGCGGAACGTGCGCTCTCCTGGTATCGGTATGGACGGTGCGAGGCCTTCGCGCTGTTTTGCCTCCGGAGATCCCGCGGTTGGAAGAGCTGGGAGTTGATTCCGGGATGGCGTGGTTCGCGCTGGGAGCTTCGCTCCTGGCAGCCCTATTTTCCGCGGTTGCCCCGGCGCTGCTGGCCTCGCGCCAGGACGTCAACGAGGTAATGCAAGAGAGCGATGCGAGAACGCGGAGCACAGGCGGGCACCAAGTGTTCCGGCAAGCTTTAGTGGCGGGCGAAATCGCTCTTGCTTTGATTTTGGTGATTGGCGCGACACTGGCGGTCAGGAGCTTTGCCGCGATACTGCGAGTGAATCCGGGTTTCCGGCCGGAGCATTTGATTACGATGCATCTGGATTTCCCGCGTTTCCGATTCGGAACGGCGGAGAAAGCGGTGGCGTTCGTTCAAGAAGTCTTGGGAGCGACGCGGTCTGTGGCTGGTGTAGAGAGCGCATCGGCCAGTTTGGTCTATCCGTTGGGAGACGCCGTTGCGGAGACGACATTCGAGACAGAGGAATCTGTGAAGGATCCGCACCCCAGACAGCAATCCGCGTTGAGCAACGAGGTTTCTCCGGAGTTTTTTCGCACATATGGGATACCGCTGATCGCCGGACGGGACTTCAGCCCCGCGGATGCGAAGACCGGCGCACGGGTATTCATCGTAAACCAGACGCTGGCTCGGAAATTTTTCGGGGCCGGCGAGGTGATTGGAAAACGAGCGGCGACAAACCGGGAATCGGGCCGTCCGCTTTGGGGAGAGATCGTTGGCGTCGTCGGGGACGTGCGGCAACTGGATCCCGGTGCGGAGCCAAAACCCGAGGTTTACGCTCCGTTTTATCAAACGCGGATGGCGACGGGCGTTTATCTGGCGGTTCGCACCAAGCCAGATCCAGAGGGTACGGTATCAGCGATCAAAGATCGCGTCTGGTTGATCGACAAGAACCAGCCGATCACGGACATCACGACTGCGAGCGCGCGAATAGCAGAAGTAAATGCGACGCCCAGATCGCAGAGCTTGTTGCTGACTATTTTCGGAGGTCTGGGGCTTACGCTCGCGTTGATCGGCGTGTACGGAGTGATGTCCTACCTTGTTTCCCAGCAGTCGCGGGAGATCGGCATCCGAATGGTGCTAGGCGCTGGTGCGAACGCAATCCGGCGCTCAGTCTTGGTTCAGGGTCTGCGAATCACTTCGGTCGGGATTGTTGCCGGAATCGCCGGATCGCTGGCGCTGACGCGTTTTCTTCGCGCTTACCTGTTTGGAGTAAGTGCCACTGATCCGGTCACGTTTGTCGCCGTTTCCGCAGTGTTGGGCGCAATTGCCATGGCTGCCTCTTACTTCCCGGCGCGGCGAGCGACGCGAGTGGATCCGATGGTGACTTTGCGGTGTGAGTGAGCATTGGCAGTTTGGGAGTGGGCTCCAGATTAGGAACAGATGCCACCCTAAAGGGTGGCGCTACATGAGGGGGCGGACGTGAGTTGGTGGAAGCGAGTGCGGGGGTGGGTTGGAGCGAATCTGCGGAGGTCTTGCGTGGAGAGCGAGATGGAGGTGGAGCTGCGGTTCCATGTGGAGGCGCGGGCGGAGGATTTGATGCGTGGAGGACTGCCGCGGACGGAGGCGATGCGGCGGGCGCGGATTGAGTTTGGCGGAATGGATCAAGCGAAGGAAGAGTGCCGAGAAGCGCGAGGCATCGGATTTGCCGAGAGTGTGATGCAGGATTTGCGGTTTGGCTTGCGGATGCTGCGAAAGAGTCCAGGCTTCACGGCGATTGCCGTGCTGACGCTGGCGTTGGGGATTGGGGCGAACACGGCGATTTTCAGCATCGTGGACGCGGTGATGCTCAGTTCCCTGCCAATCCGCGATCCGAGGGGACTGATGGTGCTGCAGTGGACATCGAACAAGGAGCATGACGGAGCGACCAGCAGCTACGGAGACTGCCAGCGCTTTTCAGCAAACGGAATAGAGGGCAAACAAGGCTGCTCGTTTTCGTATCCGATGTTTCAGGAGATACGACGTCAGACAGAGGTTTTTGCAAGCGCGGCGGCGCTTGCGGGGCCAACGAGGGTGGTCGTAGGCGGAGCCGGCCAGGCAAGCGTGGCCGAGGCTGAGCTTGTTTCGGGCGACTACTTCCAAGTGCTTGGCGTAAACCCGGCGCGGGGACGAGTCATGGATGCAGCCGATGAAAAGCGGGGCGCGGAGCCGGTCGCGGTCTTGAACTACGGGTACTGGCAAAGCAAATTTGGGGGTTCCGAGGACGTAATCGGGAAGACGGTACGACTGAACAATTTTCCGTTTCGCATTGTCGGCGTGGCTGACGCGGGATTCACGAGACTGACGCCTGGCAAAGCGCAAGACATGTGGGTGCCGCTGAGCACCGCGGCACAAATCGGAATCGTAGATGCAACGGAGATGGATGACCCGGCTTCGTGGTGGCTGGTGGTTGTGACCCGGTTGAAGGATGGGAGCAGGGTTGGCCAGGCACAAGCGGCGATGAGTCTACTGTTCCGAAACGCGATTCTTCACGGCGAAAAGCCGATGCTCAAGGAAACGGACAATCCACAAATTTCGGTACTGCCGGCGCAGGCGGCGCTGGTGGGAATCCGGTCAACGCTTGCGACTCCGCTTTCCATACTGAGCGCAGCTGTAGGAATGGTGCTGCTCATCAGCTGTGCGAACGTTGCCGGGTTGCTGCTGGTCCGCGCGCGGGGACGCGGGCGAGAACTAGCGGTGAGGGCGGCGCTGGGAGGGAGCCGGGGAAGGATCACTCGGCAATTGCTGACGGAGAGCGTGATGCTTGCCCTCGCAGGGGGCGCGTTGGGAATTTTGTTCGCGTACTGGGGAGCGAGTTGGCTGACGCTGTTTGTTACGTCGAACTCGCACAATCCGATGGTGCTGAACGTCGCGATGAATGGGAAGGTTCTGGCGTTTACGGCCCTGACGGCGACGCTGACTGGAATCCTGTTTGGGCTGGCGCCGGCACTGAGCAACCGCGGGGGCGAAATGTCTTCGTCGTTGAAAGACAGGACGCCGGCGACGGCAGGGCAGGCCGGTGGCCGACGGCTGGGCATGGGCAGCATGCTGGTGGTCGGGCAAGTCGCGTTGTCGGTGGTGGTCCTCATTGGCGCGGGACTGTTGGTGCGCACGCTGGCAAATTTGAAAAGCATCGACCCGGGATTCGAGACGAAGAATCTACTGCATTTTTCAATTAGCCCGACGCTGGCGGGTTATTCGGAAGAGAAACTGCCAAGCCTGTACGAAGAATTGAAGCGAAGGCTGGAGGCACTGCCGGGCGTGACGTCCGCAAGTTACGCGAACGGAATCCTGCTGGACGGAGGACTGTGGACATCGGCAGTGCACATCGAGGGATCGCCAGAGAAGTCGGAAGTCGAAACGAGCATGTTGTCAGTTGGACCGAACTACTTCGCGACGATGCAGATACCAGTGGTGGCGGGAAGGACCCTTGCGGCCAGCGATGTTGGCTCGAAAGCTGGAGTGGCCTGGGTGAACGAGGAATTTGTGCGGCGGTACTTGAAGGGCAGAAATCCCATTGGACTGCAATTAATCGGTGGGGGCCGCGGACGCACCGCGCGAGAAATCGCGGGAGTGGTGGGCAACGCGAAATACGAAGAACTGCGGGAAAGCGTGACGCCGACGACGTACGTGCCGATGAGCGGCGGCCGAGTCTATTTTGAGGCGCGTACAGCGGGCCAGCCGGCGGCGACGATTCCGGCGGTAAGGCAGTTGGTAGGCGACCTAGATCGCGACTTGCCGGTTGCGGACTTACATACACAGACCGAAACCGTGGACCGGCTTCTGTTTAATGAGCGGCTGGTGACACGGCTTTCGGCATTGTTTGGGGTTCTGGCACTGACGCTGGCGTGCTTAGGACTATACGGACTGCTGTCCTATGAAGTGGCGCAGAGAACACAGGAGATCGGAATTCGAACGGCATTGGGAGCGCCACGGGGGCAGGTTCTGGGAATGGTTTTGCGGCATGGATTGCTGCTGGCGGTGTGCGGAGCGGGGGCGGGAGCGGGGGCAGCGCTGTGGGCGACCCGCTATCTGAAAACACTGTTGTACGGAGTG
>Ga0070665_100003457_pt1 | contig 16828 bp, 14 predicted proteins | sample KBSS13metaG_FD_65862 | JGI IMG/M metagenome (GOLD analysis project Ga0070665, IMG submission 65862) | Switchgrass rhizosphere microbial communities from Kellogg Biological Station, Michigan, USA - KBS S1-3 metaG | ecosystem: Host-associated > Plants > Roots > Rhizosphere > Soil ... | reverse complement strand
TGGCGCTGATCGACCTGCGCCTGACCACCCAACTGCGGCAACGCCGCGATCGCGAGCACCGGTGAGCCGTCGTCTCTTTGCAGTATGGATCGTTTCCCTCCTTCTCATCGCCGGTTGCGGCAACAGCGCGCCGCAGAGCGGCCTTCGCACGGTGACCATGCAGATCGGCAGCAAGCAGTTCACGCTCGAAGTCGCCGACACCGAAGCCACGCGCGAACACGGCCTAATGCAGCGCGACTCCATGCCCGCTTCCAACGGCATGATCTTTGTCTTCCCTGACGAAGCCGATCACGACTTCTACATGAAGAACACGCGGATTCCGCTCGACATTCTGTTCCTCCGCGCCAGCGGCCAGATCATTACCGCCACCACGATGCGGCCGTACGACCTGTCGCTCACGCCCAGCAACGGCCCGGCCAAGTACGCGATCGAGCTCAACGCCGGCATGATCCAACAGACCGGCGTGCAGGTCGGGCAGACGCTGGCGATTCCCGCCGACGCCCGGGAGCCTCGCCCCTGAGCCTCGCCGATGACAAGCCGTCCGCGTCGTTCCGTCTGGTCCGGTTGTGCGGGCGGGGAACGTCCGATAGCGAATACGTCATGGACGTTACCGGCGATCCAACCCGTAAAGTCCTCAATTTTATGAGCCGACTTGTAGTAAAGAGCCGGCTCTATGACCACCAGCGTTTTGAACGACCATTCCCTCCTCTCGCCGGCCGACCTGTTGCGGCAGGTGGAGTCGCTGCAGGCGCAGCTCACCGAACTAAGCCAGGAAGTGAATTTTCTTCGCCGTCGCGACGAGACGCTGAACTACAGCATCGCCCGCATCGATGAAGAACTGCGACTGGCGGCCCGCTTGCAGCAGGATTTCCTGCCCAAGACGCTGCCGCAGGTCGGGCCGATACACTTTCACACACTCTTCCGCCCCGCGGGGTATGTGAGCGGCGACCTATACGACGTCATGCGGCTCGATGAAAAGTCCGTCGGCTTTTACATGGCCGACGCGGTGGGCCACGGCATGCCGGCAGCCCTGCTCACGATGTTCATCAAGAACGCGCTCGTCACCAAGCAGATCACGCCCGATGGCTACCGCCTGCTCACGCCGAGCGAAACGATGAGTCGCCTGAACGAGTCGATGATCGAGCAAAACCTGTCGGCCGCCACGTTCGCCACGGCGATCTACGGCATGATCGACACGACAAACCTCATCGTCAGCTTCGCCCGCGGCGGGCATCCGCATCCGATGCTGATGCGCTCCGACGGTTCCGTCCTCGCGCTAGAAGCCGACGGCGGCCTGCTCGGCGTCTTCGCCGGCGAGCCGTATGAGCAGCAGGCCGTCCAACTCCGGCAAGGCGACCGACTCTTTATCTACTCCGACGGGGTTGAAGTCGCGTTCAGCGCCGATCAATCCATCGATCCCGAACGCTGGCGACAGGAACTGATCGCTAGGCGCGAGATGTCGAGCGAGCAACTCCTGATCGACTTCGCCGAGCGCCTGGATGCGAGTTCCGGAAGCCTGGCGCCCAAAGACGACCTGACGATGATCATCGTCGAAGTCCGCTAGCTCCCCCTGCGCGTCGGCTTCAACCCGCACAACTTCTTTCCTAAATTTCACGAGACAAAATTAGAATCCCGACATCGGCACGCCCACCGGCAGGTAGGGCAATCCGGTGTCCTTTTCCGGCTCAGGCACGTACGGTGAATTCCGAACTTTGAAGTAGGCCACGTTGTAATCGTTCAGGATTTTGAAGATCGCCTCCCGCTGGGCTTTTTCAGCGGGGAGTTCAACGTAAATCTGCAGTACGGTCAGCCGTCCATTGATGTCGCTGCTGACCACGTACCACACGTGCTTCGCCCCTGCGGCGTACCACGCTTCGCACTGCTCGCGAAGCTGGCCGACGTGGTTTTGCGTGGTGTAGTACTCGTGAGCTTCGCGCAGCGACCCGTCTTCTTCCAGTTCCTGAATGCGCGTCGCCATCTCCGCGGCCGGCTCCGGCGCCGCGCCGGCAAGCTTAGTCGACGCCGGCACGGCCGCGCCGCTCAGGCTCAGCACCGCATTGAGCAGCAGCAGCAACACGCCCCACCGCACGAAGGTATCGAACACCGTCAGCAGCATCACCACCAGCCACGAATCGCCCGGATCCATGCTGAAGAGGTAAATCAGCAGCATCCAGTAGATGCCCAGCGCCACCGGAAAGCTGATAATGGACTGCATTCCGCCCGCGCCCATTTTGGCAACGCCCGCGTCGACCCACGTCGTCACGCCGTCGCAAAAGACCGCAATCGCCGCCAGCTTGAGCGCCGCCGTCCACACGCCGCCAAAGCCAACGCCTACCGGCCCGGCGATGACCAGCGCGAACCCGATCAGCAGCACCGCCTTCACCAGCGTCATCGCGCTCACGCCGAGCGTGGCGAAGATGATGCCCGTGCCGCCCAGGTGATAGTGGATCGCGTAATAAATCACCGACAGCGCCAGCCCGATCATCATCAGCACCATGGGCGCGTACGCGTCGCGCTTCATGTCGATGAATGTTTCGGTGGAGAAGCGTTCCTTCTCGCGCTTGGTAGGGCCAGACTTGTACCCCAGCACGGGCGCCGCCGCCGCGCCTGCCCCAGCCGCCGCCACCGCCCCACCCGCCGGAACGGTCACCTTGTGAACCCGCTTTGGCGGCTCATCGTCCGGCGCCAAATCGTACATGTCCTCGACCGGCTCCGGCGGCGCAACGTCCGTCGGTACGGTTGTCACCGAGCCGCACTTACACTTGATCTTCTTGCCGGCCAGTTCCAGCTTCCACTTGAACGATTTGCCGCAGCCGCTGCACGAAAAAGTCGGAAACGATTCAGACATGCCTAAGCCTTCCCCAGAAAAAGATGGCTTAGATTTTACAAGATTCCGACTGGCGAGTGAAACTGATTTTGGTGTGCCCTTCCCTCAGTTACTTCTTCTCCGCCTCGTTCCACGCCTGCAGGAGAATCTTCTCCACGCGCCGGGCCGCCCACGCGGTTTGGTATGCCTTCATCTCAAGTACCGTCGTCGGCTTACCGTGTAGTTCGCCGGCGTAGTTGAAGAAGGCGACGGTATCAATCTGTTTGGCCTTGCCGGTCGGGGCTTCGGGCGTGCCCTGTTGGCCGGAGGCTTTCATCGCGGCGAGGCCGATGAGCGGTAGCGCGTCGTAGCTGGCCATTGAAGTTTCGAGGGTCCCCTTGAACAGATCCGTCGTTTCGCCGGGGTCTTTGATCGCGTCGAGCTGCGCGGTGAACTTCTCAAAGAACGCGACCCGCAGCTCGGGGAACGTGTCCTTTTCGTCATCGCACATGCGGTATTCCATCTCGGCGTGAGCGTTACGTCCCCGGAATTTCTCGGCGAAGTACTTCTCGCTCTTGTAGTCGATCGTCGCGTGCTGAGGCTGGGTGTTGTCTTCGATGTAGTGGAACAGGTAGCCGCCCCACCGCAGCGCGTTGTCGTCGGACAGGTCCGTCGATTTCGGATCCGTCGGTGCCAGCTTGCCGGCCTTCACGGCGGTTACGAAATTCTTGTACGCCCACTCGATACTGAACGGCAGCATGCCGGCCTGCAGAAATCGCGGATCTTTCATGTCGTGCGGAATGTTTTCCAGCTTCGGCTTGCTCGAGAGATCGTGCTTATATTCGCGCGGTGCGTCGCCGGTGACGAACAATTCCAAGTCGATGAAGTGCATCGGCAGTTCCGCCACGCCGAACGGCTGGATGAGCGTGCCTTTCGGGTCCTTCTGAGCGTGAATGTCTGGCGCGACGACCCAGTACTCTATGCCGGTCAGGTCTTTGCCGTCGGTGTTGCCGATGTGGGCGGTTTTGTAGAACGCCTCCTCCTGTTTCATGTCGTACAGGTGCGGAGAAATCTGCTTGATCCAATCCTTCAGCGACTGCGGCGCGGCGGGATCAGCAAGCAGACGCTCGAACGCGATGCGGGTGAGCTGGATGTGCTCCTTGCCGCTCCAGGCGCGAGCGTTGGAGTCGCAGAGCAGCACGAGTGAAATCAGTACGACCAGAACGGTGAATCTTGTCATGCGGTATCCAATAAAGTGGCGTGGTCAGCTTAGCTGACCACGCCGGTGATTGCCTGGAAATTTTCGCTTTTACAAACTACTTCTTCATCGCTTCCACGCCGCCCATGATTTCCGACAGTTCGGTCGTGATCTGGCTCTGGCGGGCGCGGTTGTATTGCATCGTCAGCGCCTTCTGCATCTTGTCGGCGTTGTCGGTGGCGCTCTTCATGGCGACCATGCGCGAGACGTGCTCGCTGGTGGTGGCGTCGAGGTAGGCCTGGAACATCGCGCTTTTCACGGTGAGCGGGAGGAGCTCGTCGAGCAGGGCCTTGGGTTCTGGGGAGAAATCGTAGGTCGTTTCAGCCACCAGTTTGCCAGGGGCAGCGGCGGTGCCGGGGCGGTGCGATGTGTCCATCGCGCCGGCCTTGGTCTGCGTGTCGGTCTCGTGGTGCTGCTGGGCGAGGTGCGTGCTGACTTCTTCCACGCCGGCCAGCGGGAGAATCGTGGTGATGTCAGGCTTCTGCACGCCGGCGCTGACGAAGTTCATGTAGGCCACGTGCAGGGAGTCGATCTTGCCGGCGATGAATTCCTTCATGAAGTGCTCGGTGACCTTTTCCACGTCATCGAACCGGGGCGTGTCCTGGGCGTCGAGCTTTTGCGTGATCGGGCGCTTCTGAAAGTTGAAGTACGCGATGCCCTTCTTGCCGGCGACATGAAGTTCGACGGTCTTGCCGGCCGCGTCCTGCTGCTTGAGGAAGACGGTGGCGGCGCGGAGCACGCTGCCGTTGTAAGCGCCGGCAAGCCCTCGGTTGCTGGTGAGGACGATCAGCGCGATCTTGTTCGTGCGGTTTTCGTCGGTGACTTTACGGAGCAGCGGGTGCTCGACGTTGCCGACGCTGGCGGCCAATTCGCGGACGAGCTCGCGCACCTTCATGGTGTACGGCTTAGTGCCGACGGCGCGCTTCAGCGACTTCTGAAACTTCGCCGTGGCGATCATTTGCATCGTCTTGGTGATTTTTTTGATGTTTCGAACCGCCTTGCGGCGTTTCACAATCGCGCGTGCTTTGGCCATAGGTCGGGGAATGGTAGCGGAAAGCGTGCGGGCCTTCCAGAGACGGTAAACGGCGCCACAGAGGCCCCGGAAACCGCTCAGAAACCGCCAGAAATCGGGCTCTTCATGCCGCCGGTTGATCCGGCGACTCGCCTGCATTGTTTATTCGGGCAGAATGCTTATCTTATCCGTCCCTTACGGGGTCGTAGCTCAATTGGGAGAGCACCGCGTTTGCAACGCGGGGGTTAGGGGTTCGAGTCCCCTCGGCTCCATTGCCCGGATGTGTGCTGAGTCACACAGCCGGCGCGATGCGATTGGTTCATTTCAGTAGTTTCTTGCTCCTTCAATCAATTTAACGCGCGGATTACCGCGTTATGGTGGCGTGAGGGGTCATTTTGAGCGCTCAGTGAATCCCCCATGGCCGGGCCCAGCGGTGAAACCGATATGTTAGTTAGTAATAGCGAACATATGTCTGTCGTTCAGGCGTCTGTCGTTAACTTCAACTAAAGAGGAATGCATGATCTATCGTGATTTCAAAATCGACCGTCTCGTCACCGGTATCCATCTCGCGGACGCGGCCTTCTCGCCGACATCGATTGAGTACGTTGTGTCGGAAACCGTCGGTGGTTTTCACTGGCAGGTGATCGGCTCTACACAAACTCGAAGCATGGCCAAGGAGATGATCGACCGCGTTGCGGACGTGCGATTGGCTCTTTGTCGCGTAATTGATGGAGACTTGTCGATGGTTCTTGAATCGGCCGCATAATTTGCTACCGTGTCACGCGTTGCAGGCGTCAGCACTGCCCGATCGAATTTCGGGCCTGACCGTTGTGACCCGTTCGAGCTTTCGGATGGGTCAAGACGTAGGGAAGTCGGTTCAAACCCGACGCGGACGCGCCGCTGTAAAGGACGTAAGTTTCGCCGGCAGAATGGCCACTGAGGAATCAATCCTTGGGAAGGCCGCCAGCGAAGTCCTGAGCCAGAAGACCGGCCTGCTACCGTCGAGCGAAATGCTCGGCATACGACCTGAACGCAACGTGCGTTCGGGCGATCGGATACGTCCTCGCGAAATGGGACGGCCGGGCAAGCAGGCTGGGTGCGGCGTTTTTACGGCCGTTCCTTCGCACTTTCTTTCCCCGCCATTTCACCGTTGTTCCTCGCAGGACGCGTTCTTGTTCGGGCCACGCGAATTGGCCCCGGAAGGAATTTCTATGCGTCGCAGTCTCTGTCTCGCAGCACTGTGCGTGCTGCTTTTTTCGCCTCTCGTTCAGGCGAGTTCCAGCGTCGACTACAACCTGCTGATCCACGGCCAGCCGGTCATTAACGAGTACACGGTGGGCACCGGCGCCAACACGTCGTACCTGGTGATCGACTTCGCCAACAGCGGCGGCGCGGGCCCGCTTAACAGCTACCTGTTTGAGTACAAGTGGGACAACGTGATCACCACCGGGCAGATGATCGCCGCGATCTCCAACTTCGTGACGGATCCGCTGAATGTCGATTCTGATACGTTCGATTTCGGGTTCGGCCCGGTCACGTTCATCAACGATTTTGCGTACCTGACCGAAACCAGCGACGGCCGGGCTAATACGTTCTGGCTCTATTCAACGGGCGTGCTGGGCGCTGATCTGCAGAACCCGTTGCAGCAGACCGTCACGTGGACCGGATCGTTCTCCGGCGTGGATGACATCAACATCTCAGCCAACTCGTTCACGGGATTCACGTACCTCGACTACGATCCGCAGACGTTTGAAGGAATCAATCCGCAGGATCCGCGCGTCCCCACCCTGTCGGCCCTTCCCGAACCTTCAGCAGTCCTTCTGCTTGCTGGTGCTCCGCTATGGCTCCTGAACCGACGAAAAACTCGCCGCGCGCGTTCACTCTGATCGAGCTGCTGGTCGTCATCAGTGTGCTGGCGATTGTGCTCGGCCTGTTAATGCCCACCCTGGTCATGGTTCGCTCCATGGCCAGGGGGAGCGCCTGCATCTCCAACGTCCGCCAACTGGAGACGGCGTTCTCGGCATACGCGCTGGACAATCACGGCATGATGATGGTGAACTCACAGCTTCCCCCCACGGGCGGCGTGAAGTGGTGGTTCGGCTGGACGAGCAAGACCACCGGCATCGAGCGAGATCTCGACCTCACCAAGGGGCTGATCTCGCCGTACCTGGGCGCGAATATACCGACGAAGATCCAGTGCCCGGACTTCGCGTACCGCCAGGGCACGTACACGCCCAAGTTCGCGGTGTACGCGGCCAGCTACGGGTTGAATAAATTCCTCTCGCCGCTGGAGATCGAGAAGCGGGCGGTGCGGTGCGTGACGGTGAAACGCCCCGCCCGCACGGTGGTGTTTGCCGATGGCGTGCAGCAGGATTTTTCGATCGTCTATTACAACGAACCTTTCTATCTGGGCATTGATTCAGGGAATCCGGCCTATGGCGGGTTCGTGCATTTTCGTCACAAGGGACTCGCGAATGTCTGCTTCCTCGACGGCCACGTCGAAACGGTGAGCGTAAAAGATTCATTCATCATTCACCCCAATGTGGGCGGCTACCCGGCGGGGAATTTCACGTCAGGAGCGACCGACTCCAATACGCTCTACGGCGACCCCCGCTTCTAGCCGTAAACTCAACTCTACGAGCGATTTCCGCACCGGTTCTCCATGTACTTCGCTCGCCGCGCTGCTAGAATAAACTTTCGTATCAGGACGGCGGACGAAAGACGTAGCAGCCAGGTGAAAGCGTGCTCCAACAACCTCTGGATCGACTTCGAACAAACATCAAGACGGTTTTCCTTGGCCCCGGTCGCGCTGTTGACCTGCTGCTGATCGGTCTGCTCGCGCGCGGGCACGTGCTGATAGAAGACGTCCCCGGCGTAGGCAAAACTGTGCTCGCCCGGGCGCTGGCCAAGAGCATCGACTGCAAATTCTCCCGCATCCAGCTGACGCCCGACTTGCTGCCCGGCGACGTGCTCGGTGTCTCCATCTTCAACCAGGCCACGCAGCTTTTCGACTTCAAGCCGGGACCCATCTTCGCGAACATCGTGCTGGCCGATGAAATCAACCGCACCACGCCGCGCACGCAGTCGGCGCTGCTCGAGGCGATGAGCGAAGAGCAGGTGAGCGTTGAAAACCAGACGATGGCGCTGAAGCGGCCGTTCATGCTCGTCGCGACGCAGAACCCGTTCGAGTTCGAAGGCACGTACCACCTGCCCGAAAATCAGCTCGACCGCTTCATCATCAAAATCGCGGTCGGCTATCCCGATCGCCGGGCGGAGTACGTCATCCTTACGACGCAGCCCGGCCGAGTTACGCTCGACAAGCTGCAGTCGGTGATGAAGTCCGAAGAGATCATCGAACTTCAGGACACGGTACCGAACGTACGGCTCGACCGGGCGATCGTGGACTACATTCTCGATCTAGTGGAGCACACGCGTCACGACGAAGGGCTGCATCTGGGCGTATCGCCGCGAGGGGCCTTGGCGCTCACGCAGGCGTCGCAGGCGTCGGCCGCGTTGCAGGGTCGCGACTACGTGGTGCCGGACGACGTGAAGGGACTCTTCCTTCCGGTCTGTGCCCATCGCGTGATCAGCAAAACCTACCTGCACAACGGCGACGCCAACGCCACCGCCAGCGTGTTGCAGGCCATCCTCGATCGCGTCGCGACGCCGCGCTAGTTTTCATCGCGAATGGTGTGGCCGATTTATGGCAACCGAGTTTCGCATCCCGATTGATCGCTCGGCGACGGTCGTCCGCCGCAAACCCTCCCTCGACTTTTCGGTCACCGGCCTCGTTTACTGCTCGATGATGATGTTCATGGGCCTGGCCGCGATCAATAGCCAGGCGAACCTGCTGTTCGGTGTGTTCGGGCTGATGATCGGCATTCTGGTGATCAGCGGCGTCGTCAGCCGATTGGTGTTGCGCAAGCTGGCGATCCGCCGAACGTTGCCTGAGAACGCCGAAGTCGGCGTGACCGTCACCTTCGTTTATCAGTTTGAGAACCGGAAACGCTATTGGCCAAGCGTCTCCGTCACGATCGCAGAACTCGACGGCGCTGAAGGTTTCACCAAGCAGCCGCAGAGCTACATGCTGCACGCGGCCGCCCAGCACACGGCGTCGGTTCCGACGGAACTGCTCCCCAAGCGACGCGGGCTGCACGAGCTCGACCGCTACCAGGTGAGCACCAGCTTCCCGTTCGGCTTCATCAAGCGCGCGATCGAACGCGCCCAGAAGGATTCGCTCGTCATCTTCCCGCCGCTGGGCACCGTCGACCGCCGATTGATGCAGATGTGCAAATCCGCCGAAAATACCGGCTCGATGATGCGCCCCAAGCACGGCGGCATGGACGAGTTTTACGGCGTAAAAGAATACCGACGTGGCGAAAACCCCCGCTTCATCTACTGGCGCCGCAGCACCCGCGCCGGCGCGCTGGTGAGCAAAGAGATGACGCAGGTCTCCCCGCCGCGGCTGGTGCTGGTGGTGGATACGCACCTGAAGGACGAAACCGCCGAGTCGTTCAGCGACGTCGAGCGTACCATCGCGATGGCCGCGTCGGTCGCGAGCCACGCGATCAAGGAAGGTTTGCTCGTGGGGCTGGTCGTCTGGTCGAACGAATGGATCATCGTCCCGCCCGACCGCGGCAAGCGACACCGCGTCGATCTGCTCGCCGTCCTGGCGCGACTGCCAAAAAACACCGCGCACCCGATGGCCTCCCTGCTGCCGCAAGCTCAGAAGGTGATCGAAGACGCGACCACCGGCGTCGTCTTCACTTCCGGCACACTCGCACAATCGCTCGGTGACCGGGTTCGCTCGACGCTGGTCGTCGTCTCGTCGCGATCGCCGCAGCACCGGGCGTGGTTCGGATTCGATAAGGACATTGATTTCCAGACGTGTATGCCGGCCGACCAGCAGCCTAAACTTAAGCACTGATTCCGCGTTTATGTACAACATTCGCCAGTTCAAACCGACCCTTTACCTGCTCGTCACGATGGGCATCTGCGGGTACGCGATGGCCGCAGAATCGCCGGGGTTTTTCATCTTTCCGACGCTGCTGATCCTGCTCAACGCGTGGCTGGTAAAGACCGGCCGATTCGCCCCCATGCCGCGGTGGATCACCAACGCCGGCACGCTGCTTTGCCTGTTATGGGCCACCTCGCAGTTCGTCGGCGCACGGCAGAACACCATCCTCGTGCTCGGGCAGTTCATGATCGTGCTGCAACTGGTCAAGCTGTACGAGCAGCGGGCCAACCGCGACTACGCGCAGCTCCTCATCCTCAGCCTGCTGCTGATGGTCGCCGCGTCGATCAACACGGCCAGCCTGCTGTTTGGCATTCTGCTGATCGCTTACCTGTTCCTGTCGCTCTATTGCTGCCTGCTGTTTCATCTGAAGGTCGACACCGAGCACGCCCGCTCGGCCATGGCGCTGCCTGAGAGTTTGCGCACCGAGCTCACGCTTCGGCAGGATCAGCGCAACCTCACCCGCTCGATGCGCCGGCTGACCGTGCTCGTCTCGTTTGCATCGATCGCGTCCGCCATCGCTGTGTTCCTCTTCTTTCCGCGCGGGATGGGCGCCGGATTGCTCGGGCCGCTGCAGTTGCAGCCGTCGCAGGCGCTCACGGGTTTCAGCGACCAGGTGAGCTTCCAACGCATCGCCGCCATCAGCCAGAACAACCAGCTCGTCGCGTACGTGCAGGTGTGGAAAGACGACAAGCTGGTGCAGGGCACGCAAACGCTCCTGCTGCGCGGCATCACGTTCGACATCTACAACGGCAACGACCAGGAAGTCGGCCAATGGCAGTGGTCGCGATCGAAAATGCTCTCGCAGATGACCGACCAAGTGACACGCACCACGCCCACTTCGGCGTGGGAATCGTCGAGCTACCGGCCCGGCGAAAACGTGTGGAAGCAGCACATCGTGCTTCGCCCCACCGGCACGCCGGCGTTGTTTGCGATCGCGGGCGCGTATTCACTCTCCAGCAGCAGCGAGCTCTCGATCCGGCAACTCAAGGCGGATGAAATTTTGCAGTCGGGCGAGCCGCTCAACTCACAGATTGAATACACCGTCCTTTCGCGGGGGTATCTTGCCAATCGCCTCACGCCCAGCGACGCACACGCCTTCTGGCAGCGGCTACAGGAAATGCAATTCCGCGAGGGCGGCGGCTACTCCCCTGATTACGGCAGCGACGGCCGGGGGAAGTACCGACGCTACTCGCAGATCGATCCCGCGATCGCCGCCTACGCCCTCCGTCCCGATGTCGGCGGCCCGCTCGCGGTAAAGCGAGACAAAAAGGCGGAAGTCACCGACGACGACGAGGAAATCGCCAAGAAGATCGAAAAGCACCTGCAAACGCAGTTCACCTACACCCTCGATCTCACCGACTCCAAGCGCCTCGCCGGCCAGGACCCGATGGTGTGGTTCCTTTCCGACCAAGGCCACCGCGGGCACTGCGAGTATTTCGCCGGCGCCATGACGCTGATGTGCCAGAGCCTGGGCATGCAGGCGCGCCTGGTGGCCGGATTCAAGTGCGACGAATACAACGAATACTCCAAGCAGTACCAGGTGAAACAGTCGCACGCCCACGCGTGGGTCGAAGTGCTCACCAATCGCGGCTGGCTGACGTTCGATCCCACCAGCGGCCGGCTCACGCCTCCGCCCAACGCGATCGCCGGCGCGTGGCAGAAGGTGAAGCATCTGTTCAACTACCTCGAGTTCGCCTGGGCGAACAACGTCGTGGCGTACGACAACGACAACCGCGAAAATCTCGTCGCGAACCTCAACCAGCAACTCACGCACTCGGCCATCCAGAGCCACAACCTCTTTACGAGCATTCGCGACTGGCTGCACCTGGGCAGCGAGGTGGCGATTTCGCAGAAGATTATGACGATCTTCATGGCGCTGCTGGTGCTGGTGATCCTCGGTGGCGTGCTGATGTTCGTGTACGAAAAGTGGCGGCTGCGCCGCCGGGCCGCACGCATCGGGCTGGCTGCCCTGCCGCCGTCGGATCAGATCCGGCTGGCACGGCAACTGGGCTTTTACGACGACTTGGTGCAACTGCTCGAGCGACACCAGATCGTTCGGCCCAGCCACCTCACGCCGCAGGAGTTTTCCGATTCGCTCTCGTATCTGCCGAGCGAAACCTTCCAGACGATCGGCCGGCTGACGGCGATCTACTACCGCATCCGCTACGGCCGGCAGGAACTTTCCTCGCCGCGCCAGCGTCAGTTGGGCAACGTCATTCTTCGATTGCAAAACTTCATGCAGAGCGATAGTGGACATATATCCTCCTGACCGGCGTGACCTGAAACCCGTACGCCAAACATTTGCGCCGCCATCCTGAGCGTACTCGCGAAGGATCTGCGTCCCATGACCATCCACCCAGATCCTTCGCAAGTACGCTCGAGCGTGCGCCTTCACCTCGCGACAATTTGACCTATCATCTAGCCCATGAACGCCTTCATCCTTTCCGTAGGCGACGAACTGGTGCTCGGCCAAACGGTCGACACCAATTCCGCCTGGATCAGCTCTCAACTCAGCGCGATGGGCTGCGACATCCTCGCGCACAAAACGGTGGCCGATGACAAAGCGATGATCGTCAGCTCCATCCGCGAGGGCGCAACGCTGGTCGACCTGCTCCTGATCTCCGGCGGCATCGGCCCGACCGAGGACGATCTCACGCGCCAATCCCTCGCTGAAGTGCTGGGCGCGCCGCTGGTAATGAACGAACAGTGGCTGCTCAAGCTCGACGACTTCTTCAAAAACCGCGGCCGGCCGATGCCGGAGTCGAACAAGATCCAGGCGATGATCCCGCAAGGCGCCACCATGCTCGACAACCCCGCCGGCACCGCCGCGGGCATGCGAGCGGAGATCGCGCGGGCCACGGGCGTCTGCACCGTCTTCGTCGTGCCCGGCGTGCCCAAAGAGATGAAGGCGATGTTCGAACAACACATCCGTCCCTTCGTCAAACAACACACCGGCGGCGCCGTCATCCTGCAACGAAAGCTTAACACCTTCGGCCTCGGTGAAAGCTCTGTCGCAGAAAAACTCGGCGACTTGATGAATCGCAACCGTAACCCGTCCGTCGGTACAACGGTGGCCGGCGGCTTGGTCTCGCTTCGCATCAACGGCCGATTCGAATCTCTCGAACGCGCCGAGCACGAAGTGCAGCAAACGGCCGACGCCTGTCACGCCCGGCTGGGCGATTTGATCTTCAGCGAAGACGACCACTCCATCGCCGAAGTGGTCGCCGATTTGCTCAAAGAATCAAAAACCGAAGTCGCGACGGCCGAAAGCTGCACCGGCGGGCTGCTGGCGAAAATGCTCACCGACATTCCCGGCTCGAGCGCGTACTTCAAAACCGGCTTCGTCACTTACGCCAATCAATCCAAGTACGAGCGGCTCGGCGTGAGCATGGAGATCATCAACCTGTACGGCGCCGTCAGCGAGCACGTGGTTGAGGCGATGGCCCGGGCCGCGCTGCGCCTCGCGAAGGCGAACGTCGCCCTTTCCATCAGCGGCGTGGCCGGTCCTGACGGCGGCTCGCCCGCCAAACCTGTCGGCACGGTCTGCATCGGCATCGCGCACGCCGTCAAAGGCGAAGGCGTAAAAGCCGCCACGCGAACCTTCCTCTTCCCCGGCGACCGAGAAATGATCCGCGACCGCAGCGCCAAAATGGCACTGTCGATGCTGCGGTATCATTTGATGGGGAAGAAGATGCCGTTCTAAGAGGCTGTTTGGGAAGGCAGTCAACCTGCAACATCAATGCATCGTCATCCCGCGAGAATGTGTGACAACTCGCAAGACCGAGCAATGTCATCCTGAGCGTATTCGCGAAGGATCTGCGTCAATCGTCGATCGATGCCAGATCCTTCGCGAATACGCTCAGAATGAAAATGCTTCCATTTCGGTCGCCAGTTGATTTATCGAACACGCCTCTTAGAAATCAACATGATCGACCCCGCGGCCACGTAACGTCTGGTCGGGCCGGGCGTTGACGATTTTGCTGCGGTGCCGGAAAGTGACGGAAAGTGCCGAAAAGTGACGGGTTCGCGACACTTCTGACGGCCCTTGCCGGACTCTCACCGATCAACGCGTCCCAGTTCTCCCGCCGCAGGGCCGGTCACAAATCATCGTTCCGTCCCTGTCGGCCACGCAATCATCGGCCGGGCCGAGGATTAAGTGATTTAACCGACGTACGTTTAGGTCCGTCTACGTACGGTTAGGGACGTTTACGTCCGGTTTAGGGACGGTCATCGCCACCCTTCACGACTATTCACTTGTCAAAGAGCGACCGTCGCGCCAACAACGCGCGGCGATCGATGCGGGCGCAAGGCCCCTCATCTATAACCACTGGTGGCGGTGCGCCGGCCACGAGGCTGGCACGCACCGCCGACAAGCAAATCGCGCACGGCCTGCGAAAAAAGAGGATTAATTTTCGGGATTAAACATTTTGCGCGTGTCACTTTTTGACACGCGAAAAGCCGCGCAGTTGCGTGCTCATCGCCTGTCAGCGACACGGGCCCACTCGCGCTTGCGTCCCATATCACCTTCTTGTTACCGACGACTTCCAGCGAGCCCATCGCGAGATAACTTTCAATATCGGGCCATCTCTGATGCCTGCGGTGCGCCGACTATTCGTAACATTCTGCATCAACACGACGGGCGGTTTGTATAGCCCCCGATGTTTTTAAACGGCGGTCCCCATGATTTTAATCATCGATGACAATGAAGACGTCGCGCAGGTGACGGTCGAACTTCTGAAAATTTATGGCTACGAAAGCACCGCCGTCACCACGTGGCGGGCAGCCGTCGCGTGGATGCGCCGCACCAGGCCCAGCGCCGTGGTGCTCGACGTGATGATGCCCGAAATGACCGGCCTGGAAATGCTCAGCATGATCCGCCGAACGCCCGGGGTGGCTGACGTTCCCGTGTTCCTCTACACCGCCGGCATGGAGCCGCGCCGCGAGGAAGACGCGATCGCGCTCGGAGCGAACGGCCTGATTCACAAAGGGTCGGATTTCGAATGCCTGATCGAGAAGGTGCGGCAGGCCGAGCATACCCCTGCAAACTGAAAGCCGGTGCTCAACGGCGATTACTTTTCGGAGCGCGGACGGTCCGGCCACGCCTGAACAACGTCCGCCGACTTGGCGTTGTCGGCGGTCGACGACAGTTTTCGGCAGACAGAATGTCGGCGGCCGCAAACGGAGGAGAAAGCCACCCGAGTCCCCTTTGCTCTACGACCGTCGCGCCAAACCATCGGCCGTGATCAGCAGCAGCTTTTCCGTTACTTGATGCGGCATCTGGCGGTAGTCTTCGGCGATCTGGGCAGACAGGCGTTTCACGGTCTCATCATCGTTGCGGAAACAGAGCAGGATGTCGCGATTGGGAATCCCTGCTGCGAACGGGCTGCCGAGGTATTGCCGGAGCTTCTGATGCAGCGTCGGCAGCAGCACGCGGCTGGCGTCGTAGCCGTCCAAGGTTTGGAAGAGGATCAAATTGATATTGCCCGACCCGTCGTGGGCGGCCTGCGCCTCAATCGCCTCGCTCTTTTGCACGAGATTGTTGAGCGCGATCTCGTGCAGCTCTTCCATCGTGATTTTCCAGCTCTCGAACTGCTTGCGGGTGATGTAGGAGATCGTGCGGTCACCGTCGATGGCGTAGGCCACCTGCAGGCCGTCGACGAGGACCTGCGACACGCCCTCCTGCTCGCTCTCGCCGGGCGTGCCGGGGAGCACCATGGGCAGGATGCGGTCTTTCACGTCTTCGAGCGCGCTGGTGCGATCGGGCGTGCCTTCGCCGGCGCGGAGCAGTTCAACCACCCACCGCTCGATGTGCTGCTTCAACTGCTCGGGGCGGAGCATGGTCATGCGGTAGATGTTTTCGAGGGAGGCGATTTGCCCGTCGATCACCAGAGAGAACGTCGGCTCGCCGCGTGAGACTTTAACGAGGGGGAACTTCTCCGCGATGTGTTGAAGCACCTGCTCGACGAACTGCTCGCGGGACAAAGAAGCCATAAAAATCTGCCCAATCGTAGCCTACGCCGCGACGGAAGTCGCGGATCCTTTCGATTGACGCGGAATCCGCGACCTGGGTCGCGGCGTGGTCTGCTTATTTGGCAATTCCGAGATCTTTTGTCGTGAACAGGCTCTCGTAAACGTAACCCGCGCCTTCAACGTTTTCTCGGGCGCCCTCGAGGCGGTCGATCACGGAAATGATCCGGTCGATCTTCGCGCCAGCAGCTTCGAGCGTTTTAGCGGCTTCGAGCACCTGGCCGCCGGTGGTGAGCACATCTTCGACGATGAGCACGCGGTCGCCGGGTTCGAGGATGCCTTCGATCAGCTTGCTCGTGCCGTAGTCCTTTTTCTGGTTGCGGATGATGACGAACGGCTTGCCGCTCGCCATGGCCGCGGCCGCTGCGAGCGAGACGGCGCCCAGCTCTGCGCCGGCGATGCGCTGCACGTTCGGGCCGATCTTGGCGGCGAACATCTTGCCCAGTTCGATCAGCACGTCGGGCTGAGTTTCAAAGCGGTATTTGTCGAGGTAGTAAGTGCTGGTTCGCCCGCTACGGAGGGTGAAATTTCCGTGAAGGAGTGAAACCTTGGCGATGCGTTCGGCGAGCTGTTCTCGTGTCATGCCCGCATCTTCGGAAATCAAACGGGTTCGGTCAAATGCCGCACCACTACCGCCGCCCGGCCATCTGTACCGGGGCGGCGATGTTGTTTCCGACGATGGGGCTAAGCGACCATGACGTGCCGTTG
>Ga0070665_100003456_pt1 | contig 16830 bp, 20 predicted proteins | sample KBSS13metaG_FD_65862 | JGI IMG/M metagenome (GOLD analysis project Ga0070665, IMG submission 65862) | Switchgrass rhizosphere microbial communities from Kellogg Biological Station, Michigan, USA - KBS S1-3 metaG | ecosystem: Host-associated > Plants > Roots > Rhizosphere > Soil ... | reverse complement strand
CCGAGATCCCCACCATCGCTCTCACCGTCGAACAGGCACGCGCCTCGATTGGATTGAGCCGAACGTTAATCTACAGCCTGATCGGTACCGGGGAACTGCGAACGGTCAAGGTGGGTCGCCGCCGTCTTGTGCGATGCGCCGAGATCGAGCGGTTTCTTGTCGCAAAGGAAGAGGGATCGGCGGGCGTCGTGCTTGCCGTTCCCGCAGAGCGCGGTGCGTCCGATGCCCGCTAAGCCCATCAATGAAAAAGACAGAGAGCTGCTTCGCCTCGGCCTCGAGGTCTGGCAAGCAGCGCAGCTTCAAGCCGGGGGCAGTGCCGAAGACATTGTGCAACTCAAATCGGACGAGGACGGCAAGGCCGTGAGACGTGTGCGACTTGGCGACATCGATGGCCTGACGGAGGAATACATCGATGCCCTGCAGGATTTGGGCGAGGACCAGACCGCACTCGATTGGCGCCGAGATTCTTGGGTGGAGTTGACGATTGAGGACGAGGACAGCGATACGAAGACCGCCGTCATCGCCATTGACCTTGCCTTCGAATGTCAGCCGCGCGGTGCTGACTTTGCCCTTGGAGATGGAGGCTTAAGGCTGCGGATCGATCATCGTTCCAGCTACGAGTCAGAAGAGAAGGAACCTCAGTGGATCGACCCTCTTTCTCCGGCCTACGTCCCTCTCGCTGGCAGATACGATGACGGCCACGACATCGTCTTTGGCGCTGGAGTCGTCGCGGCAATCAAAGCATCTTCTGGAGTGAGTTGGCTGCCCGATCCAGCCCCCAGACCGATAATTCGGATTTATGGAATCGTTGTACTGCCGAAATTTTCATCAGATTATCCCAACGGCAAACACCTTATAGACCGGGCGACGGGTTATGCGGGCTTTACGGCGGTAAACGTTACCCAAATCAGGAGTCTCGGGATTCTACTGCGTCAGCGATACACGACCGCTCAGGAGCTTGTGAGGGCCTTGACGGATCGAGAGGGCCGATTTGTCGAGATCGCTCAGTCGCTTGAAGCGTGCCGTGGAGACTGGAGCGCCCTGGCCGCGCTGGGGCAGATGGAACATGCGTCGCGGGGGGTGGAGTTCGTGGTTCCGGGCTTCATTCCGGCCGGGGTTGTTACCCTGGTCGCGGGCGCGGCAGGGACCGGCAAATCCACCTTGTTGCACGACCTGGCAATCACGGTGGCCACCGATCCGACCGAACGTGATCCGTTGCAACATTGGCTGGGTGTGCCCGCAAAAGACATAGCCTCGGGCAATGCTGTCTTCATGTGCGTAGAAGACAACGGGGCTATCGTTGCCGCTCGGCGCCATCAACTTCGGGCAGGATTGAAGCCGGGCGGACTATTCGAGGTCTGCGCCAGTGGCAGGCCGCTGGCCGATCTTCTGGCGTTCGCACGGCGCCTTGATCTCAAGTTGCTGGTCGTCGACCCTGCCCGAGCGTTCATGAGCGGGAGCGAGGACGAGTCGGGTCCGGCGGATGGGTTCATGGCGCCCTTGGTTCAATTCGCCACGGAGACAGGCTGCGCGGTGGTTGTCGTGCATCACCTAAAAAAGGGCGCGTCGCCCGCATCGCCTGAAGGCGTTCGCGAATGCATCAGAGGGTCCCAAGTCTTTGTCGACAGGCCCCGCGCCATCATCGGCCTAACGAATCGGCGCGAAACCGTTTCGGCGGCCGTCATCAAGAACAACATCCCGCCGGCCTTTCCCATGAACATGGAAACCCGATCGTTCCAGCGGAACGCCACCACGTTGCGCCTGGATGATCACGCGGACCCGCGCCCCGATAAAGTCGGCAGGGCGGACATCAAGGCAGATGAAAGCGTGGATGCGGTCGTGGCTGCGATCAGCCAGGCGCATGCCGGGGGAACGGCCGTCACCCGCACCGGCCGTCGCGGCGTCTTCGAGTCCGAGCTTCCGGGCCTGGAGACGTTGGCGCGTAATGCGGTCCGCGCGGCGGTCGATGAAGCCATTGCATCTGGCCGGCTTCGCGCTCTGCCGAACAAGCTCATTGTGCCAGCCGAAGCGGCGTTGCCGGCGTTGCCGGCAGCCGAATTGGCGCGGCCAGCAACGGCAACGTCGGCAGCAGTCAACGCCGAAATGTAGTGTTTTCAGTGGTTTTTCGTTGCCGGCAACGTCGGCAACGAAAGTCAGGAAAAGCCCATTTTTATTGAAGTTTCCGTTGCCGTTGCCCCTGAGAGAGAGTGTGTGTGCGTTTGACACGCACAACATCTCTCATCCTCGACGGCCCCGGTCAGCCGCGAAACCGCAGAACAGAGGATTGAAGCGTGAATCTGAAACAGATTTCCGGCGCCAGCGTCGCCGTGATGGCAGTGGTTGGCGCGCTGCGATCGCGCCGCGAGGACTACGCCAAAGCCGTGATGGAAAGACCGGCCGAAGGGGTGACGTCGAACCGCATCAAGGCAGGGAAAGGCGATCAGAGCAGGCTCGCCGACCTGGCGGCCCTTCTCGACCTGATCGAAGATATGGAGGGCGAGATCCAGGCCGAAACCAGGGTTGGCGCACGAGCGCGTCTGAAGGGAATTCTGTGCGGACTGCTCGCCGTCCTTGAGGAAGACCCTGAAGACGTGCTCGGGCGGGTCCGATTTGGACGTTTCGGGCAATGGTTTCCTGTTCGCGCTGAACCAACCTCGAAGGCCGAGCTCGTGTTGCGGGCGTACGAGGCCGTGGAAAGGGGCGCAGCGCCGGCCGCCCTGCTGGGGGCGGTCGCGAGACAGGGCGCCAAGTTGGATGGCGCGCGGCAGCCTACCGTCACGGCGGCAATGAGCAGTTGAGCGGCATCAAGGGCTTGGTCGACCATCAGATGGACGCCTCTCTGAATATTGGCTTCGCGCCAACGCGTGACGTCGATCGGGAGAGCATCCAAGAGCGGCGGGGTGATGTGGTAAAATTCACTGGTTTGGAGAATGGCGACGTGACGGACGGCGAACTGTTGGATTTGGTACGTGGGTCGGCCGAGCAGGACCCGGATAGGTTCGATCTGCTCGTCCAGCTCGGAGCTGACGATCAGGGCATAGGCGCCGAAGCGGTCGGGCGAGCGCGCGCCTTCGTCGAGCATGCGATGGAAGTCGCCGCCGACGACACAAAGGAACCGCGTCGCCGCAAGCTGTGCGGGGAAGTGGGTTCCCGTGTGGCGGACGTGATCTTGTGGCTCGCCATGGAAGGTCAGCGCGTCGTCAACGAACGCCTCGCCGCGGGCGCCATGCAGCGCGCCTCTGCGGTCGTACACTAGACCGAAGCCCGTAAAGGATTGACGATGGCCAAGGCCAACGACATGCGCGCGCTGACTGAGCAGCAGGCCGTTTTCGCACGGGCATACGCCCGCAATGGAGGGAAGGGCGCTGAAGCGGCGCGCGATGCCGGCTTCTCGGTGCAGTCTGCCGGCAAGTATGCGTATCAACTGCTGGAAAAACCCCACGTCGTGAAGGCTATTCAGGCCGAACAGCGGCGCAGCCTGACCGACCTGGCGTCGGTCGCGCTAGGCCAGGCACGCCTCATGCTCGAGAATCCGGCTACACCGGCTGGCGCGCGCGTCGATCTGATCCGAACCGTACTCGACCGCGCCGGCTTGGGTCCGCCGAAGACAGAGGAAGACAACGACGATGAAAATGATCTGAACACGCTGACCTTGGTGCAGTTGGAGGCCATGGCAGTCAGGGCGTTCGCCTGGAAGATGAGTGATGCGCCTACGGGGGAGGTGGGGCCGCTGCTGGAGGGCAGCTTGGCCGCGCCGGGTATCGAGGACGTGCCGGAGCCGGACCGGGCTCAGGTGGGCGAATAAAGGGCCTGCGTGAGCCCGTAAGGGGAGCCCGTAAGGTGAGCGCGCGCCTCAACACATCTGCAGCGGAACCCTCTGGCATTCCACCATCCGTACCTTCGACCGATCCAGAAAGCCGGCGGCGGCCAACGTGACATGCGCCGCGAGCGCGAAGCACAGTAGAAACTTCCATTCGCGCCGCCAGAATGCAGCGGCCGAACGAGCGCCCGTAATCAGCCATCGATTCATTGCAGCCTCTCCCCCGAGAGCCATCCTTGATCTATGCCGCCTGCATTGGCGCGACATCCACGGTTGGCGTGATCGCGAATCGCGGCGCGCCTGCCCGGATCGCGTCTGCCTCGTAGCTCGGGGCTAGGTGGCCGTAGTGCTTCTCGACCATCCTCGTATCCTTGTGGCCAAGGTTGCGCGCCACGACCAGGAGCGGGACTCCGTTCATGACCGCGTGGCTCGCCCATGAGTGGCGCAAGATGTGGAAGCCGGCGGCAGGGACGATCTTTGCCGCCGCGCACGCGGCCTTCATCGGCCGGTGCTGCTGCGATGTCCGCCACGGTTCGCCGTTCGCCTGGACGAACAAGAGGGCGCGGTTGGAAGCACGCTTGACGAGGGCTGCGAAGAACGCTCGACCTTCGTCCGTCAGCACGACGTGGCGGGGCTTCCCGCTCTTGCTACGGCGGACAGCAAGTGTCCCAACGTCGGAATTGAAGTCGGGCGGCTCGAGTCGGGCTAGCTCGCTGTAGCGCGCGCCGGTGTGTAGGCCGCCCTGCACGAGATCGCGGAAATCTTCGTCCGCACAGCCTTCAACGAGGAGGCTACATTCCCTGAGCTGCAGGTAGCGCAACCGCGCTGCGTCGGCACCCTTGAAGGGCTGCACGGCGCGCCATGCTTTATCACTCAGGGCCCGGTTACTGCGCCAGGCGAGGTTGAGCGCGGCCTTGAAATAGGTGAGTACCCGATTGGCGGCCGCGCGACGCTTCCGACGAACCTCCTCGTCCTTCATGTCGACGGCGCGGTGTTGTTGCTTCTTCCCGGCCTTCGTGCGCAGGAGCGGCGCCGTCTTTGCAAGCGCGGATAACCAGCCCTTGATCTGCGGCGTCGTGAGGCGGTCGACGTGGGTGCTGCCGAGCTTCGGCAAGACGTGCAGATTCAACACCTTGCGGGTATCTCGGACAGTGCGGTCGCCGCGCCCTTCCTGCTCAAGCGACGTGACGTAGTCGTCCATTGCTGCAGAGACGAGGTATGGACCGTCTTGTTCGGGCAGGCCTTGGCCCTCGCGCTCCATCTTCACATGCGCCTTGCGCGCCGCCTCCTGAGCCTGCCGGAAGTTCAGAATGGCAACGCCGTCAGCGTCCGCCCTGTCGTCGGCAGTGCCCAGGCGCTCGACGCGGTAGGCCCCGGCGCCGACGTAGACGCGCACAACCCACGTTCCGCTCGTCTCGCCGCGCCGATATCCGAGATGCAAGCCTCGATCGAGCGTGCGGAAGTAAGGTTTGGCTTGGGTTTTCAAGCTACTGCGTGCGGTGCGGCTATCAAGGCGCGCGTCGCGGACCGTGCGGGCCATCGTCTCCCCTCTGATGCGATGTCCAATATATGTCCAATATCCGTGGCCAAACAATGGCGAACACTGGTGGACGCTGATGGACTGTAAAACCCAACAAATACGGTCAACAAAACGTTTACCGTCCTTGTTCTGACTGCATCGGTTCGACGCCGAAATCGCCCTTTCACGGCGGTAACACGGGTTCGAATCCCGTAGGGGACGCCAGCGCTCCTAGAGAGCGGCGAAGATCGCTATATAAGTCAAGCAAGGATGAATTTTAGCCTAATGGCGTACCGAATTGCGCGCTAGAGACAAGGAGTAGGACTTAGGACTAGCGTCTATCCCGCGCTGAGAACAATCGCGAAACTTCAAGGGAAGGCGTAGCCTTCTGGGATGCAGTTCACTTCACCTACCATAGGGTTTCCTCCAGCGACAAGTTGGTCGGTGTCGAGTGCGCCAAATGCTAGCGCCGCATTGTCGTCACGGCGAGCTCTCTCGGGGTCATCAAGGGCGACGATAGGAGCTCCATGAGGCCGGTGCTGCCGCTACGGGGCTTGAGAGTATGAGGCCTTAGCCGGCGTAACTATCAGTGCATGGCTGCTTAAAGTCCAAACGCGCGTCATGGAGGGGGAAGATGATAAGCAAGGATCGTTTGGCGGCGCCCCATAAGACCGAAGGTTCTGTGTTGTTCGAACCAGGCAAGAGCTTGGAAGGTGCTATTCCGGGCAGCCTCAAAACGGGCTTCGAGTGCGTGCTCAACATTGCAATAGTCCCAACTATTTCTAGTATTCCGAAGTATGTTTTTCGGTACTTCGAAAACGAGAAAGCTAAGAACAACGGGGTCACCCCCAGCTTTGAGCTAAAGCTCAACATGCAGAACGATATCACTCTGAGCGTCGGCACCCTTGAAGTTGCGATTCCGGTTGCTCAAGCGGCTCGACACTTCCAACGCAGGACGGTGGTGAATGCGTGGGCCCAGGCAAAGGAGGGCGTCTTTGAGATTGGCCTTAGTCTGGATAACCAACACCTCCAGATGGCTCGAGGCAATGCTGAAGTCCCACTCGGCATCGGATATGGAATATGGGGCGGCGGAGGACTAGAGTTCACCTTAAAGGACTTCATGATCGCCAAGAAACTTCTTCACTCGACTGAGCGAAAAAAAATGCAAAAATATTTTGAAGAAAAAGTATAGTTCTGAGCGTGTGACCAGCAGTTTGTTATCCAATGCGAATGTTATACCCGAAGGCGGTAGACGCTTGTTCTGATAACCTCTGTAGAAGCGAGGTCTTGATTTCCAAAATAGTCCCATCTCCATCACGGCGAATCACAACGTCGTCGAGCCCTGCCGGATTGAACTTCACAGACTGGACGGCTCGCCCACTCTTCACCTCGCGAATATGACATTGGAGAAGGGTGTGATCAAAGTTGTACATCTCCTCTCGCGTTATCTCTAGATTTGGGTTCTCTGCTAACAATGGAGAAACTAGGTGAACTCCCAAGTCGGCATAACCGTCCGCCTTCAAGTCGAGGACTCTGATAACTAAGCGTTCACCCTCGTACGAATATTTTATAAAACGATAGATCGCGACCAACACAGGGTAACCATTCTCTTCAATAACTTCAAACGGAACGTGAAGTCCGATCGATTGCTTCTCGAATTTCGGTCTTTCTGAAGTCATCATTGGAAGGGCCAATTCAAATCCGCCACCCCATCCCCTAGCTACGCCTCCCCCTGTGGCATGCTCATTGCCCATTAGTGTCCCGACAAGCAGTCGCCCGAATCCCAAGATCCGCTCAGGATCGGAACCTGCTGCTGCTCCCTTGCCAAAGCTAAATGTCGAAGCCAAACTAGTGAGAAGTGTTGTGAATTCTAAGGCGCCGTTTCCCCCGACGTCTACACGGAGGTGGGGTACCCCGGCTCGTTGCGTACGATATCCGAAATTATGGAAGATGGTATCGCCATCCTTTTCGAACATCACTGATCCTAGCAGAGACACGTCGTCGCGATATCGGAATTGCTCGGTCCTAATAATCGCTGCGAGCCTATCCGGCTCAACTCCACCTTGGAAAGCAATCTGCAGTGCCTGACATAGGATTCGCGCTTGGTCTTCTTTGCCGGCCCACGCGACGACGAGGCCGTCAGCGAGTATATTGACCTTCTGAACGACCCCGGCAACATAGGTGGTCGCCCTTTGCAGAAAATACTGATTAACGTCCCCTGTAGTAGTCGGCAAGGATACGGGTATCCTGGGATGTTCTTTTGAAGACAACAGAATGTCGCCCACGAACAGCGGTAGGTTTCCTTTTGTTATGCGCGCGATAATCGTCATGCAGAATATTATACCACTCAACTGGTAGTGCTCGTAGTCATATGCGGCTCCCGGAGGGCTGACGGTCGCCCAGTGGGCTATTGAAGCCGCCGACGAACAATTGGAAGGGGAACGACTGCCCTGGCAAATCGTCCTCATCCTCTAGGTTGACCAGCGCGTACGGAGCATCGCCGCGAGGGGCATCACTCTCGTCAATATCGGTCAGGAGGACATCCGCATCCGTCTCGTTCTCCCTCGGCCAGCACTCCTGCGCCTACGAAAGACCCCGTGCAGCACTGGCGGCATGGCGTAGGACAGCACTCCCGTGCCCCCTGGGGCAGTCCCATCGCTCTTCCGCGGCGACGCATCGGCCGTCCGCACGAACACTTTGAGGTCGACCACCGAGGACGTGTCGAGTACCTCCAACGCCACTCCGGACGTCTTGGCGGGTAGACGCAGGATCGTGTCCTCGGTGACTCGATACGACCCCGAGGAGGGCTTATAGGCCACGCAGCGGACAACGATCGCGGTCGCGTCGGGACCGTCGTTGGCGACCCCCAGTGTTTCTTGGAGTATGCCACGCTCCGTCGCCCCCTTCCGCAGGGGACGGCAATCTTTTCGATGGCTCGGCGGCATCGCCGGCGAGACAGTGCAAATATGATGGATCTCAATGCTACTGGATGGGGCCACCGCATCAGCGATGCGCGCGACCCATCCGTAACTTTGGATGAGCCCGCGGATCCGCCAAAGCGAGGACGCCGCAGACCTACACGAGTAGATGCTATCGCCTCCGTTCAATTCGAGGAGCGGGACGCTTGGAGCGTCTAATTCAGCTTCTTCGTCAGCAGCTTGAAGGACGGGTCGAACGTCAGGTCGTACTTCTTGCCGTCCTGACATGTCGAAGCGTCGACTTCGAATTTGCCATTGGGATGGGCCGTGCCCTTGTCGTCGTCGAACTCCGCCTTGCCGCCGCCGCATCCCGCTTCCCTGAGCGCGGCCTCAAGCTTGGGCTGTTCTTCCGCCGTCACTGGGCGATCCTTTGCAAGGGTGCTCACGGCCGGAAGGCAGGTCAAGGCGACGATGGTAGGGATGGCAAGACGCATGGCACGCCTCACATGCTTGGGATTTCAATGACAATGATTCCGGGACACGAGGTTGCCGTGATGCTGGCCGCCGCGCGGAGAGCTCGGAAGTGGGGTGACGGCCGAGGCCCTCATCAGGCGGCGCGCGGAGATGCCGCCGGTGCAGGCAAGCAGGTGATGGTGGGCGCCGCACGGATCGAACGTGCGACCTCACCCATGTAAAGGGTGTGCTCTACCGCTGAGCTAAGCGCCCGCAGCTTGTCTAGCGGATTGACCGTCGGGTTGCCCGCACTCTTGGGGAGTAATTCAGAAGGCGCGTCGCCCGGTGCCGGGCGGGCGCATCGGCAAGGAAAAGGCCCCAGCTCGCGGGAGCCGGGGCCTTGGTCGCCGTCAGGCGGGTCGCGGAGAAACGCGCGTCGCTACGGCTTCACAACGAGGGTCGAACCCATCTCGGACGGGGTGACCACAATGGTGCCGGTGCCGAGGAAATTGACCTGAAGCTCTCCCGTGCCTCCCGAGATGCCGTCGAGCTCGGCACTGGTGAGTTGCGCGCCGGCAACGCCGGTCTCCACGGTTGCCGTGCGCGGGGCGGCGTTGGAATTCAGGTCGGTGGCAAAACGCTGGATCTCGATCGTGCTCATTTGACTATCCTCCGGTTGCGACCCGATGCGAAGCACCGGGGGTGATTGAGACGGCCAACCGATGTTGGCTGGGTGCGTCATGACCTGCATCTGGCGACGACCATTGGCTTCCAGTATCGTTTGCATACGGAAATCCATGGAATTCCATCCGAGCCGGCGGCTGTCGACTCGCGCTAACTTGCCCAGCTCTTCTTGCGCGAGCTGCTCTAGGTATTCGCAAGTAGCTCCGACGTGAATTTCTCGCCGCCCTTGTTGGCGAAGGTTTACGCGGAAGGATCGGAAGAACTGGGGCTTGCGCCGCGGTCTGCCCCAGATCAAGCTGCGGTGCAGATTCTTGGGGGTGGCGATGTCTCTTTATATGCGCGCGGCAGTTGCGGCGCTTCTCAGCGTAGGCATGGTGACGTCTGGCAGTTGGGCCCAGCAGCCGAATGACCGCCCGCTGTCCAACCCTTCGCTGCAAATCTACAGCTACGGCCAAGGCACCCCTTACGGCACTCCGTATGGCTCGCCGCAGCCCTATGGTGGGGTGAACAAGATGCCCGACACGGACGGCCCGAGTCAGCAGAACAGCCGACTTCCGTCCGACCGGTTCTTGGACACCATGCGCCCGGAGCGCCGTTACTGATCGAATTCACCGAAGTTGCCCACGGTCCGATCTCGTCTTCTTCGAGCTTGGGTTTCTGACGTGGACCCGCCGGCACCGTCTCTCGCTCTGGTGGCAAGCGCTTCGCGACAAACAGCTCAATTCTCTGCGTAGGTGCCCGCCTCGATATTGTTGCCGTCCGGATCGATCAGGAAAGCGCAGTAGTAGCGGCCTCGCCTTACGCCGGGGGCGCCGTTGTCCACGGCACCCGCCGCAAGGCCGGCACGGTGAAAGTCATCGGCGGCGGAGCGTGACGGCGCGCTGAAGGCGACGTGCGCCGGGCTCCGAGCCGCTTCATGCTCATCCGCCCAGAAGGCCGGTCGGCCGGCCGCCACCACGAAGAAGGGTGATTCCGGCTCACCCGAGGAAAACACCAGCCATCCGGTCCCGTCGGCTCGGGCGTGATCCTCCATCGCCTCGAGGCCCAGAGGCGCGAGCACAGCCCGATAGAAGAGGCCGGCGCTGTGTAGATCGCGAAAGACGATTCCCAGGTGGTCGAACATTGTCTCTCCTTCATTGCCGATCGCGCAGCCTGCTACGGATACGTACAGGCTCGACTCCTCAACGTCTCGGACGGCCGATCCTCCCGATTCGCGGAAATGTCTATCCTGCCTGGCGCCAATTGAAGGACCGGGACGGCGGCCGCACCTTCGCGCCATGGAGCGCGACATGACACCCAGCAGACGTGGATTGCTCTGTGCCGGCCTTGGTGCAGGCGCAGGATTGGTCTCGGCAGGCGGCGCCGCAATTCCGGTGGCTCGGGCGGAGACGTGCGAGCGGCCGCCGGTCGGTGGAGACTGGAGCTGCGATCCCGGAGCGCTGCGCGCTGCGGCAAGCGACTTCGGCCGGATCATCGCCCGAACGCCGAGAGCGGTTCATCGCCCGTCGTCGCGGGCGGACATCGCCGCCTTGCTGCGTTGGGCCTCGACGCACGGGGCGAACGTATCGGCGCGCGGACAAGGCCATTCGATCTACGGTCGCTCGCTGGCCGAGAACGGCATCGTCATCGACATGAGCGCCATGAGCGCGATCGGCGAGATCCGGCCGGATCGTGTCGTGGTCGAGGCCGGAGCGACCTGGGGAGCCGTCCTGGACGCGACTCTCGCGCACGGCCTCACGCCGCCCGTGCTCACCAATTACCTCGGGCTGTCGATCGGCGGCACCATCGCGATCGGCGGTATCGGCGGGGCTTCATCCGCACACGGTTTGCAGACAGACAACGTCCTCGAGCTGGACGTGGTCACGGGCGGCGGCCAGGAACTGACCTGTTCGCCTTCGGCACATCCCGATCTCTTCGATGCCGTCAGGGGCGGGCTCGGGAAATGCGGGATCGTCACGCGGGCCACCCTGCGCCTGGTCCGGGCGCCGACGCAGGTTCGCCGGTTCCAGCTCTTCTATCCGGACCTCGCGACCCTGATGGCCGACCAGCGGCGGGCATTGGCCGAGCGGCGCTTCGATCAGCTTCAGGGAGCGGTCATTCCCGATCCGGCCGGCGGCTGGCGGTATCAGCTCGAAGGTGCCGTATTTCGTGACGGCGCGACCTCCGCCGGCGACGGTGCCGTGCTCGACGGCCTGTCGGACATGCGCCATGCCGCGGTCATCGCGGGCTCGACGTATCGCGACGACGCGCATTCGTTCGCGAAGCTCCGGCAGTTGCTCACCTCGAACAGTCAGTGGTTCCATCCGCAGCCCTGGCTCCTGACGTTTCTGCGCGGGAGCAACGCTCTCTCCGTGGCACGCGCGGTCCTCGACGGGCTGACCGGCGCGGACGTCGGCCCCTTCGGGCGAGTCACCTGCTATCCGATGTCTACGACGGCGGTTCGTACGCGGCAGGCACGGCTGCCGGATGAACCCATCGTCTTTCCGTTCAACCTCATACGCATTCCGGCATCGGACGACCCGGCGAGCGCCGAACGGATGGTCGCGCAGAATCGCGCACTCTACGATCGTATCCGCGCGGCCGGCGGAATCCTGTATCCGGTGAGCGCGATGCCGATGTCGTCTCGCGACTGGCAAGATCACTTCGGTCCGGCGTGGCAACCTCTTCGCGACGCCATGCAGCGCTACGATCCGGCCAACATCCTCACGCCGGGGTACGACCTGCGCGATCGAACGTGACCGGTTTTAACCTCCTATCTTTTCTGGAAGCGCCCATGAGCAAAACTCCTTTCATTCGCGCACGCAGGCCGCGGTAAGGGAATCGAGCGGGTCCGACGGATCCGCGCCAGCGACGCGATGGGCATGTCCCACGGTGACCACTCGGTACCGATGCGTTTGCTTCCACGACCCGAGCGACCGGATCCCGATGGTCCGGACTATCTGACGTACTGCCCGCCGGAGAGATCTGAACGGAGTCGGCTCGATGCATGGTGCGAGGAAGATCGTGATTGCCGGCGGCGGCATCGGCGGGCTGGCCACGGCTCTTTGCCTCCATCGAGCCGGGATAGAGGTGGAAGTATTCGAGCAGTCGGCCGAAATTCGCGAGCTCGGCGTCGGCATGAACGTGCTGCCGCACGCCATCGCTGTCCTGGCAGGGCTTGGCCTGTTGCCGGCGCTCGACCGCGTCGGCGTTCGGACCCGCGAGCTCATCTACTGCAACCGCTTCGGCCAGATCGTGTGGAGCGAGCTGCGCGGCACCGACGCGGGATACGATGTCCCGCAGTTCAGCATCCATCGCGGCAAGCTCCTGGGTGTGTTGCATCGCGCGGTGATCGAGCGCCTGGGGCCGGCGCGACTCCATACCGGACACAGGTTGACGGGCTTTGCCGAGCACCCGGACAAGATCGTGGCCTTCTTCGAGGGCCCGACGGCCGGCGAGCGCATCGAGGTCGCCGGAGATGCCCTGATCGGCGCCGACGGCATCCATTCCACGGTCCGGGCAATCCTTCATCCGGGCGAGGGCGGACCGATCTGGAATGGCGCCATGCTGTGGCGGGGCGCGACCGAATGGCCGGTCCATCTCGACGGCAGAACGATGTTCATCGCCGGCGGCAATCGGGCGAAGTTCGTCTTCTATCCGATCCAGGGCGATGCCGGGCAGTCCGGCAAGCTGCTGACCAATTGGGCGATCATGGCGGACCTGCGCGACCGGCGAACGCCGCCGCGGCGGGAGGACTGGAATCGCCTCGGCCGGCCGGAGGAGGCGTTGCCGTTCGTCCGCGACAGCTTCCGCCTGGGCTTTCTCGATCCGTTGGCGCTGGTCGAGGCGACGCCGGCGTTCTACGAGTATCCCAACTGCGACCGCGATCCACTGCCGCGCTGGTCGTTCGGCCGCGCGACCCTGCTGGGCGATGCGGCTCATCCGATGTATCCCACGGGCAGCAATGGCGCGAGCCAATCCATCATCGACGCGCAATGCCTCGCGCGATGCCTGACGGCGACGCCCTCGGTATCGGACGCGCTGGCCGCCTACGACGCGGAGCGCCGGCCGGTAACCGCCAAGGTCGTCGCGGCCAACCGCGTCGGCGGGCCCGAGGGGGTGATCGACGTGATGGAAGAACGTGCGCCGGACGGATTCGACGACATCGACGCCATCGCGAGCCATGCCGAGCGCGAGGCGATCGTACGCGGCTATGCGTCGATGGCCGGCTATGCGCGCGAGCAGGTGAATCGGCAGCACGGCGGCAGGCAACGCCGGCAATAGGCCCACGCGCCCCTCGGTGCTCCCTGCACGACCATTGCGTCCGGGCTTCCAGACACCTTGCCGATTGCCTGTTAGGTTCGTCTCGCGTTCGGTGGTCGCAACGCGGGAGGCAAGCATGGGAAATGTCACACATCCCCGTATCCGCAAGGCGTTGACGGAAGCTCAGGAGAAGTTCGCCGCCTACGAATCGATGATAACCACCGAAGCGAAGCGCGATCACAACGTATTGGAAGCGCTCAGACGGGCTCGGCAGATGCCCGGAGTCGCTCAAGGTGATCCGCATCAGGGGCAGATGATCGAACAGTTGGCCGCGCTGGTAGACGACAGTTATGGCGCCCTGACACGTCTCGCGGGCTCGGTGGCAGCCCTTCAGGAGGCAGTGCAGGCGCTCGCGGAAGAAATGTCCTCCCGTCGGCGGAAAGACGACGATTTGTTCGGCACTCGGCATTAGACTGCGACCTGCCGATCCGGCCGACATGGGAAACCAGCGCTCCAACTCGATTGTTCGAATGAAATCGCCGCTTCTTCCAGTTGTCGGACTGCTTTTGCTCGTGCCGATCGCGCAGGCGGAAACCCGAATCCAGGCCGGTCTCTGGGAGAAGATCGAGAAGGTGACGCTGGACGGCAAGGAGTTGCCGCCCCGGTCGCAGAAGATCTGCCTCAAGGCCGGCGAGGCGAATCTCGAGCGGCTGGTGCTGGTCACCGCCGACGAGGCTGCGGCGCGCGGCTGCGATAGAAGCATCTCCGCGCTGGGGCCCGAACTGGTGAAGATGAGCATGTCGTGCCCGGTCAGCGACGGCGAGTCCGCCATCAGCGCGGCGATGGAGCTGAAATTCACGCCGACGTCGTTCGAGGGATCGGGCACGGTGGAGATCAAGGCCAGGGACGGCCACGGCAACAAGGGCACGAGCCGGCTGTCGGGCAAGAGACTCGGCGACTGCTGAGGAGCGCGCGATGCCGAAACTGGGCTACCTGTTGCCGACATGCGAACGGATCATGGAAGGCCGCGACGGGACCGGTTCGCTCCTGGCCCTCCGCCGATGCCGATGCCGCGGGCACATGTGCCTGCGCCTGGCCGGTGAACCCGAGATGCGCAGGGAGTTCGGCTAGTGAAGGACGACAAGCTGATCGAGCCGTGGCGCCTGATCGAATCGACCTACAGCTACCGCGACCGCTGGCTAACCTTGCGTAGCGACAGCGTGCGCCTGCCTAACGGCAACACGCTGTCGCCCTATCACGTGATCGAAGTCGCCGACTGGGTGAACGTGGTCGCGATCAGCGCCAGCGGCCATGTACTGCTCGTCGAGCAGTATCGTCATGCCGTCGGCCGGATCATGCTTGAGATTCCGGCGGGCCATGTCGATCCGCAAGAGAATCTCGAGGCCGCCGCGCGCCGCGAGCTGCTGGAGGAGACGGGTTACGGCGGCGGCACGTGGCATGCACTCGGCGCACTGCATCCGGCGGCGTCGCGCTTCACCAATCAGGTCCATGCTTTCCTCGCGGTCGGCGTGACCCGGCTCGCTCGGCCGGTCGAGGAGGAGAGCGAGAATCTCCGCCTGCACGAGATCCCCTGGCCGGAATTCGTCGACGGGCTGCGCTCCGGCCGGCTGCGCCTGCGCGAGGCGAACCAGATGTCGAGCCTGCTGATGCTTCATCTTTTTGCCGGCGGTAGCGCCGACCCGGAGATTCGCCGCCTCATGCTCTGAGCGGCGAAACGCGGTGGAGCTGTTCAGCATCGACCTGCCGGTGATCCACGGCGCGATGCGGCGGCCTTCCCCTCAAGGTTGCGCCGACCGGGCGCCGGATTCCCGTCGAGAACCTAAGAGTTCCGGTGTTTCGGGAGGAAGTGGATGAGGTCGACCGTGCCGCAGGGAACCCGGACGGGTCGACGACGTTGGGTCTCCACATGGAGGAACCCATCATGCCGAAGATGGCGTTGGTTGCCGTTTGTGGGATCTTGCTCCTAACGGCTTGCCAGCCGAGGCAGGCTGTTGTTGCCGCGTCGTCACCGCAGACGCCGCAGCCGGCGCGCAACTTCATGCTCTTCTTCGCCTACGACCAGTCGACGCTGGCGCCCGACAACGAGGCGGTCGTCCGCGAGGCGGCCGCGGCGGTCAAGGCGACGCCGAATGCGCACGTGACCGTCGCCGGTCATGCCGATACCGTGGGCGATGCGTCCTACAACCGGATCCTCTCGCAACGCCGCGCGGCAGCCACCAGGGACGCCCTCGTCCGTGACGGCGTCAGCGAAGCCGCGATCACGGTCGTGGCCCGGGGACAGGAAGAACTGCTCGTTCCGACCACGGATCGCGTGCGCGAACCAAAGAACCGCCGCGTCGAGATCGTCGTTCAGTAGGGTCCTGTGCTGGGACCGCGCCACGAGCGGCTGATCTATTCTTTCGGCGGCCAGGGACGGGCGGCTGCGTCGGCGACGATCACGGCGGCGTCCTCGGGCAGCAGCAGGCCCTCTTGCTGCAGCGTCCGGGCGGCGGTGCGGATGCGGTCCACATAATCGTCGCGGCTCTTGTAGCGCTGGGCGATCTGCGCCGGCGTGAACGGCCGGAAGGCGCCGGCAAGGCCGCAGGAAAAAGATTTCGGCTCGTGCTGTGCAGCGTGGATGCCGAGCGGCGCCTCCATGTCGGGCAGGCGGACACCGCCCAGCACATTGCCGTCGAAATCCCGCTTCGGCCTCTGGACGACCGCGGAGGGCAGGTGCCTGGGCGCCGCCAGCACGTCGGCGTCCGTGGTCGGCTCGAGCGGCATCAGCTTGCTGGTCGGCGGCAGCGCATTGGTCGCCAGCCAGCGGTCGAGCGCGACCAGGGTCGCGCGCGAAACTGGCGCCCAGTCGAGTCGCGCCAGCGGAAGCGTGCAGTCGGGTGCACGCGGCAACACGACGTGCGAGGCGCCGGCAATGTCGTACATGCGGACGTTGGGCGGCAGCGGCTGGTCGTCGGTGCCGCTCGCACCCGTGCGGCCGAGCGAGGCGCGCAGCGACAGGAAATCGATCGTGCTGCTCACCATCATGATGCGCGGCGGTACCTCGCCGCGCTTCTCGACCGCCGCCACGATCTCGCCGATGGTGAACGGGCCTTCGTGGACGCTGCGGAACTCCGGATTGGCGAAGTTCGGGGAGGCGTCGCCGGCCGATTGCGGACCGGGCGAGGAGACCAGGA
>Ga0070665_100003455_pt1 | contig 16832 bp, 14 predicted proteins | sample KBSS13metaG_FD_65862 | JGI IMG/M metagenome (GOLD analysis project Ga0070665, IMG submission 65862) | Switchgrass rhizosphere microbial communities from Kellogg Biological Station, Michigan, USA - KBS S1-3 metaG | ecosystem: Host-associated > Plants > Roots > Rhizosphere > Soil ... | reverse complement strand
CGCTTCGACAGCTGTTCATCCTGCCTGCGCCGCAACAGGTCTCGCATCTGGTCGGCGTCGAGCAGGCCGGGGATACCCAGGTAGTCGGCCTCCTCCTCGCTGCCACTAGGCGTCGCCGTCCCGAACGAGGAGCCGTCGAAGATCACCTGATCCAGCTCGGCGTCGGCGCCAAGCGATTCGAAGCCGTTGTCCATGTCACCGGGCTCGGACTTGCGTCGCTCGACGTACTCCTCGTCGCCTTCGGCCTCGCGGTGCGGTTTGCCGAGCACGTGGTTGCGCTGGGCCTCCATCTCGCTGGCCAACAACAACAGGTTGGGCACCGATGGCAGGAAGATGCTCGCCGTCTCACCGGGTTGGCGAGTACGGACGAACCGCCCGATCGCCTGGGCGAAGAACAGCGGTGTCGACGCGCTGGTCGCGTACACGCCGACGGCGAGCCTCGGCACGTCGACGCCCTCGGACACCATCCGCACCGCGACCAGCCAGCGACTGGTTCCTGCCGAGAACTGGCTGATGCGGTCTGAGGAACCGGGATCGTCGGACAGCACCACCGTCGGCGCCTCGCCGGTGATCTTGGTGAGCAACTCGGCGTAGGCGCGAGCAGCGGTCTGATCGGAGGCGATGACCATGCCACCCGCATCGGGAACGTGCTGGCGCTTCTGTTGCAGGCGTTTGTCGGCGGCGGCGAGAACCGCTGGCATCCACTCTCCTGCCGGATTCAGCGCGGTGCGCCACGCGCGGGCGGTCTGCTCGGCGGTCAGCGGCTCACCGAGGCGGGCGGCATGTTCCTCGCCTGCACTGTCGCGCCACCGCGCCTCGCCCGAGTACGCCAGGAAGACGACGGGCCGGACCACACCGTCGGCCAACGCCTCGGAATAGCCGTAGGTGTGGTCGGCCAGCGAGCGCATCAGCCCGTCGCCGTCGGGTTCATAGGTGACGAACGGGATCGGGCTGTCGTCACTGCGGAACGGAGTACCCGTCAGCGCAAGCCGCCGCGTCGCGTCGTTGTAGGCCTCGCGGATTGCGTCGCCCCAACTCTTCGCGTCACCGCCGTGGTGGATCTCGTCGAAGATGACAAGCGTGCGGTAGTTCTCGGTGCGCACGCGGTGCCGGGTCGGATGGCTGGCCACCTGTGCATAGGTGACGACGACACCGTGGTACTCCGACGACGTCTGCGCCGACGAGTTGCTGAACTTCGGGTCCAGCGCGATGCCGACCCTGGCGGCGGCCTGCGCCCACTGCGTCTTGAGATGTTCGGTCGGCACGACGACCGTGATTCGCTCGACGGTGTTGTCGGCCAGCAGCTCCCCGGCGATGCGCAGGGCAAACGCGGTCTTACCCGCCCCAGGAGTCGCGACGGCGAGGAAGTCGCGGGGTTTGGCACCCAGATACCGCACCAAAGCCCGACGCTGCCAGCCCCGCAAAGCCTGGGTGTCGGGCGCTGCAAAAGCCGGCACCCAAAGCTCCTCACTGATCGGACAGCAGCCTAGCGCAGGGGATTACGCGCGCGCATCTCTACTGGAGAACGTGTCGCAGGTCGGCAACTCGCTGGACCAATTGTCGGCGACAAGCGGCATCCCGCGCACACTTCCGGACACGGGCGGGAGTAACTGAGCTGCCCACCCCACTCGTCGAGCAGCAAACATGAGGCTTGCGCTGCGTCAGCGTGGGTACCCAGTTGGCCACCATGACAGCAATGACCTACCGCAGCACCGACGACATCGACCCTTGTGTACGCGTGTACGGGACGCGCGTACACAATCTACGGGGAGTCGACGTCGTCGCCCCGCGTGACGCGCTGGTGGTGTTCACCGGCATCTCGGGTTCCGGGAAGTCTTCGCTGGCCTTCGGGACCATTTACGCCGAGGCTCAGCGCCGCTACTTCGAATCGGTCGCCCCGTATGCCCGTCGCCTGCTGTTGCCGTCCGGCGCGCCGAAGGTAGATGACATCACCGGGCTACCGCCCGCCGTCGCATTGCAGCAGCGCCGGGGTTCGGCTACGTCACGGTCGACGGTCGGCACCGTCACCACCCTGTCGAACCTGCTGAGGATGTTGTTCTCCCGGGCAGGCACCTACCCGCGGGGCGCCACGGAACGACTGGACTCCGACGCCTTCTCCCCGAACACGGCGGTCGGGGCGTGCCCCGAATGCCACGGGCTCGGACGCATTCACCGGGTGACCGAAGAGACGCTGGTACCGGATCCGTCGCTGACCATTCGAGAGGGCGCGGTCGCAGCGTGGCCGGGTGCCTGGCAAGGCCAGAATCTGCGCGACATCCTCGTCACCCTCGGCTATGACATCGACAAGCCATGGCGGAAGCTTCCTAAGCGACAACGGGATTGGATCTTGTTCACCGACGACCAGCCGACTGTCGAGATCGATCCGGGCCAGCATCCCGTGCAGGCCGATTATTACTACAACGGCACGTTTTCCAGCGCCGAGCGCCACGTCCGGCACACGTTGGCGAACTCGCACAGTGCGATGATGCGTCGGCGTGTGCTGCAGTTCGTCGACAGTGTCGACTGCCCAGTGTGCGACGGTTCAGGGTTGCGGCCTGAGGCGCTGAAGGTGACATTCGCCGGGCGCACGATCGCAGAATACGCGGCGATGCCGTTGACGGACCTCGCAAATACTCTGCGGCCCACGGCTTCTCGGACCGATGCCGCCGCTGCCTACGAGTCAACACAATCCGGTGAGCTGACCGAAGTGGCGACCATGATCGCCGCTGACCTCGTTGCACGCCTGCAGATACTCATCGATCTCGGTCTCGGCTACCTGACGCTCAGTCGCCGCACGCCGACGGTGTCACCAGGCGAACTGCAGCGGTTGCGGCTGGCCACTCAGTTGCGAGCCGGCCTCTTCGGAGTGCTTTACGTCCTCGACGAGCCGTCGGCCGGTCTCCACCCGGCCGACGCCGAACCGTTGCTCGTCGTGCTCGATCGTCTACGGCGAGCGGGCAATTCGCTGTTCGTTGTCGAGCACGACATGGACGTCGTACGCCGTGCCGATTGGATCGTCGATGTTGGACCTGGGGCCGGTGAGTTCGGCGGCGACGTGCTGTACAGCGGGCCGGTGTCTGGGCTCGCGGACATCGAGGGTTCGGTCACTCGCAGGTACCTGTTCGACGGGGCGGAGCCGCCCAGCCGTAACCCTCGCACGCAGACCGGTCAGCTGCGGTTGCGCGGCATCAACTTTCACAATCTGAAAGACCTCGACGTGGACCTGCCACTGGGGGTGTACACCGCGGTCACCGGTGTGTCGGGCTCAGGTAAGTCGACGCTCGTCGTCAAGGTTCTCGGCGACGTCGTGAACAACCACCTCGGAACGGGCCGTGCAACCGAACCGGCCGAACCAGACGACGACGAATCCGACACTGGGATAATCGATCTCGACCATGACGCGAGCATCGGCGTGACGGCGCAGGGAGTCGAGGAGATCAACCGATTGGTTTCGGTCGACCAGCGCCCGATCGGACGTACCCCGCGGTCGACGCTGGCAACCTACACCGGCCTGTTTGACGCTGTACGTCGCGAATTCGCCGCTACCCCGAAGGCGCGTCGCCGCGGTTGGACCGCGGGCAGGTTTTCGTTCAACGTCGCCGAAGGGCGGTGCCAGACCTGTCAAGGGGAGGGGTTCGTCTCGGTGGAGCTGCTGTTTCTGCCTGGCACATACGCCACATGTCCGACGTGTCAGGGCGCGCGCTACTCCGATCAGACGCTGGAAGTGCGGTATCGGGATCGGACCATCGCCGACGTGCTCGCGATGACGGTGGACGAGGCCGCGGCGTTCCTCGCCGACGTCGCGCCCGCTGCTCGGAGTCTGACCACACTTCAAGAGGTAGGGCTCGGATATCTGCGTCTCGGACAGCCTGCGACCGAGCTGTCTGGCGGCGAGGCTCAACGCATCAAGCTGGTGTCCGAACTGCAGCGGCCGCGGCGCGGTCATACCCTCTACGTCCTCGACGAACCGACCACCGGTCTGCACCCCGCCGATGTGGATCTGCTCGATAGTCAGCTGCACCGACTCGTCGACGCGGGCAATACGGTCGTGGTGGCCGAACACGACATGCGAATGGTCGCGGGTGCGGACTGGGTGATCGATCTGGGCCCTGGCGCGGGCAATGACGGTGGTCGGGTCGTGGTCACAGGACCACCGGCGAAGGTTGCACGCGCGAAACGGAGCCGCACAGCGCCCTACTTGGCGAAGCGGTTGGCGGCCTCGGCTATTCGATGAAGAAGTTGTCGTTCTTGACGAACCACTCACGGCGCTCGTCGTCGGACATCTCGCCCAGCTTGGCCATGCCCTCGAAGTAGTGCTCACGCGGCGCGCCGGGCGCGAACAGCATCAAGATAGACGTCGGTTCGTCGGCCTCATTGCGAAAACCGTGGATGCCGCCGGGCGGCACGTACAGGAAGTCGTTCGGATGCCCGTCGATCCAGTCAGTGCCGTCGTACAGCTTGACGGTGCCCGACAACACGAAGAACGCCTCGGACATCGCACGGTGAAAGTGCGGCCCCGGTCCGCCGCCCTGCGGCGCGATCTCCACCCGATACAGGCCGTAGTCGCCGTCGGTGGCCTGTTGGTTGGCCAGATAGTAGTACTTCACGAGACCGAACGAATCGTAGTCAGGCTCTTCGTCGCCGCGCTTCAAGCAGGCGCTGACCTCAGGTTGGTCCTTGGTGTACCGGGGCGGGGGATAGGGCGGCACGATCAGAGACATCGCTACTCAGCGTGCCACAGCATTGGCGACGACACGACAGCGCGCAGTCAGCCCACGTTCAGGTAGGGCCGTTACCGTCCCCACGTGCTAAGCCGCCGTGCGTTCATGGCAACCCTTGCCGGCTCGGTAGCGGCCGTCGGCCTTGGTGCATCTCCAGTTTCAGCGGCCCCGCCGGACCCCGACCCGGCCACCGTCGCATCTCTGAATCGCAGCCGGACACCAACGCAGTGGGGGATGTCGCTACCCGGTGTCGCCACGACATTCGTCGCCAGCGGTAACCAGATCGCGCTCACCTTCGACGCCTGCCGTGGGGCCTGTGACGAGGCGCTGCTGGCCACACTGCAACGCAATGCCGTTCCTGCGGTGTTGTTCTTCTGTGGGAAGTGGATCGACGCCAATCCCAGTCGCGCAGCACAACTCGCCGCCAACCCTCTGTTCGACATCGGCAACCACGGCACCCGACATGTGCCGCTGTCAGTCACCGGACGGTCCGCCTACCGCATCGGCGGTACCCGGTCGGTTGATGAGGTCGTCGAAGAAGTCTGGACCAACCACAACAAGATCACAGCGCTGACGGGACGACCACCGACGTGGTTTCGCCCAGGCACCGCGCACTATGACGACGTTGCCGTTGAAATCGTTCGTGAGCTCGGTCAGCGGCCCCTCGGCTTCTCGGTCAACGGCGACAAGGGCGCGACGGCGTCGCCGGGGTCAGTGCGCGCCAATGTTGTTGGGGCAGCACCGGGTTCGATCGTGCTGGCCCACATGAACCATCCGGAGTCGGGCACCGCGGCCGGCGTCGCCGACGCGATCACCGCACTGCGCGCAGCCAGCTGGGACTTTGTCTCTTTGAGCGACCGAACCGTGCAGTGACGTAGCTGAACGATCCCTGAAGTGTCGCTGTGAGCATTCGGCCCGTGGTAGGCAGTCGCCGATGAGTAGTCACCTCAGCTACGTCGAAGCCCTTGTCGTCGGCGCCTTTCAGGGCGTCACCGAACTGTTTCCAGTGTCGAGCCTGGGTCACTCGGTGTTGGTGCCGGCCCTTGTCGGCGGCCGATGGGCGCAAGACCTCAACGTGTCGGCGCCGGAATCGCCGTACCTCGCATTCATCGTCGGGCTGCACGTGGCAACGGCGGCAGCATTGTTGATCTTTTTCCGGCGCGACTGGGTGGCCATCGTCGGCGGGCTCATCACGTCTGTGCGCTATCGGCGGGTGAGCACCTCGGCTGAACGCCTGGCGTGGCTACTCGTGCTGGCGACGATCCCCGTCGGTATCGCCGGGCTTGCGCTCGAACACCTGTTCCGAACCACGCTCGGACGCCCGATACCCGCCGCGGCTTTTCTCGCGGTGAACGGCATCGTGCTGTACATCGGGGAGCGGTTGCGCCGCCGCGCGCCTGCGGTGGTCGGTGGCACCGCGGATGGCACCTTGGCGCCGTCGGACGAGCGCATCGCCCAACTGACAATGGGACAGGGCGTGCTGATCGGCTGCGCGCAGATTCTGGCGCTGTTGCCCGGCATCAGCCGATCGGGCGTGACCATGGTGGCCGGGTTGTGGCGCGGCCTCAATCACGAAGAGGCAGCCCGGTTTTCGTTCCTGCTGGCTACGCCGGTGATCCTTGCCGCAGGCGTGCTGAAGATCCCGGACCTGTTCGGCCCGCTGGGTGAGGGCATCCACGGCCAGGTGCTCGCGGGCAGCGTCGCCTCTTTCGTCGCCGCATACCTCGCGGTGCGCTACCTGACTTACTACTTCGAAACTCGGACGCTGACGCCGTTCGCGATCTATTGCACCGTCGCGGGCCTCGGCAGCTTGGTCTGGCTGCTGCGCTGAAACCGCTACCCGCAGCGCGCTCACAGGTCGACAGCGCATAGTGCGGGCATGGATCCGGCGAGTATGCCGCTGACGTGGTCCGCGGCGCTCACGCAGTGGCGGTGGGACACAGGCGCGGGTCTGGTGATCGTCCTGCTGAGCGTCGGCTACGGCTGGGCGTGGCGACGCGCTGCGCGCCAGGAGTTGACGCGACAGCACGCATGGTGTTCGGCATCGCGTTGTTGGGCGTGGCGACGATGAGCGTGATCGGCGTCCCGTTAATCATCGTGCTGATGCGATTCTTGTCCTCGGATGAACGCAAACGGGCCACGGCCGTCGACGCCGAACTCGACATGCCCGATGCGCCCTGCGGCCTGTGGTCGGAAAGCGATCCGCAACTCCGCGATCGGATGGATCGTCGATGACATTGCCACCGCTGGGCACACTCTCGGTGTCCGGGTTCGCCAACGCGTGGTTTCTGCTGTTCTACGTCGCGATCGCGGCGATGCTGGCGGGCTACGTCGTTGCGCAACGTGCGCGGCGGCGACGGGTGATGCGATTCGCCAATCTCGACTTGCTGCAAGCGGTGGCGCCACCGCGTCGGCGGCGCTGGCGGCACCTGCCCGCGGCGCTGCTCGTCGCGTCGCTGGCGTTGTTGACCACCGCGATGGCCGGCCCGACACATGACCTGCGGGTGCCGCGCAACCGCGCGGTGGTGATGCTCGTCATCGACGTTTCCGAGTCGATGGTGGCGACCGACGTCGCGCCGAACCGGTTGGCGGCCGCCAAGGAAGCCGGCAAGCGATTCGTCGACGAACTGACGCCGGGAATCAACCTTGGCTTGGTCGAATTCGCCGGTACTGCAACACTATTGATGGCTCCGACTGTCGATCGTGACGCGGTCAAGGCCGCGATCGACACACTCAAGGCCGCCGAGCGGACCGCGACGGGTGAGGGAATCTTCACGGCACTGCAGGCGATCGCGGCAACCACGGCCGTACTCGGGGGAGGTCAGGGTCCGCCGCCTGCGCGCATCGTTCTCGAATCCGACGGCAAGGAAACTGTGCCCGGCGACCCGGATGGGCCGCGTGGCGCCTTCACTGCTGCGCACGCCGCGAAGGAACAGGGCGTGGGCATCTCGACGATCTCCTTCGGCACCCCCGACGGCACCGTCACGCTCAACGACCAAGAAATTCCGGTGCCCGTCGACGACTCGACATTGCAGAAGATCAGCGAGATTTCGGGCGGACAGGCATTCCACGCCGACAGCCTGGACTCACTCAACAGCGTGTACTCGACGCTGCAGCGCAACATCGGCTTCGAGACCATTGCCGGCGACGCCAGCGCGGCATGGATTCGGTTGGGCGCGTTGGTCTTGATCGCCGCTTTGGCGGCGGCAGCGGTACTGAACAGGAGCCTGCCGGATTAGGTGGGCAGTCGGCGGTTGATCAGCAGCCCGAGCACCGCCCCGGCGGCGGCGAGGATGACGGCCAGTCGTAGCCATCCGGCGCTGGCCGGGCCGTGTTCGATCCGGTAGCCCAGCTGGTCCTCGGCGGCGTGGAAGTTGCGGCTGAGCTCGTCAACGGTTGCAGCGGAGGATGTTTGGCCGCCCGACAGGTTCGCGATGGCCTTCATCGTCTCGTCGTCGACCGGTACGGGAATGGTCTGGTTCTTGAGTTCGACGTTGCCGGTAGGTGTTCCCAGCGAGACGGTCGAGATCGTCACGCCTGCTTGTCTGGCGGCGCGTGCCGCGGTGTAGGCGCCGTCAGGTGCGTTCGGGTTGTCGGGCACGGTTTCCTTGCCGTCGGACAGCAGCACGATGGTCGCGGGCGCCGGTTTGTCGTCCGGGCCTTTCAGCACGGCGTTGACGGTCTGAATCGATTGCAGCGCAGAGAAAATCGCTTGCCCGGTGGCGGTCTTGTCGTCGGGCCGCAACTTGTCGAGAGCCGCGACGGTCAGTTGGTGGTCGGGGCTGGGGGCGACCAGGACGTTTGGAGTGCCCGCGAACGCGATGAGCCCGAGGTTCACACCGGGCGTTACCTGCTTGGCGAAATCCTGCGCGGCGTGCTCGGCGGCGGTCAGCCGGTTGGGGGACACATCCGTTGCCATCATCGACCGCGACACGTCGACGACGAGCATGATGACGGCGCGGTTGCGTGGCACCCGGACGTCCCGGGTGGGTTGCGCCAGCGCGATGCTCAGCGGCACGAGCGCGACAAGCAGCAAGGCCATCGGCAGGTGCCGCCACTGCGACGGCCGCGCGCCGCCCGCGCCGGCGAACCGCCGCATCCGCTGCCCGCGACGCCCCTGGGCGGCCGCGTAGACCCCCAGGAGCGCCGCGGGAGCGACCAGCAGGATCAGCCACGCCGGGTCGTCGAACCCGGACAGCGACAACAGACCCAACCCAGGAACCGTCACCGCCTCACTGTGGCCGCTGCTGCTGGGAATCCCCTGTGTCCCAGCTCAGCTCAGCTCAGCCGACCGACGAGACCACCGATGTCAGTTCTTCCGACACCGCCCACAGCCTGCGCTGTGCGTCGACGTCGTGGGATGCCACGCTCGACGCGACGACCTTCGGGTAGCCGCGTTGTTCAGCGAATCCGTCGGGCCCGTAGTACTGCCCGCCGATGACGCCGGGATCTGTCGCGGCGCGCAACGACGGCAGCGCACCCATGTCGGCGTCTTGCATCACCGGTTCGAGCACGCGCGTCGTGATGGCGACCAGCGGCGGCAGGTTGCGAGTCAGTTCGGTCCGCGAGCCACCGGGGTGGGCGGCGACGGCGATGGTGTCCGTGCCCCGCAGGCGCCGCTGGAGTTCGTAGGTGAACATCAGGTTGGCCAGCTTCGACTGTCCATATGCGCGGACTCGGCTGTAGTCGCGCTCCCACTGAAGATCGTCGAAGCGGATGCCGTTGACGAAGCGGTGGCCCTGGCTGCTGACCGAGACGATGCGCGAGCCCGGCGCAGCGAGGACCCGGTCGAGCAGCAGATTGGTCAGCGCGAAGTGGCCCAGATGATTTGTGCCGAACTGCAATTCGAAGCCGTCCTTCGTGACGGCCTGTGGCGGCATCATCACACCGGCGTTGTTGATCAGCAGATCGATCGACGGATAGTCGGCGCGAAGCTGATCGGCTGCGGCGCGGACGGAATCCAGCGACGTCAGGTCGAGCTCTTGAATGGCGACACTGGCGCCGGGATGAGCACGTGCGATGAGGTCGGCGGCCGCCTTGCCTTTCTCGAGATTGCGGACGGCGAGCACAACGTGTGCGCCCTTCGCGGCGAGCGCGGTCGCGGTCTCGTAGCCGAGCCCCGTATTGGCGCCGGTGACGACGGCCGTGCGGCCGGTCTGGTCGGGAATGTCGGCAGTTGTCCACTTACCCATGAGGGATCTCCTACAATCGGTTAAACGGGGCGGAGGCTCCGTTTGATGACGACTATACGGAACGCACGCCCCGCTTATCTATTCCCGAGGTGACCGATGACCGAAACGGCCCGGCCGTTGCGTGCCGACGCGGCGCGCAATCGTGCGCGGGTGCTGGAGGTCGCTTACGAGACGTTCGCCGCCGAGGGCCTTGGCGTGCCGATCGACGAGATCGCCCGCCGCGCAGGTGTTGGCGCAGGGACCGTCTACCGGCATTTCCCCACCAAGGAGGACCTCTACCGGGCCGTGATCGAGGCCCGCATCAACCACATCGTCGACGACGGCCGTCACCTGCTGGCCACAGCGGACCCGGGCGATGCACTGTTCGCGTTCCTGCGGTCGATGGTGCTGCAGTGGGGTGCGACGGATCGAGGTCTGGCCGAGGCGCTCGCCGGGCTCGGCGTCGACGTCAAGGCCGCGGTGCCCGACGCCGAGGATGCGTTCCTCGAGCTGCTGGGAGACCTACTGCGAGCAGGCCAGAAGGCGGGCACGGTTCGGCGGGATCTCGATGTGCGCGATGTGAAGGCACTCTTGGTCGGGGCGCAGGCCATCCAGACATACAACGCCGAGGTGGCCGAGCGGCTCATCGAGGTGGTGCTCGACGGGTTGCGCGCAGGGTGAACGCCGCATAGGTGACCTTGCACTCGCCCTGGTCGAGTGCTAAGAATGCAGTTGGCACTCGCGACCGGTGAGTGCTAGGTCGGGACGGTGAGGCAGGGGACCCCCCGCGGGAGCACGCCCCTAAGCCGTCCGTCGCGGGCACTGCACCCGACCAACAAGACGTGCATCCCCAATCCGGAGGAAACACTTCGCAATGGCTAAGACAATTGCGTATGACGAAGAGGCCCGTCGCGGCCTCGAGCGGGGCCTCAACGCCCTCGCCGACGCGGTAAAGGTGACGCTGGGCCCCAAGGGTCGCAACGTCGTCCTGGAGAAGAAGTGGGGCGCCCCCACGATCACCAACGATGGTGTGTCCATCGCCAAGGAGATCGAGCTGGAGGACCCGTACGAGAAGATCGGCGCTGAGCTGGTCAAGGAAGTTGCCAAGAAGACTGACGATGTCGCTGGCGACGGCACCACCACCGCCACCGTGCTGGCCCAGGCGCTCGTTCGCGAGGGTCTGCGCAACGTCGCGGCGGGCGCCAACCCGCTCGGCCTGAAGCGCGGCATCGAGAAGGCCGTCGAGAAGATCACCGAGACGCTGCTGAAGTCGGCCAAGGAGGTCGAGACCAAGGAGCAGATCGCTGCCACCGCGGCCATCTCCGCCGGCGACATCCAGATCGGTGAGCTGATTGCCGAGGCCATGGACAAGGTCGGCAACGAGGGTGTCATCACCGTCGAGGAGAGCAACACCTTCGGCCTGCAGCTCGAACTGACCGAGGGCATGCGCTTCGACAAGGGCTACATCTCGGGTTACTTCGTGACCGACGCAGAGCGTCAGGAAGCGGTCCTCGAGGATCCGTACATCCTGCTCGTCAGCTCGAAGATCTCGACCGTCAAGGATCTGCTGCCGCTGCTGGAGAAGGTCATCCAGTCCGGCAAGCCGCTGCTGATCATCGCCGAGGACGTCGAGGGCGAAGCCCTTTCCACCCTGGTGGTCAACAAGATCCGCGGCACTTTCAAGTCCGTCGCCGTCAAGGCTCCTGGCTTCGGCGACCGCCGCAAGGCGATGCTGCAGGACATGGCCATCCTCACCGGTGGTCAGGTCGTCAGCGAGGAGGTCGGCCTCTCCCTCGAGACCGCCGACGTCTCCCTGCTGGGCACTGCGCGCAAGGTCGTCATCACCAAGGATGAGACCACCATCGTCGAGGGTGCAGGCGACAGCGAGGCCATCGCAGGCCGCGTTGCCCAGATCCGCGCCGAGATCGAGAACAGCGATTCCGACTACGACCGCGAGAAGCTGCAGGAGCGCCTGGCCAAGCTGGCCGGCGGTGTTGCGGTGATCAAGGCCGGCGCTGCCACCGAGGTGGAGCTCAAGGAGCGCAAGCACCGCATCGAGGACGCCGTTCGCAACGCGAAGGCGGCCGTCGAGGAGGGCATCGTCGCCGGCGGTGGCGTGGCCCTGCTGCAGTCCGCGCCTGCGCTGGAGGAGCTGAACCTCACCGGTGACGAGGCCACCGGCGCGAACATCGTTCGCGTTGCGCTGGAGGCCCCGCTCAAGCAGATCGCCTTCAACGGCGGCCTGGAGCCCGGTGTTGTGGCCGAGAAGGTCCGCAACTCTGCTGCCGGAACCGGCCTGAACGCCGCGACCGGTGAGTACGAGGACCTGCTCAAGGCGGGCGTTGCCGACCCGGTCAAGGTGACGCGTTCGGCGCTGCAGAACGCGGCGTCCATCGCGGCGCTGTTCCTGACCACCGAGGCGGTCGTCGCCGACAAGCCGGAGAAGGCTCCGGCTGGTGCGGCCGACCCGACCGGTGGCATGGGCGGCATGGACTTCTAAGTCCCTTTACGAGAAGGCCCGGGAGTGCTTCGGCACCCCGGGCTTTTTCGTATGTCGAGTGGCCAACTGTGTCACGGTTTTTGGCGAATAGCGTGTATCAAGTGGCCACTCGGCGGGCGACGGCTTGGATGGCCCGAAGCCGGCCGTCGGCCAACGCCGCGGTCAGGTTCTTGGCCTTGGTCTCGAAGTCGGGGACGAACGCATGCAGCCCAAGCGGATTGGGCGGCAATGCCAATAGCGCCTGCATCAACGCGGCGGCGTCCTCAGTGAGATCGGCCCAGTGGTCGATGGCGAACCCGGCGTCTTCGATAGTGGTGCGCAATTGGTCGGCTGAGACGAGGTGGCTGTGCGCAGGTTGGTCTGCCCACGGCAGCGGATACCCGAGTTCGCGGCCATCGCCAGAAACGATGTCCCACAAGGCAAGCCGGCCGCCTTTGATCAATACCCGGCACGCTTCGGCGTAGGCTCGCGGCTTGTCGGCCACGTTCATCTGAACATGCTGGCTGAAGACGACATCAAATGTGTTGTCGGCGAACAGCAGTGCGGTGACGTCCGCCTGCCGCACCGAGATGCGGTCGTCCAACCCGACGAGCCGGTTGAGCCAACGCGCCGTTTCGCAGTACTCGTCGGTCAAGTCGACGGCGGTGACACGAGACCCGCGGCCGTCGGCGACGAAGCGAGCGGTGCCGCCCACGCCGCTGCCCGCGTCGAGCACATGGTGTTCGCGGGTCAGGTCCAGCAGGTCCACCAGCTGATGGGTGGCGATGCGGCCCATGGTGTGGAAATCCTCGAGCGGTGCGAGGTCGGCGGGCCGGAGATGTCCAAGATCCAGACCTGCCGCGAGGAGCGCACGCTCGATGCCTTGCCGCGATACACCGGTTGAGTACTGAGTGTCGACCATGCTTGTCAGCATGGACCCAGCAGACAAGAAAATCAACTAGTTAAACAAGAAATACGTTCTACGCTCTGAGCGTAATCACTCGGCGGGAATTCAGCCTTCGAGTGGCACACAGTCGTGTAGGCAGCCGAGCATTTTCGTCAACGTGTTTGGCCCCGTTGGACCGCGCCGTCGCGGAGCGTGAAGCCATCGACTTCTTGCAGGTATACCGCGTGCCCGAATTCATTGCCGAACCAGAGACCGGGCTTTCTCGGCTGCGTCGAAAACTTCCGGAAACGCGTTGCGTCGCCGAGATACACGTCGGCGGACGCCATGAGCCATGCGTCATCGTCGCCCTCGTCTGCTGGCGGACCGGCGGCGCTTTGTCCGTGAAGCCTCCCGTCACCCGCCTTCCGTATGTACACGTACTGAACCGTGTCCAGGTCGACGGGCAACTGTGCGGGATCGTTCACCGCGCCGGGATTCGACCTGTCCACCGTTTTGTCGATGCCATCAGTGCTGACCACCCATGTATCGGTGCCGAGGTGGTAATCGACCACGCTGCCGTCGGCATAGTCGTCGAAATGAGTGACGATGAGCGGGAACTCCTGGCCACCGCCGGTCCCGAAGAATCCGAGGTATACGACATCGTCGGTTCCTGCATCCCGGAGGTCGCTCGTAACTAGGTGAACAGTGATGGCACGGATATCCCCCATGTTGCATCCCCCAATGCATCGGCTTGATTGACACTTCAGCCAATCAGTTGACGGCTCGGATGCTACGCGCGCCGAACGGGGCCACTCCGGAATTTGCGGGTGTGTCGGACTTCCGATCCTTATCAAGGGCCGTGCTCGAGTGGCCAGTTGTGTCACCCTTTTTCGCGGACGGCGTGCGATAAGTGGCCACTCGCGGAGCGGACCTTAACCTTCGAGTGGCACACAGTCGTGCAGGCAGCCCGGGTTTGTCGCCGGAGTCTCCGGTGTGGCCGGGCGGTGCAGCACCGCGCGGGTCGGCTCGACCGTGAGCGCATCGTCGGTGGGCCTGCCGAGGCCGTCGACGATCAGCGTGTAGCCGCCGGGCTGAGTCGGCGGCCAGACGAGCGTGACGCCGTCGTGCTGGCCGACATTGCGGCGTGTGGTGTCGCCGATGGCTCCCACGTCGAGCACGCCGGCGCGCAGTTCGGGCTGCACCGCGACGGTGTGTGCACGGTAGTCATCGCCAACGGTGATCAGATACGCGAACGTGAAGTCGGCAAGGGCCTCGCCGAGCTGGTCGACATCCACTTTCACACTCATGTGTCGAGGATAGGCGCGGCTACACTGCGGCCATGAGGCGTTGGCCTTATCTGGCAGCAGTGGTGATTGCCACCGTCGGCCATGCACCCGCGGCCGCGGCCCAATCCATCCCGACGCCGGCGCACGTCGTGATCGTTGTCGAGGAAAACCACTCCAGCGCCAACGTGCTGGGCAACAAGTCAGCTCCGTTCATGAACCAACTGGCCGCCGCAGGCGCGCTGATGACGCAGTCGTATGCCGAGACGCATCCCAGCGAGCCGAACTATCTGGCGATGTTCGCCGGCAGCACGTTCGGGCTGACGTCCGACGCCTGTCCGGTGAACGCCGGCGCCGCGCCGAACCTCGCGGCGGCACTGCTCGCTGCGGGCTATACATTCGCGGGCTTCTCCGAGGACCTGCCCGCGGTCGGTTCGCCGGTGTGTTCGGCGGGCAAGTACGCACGAAAACACGTGCCGTGGGCGAACTTCACCAATGTCCCGGCCGAAGCGTCGCTACCGTTCACCGCCTTCAACGCCCGCACCGACTACGACAGCCTCCCGACTGTTTCCTTCGTGATTCCCAATCTCGACAACGACATGCACGACGGCACCATCGCCCAGGCCGACACTTGGCTGGCGACAAACCTTGCGCGATACGCCAATTGGGCGGTTGCCAACAACAGCCTGCTGATCGTCACCTGGGACGAGGACGACAACGGCCCGAGCAACCAGATTCCGACGATGATCTACGGCGCCCACGTCCGGCCGGGCGCATACGGCGAGCCGATCAGCCACTACAACGTGTTGTCGACCGTCGAGGAGATGTACGGGCTAGCCAAGACGGGCCTTGCCGCGAACGCGCCGGCGATCGCCGATATCTGGGACTAACCCGTCGGCGCCGGTTGGCGGCCACGCACCAGTCGGCCGGGCCGGGCGGCCGTCGGCATTCCGTTCTCGGCGATCACCTCACCGGAAACGACCGTCGCGACGTAACCGTCCGCGGTCTGGTCCAAACGCCGTCCGCCGGCGGGCAGGTCGTGGGTGATGATCGGCTTGTGCAGCCGCAGCGCCGCATGATCGATGACGTTCAGATCGGCCTTGTAGCCCACCGCGATTCGGCCACGATCGGCCAACCCGGCGACCCGCGCAGGCACCGATGTCATCATGCGAACCGCATCCGGCACATCCAGCCGGCCCTTGGCCCGGTCACGCGCCCAGTGCGCCAGCAGGAACGTGGGATAGCTTGCGTCGCAGATCATTCCGTAGTGGGCGCCGCCGTCGCCGAGGCCGAGCACGACGTCGTCGCGACGGATCAACTCGCCGACCGTGTCCAGCGAGTTGTTCTCGAAGTTGGCCATCGCGACCAGCAGCATGGCGTGCCCGTCGTCGTCGAGTAGCCGATCGTAGGCCTCCTCCATCGGGCTGACGCCGCGCGCCGCGGCTCGCGCCGCAATGGACGTCGACGGATCCGGCTCGTAGTCGGGATTCTCGGTCAACGGGAAGATCCAGTTCCACGCCTGCGCCAGGTATAACAGCGGATGCCCGCCCTCCGCGGGCTTGTCGGCCAGAATGCGAGCCCGCACGTCTGGTTTGCGCATCTCTGCGACGCGCTCGGCCAGCGGTAGATCGGCGATCTCCTGATAGGAGGGATAGAACACGAACGGATTGCCGGTCAGCTCCAACCCGATCACCAAACCGATTGGGCGCGGGAACATTTGCGCGGTGATCGTGGTGTCCGGATCGCCGACGGAGTTGTACTTCTCGATCAGCGTGATCGCGTCGGGCCAGATCGGGTCGCCTGCATTGCCGGTTGCGAGCGTGAACGTCACCGGCAGCCCATTGTCCTGCGCGGCCTCGAAAACCTGTTGCAGCACATTGGCATAACCGCCCGCGGCAATGTCGGGGACGAACTGGATCAGGCCGCCGCCACCCTCGGCGACACCGGACGCGATCGCGTCGATCTCGGCCTGCGCGGCATTGTATGTCGGGATCAGCTCGCCACTAGCGGTCTTGTGGAATGAGAACCGCGACGACGCGAACCCCAGCGCGCCAACCTCGATGGCTTCGCGTGCCAGCTCGCGCATCCGCTTCAGATCGTCATCGGTGGCAGGCTCGCGGTCCGCGCCGCGCTGACCCATCACGTATACCCGCAGCGGTGAGTGCGGCAGATACGCGGCGACGTCGATGTCCCGCCGCCGCGCGTCCAGCGCATCCAAGTACTGCGGGAACGTTTCCCAATCCCACGGCAGGCCGTCGACCATCACGACGCCGGGGATGTCCTCGACGCCGG
>Ga0070665_100003454_pt1 | contig 16836 bp, 16 predicted proteins | sample KBSS13metaG_FD_65862 | JGI IMG/M metagenome (GOLD analysis project Ga0070665, IMG submission 65862) | Switchgrass rhizosphere microbial communities from Kellogg Biological Station, Michigan, USA - KBS S1-3 metaG | ecosystem: Host-associated > Plants > Roots > Rhizosphere > Soil ... | reverse complement strand
TCAACTTCAGGCGCATGAATTGCTCGGCCTGGTCCCGCGTGCAGAAGATCATGCCATCGGCCACTGCCGCGCCACTCTTCCACAGCCGTCGCCGCCACAGGCGCGGGATCGCTTCCGCATGATCCTGCAGCAGCAGCGGCGTGGTGGGAGCGAGTTCGCGCAGCCCGAGCACTTCGCGCGGAAAACACATTCCGTGCACGTGCAGGACATCCGGCGCCAGCGAATGCAGCAGCGTGGCAAAGCGCGCGCTGCGCGTGAGCAATGCACCCGGCCGGTCCGGCGCGATGAAAGAGTACGCGACGCCATCCCGGACCAGGCTGCCCTCGACACTGCTCGCCTGGACGACGCTGACCCGCAAACCCGCTTCCGCGGTGGCACGCGCCGCATCGGGCAGCGAGTGCCAGTCGTCCAGCATGCGCTCGGGGTCGCGGCGTTGCGGATCGACGAAGAAGCTGATTTGGGCGACGTGCAGCATGCGCGACGCTCAGAGACTGGCGGCGCGCGGATCGTGCAGCTTCACCACCTGCATCGACAGATCGAGCTCCCACGGCCGCTCGTAGCGCTCGAACCGGTAGCGCCACGCGGACAAGGCACGCAGGGCGCGCTTGCCAAACGTGGGCGAGCGCACGTCGATGATGGTCGGGAAACGGCAGCCGAGCACGGTGGTGAAACCCGCGATGCGCCGACGCAGTCGTTCGCTGATCCACGGCGCGTCGCGGTGGCACCAGTATCGGATCCACTTCGGGTCCGCCCATCCTTCCACGGTCTGCGGAAACTCGACCGGCCGGCCGTCGAGGTCGCGCAACGCGGCGGCGTTCTTGAGCTTCTTTGGATGCTGCTTCGGATCGTGATCCGACGGCGGCAGCGGCGTGTATATGTACAGCATCATCTCGGTGCCGGGATGGATGCGTTTGACCTCGCGGATGAAGCGGAATGTCTTCTCCGTTTCGCCTTCGGGATCCTCGGGAGGCGCGAGCATGAACGACAGCTCCGGGACGACGCCGTTGCGCCGGCACACTTCCACGGCTTCGAGCGTCTGGTCGGAGCGGGTTCCCTTGCGGATATCGTGCAGCATGGCGTCGTTGGGCGACTCCGCGCCGATGTACGCCATGCGCAGGCCGCTGCGCCGAACCAGCTTCCACGCCTCTGGCGAGAGATTGACCAGCGCGTCGGAGCGCGCGAAGCACCACCACGGGAGCTGGTAGTCAGCCAGCACCTCGAGCAGCGGCAACATGTCAGCTTCGCGATCGAAGAAGTTGTGGTCGTAGAACTGGATGGCGTCGACGCCGAGCTCGCGCGTGAAATAGCGCAGGTCCTGGTCGAGACGCTGCGCGGCGGGCAGTGCCGTGCGGCCCTTGAACATGGTGGCCACACCGCAGAACGTGCAGCGGAAACGGCAGCCGAACGCGGCCTGGTAACCCGCCGTGCGCCGTCCGAGGTAGGTGTAGCCGAGGTACTGCGCGGGATTGTCGAGCCGGTGATACGGCAGCGGCACCGCGAGCCGCGCCGCGGAGAACGGCCGGTCGGGGTTGTGGACCACGCCATCGCCGCGCCGGAACGACAAGCCGCCGATCGACTCGAGACCAGCGCCACCCGCGGCCTTCGCCTGCAGCAGTTCGCGCAGCGTTTCCTCGCCCTGGCCGCGAATCACATAGTCGACGAACGAGGCCCGCGCCGCGACACCGGGACAGATGGTCGGGAAATAACCGCCCCAGACGATGGGCGTCGACGGTGCCACCTCGCGTATCGCCCTGGACACGGCGATGGCCGTCGGCACCTGCGGCCCGCCCATCACCGTGACGCCGACCGCCTCGAAGCGGCGCTCGGCGAGCAGGCGGCGCGTGGTCGCGACGAATTCGCGATCGACATTGCCGTCGACGATCTGCGTGCGATACCCGTGCTCCTCGAGCGCGGTCGCGAGACTGAGTACAGCCAGCGGGAAACGCGCGCTGCGCCGCGAGGTGATGGTCGGATTGATGAACAGCAGGTCGCCGGGGTTCATGAGAGTTTCTGCGCGGGCCACAACCAGCGCATGACGTGCATTTCTATCGGAAAGCGGAAGTCGTTGTGCCGGCAGCGGACCTGGGCCAACCGCCGCAGCATCGAGCTGCGCTTGCCCGCGAGGTCCAGGAAGAACTTGAAGCGCTCGATGAGCTTGTACTTCTCCGCGCTCACCCACGGGCCGGGCAGTCCGGCCACGAAATCGAAACGCGACCAGTCGGTCAGCGAGTCGGGCAGCTGGAAGCCGCGCGCCACGGCGTCGGTCACGATGGCGCTGCCCGGGTAAGGCTTGAAGTAGAAGATAGGCGTCTCGAAGGCGTCGCTCATCGCGCGCAGCCGCTTCGCGACTTCGATGGTCTTGGCCACGCTGTCGTCGGTCTCCTCGGGGAATCCCACGATGAACGGGAAATTTCCCGCGATGCCGAGGTCGCGCATCTTGCCAGCCGTGTGGAACACCTCGTCGAGGTCCACGTCCTTCTTGATGTACTTGAGCATCTCCGGGTCGCCCGATTCCACGCCCACCAGCAGCCGGCGCATGCCCGAGCGTTTGCACAGCTCCCAGACCTCGTCCGGCAGCCGCACTCCCTGGTCGGCGCGCATGGTCGCAGCCCAGGTGAATCGCATGCCGGAATCCACGATCTGCTGCGCCATGGCACGCACACGTTCGCGCTTGGTGAAGAAGGTCTCGTCCTGGAAGTTCAGGTCGTCGAAGCGGTACTTCTCCCACAGCGAACGCAACTTGGAGACCATGGAGGTTGGATCGATCCCCACCCACTTGCGGCCGTACACGAACGGATCCGAGCAGAACGCGCAGCGGAAATTGCAACCCTGCGAGGAGATGTAGTCGAGCTGGCGCTTGCCCTTGAGCGTGTAGTACTTCTCGACCGGGATCAGCGAATAGTCGTGCGGCCTGAAGCGGTCGAGCGGCAGCAGGGCGCGCGGCGGATTCGCCTGCACCGTGCCGTCGGCGCGGCGGAACATGCACCCCAGGCAACCTTCGAGATCGCGGCCACCGGCCAGGCGATTGACGATCTCGGCGAAAGTGGCCTCGCCCTGCGCCTGCACCGTGATGTCCACGCAGCTCTCGCGCAGGCACTCGCGGCCGAACATCGAGGGATGCCAGCCGCCCCAGACCACGGGCACCAGTGGACACATCTTCTTGGCGGCGCGCGACACGCGCAGCGCGTCGGCGATGGGCGCGCCGGTGAGCACCGTGACGCCGAGGCAAACGGCCTCCGGCAGGTGACGCGCCAGTGTCTTCTCGGGATCGGGATCGATGCGTCCATCGACGATGATGACTTCGTAGCGCGCGGGATCGAGCTCCGAACCGATGGCGATCAACGCCAGCGGCATCGTGTAGAACACGGCGCGCGGGTTGTACAACACCACCTTGCGGCGCGGCCCCGGCAAGGCGCACCCACCCGGGTTCTGCTGTGTTGCGCTCAGTTCGTCGTCGCTCATGCAGCTCTCCACGCGCGGTCGGTGAATTCGAGGCCGGGTTCACTCCAGCCAGAGGCGGCGAGCCGGTCGGCGATGGCACGCCCCAGCACCTTTTCTTTGCCATCCAGGATGGCCGGAACGCAGTCCGCGCCCAGCAGCGCGGCGTACTCGGGGTCGCCATAACGCATGGCGCCGCCCACCATGACCATGCGCAGTTCATTGCGGCGCGTGCCGGGCAATGCACGCCCCGCCGGCAGCACCAGCAGGTCGGCCAGCGCGCCGGCGCGCAGGACGCCGCGATCGTCGAGCCGCAGCAGCCGCGTATTGCCCGCAGTCACGATCTGCTCGAGCTGGCCCGCGCAGGCCGGCGCCGCGTGGCGCGCGTCTTCCAGCTCCTCGAGCAGGTCGCGCGCTCCGCTGATGCGCGAATCGCTGCCCAGCGCCAGGCGGCCCGCCGCGATCAACGGCATGGGATCCAGCGTGCATCCGAATAGATAGAGGTTCGACGAGGGACACCAGATCACGCCCGCCCCCGCCGCCAGCAGCCGCCGGCGTTGCACGGCATCGAAGGCCAGCGCATGCACCAGCAGCGTACGCGCGTCGATGCACCCCAGCGCTTCCAGCCGGGTGAATTCCGCGGCGGCGACGGCGTCGACACCCTCGCCCGCGTGGACTATCCACGGCTGGTTCTCCGGCGTGCCGCGATGCGCGGCCACGATCTCGCCAGACGACACCAGTGCCAGTGAATGTGACCAGCCATATTCGCGCAGCACGCGCACCGGGAAATCCGGCGCCGCCATGCACTCGTGGAAGGCGTCGTGGTGTGCGACGGTGGTCGCGCCACCGAGCAGGTTCTTGAGGCCGCCGGCAAACAGGCGCGCCTCGAAGTCCAGTCGTTCGGCGGCCACCAGCAGTCCGTCGCGGCGGCGGTTCGCGGCCACATCGGCGATCCACGCCGAGGCGTTTTCATAGGAGTCGCGATAACGCGTGCGCGGAAAATTGCTGAACTGCAAGTGGTCGTGCGCGTTGACGAGCCCGGGCAACAGCCGATCGCCTCCCAGGTCCACGATGCGATCGCCGCGCTCCGGGAAAACGCCGACGCCGGCGATGCGATCGCCCACAACGCGCATCGACTCCGGTCCGCCGGCCTTGGAGGCATTCACGAAACAGACCGGCGTCATGGCGGATTCCTGCGCGCCAGTACCACCAGCACCAGCGGGGTGCCGTGCCAGGTGCGGTAGAACTCGGCTGACCCCGGAAATTCGTCCGCGAGCTCGAAGCCGGCGCGCACCTCCAGCAGGTCGACCAGCGTGAATCCCGTGGCGCCCAGCGCGGCGCAGTGTCGCGCAACACTGTACCCGTCGGCCGGCAGCTCGAAGCGCTCACCATTGGCGGCACGGAATCCGCGCTTGAATCCGCGGCGCGTAGCTTCGGGGTGGAAATCCGAATAGAGCAGCGTGCCGCCGGCACGCAGCACACGGCGGATTTCCGCCAGGCAGACGTTGAGGTCGGATGCGTGACCGATGGCGAGTCCGGAGATCACGGCGTCGAAGCTCGAGTCGCGGAAGGGCAGCGCGGTGAAATCGCCGCGCACCCGGTCGGGAATTTCCGCGCGCTCCAACATCGCTGGTGACGCGTCCACGCCGACCACGCGGCGTGCGCCGGCGCGCGTGGCCAGGCGCGCGTACCGGCCCGTGCCGCATGCGAGATCCAGCACATCGCAGCCGCCGAGCTTGGGAAATCGCGCGCACATCGCGCGTTGTTCGGCGACCATCAGCGGGTTGTGCGGCTCGGCCTCATAAGCCGGTGCCCAGCGTTCGTACACCTCATGCGTGCCCGGTGCGTTCATGCGCACTCCCGCGCTCGCGGCGCCAGCAGCAGCTGAGCGGGCTGGGCCGGATCACGCCACAACGAACACACGCAGCGTGCACACTCGGGCCGCTTGCCTGCACGGATGTCGGCGCGCAGCGCCCGCATCGGCGCTGACCCCAGCGCCGATGCGGGATCGGGGTCGGCGATCGCCATCGACGGACCGGCGATGAAAAAGCACGGCGAAACCTGCCCGTGCACGCCGACGACGGCGGAAAACTCCGGGGCATTGCAACGCACCGGCGGAAAGGCGCCGAGTCCCAGCAGCGCCGCGAAGTATTCCCGCATGCGCCGAAGCTTGGCCGGCGATTCGGCGATGAAGCCACGCGCGAAATCCGCGGCGAACTCCTGTTCCATCGAAGCCACCAGCGCATCGAACACCGCGAGATCCCCGACCGCGAGTGCAAGGCCCTCGCCGAAAGCGTCTTCGCGACCGAAGGCATGCGGGTTGCCGACGTCCACCGCGAGGAACGACACCTGGGTGACGCCGAGCTCGCGCGCCAACCGCACGAACTGCGGCAGTTCCCGGTAGTTGGCCCGCTGCACGGTGACGCGCAGGCTCAGGTTCGCGCCCGCCTGCACGGCCGCGCGGACGCCGTGGCAGACCACGTCGAAGGCATCGAGACCGCGTATCGCCTGGTAGGTAGACGGCGTGGTGCCATCCAGGGATACCGTGACCGAGCGGAACGTCGACGCCACGGCCCCGGCGTGCTTGGCGAGCGACAGCCCGGAGGTAAGCAGCCAGGTCTCGATACCATGCGCAGTCAACGTCTGCGCGATGGCTCGCCATTCGGGATTCAGCAGCGGCTCGCCGCCGGACAGCAGCGCCACGCGCGTGCCCAGGCGTTCGAGGCCGGGCAACATGCGCCGCACGGACTCCAACGAGGCGTGATCCCGCCCGGTGCGCCAGTAGTCGCAGGTCACACAGCGCGAGTTGCAGCGCTCCGTGAGATACAGGGTGATCAAGGGCAGCGAGCGCATCACCCGGATTCCTGCGCGGTGAGTGTCGCCTCGAGCACGTAGTGATCGGCAAGCCCGGCGGCGACGCGTTGCATGACGCGCTCGATGCCCATGAGCGCCGAAAGCATCCGCGGTCGCGAGTCGAGCCAGTGCGCGGCGTAACTCGGCGGCAGCACGAATCCCAGCGCCGTGCGCCGCCGCGTCGCGAACACGGGCGCGAGCTGCCGCGCCAGCTCCGCGGGCGTCGGGTACTGGATAGTCAGGCCGCGCCACCGGGCGCCTGCGCTGCGCAGCCGGCGGAACGCGCGCTGCCGGTCGCCATGCGCGAGATACCAGGCCCATTCCCAGGGCACATGGCGCCCCATCACCACGAACATCAGCGGCGCTCCAGTCTCCAGGCGCAGCGCCAGGCTGCGAGCCAGGCGCCCGACGTCGGCGACGCAATTGATGGCGCCGAAATTCGAGAAGACCCCGTCAAAGCGCTGATCTCGCGGCAGGGTGTGCAACGCCTCGATGGGCATGGCGTGAAACTCGATGCGGTCGGCGCAACCGGCGGAGATCGCCTTGAGGCGCGCGATGCGGATCATCTCCTCCGACGCATCCGTCGCTATCACGCGGTGACCCGCGCGCGCCAGGTGAACCGCGTCCTCGCCCGTGCCGCAGCCGATCTCGAGAATGCACTGACGCGTGCCGAAGACGTGCGGCAGGCGCTCCCACACCATGGCGCGCAGCGCCATACCGCAGGCCGAGCGCGTGAAGCTGCGGTCGTAGTCGGGGGCCAATTCGTCGAATGGCGAGGCCTGCATCCGCGTTCCCTATGCGCTAGAAGAATCCGTGCAATTGCAGGAAAGCCTGCTTGCGATTCTGGTTGTCGTTCTGCGGGATGCCGTCATAGACGCGCACACCCGCGCGAAGCTGGATGAACTGGATCGGCGACCACTCGTACAACAGGCTGGCGCGGGTCTGTTCGTCCTCGTCGATGTCATCGTTCGGCTCGAACCACTCGTAGGTGAGCTTGAGGTTGTGGCCCTGCTTGAGCTTCCAGTCGGCCTCGGCCAAAGTCGCCATCAACTTGCCGTCACCGATGCTCTCGTCGTCGAACCAGTCGACCTCGCCTAACAGCACTACCGGCCCGAGCGTCAGCGCGCCGAAACCGCCGAAGCCGGTGCGCGAACCCAGGTCCGTGTCGTTGTAGAGCACGCTCGCGCCCGCGCGCCATTTCGACTGCACGAACTCGACGCGCGTGGTCACCTGCTTGCCCGGGTCGACCTCGTTGCCGCCGCCCGCGCCGTTGCTGATCGCGAGTTGCGCGGTCCAGCTGCCGCTCTCCAGGCCCACCTCGACGCCCTCATCCGGCGCCTGCATGTTGATGCCCGAGAGCTGCCGTACGAAGGCGTTGTCGTCCTCGAAGCGGTAGCCGAATGGCAGGTACATGCGACCGGCCTTCACGTAGAAGGTGTTCTCCTTGATCCAGTAGCGGACGTTCGCCTCCATGTTGGTGGCGTTGCCCGGCGCGAAGCGCTGGTCCAGGTAGATCGACAGGCGATTCGGGATCACGCCGAAATCGAGATAGGCGCGCGCCTCCTCGACGTCGAAGTCGTTGGTGCCTTCCTGGTGTGGCACGTCTTCCCAGTTGTAGTTGGCGCGCGCATTGCCGCCCACCGACAGGAACTTCATGACCTGGCCGGTCCAGAGATCGTCGTCACCGCCGATGCGCTTCTCGGCCAGCTGGGTCTGCGCGAAAGTGTTGCCGAACACCGTGCGCATGCCGCCGCCGGTGGGATTGACGTGGCACATGGCGCACTTCAAGCCCATCTGCGCCGCGAGGTACGGCTCTGCATTGGCAGTGCCGGCCATCACCAGCAACACCGTGGCTACCATCCATGGAACCAGTTTCCGGACACTCATCGGCTCGCTCCCGCGCTGACATCGAAGGACATGAGGAAATCTCCGCCGGCCACGCCGTCGGCGTCGCCGTCGAGCACATGGCCCGCGTCATCGGCCAGCGCCACCGCGCCTTGCCCATGGATCTCGAGCTGGTAGCTGCCCGCCGGCAGCGCGCGCGCCAGCTTGAGCTCGACCACGTTGGGACGGCCCTGCGGCACCTGTGCATTCGCCACCGGCACCGGTTGATCGAAGCCGTCGCGAACTTCGAATGTGCTGCTGGTCAACGTGGCGTCGACGTCGCGCGCGAACACCACCGTGAGCTTGCTGAGACCGGCCGGCGCCACTTCGCCCGCGGCCGGGATCACGCTGGTCACCGTCAGGTTGTTAGGCGCGGTCGCGGCTGGCTGCGCGCCCGCGGCGATCCAGCTGCGGATGAGATCGATGCGATCCTGCGGCAGCGCCGCCTGCCCGAGCGGCATGCGCCCGCCGACCGCGGCCGTGCCGGAGATCTTCTGCACGATGTAGCTCTGGTCGGCATTGCCCGGGTTGACCCGCTTCAGGCCCGGCACTTCGTTGCTGTTCACGTTGACCAGCAGCGCGTAGCTGTTCGCGGCGTCGAGGCGCAGACCCTGCGGCGCGTTCGCGCCGATGTGGCATTGAGTGCAGATCGGCGTGAAGACCGTGTCCTGGATCTCCTGGAACTGCGAAGCGGTGGGTGGAGTGATAGGAATCGGCTGACCGTTCTGGTCGAGTCCCTCGCCGTTTCCCGCGGTGCACGCCGCCAGTGCAAGCACCAGCGACGCGAGCAAAAATCCTTTTGCTGCCAGAACGTTATTCGACCCTACAGGCATGCCGATCCTCCCCGGGAAATACCCGCGACAGGCATGGGTAACGCCCGCTCCGGATCCGGTTCCGCGAGGTGCGAAATACTGGTCCGCGCACTCGGCTAGACTCTCGCGCCGGAATGTCAGCAACCGCCTTCAAGGACGTCTCATGAGTTACAAGCGCCGCGAATTCCTCACTTCCACCGCCGCCCTCGCCGCCTCGCCGCTGCTCGCCAGCCTCGCGGGCCCGGCTTCATCGGCCGAAGCACCCGCGCGCAAGCTCGGCGTCGCATTGGTCGGCCTCGGCAGCCTCTCGACCAACCAGATCGCGCCCGCGTTGCAGAAGACGCGCAATTGCCGCCTGGCCGGCATCGTCACCGGCACGCCCGCGAAGGCCGAGGAGTGGAAGAAGAAGTACGGCATCCCCGACAAGAGCGTCTACGACTACAAGACCATGGGTCGCATGGCCGATAACAAGGACATCGACATCGTCTACGTCGTGACGCCCAACGCGCTGCATCTCGAACACGCGGTCGCGGCCGCCTCGGCCGGCAAACACGTGTTCTGCGAGAAGCCGATGGAGATCAGCGTCGAGCGCTGCCAGCAGATGGTCGACGCCGTCAAGAAGGCCGGCAAGATGTTAGGCGTCGGCTACCGCTGCCAGTTCGAGCCCAACCACCTCGAGTGCGTACGCCTCGCGAAGGAGAAGGTGCTCGGCGACGTCAAGGTGATCGACGCCAACTTCGGCTTCGCCATGGGCGACCCCACGCAGTGGCGCCTGAAGCGCGACCTCGCCGGCGGCGGCTCGCTGATGGACGTGGGCATCTACTGCCTGCAGACCGCGCGCATGCTCACCGGCGAGGACCCGATCTGGATCAACGCCGCCGAGGTCAAGACCGACGCGGTGAAGTTCAAGGAAGTCGACGAAACCGTGATGTGGCAGATGAAGTTTCCGTCGGGCGTGGTGTCGAACAGCGTGTGCACGTACAACGCGAACGGCCTCGCCGGGTTCCGCGCCGCGACCACGCGCAGCTGGTTCGGGCTGGAGCCGGCGTACTTCTATGGCGGAAACCGTGGACGTCGTGGAGACGGACCGGAGATCAACATGCCGCCGACGGACCAGTTCGCGGTGGAGCTGGAAGATTTCGCGGATTGCATCATCAACAAGAAGCCGACCAAGGTGTCGGGCGAGATGGGCACGGCGGATGTGAAGTTCTTGATGGCGATTTATGAGTCGATCAAGAAGGGGCGGCCGGTCACGATCTAGTTTGCCGATGAGGGAGATCGCGCGCTGTGCGAGGACAGAGGGTTAGCCGGAGAGCCGGAATGTTGAACCTCGGCGCCAATGACGCGAGTCTCTCCATCGAAGTTCGCGGGTATCAATTCCCAGACGCGGCGATGGGCGGTTGGGACTCTGAGTGGTTGCAGGTACATGGGAGCGCGGAGTGCCCCCAAGGCCGATGGCGCTTCTCGGATCCTTGCCTCACCACATTTGAGCTGGCCCACCTTGCAACCTGGCTACGAGGGGTGCCGACTCGCGGTCACGTGCGTGAGATGGAGTTCGTCGAGCCCTGCCTTCGATTCGAGCATGTCGAACGCTCCGACGGAGACGTACTGATCGTGCGTCTATCGCAGGAGGCGTCTCCGCCGTGGGCGACTGAGTCTCAAAGATATGGCGACGGCGTCGCCTTGGAGTTTCCGTTTTCGGCACTCGATTTCGAGACCATGGCATCTGCCGTTTCGGAGATGTGCGGCAAGTACCCCCAGCGGACTCGTGGTGATGCGGGGTTCAAATGAAGACAACCGACTCAATTGTGAAAATCCGCGCGCCTGCCGACAAAGTCTGGCTGGCCCTGACCGTGCCCGACCTGGTCAAGCAATGGCAGTACGGCTCCGATCTACTGACGACCTGGGAGCCGGGAACTCCGATCGTCTTCCGCAACGAATGGAACGGGCAGGTATTCGAGCAGAAGGGCACCGTCCTCGAGTTCGTCCCGGGATCTCGCCTGAGGTATTCGCTGTTCTTCCCCCGCCCCGACGTGCAGGACATTCCGGAGAACTACTTCTTCATGACCTATGAGTTGACCGAGAGTGGTGGGCTCACGTCGCTGCTTTTCCGGCAGGAAGACCCGCGTCCATCGACGCCAGATGCTGCTTCTGGCGCAGACGAGGGACCTGACGTTCTTTCGACATTGAAAGAACTTGTCGAAGTCAAAATGCCGTGAGTACAAGTCGGCCTGGCAATTCTTCGAGCGCACGCATGGAAGATGAAGGTTCAGGCCCCATACCTCCGCAGCCGCGGCACTGAACTCGATCTATCGGCCGCAGGAGAAGTGAATGCCGCAAGTGACCTCCCCAACTGCTATCGCCTCTGCCCTGACCGAACTCTGGTCCCCTCGCGTCGTCGGTGAAATCGACGACGCCTACGTGAAAGTGGCCAAAGTCCACGGCTCCCTGGCATGGCACAGCCACGACAACGAAGACGAACTTTTCTACATCCTCAAAGGCCACCTTCGCATCGAGATGGAACGGGAGACGGTCGAACTCCGTGAAGGCGAGATGTTCGTGGTACCCAAGGGCGTCCGCCACAACCCGGTCGCGGAGGAGGAGTGCCACATCCTGCTCATCGAAAAGAAATCGACACAGCACACGGGCGATGTGAAGACCGAGAAAACCCGTTCACTCGCAGAGCAGCTTCGCCCCGTCTGAGTAGTTGGTCCGACGGCCTCACTCCTTCGCGCGATAGGCCTCGGGCAAGATGAACACCTGGTCCGCCCGCGCGTAGCCACCGTCCGGCACATCTTCGATCAGCACCATCGTGTGCGCGCGGGCGGGCTCGCCGAAGTACTCGACCAGCATGTTGGTGGTCCGGTGCACCAGCTCTTCCTTCTGCGCGCGGCTCATGGCGGCTTCCGGAAATTTGAAGTTGACGAAAGGCATGGGGCTCTCCTTCAAAGGTACATGCCGCCGGATACCTCGATCCGCTGGGCGTTGATCCATCGGTTCTCGCTGCCCAACAACGACGCGATCATCGGGCCGATGTCGTCGGGCTGGCCGACGCGGCCGAGCGCGGTGTTGGAGGCGACTGCTTTGTTAATCTCGGGGTTGTCGCGCACGCCGCCGCCGCTGAAGTCGGTGGCGATGGCGCCCGGCGCCACGGTGTTCACCGCGATGCCGCGCGCGCCGAGTTCTTTCGCCAGGTAACGCGTCAGCACTTCGATCGCGCCCTTCATCGACGCGTAGGTCGCGCGGCCGGGATGCGCGAAGCGCGTGAGCCCGCTCGACAGGTTCACGATGCGGCCTCCGTCGCGAATCAGCGGCAGGAGTTTCTGCGTGAGAAAGAACACGCCCTTGAAATGCACGTTGTAGATCGCGTCGAGCTCGTCCTCAGTGGTCTCGGCGATCAACTTGTTGTGCGAGGTGCCGGCATTGTTGACCAGGTAGTCGAAGCGGTCGGTGCCGAACTGCTTCAGCGCGTCGCGCACGCGGCCGACGAAGGCATCGAAGCCGCCGACGCTGCCCGTGTCGAGCGGGATGGCGACTGCGCGGCCCCCGGCGTCGCGCACCAGTCCTTCGACCTTCTGCGCTTCGGTGGCATTCGAGTGATAGGTAAAGATGGAATCGACGCCGTGTTTGGCCAGGGCGACGACCGTGCTGCGGCCCAGTCCGCGGCTGCCGCCGGTGACGACGGCCAGGGGTCTCGGGGTAGGCATGGGAGTCTCCTAAAGAAGCGAATTCCAGTGACTCCCAGCCTATTGGCTTGCCATTCATTGATAAACCGGCCTGTTCTCCAACGACTGTTCATGTGATATGAACAATGGCCATGAATACCCTCGAATCGATGCAGGTCTTCATGCGAGTGGCCGAGCAGGCGAGTTTCACTCGCGCCGCCGAGAGCCTCGGGATGTTGAAGGCGACGGTGTCGCAGGCCGTCCAGCAACTGGAGACCTCGCTGGGCACGCGCCTGCTCCACCGGACCACGCGCAAGGTGCAGATGACGCTGGATGGGCAGGCGTACTACGACCGCTGCCGGGAGTTGTTAGGCGATTTCGACAATCTGCAGGCGATGTTCCAGCGCAGCGGCGAGGCGTTGCGCGGGCGCTTGCGAGTCGACATGCCGAGCCGGCTCGCGCGCTCGTACATCATTCCGGCGCTGCCCGAATTCCTGAAGGCACATCCGCAGATCGAGTTCGAGCTGAGCACCACCGACCGGTTGGTCGATGCCGTCCAGGAAGGTTTCGACTGCGTGCTGCGCGTCGGCGCGCCGCGCGATCCGCAATTGATCGCGCGGCCGATCGGAGAACTCGAGTTCATCAATGTCGCGAGCCCCGACTACCTGAAGCGTCGCGGCACGCCGCGCACGCTCGACGACCTCGCGAAGCACGACCTGGTGCACTACGTCAGCGTGCTCGGCGGCCGCAGCGAAGGATTCGAATACCCGGCGGACGGCGGCTACAAACTATTCGCGATGCCGGGACCGATCGTCGTGAACTCCACCGATGCGTATCACGCGGCCTGTTGTGCCGGGCTCGGGTTGATCCAGGCACCGGTGATCGGTGTGCGCGAGGACATCGAACGCGGCCACCTGGTCGAGGTGCTGCCGCAATTGCGGCCCGAACCCATGCCCGTGTCGCTGCTTTATGCGCATCGACGCAACCTGCCGAAGCGGGTGCGCGTGTTCATGGACTGGGTAACGGAAGTCCTGAAGCCGGTCTTGTCGGCTGGAGTGCCGTTGGCGATGCCAGTCGAGAAGAGCTACTGAACCGCGATCTCGAACGGCCCCACCGGCAACCCGGTCGTGTCGTAGAGGTTGCACAGCGGCGCATCGGCCCAGCAGAACCTCACTCTCGTCGCCTTCTCCGGCGCCGCATCTTCGAGACGAATCGTCCCGCCCGCACCCAGCTGCGCCCGCACGAAGTGGCAACTCGCCTGCGTGTCACCACACAGCTCGAACCCCGCGGGATCCTTCGCGCCGATCACGAGCAGGCTGCCGTCGAAGTCGCCCAGCGCCACATCGACGCCGCCGACGGCGCGCTTGGCGCCCTGCGGCGCCGCGCCCGACGCCGACAGCTTCTCCTCGAACAACACATGCCGCGCCGCGCGCGCCAGTCGCTTGCCCACTTCCTGCTTGCTGGTCGGATGGATGTCGTCACGGTTGCCGATGTCGATGGTCACGGCCAACCCGGCATTGCCGTCCTCGCTCACCGCGCGCCGCTGCGCATCGCGCAGCCGCGCCCAACCGCTATCCACCGGCGTCATCACGAGGTGATTGAAGTTCGCGAGTTGCACCACGAAGAACGGCATCGCGTTGTCGAACTGCCGGCGCCAGTCGGTGAACAGCATCTGCAACTGTTTCTGATACTTGAGCGCATCGTTCAGGCCGGCATTGGCTTCGCCCTGGTACCAGGCCACGCCGCGCAGCCCGTATTTGCCGAGCGGCGCGATCATGCCGTTGTAGAGGATGTTGATACCGGCGACCGGCTCCCACGGCGCACGCGGCCCGTACACCTTGTCCCTTGGCAGCTGGTATTCCCACGACGACAGCGGCGCGCTCGAACCATCGGCGAAGCGCAGCGCGAACTGCCCGGCATCGCCGTGCAGGCCGCCGCTGCCCCACATGTCGAACACGTTGACGACCACGATGTTGTCGCCGGCCTTGAGCAGCTTCGCGGGTACGTCGTAGTTGCGTGCGCCTTCGCCGAACCCATACGCAAAAGGCTGACCATTGATCCACACCTCGTCGACGTCGTCGACGACGCCCAGCGAAATCTTCGCGGCTTGTTTCGCCTGCGCCGCGGTGAGCTTTACCGAAGCGCGATACCACATCACGCCGTCGTACTCGGCCAGCGCGGGCACTCCCCAGTCTTCCCAGGCCGTGAGCTTGGCGGGCGCGGGCGTCCACTGGCCGGAATTCTTGCCCGCGCTCCAGGGCTCCGTGCCGCCGCTCCCGGGCAAGCCGCTCCACCACTTCTGCAGCTCACGGCCCCACTCCATCGATCCGGCGCCGCGATCGGCGGCATATCGGCCTAACAAGTCGAGCTTCGCATCATCGGCGCCGAGCTGGCGCAGCGCGTCTTTCGACAGCCAGGTCTCGATGCGCGTGCCGCCCCAGGAGGCATGGATCATCCCCTGCGGCACGTCGACGCTGGCGGTGCGCTTGAGCTCGCGCGCGAAGTAATAACAAACCGCCGAGAAATCCAGCGTGGTGTCGGGCCCGGCCACTTTCCACTGCAGCGGATTCGGGAAATCCGCGCGCGGTGTCAGCGCCGGTTCACGCGGAATCAGCACGTGGCGAATGCCGTTGTCGGCCGAGTGCGAAGCCTCCCACCACGCATTGAGCGCATTGCGCACCGTGAACTCCATGTTCGACTGGCCGGAGCACAGCCACACATCGCCGATCACGAGGTCCTTCACGGTCTGCGATCGCGTCGCGGTGCGTGCCGTGAGCATGTGCGTGCCGCCGGTGCGCATCGCCGGCAGCGTCACGGCCCACGCGCCGCTGGCATCCGCCTGCGCCTTGCGGGTGTCGTTGTCGAATACGACGGTGACCTGCTCCTTCGGCTGTGCAAGTCCCCACACTTCGATCGGCCGATCCCGCTGCAGCACTGCGTGATCCGAAAAGATCGCGGCCAGCAACGGCGCGGGCTCCTGCGCCCAGGCACTTCCGCAAGCCAGTAACGACAGAAACACACATATGAATCGCTGTAACATGCACATCCCCATGGTCGAAGCCGCGCAAATACTCGTCCGAACTGACGTCGACCTCAAGACGTTTCGCGAAGAGACCTGCACCGCGGGCCATGGCGCAGGTTTGCCGACGAGGGGCCGTACATGAAGTTGATTCGGATGCTGTTGCCCGCGGTCATTGGAATGCTGCTGGCCGCCTGTGGCGGCGGTGGTGGTGAAGGAGGCGGATCAACGCCGCCGCCCGGCGGAGGCGGCAGCAGCAGCGGTGGCGGCACGCCGCAACTGCCCTCGCCTTCCAGCGCGCCCTCGCTGGCCAGCACCGTCGCGGCGCGCTTCGGCGTGCCTAACTATCGCGTCGGCGCGGCCGTGCAGCTCAGCACCGGGCAGACGCTGGTGCGCAAGCATTTCAGCAGCATCACCGCCGAGTACCAGATGAAGCCGGACATCGTCTGGCCCAATGCCGCCGGCACCAGCGGCAGCACGGCGCAGCCCGCACCGCAGCCCAACTACGCGGCCGGCGATGCGTTCGCGGCTTTTGCCGCCGACAACAACGTGGGCCTGCGCTGCCACACCCTGCTCTGGCACCAGACGGCGCCGTCCTGGTTCTTCGCCGGCGACACCTCGAGCCCGGTGAACTACCGCGCCACGGTGCAGCAGCGCCTGCGCGACTACATCCGCACGGTGATGGCCCACTGGCCGGATTGCTACGCCTGGGACGTGGTCAACGAGGTGGCCACGGACACGCCCAACGCGACCAACCCCTATCGCACCGACAGCCCCTGGTACATCGCCTACAGCGCGGGCGGCGCCGACGGTTCGGAATACGTGCGCGACGCCTTCCTGTTCGCCACGCAGGCTCGTGCCGCGATGGGCCGCAGTGATTCCAACCTCAAGCTGATGCTCAACGACTACAACACCGAGGTGGCGGGCAAACGCGCCAACGTGCTGCGCATCGTGCAGGACGTCATGAACGCCGGCACCGGCGCGGACATCGACGGCGTGGGACACCAGTTCCACCTCGGGATCAACGCCGACGTCACGCAGGTGACCGCCGCGCTGACGGCGGTGGAAGATCTGGGCGCCAACCTGGTCAACCACGTGACCGAGCTCGACGTGTCGATCTACAACGACCCGGGCACTTGCTTCTCCCAACGCACCATCCCGCCCT
>Ga0070665_100003453_pt1 | contig 16839 bp, 13 predicted proteins | sample KBSS13metaG_FD_65862 | JGI IMG/M metagenome (GOLD analysis project Ga0070665, IMG submission 65862) | Switchgrass rhizosphere microbial communities from Kellogg Biological Station, Michigan, USA - KBS S1-3 metaG | ecosystem: Host-associated > Plants > Roots > Rhizosphere > Soil ... | reverse complement strand
TCTCGATGTCCGCGTAGCTCTTGAGGTCCGCGTCGCGGATCACGGGCACCATGAGACCGCGTTCCGTCGAAACCGCGACGCCGATGTCGTAGTACTCGTGATAGACGATGTCGTTGCCTTCGACCGAGGCGTTGACCACCGGGAAGCGCTTCAGCGCCTCGACCGCGGCCTTCACGAAGAACGACATGAAGCCGAGCTTCACGCCATGCTTCTTCTCGAAGGAGTCCTTGTACTTCGCGCGCACGTCCATGACCGCCTTCAGGTCGATCTCGTTGAACGTGGTGAGCTGGGCCTGGGTCTGCTGGGCCTCGAGCAGGCGCTCGGCGATGCGCGCACGCAGGCGCGTCATCGGCACGCGCTGGTCCTGCCGGCCGGCAGCGCCCACGGCGGGACCAGCAGGTGCCGCCTTGTTAGGCGCGGCCGCGGCGGCGGCGGCGGGCTTGTCGAGAAACTCGACCACGTCGCCCTTGGTGATCCGGCCATCACGGCCGGACGCCGGAATCTTGGCGGGATCCAGCTGCTTCTCTTCGACCATGCGGCGCACCGAGGGCGCGAGTTTTTCATTCCCGGCAGGCACCGCCTTGGCGGCGGCCGCGGGAGCCGGCGCGGGGGCAGCAGCCGCGGCCTTGGGCGCGGGTGCGGCGGCAGCGCCTTCTTCCAGCACGGCCAATACCTGGCCGCTGGTAACCGAGGTGCCTGCGACGATCTTCAGTTCCTTGAGCACGCCGTTCACCGGGGCGGGCACTTCGAGCACCACCTTGTCTGTTTCGAGGTCGGCGAGATTCTCGTCGCGGCTCACCGCCTGGCCCACCTGCTTGTGCCAGGTGACCAGCGTGGCGTCGGCGACCGATTCGGGTAGTTGGGGAACCTTGATTTCAATGGCCATGTGTATTCCAGGTGGGTCTCAGCGGGAGGTGGCGGCTGCGGCGGCCGGCGGCGTGCCCGCCGTCGATCCCGTCAGGCGCTTGGTCTCGCGCGCCCCTTCTTCCTTGTTGGTAGCAGTGAGCGCGGCCTCGATGAGTTCGCGCTGTTCGACTTCGTGAATCTTGGTGATGCCGGTGGCGGGCGCCGCCGCGGGCCGGCGGCCGGCGTACAGCAACTCGCGCTTGCCGACCAGGGTCTGCAGCCGGTGGCGGATCTGGTACCACGCGCCCTGGTTCTGCGGCTCTTCCTGGCACCACACGACTTCGCGCACGTTCGGATACCGCGCCATCAGCGCTTCCATCTCGGGCACGGGGAATGGATAGAGCTGCTCGACACGGACCAGCGCCACGTCGGTGAGATTCGCGGCGCGGCGCGCCTTGAGCAGGTCGTAGTACACCTTGCCCGAGGACAACACCACGCGATGCACGCCGGCGGTGGGTAGTTTGTCGACGTCGTCGATGACCGTGGCGAATTCGCCGTTGGCCAGATCCTCGAGCGTCGACACCGCCATCTCGTGGCGCAGCAGGCTCTTCGGCGTCATGACGATGAGCGGCTTGCGCAGGCTGCGCAGGATCTGCCGGCGCACCATGTGATACATCTGCGCCGGCGTCGAAGGCACGCACACCTGCATGTTGTTCTCGGCGCACAATTGCAGGAAGCGCTCGAGGCGCGCGGAGGAATGCTCCGGGCCTTGGCCCTCGTAGCCATGCGGCAGGAACATCGCGAGGCCGCACAGCCGGCCCCACTTGGATTCACCCGAGCTGATGAACTGGTCGATGATGACCTGCGCGCCGTTCACGAAATCGCCGAACTGCGCTTCCCAGATCACCAGTGACGACGGGTCCGTGGTCGAGTAACCGTATTCGAAGCCGAGCACGGCCTCTTCCGACAGCACCGAGTCCGTGACCTGGAAATGCGGCTGGCGCTCGGCCAGGTGCGCGAGCGGCGCATAACACTCACCGGTGCTCTGTTCGTGCAACACCGCGTGGCGATGGAAGAACGTGCCGCGGCCGGAATCCTGGCCGGTGATGCGGATCGCGTTGCCCTCTTCGAGAATGCTGGCGTAGGCCAGCGTCTCGGCCGCGCCCCAGTCAAGCGGCATCTCGCCACGGAACATCTTGGCGCGGTTGGTCATGACCTGCGCGACGCGCGGATGCAGCGTGAATCCTTCCGGATACTTCACGGCGCGTTCACCCAGCGCCTTCAGTCGCGAAATGTCGCCACCGCCGCGCACGCGTTCGGACCAGTCGTTGGCGGCGTACTTGCTCCAGTCCACCGTGTACTTGTTGCCGATCATGCCGAGCGAGGCGCGCGCCTGCTGCTTGCCCGCGTCGAGACCCTGCCGGTATTGCTCGACCAGCGCGGCCGCTTCGTCGTCGCTGAGCACGCCCTGCGCCACCAGCTTGTCGGCGTAGATCTTGCGCGTGGTCGGATGCTTGCGGATCACCTGGTACATCATCGGCTGCGTGGCAGCCGGCTCGTCCGCCTCGTTGTGGCCGTGGCGGCGGTAACAGACGAGGTCGATGACCACGTCCTTGCGGAATTTCTGGCGATACGCGAGTGCCAGCCGCGTGACGAACACGACGGCTTCCGGATCGTCGCCGTTCACGTGGAAGATCGGCGTCTCGAGCATCTTCGCGACGTCCGAGCAGTACATGGTCGAACGCACGTCATCGGGCCGCGACGTCGTGAAGCCGACCTGGTTGTTCACGATGATGTGCACCGTGCCGCCGGTATAGAAAGCGCGCGCCTGCGACAACTGCAGCGTCTCCATGACCACGCCCTGGCCGGCGAAGGCCGAGTCGCCGTGGATGAGGATGGGCAGCACGCGGGCGCCCGCGGCATCGCCGCGACGTTCCTGGCGCGCACGCACCGAACCTTCGACCACCGGGTTCACCACTTCGAGATGCGACGGATTGAACGCCAGCGCCACGTGTACGTTGCCGCCCGGCGTGCGCAGGTCCGAGGAGAAGCCCTTGTGGTACTTCACGTCACCCGAGCCCTGCAGATGCGCGGTGTCGTACTTGCCTTCGAATTCGTTGAACAGCACCGACGGCGATTTGCCGAGCAGGTTCACGAGTACGTTGAGGCGGCCGCGATGGGCCATGCCGATCACGCACTCTTCCACGCTCTTCTGGCCGCCCTGCTGGATCAAGTCATCCATCAGCGGGATCAGCGCGTCACCGCCTTCGAGCGAGAAACGCTTCTGGCCGACGTACTTGGTGTGCAGGTAGCGCTCGAGGCCTTCGGCCGCGGACAGCTGCCACAGGATGTTCTTCTGCTCCTCGGGCGTGATCCTGCCCTTCAGGCGACCGACCAGGAACTGGTCCTGCAGCCACAGGCGCTCCTCGGTGTCCGACACGTGCGCGAATTCCGCGCCGATGGTGCCGCAATAGGTGTGTTCGAGCTGCGCGATGATCTCGCGCAGCTTGAGCTTGGGCGCGAGTTCGGAAGGACGCGATCCGGTCAGGAATTCGGTGTCGAGGTCGGCCTCGGACAGGCCGAAGTAGCTGAGCTCGAGCACGCGCGGCCTCGGCCGCTTTTCCATGCCGAGCGGATCGATGTTGGCGATCAGGTGGCCACGATTGGCGTAGATCTGCACCAGTCGGGAGACCGCGCCCTGCTTGGCCGCGGCGTCGTTCGAGAGGGTGACCCCGCCGGCCGCCAGACGGGGGCGCGCGGCGCGCTGGGCGATACCGGCCTGCACGGCCGAGTGAATCTGCTCGCCGGCACTGCCGTCACGCAGCTTCTGAAAATAGTCTCGCCACTTGGGGTCGACGCTCTGCGGATCAGCGAGGAACTGTTCGTAGAGCGCTTCAACGTAGGGAGCATTGCCGCCAGAGAGCGGCGTCGAGGCCAGCAACTCGCGTAGGCTGGGGGCCATAGGAGGAAAAAATCCTTGTGGACTCAAGGTCCTGGAGCAACAAAGGGGCGGTATGTTAGCCGAAGCCGGCTACAGCCGGAAGGCAGCCAGTACCTAATCTAGGGGAATGTTACGTAAAAGAAAGAGCTCGTATCCCACGAGCAGCACGTACAACCCCAGGATCACGTAGAGGATGGCACCCACGGTCCGGCCGAAGACCTGGAGCCGCGCAAGCACCGTCAGGAACACCACGCCCAATGCCGTCAGCCCCAGCTTCCAACCCGCGAAGGCATGACCCGAGCCTTTCACCAGCGGGGCCATCATCGGATTGATTTCCTCGGCCCCATGCGAGATCAGCGTGAGGGTCAGCAAGGCGTCTGCACTGCAAAGGAGCAGGATCAGCATGCCGACCGCCAGCCACTGGGGATGGAACCAATCGGTCACCACCGCGTGGCGCTCGGCACTGCGTCGTGGGGCTACCCGCCGCCGCTCGAAGTTTCCGCGCCAGAGCGCGCGGAACACGGAACGTCGCCGCTCGGTGCGCAGTCGTCGTTCGTGCATGGGTGCTGCCATTGCCATCGAATTTAGCAGTGCGTCGTTGCGCGTAAATGCCGTCAAGCCGGAATTCAGTGTGAGCCAAGTCCCAAAGTCGCAGACCGGATTTGCTCAGAAGCTCCAGCGCAGCTCCGCATAGACGGAGCGCCGGATCTCGCGCGCGGTCGGCACCGCGTACTCGCTGTGGCGATCGTCGAGTAGATTGGCGCCCACGATCGCGAGTTCGAGCGCGTCCGAGGCCCGGTAGGCCGCGCGCGCGCCCAGTTCCGTGTACGACGGGTTCTCGGGCGACGGCAGCTTTCCGACATAACGCAGCATCGCATCCAGGGTCCAGCGGCCAAAATCCATCGACGACTTCAGCGTGGCCCGCTTGTTGGGATCGTTGCCCGCCTGTTCGACCCCCAGCAGCCCTGAGGCGCCCTCGCTGAACTTCAGTCGTTTGTGAAGCGAACGGAACCCGGGCGACAGGCGCCACCACTTCGTCACCTGCCAGTTGGCCCAGACTTCGACCCCGTACGTGCTGCCTTCCATGAGATTGCCCCAGCGCAATGGCAGGAAGCCGCCCGGCGCCGGCTCGATGGTGCGCAGGTCCATGTAGTCGTTGTAGAAGGTGCTGAGCGACCAGGAGATCGACGCGTGCGGTTGCGCGCGGTAGCCAATCTCGAAGGCATTCACATCCTCGGGTTTGAAATCCGGATCGCCGACCAGGAAAGCATTCACGCCGTCGGCACGCTCGATGACGTCGGCATCCAGCGGCGTCGGCGAGCGAATGGCGCGCGCCGCCGAGGCCCACACCAGCGAGGTGTCATCCGGTGACCAGGCCAGGCGCAGGTCCGGCAGCGTCGACCAGCCCGAGTACGAGTTCTGCTCGAACTTGAGTCCGAGCGTCAGCTTGAGTTCATCGGTGAGCACCATGGTGTCCTGCGCGAACAAGTTGGTGAGCTCCAGGGTGCGGTGCTCGGGATCGAAGGCCAGGGTCGGCGTGCTGTCGATGTCGTATGCGGTGTAGCGACGCCCGAGTCCCCAGACCACGCGATGCCGCGCACCCAGGTCCAGCGACTGCTGGAAGTCGATGTCGTAGGTGTCGAGCGTGAAGCCGACGCCGCTCGGCGGCTGGCCGCGGTCGGTGCTGTCGATGAACACCTGCAGGCGCGTGTCCGCGCGCTGGCCTTCGTGTTCCCAGCGGCCTAACAAGTCGCGCTGGGTGAAGCCGATGTCACCGAACGCGCCGACGTTCTCGGTGGCGTCCTGGTAGTCGCCCTGGATGGTGAAGCGGTTGGTGTCATCCGCGCCGCCGAGATCGACCCGGAAACCCGTCTGCACCTTGTGCCAGCGGTCTCCCCCGCTCTCGCCGGTCTCGAGCTCGCTGGGGCCCCGATCGAACGCCTTCGCATAGACGCGGAATGCATCGCCCTCGCCGAACTCGCCGCCATAGCGCCCGGTGATCGCATTCTCCTGGTCGCCGCCCGTGGCGCGAACCAGGCCGCCGGTGGTGTCCTGAGCCTTGCGCGTGATGATGTTGATGACGCCATTCATGGCGTTGGCGCCCCACAAGGTGGCGCCCGGCCCGCTGATCACCTCGATGCGATCGATGTCGTCCATGACCACGTCCTGCGCGTCGTAGGCCACGCCCGAGAACAGCGGGTTGTAGACGCTGCGGCCGTCGATGAGGATCAGGATCTTGTTGGAGAAGTTCTGGAATTCGAGGTGGCTGCCGAAGCCGCGCGAAGCGATCTGGTACTCCTGCGAATTGATCTGCTCGACCTGCAGGTTCGGCGCCAGGCGCAGCGCCTCGGGAATCGACAGCACACCCGCGCGGTGAATCTCCTCGTGCGTGATCACGTAGATGGAGGCCGGCGCGCTCGACAGGCTCTGCGCGGATTTCGACACCGAGGTCACTTCGACACGCGCCAGTTCCTCGAGTGACATGCGGCTGAGCTGGGTCAGCGGATCGCTGGCGTCGGCCATGAGCTGCGCCGGCGCGGGTGCCGCCAGGCAACAGGCCATGCCGGCCGCCGCGAAAGTGAAGAGCCGCGAATGATTCATTTGGGAGTTCCTTCATCGACGGAACGGATCGCCGCGGGGCGGCGCTCCACGTGCGCGGCCACCGAGAGCAGCGCCGAATCGATCTTGAGCCGCGCGCGGTCCGCCGCGATCAGCGAGATCTCGAAACGCACATTGCGTTTGGCCTCGACGAAATTGATCACGGCGCCCGCGTCGAGGCCGTGGTCGTCGTCGGTGACCATGAGGATGGGACGCTCGAGCGCCGCCGTGCGCAGCGCGCGCGTGCGTGCCAGCGCCTCCGGACCCACGTACAGGATGTGCACACCGTCGAGGTCGGCCACGCGGGCGGCGCGGCGCAATTGCACCGGCTGGTGATTCACCACCATGCGCGGTACCAGTTCCTCCAGTTGTTTGGCGACATCCTCGTCGCCGGCCACCGCGATCACGAAGGGGCTGGAAGGCGAATCGGCGGGCCACTCCACGTACGACGCGAAGCGGTAGAGGAATGCGGCTTTCACGGCCTCGAGGGAAAACGTCTCGGCGTGCGCGAGCGACGCTCCCAGCGCGAACACCAGCCCGAGCAGCAGGGTCCCGATGCGTGTAGGACGGTGCTTATTTCGGTGGACCGCGTTTCCCGTAATTGGGCAAGATGAGGCCGCGTGACCGCCAAGCCCGACAATTCCACGCACACTGCCGGCCGCCTGTGGCGAGCGCTGGTGGCCATCCGTCATGCGCGCCGCAGCCTCTCCGGCAAGCTGATGGTTGTAATGCTTACAACCACGGCGATCGCACTCGCCGCGGCGGGCGCCGCGCTGTTGTTCACCGATCTTCGCGACAATCGCGCGGCCTGGGCCGCGGATCTCGGTACCGAAGCAGCCATTCTCTCCCTGGCAGTTCAACCAGCTCTCTCTTTCAACGATCGCGAATACGCGCAGCGTAACCTGAATGCGCTGCAGGCGCGCGCCTCGATTCGCGCCGCCGCGCTGTATGACGCGGATGGCGCGCTGTTCGCGCAATACGTGCGCCCGGGTGAAGCGGCCGCGCCGGCGCAGCTGCCGAGCCTCGCGCCGGGCGTGCACATCAATAGCGGCCGGGTGGAACTGGTGCGCGGCGTGGTGCTGGAGAGCGAGGTGCTGGGCACTATCTACCTGCGCGCGCACTACGACGTCAGCGGCCGCGTGCGCGCCTATCTGTCGGTGCTGGGCGCCGTCATGGTGATCGGCCTGATCGCCGCCCTGCTCGCCTCGAGCTGGCTGCACCGGGTGGTCAGCCAGCCGATGGAATCCATGGCCGGCGTCGCGCGGCAGATCGTCGAGCAACGCGATTACTCGTTCCGCGCCGCCCGCACCACCCACGACGAGATCGGCGTGGTCATCGACGCATTCAACAACATGCTCGACGAAGTGCAGGCGCGTTCCCGCGCCCTCGAGACCAGTGAAAAACTCTACCGTGCGATCGGCGAGACCATCAATTACGGCGTCTGGGTCACCGACGCCGATGGCCGGGCCATCTACCTCAGCGATTCGTTCCTCAAGCTCACCGGCATGACCCTGGAGCAGGCGATCAACGACGGCTGGGGTTCGGCGCTGCATCCCGACGACGTCGAGGACACCATGAAGTCGTGGCGCGAATGCGCGCGCACCGGCAACCTCTGGTATCGGGAACACCGCATGATGGGCGCGGATGGCAAATACCACGCCATCCTGGCCCAGGGCGTGCCCATTCGTGACGCCAGCGGCAGGATCCAGCGCTGGGCCGGTATCAACCTCGACATCTCGCGGCTCAAGAACACCGAGCGCGCGCTGCTCGAGGCCGATCGCCGGAAGGACGAGTTCCTCGCCACGCTGGCACATGAGCTGCGCAATCCGTTGGCGCCGATCCGCAATGCAGTGCGCATCCTCGACTCCGACGCGGCCGACGACCGCCAGCGCAAGTGGGGCCGCGAAGTCATTTCGCGCCAGGTGCAGCGCATGTCGCTGCTGCTCGACGATTTGCTCGACGTATCGCGCATCACGCGCGGGCAGCTCGAGCTCAAGAAGGACTACGTCGATCTGAAATCGGTGGTTGGCGTCGCGGTGGAGACCGCGCGGCCGCTGCTCGATGCCAAGCGTCACAAGCTGTCGGTCAATCTCCCGGCCGAAAACGTCCGGCTGGAGGCGGATCCGCTGCGCCTCTCGCAGGTCATCGGCAACCTGCTGACCAACGCCGCCAAGTACACCGACCCCGAAGGCCGCATCGAGCTCGGCGCGCGGCTGGAGAACGCCGAGCTGGTGATCTCCATCCGTGACAACGGCATCGGCCTTTCCGAAGAAGTCATGCCCGGCCTGTTCACGATGTTCTCGCAGGTCAATTCGGCCATCGATCGCGCCGAGGGCGGGCTCGGCATCGGCCTGGCGCTGGTCAAGGGCCTGGTCGCGCTGCATGGCGGACGTGTCGAAGTGCGCAGCGAAGGATTGGGGCGCGGCAGCGAATTCATCCTGCACCTGCCTCACAAGGTGCTGGCCCCGGCCGCCGCGGAATCCGAAGAACCCCGCCATGGCGCCGCCAACGCCAATGCCATGCGGCGCGGACGCGTGCTGGTGGCCGACGACAACCGCGACGCGGCGGAATCGCTGGGACTGGTGCTGCGGTTCATGGGCTACGAAGTGTCGATCGCCTACAACGGCGCGGAAGCGCTGGAAGCCGGCGCGCGCGACCGGCCGCGCGCCGCCATCATCGACATCGGCATGCCCGGCATGAGCGGTCACGAAGTGGCGCGACGCATGCGGCGCGAAGCCTGGGGCAAGCGGGCCATCCTGGTGGCGCTCACGGGCTGGGGGCAGGAGACGGACAAGCAGGCTGCGCTGGCCGCCGGCTTCGACGATCACCTGACCAAGCCCGTCGACCCGGACGACGTGGAAGCCGCGCTCAGCAAACTACTCGGTGACGCGGACACGGCGTCCCGCACTAGCGACGCGGGCGACTCGGCCAGCCGCGCCTGAGTTCGCTACATATATAAGAGTCAGCCCAGCTCGTTCGGGGCAGCCAGCGGCAGGTCTTCGCCCGCCACCAGGCGCAGCAGGTGCGCCGGTTCGACCGGCTTGGTGACATGCCCGTCGAACCCGGATCGCAGCGCGGCGCGCCGGTCTTCTTCGCGGGCGTGGCCGGTCAACGCCACGAGCCGTGGCCGACCCGGCTGATCCCCAAAGCGCGCGCGAATCGCGTGCGCCACCATGAAACCATCCATGCGCGGCAGCCCGATGTCGAGCAGCACCACGTCGGCGCGGAACTCGTCGAGCTTGGATAGCGCGCTTGCGCCGTCGTGCACCACTTCCACTTCGTGACTGTCGAGCCGCAGCAGCTCGCGCAAGGACTCGGCCGAGTCGCGGTTGTCTTCGACCACGAGGACGCGACGCCGTACCAGGGGCCGCGACCCGCCACCGTCACTGTCATTGGCCGCCGCGGGCAGCGCGGCAATTCGCGGCAGGCGCACGCGGAACTCGCTGCCCCGCCCCAACCCTTCGCTGTGCACTTCGACGGAGCCGCCGTGCATCTCCACCAGGTGCTTGACCACGGTGAGGCCTATCCCCAGGCCCGTGTGCGCGCGATCGACCGATTCGTCGCCTTGCAGATAGAGATCGAAGATATGCGGCAGCATCTGCGGATCGATGCCGATGCCTTCGTCGGACACGATCAACGCGACTTCGCGCGCCGTGCCCTTCAGCTTCACCTCGATGCGCGCGCACTCGCTCGAGTACTTGATGGCGTTGGTGAGCAGGTTGGTGGCTACCTGGCAGAGCCGCACCTTGTCGACGTCGACGAACAGCCGTTCCTCGGTGCGCGTCACCGCTAGCTTTTGCCCGCGGAACTGCAGCAGCGGCCGCACGGCCTCCAGCGCGGTGTCGACTACGGAGGCCAGGTCCAGCGGCTCGCGCCGCAGGGTGATGCGGCCGCGCGTGATGCGCGCCACGTCCAGCAGGTCGTCGACCAGGTGGGTCAGGTGGCTGGCCTGGCGCTCCAGGATTTCGGCCGAGCGACGCACGGTGACGGCATCCGCCTGGCCACGCGCCAGGATGTGCGCCACGTTGCGGATGGGTGTGAGCGGATTGCGCAGCTCGTGCGCCAGCATGGCCAGGAAGTCGTCCTTGCGTCGGTCGACTTCGCGCAGCATGCGCTCGGCCCGCTTGCGGCCCGAGATGTCCTCCACCAGCGCGAAGCAGCCGCGCACCGTTCCATCGGGCCCGATGTCCGGAATGTAGTGCGCCGCGATCTCGCGCATGCCGCTGTCGAAGGGCATCTCCTGCTCGAAGAACACGCGCTCGCCCTTCAATGCCCGGTCCAGCCGCGGACCGATGAAGGCGTAGGCTTCCTCGCCGATCACCTCTCGCACGTGGCGGCCCGCGACCGCGCCGGTCTGCACGTCGAACCACCTCTCGTACATGCGGTTGGCAAAACGATAGGTGCGTTCGGGATCGATGTAGGAAATCAGCGCGGGCATGGCGTCGGTGATCAGCCGCAGGTGGGCGGCGTTCTGGCTGGCCTGCGCGGCGTGCTCGGCGGCGGCCCGAGTGGCCCGTAGTTGTGCCCGCGCGCTGCGCTGCAGTTCGCCCATGAGCAAGGCAGCCAGGGTGCCAATCAATAGAAAGAAGGCGACGTGCGAGGCCCATTGCATCGGCGGCGCATCATGCGGCCAGGCCGTGAACCAGAGGGTTGCCGCCAGCGGCGCAAGGACGCTCGCCAGCAGCGCGGGACCTCGTCCACCCAGGTAGGCGCTAACAAACACCGTGAGCACGAACGGCAACAGCGGCGCCTGCGTACCGAGCGTGGGAGCCAACACCGCACGCATGGCCACGGTGCCCGCCACCACGATCACCGCCGCCAGGTAGCGAAGCGGCCAGGCATTTTCAGGAATCAATGGACCGATATAGCCCGGCGCACGAACGACGGGCACAGACGATGACACCGGTGACCTTCCGTTGTACATGAACAAGGGACCCCACTAAGGCGCACTCTACAAGTGCGAGTGCCAGTGAGCGCAGACACGGAATGTAGGAATCATCCGGCAAGAATTGCGCGGCCTAGCAAGAACGGGCGGAAGCTTGCGCCCCCGCCCGCCTGTCTACTCGGCATGCTTCCCCGGCTTACGCCAGGCGCTGCGCGCGCTCGATCAGCTTGCGCAGATCCTCGATGTCCGCCGCCTTGAGCTCGGTCAGCGGCGCGCGCACCTTGCCGGCCGGTCGACCGACGAGCGCGCAGCCCGCCTTCACGATCGACACGGCATAACCCTTGGCCCGGTTACGGATGCCGATGTACGGCATCACGAAGTCGCGCAGGTGATGCTGCACGGTGGCGCGATCGCCGCCCCGCACGGCGCCGAAGAAGCGCTTGGCCCACACCGGCAGGAAGTTGAAGATCGCCGACGAATAAGTGTCGAAGCCGATGTCGTGGTACGGCAGCGCGTAGGTCTCGGCCGTGGGCATGCCACCTATATAAGTGACGCGTTTGCCCAGTCGCGAGTACACGCGCGCCAACAGTTCGAGATCCCCCACACCGTCCTTGAACCCGACGAGGTTGGCATTGCGCTCGCAGAGACCCGCCAGCGTCTCGTCGTTGCAAATCGCGTTGTCGCGGTTGTAGACGATGACGCCGATCGACACCGCCTTGCAGACTTTCTCGATGTGCGCCGCGAGCCCGGCCTGCTCGGCATTCACCAGGTACGGCGGCAAGAGCAGGATGCCGTCGGCGCCCCGTTTCTCGACGTCACGCGCCAGCTCCACCGCCATCGCCGTGCCGTAACCACAGCCGGCGATCACCGGCACGCGGCCGCGCACTTCCGCGACGGCGGCACTCACCACGTCGCCCACTTCGTTCGGCCGCAGTGAGAAAAACTCGCCGGTGCCACCGGCCGCGAAGAAGCCCGAGGGCTCGTGCTCCAGCAGCCAGGCCACGTGCTTGCGGTATGCGTCCGCGTCGAAGCGATCCTCGGCATCGAAATGCGTCACTGGAAACGACAGCAGGCCGCGCGCGATACCCGCGGCCATGTCGGAAGGTTTCATGCCCATGTGCCCTTCACTCCCCGATAAGGTGCAACACGATTTCCCGCTGCGAAGGCCGCGCGCGATGTTCGAACAGATAGATGCCCTGCCACGTCCCCAGCATCAGCCTGCCGTTCATGACCGGCACGTTGAGCTGCACCTGGGTCAATGCCGTCTTGAGATGCGCCGGCATGTCGTCCGGGCCCTCGTCGTCATGTTCATAGAGATCGTCGCCTTCGGGGGCGAGCTCGTCGAAGAATTTCTCCAGGTCATTACGCACCGCGTGCGCAGCGTTTTCCTGGATCAGCAGCGACGCGGAGGTGTGCCGGCAGAACAGCGTCAGCAGTCCCGAACCGATTTCCTGCTTCGACACCCAGCCGCGCACCGCCTCGGTGATCTCGGTGAGACCACGGCGCGTGGGCCGTGCCTGCAGGACGAACATGGATTGCTTCATGTCCGAAGCCGATTGAGTCGCAAAGGGAATTTCATGCGCCGCCGTGCCGCTCCTGCTTCCTTCGACCGGCGGTGAGTTTCACATAACCGGGCGCGCGGCGCTTTCCTGTGCGGGTCATACGGTGTCGGAACTCCTTACACATAACGAAAACATTTGTGATTCGTCTCACGGACGCTCCTAGAATCGGTTGACATGGGCTCCGACGGCGCAATCACGGATTGACCGCGTCGAGAGAACAGAAAAAACAAAATCTCTTGCAGGAGAGGAAAGAAAAATGATCCGGAAACTTGTCATCTCTGCCGCATTGATCGCGGCCGGCGCGACCGCGCAAGCGGGACCGCTGTCGATTACGGAAGGCTTCGACAACATCGGCACGCTGGGCGCGGCCGGCTGGCTGGCTGCGTATGGCAGCACGCCGCCCGGCGAAACCGGCTGGTTCCAGGGCAACTCGGGAATCTTCGGGGCGTCCTCGGGAGCGGCGGATTCGTACATTGCGGCTAACTACCTCAACGCGGGTCCGGGCGGAACCGTCGACACCTGGCTGGTCACCCCGGTGGTGACCGTGCTCGGTTACACGGGCATCAGCTTCGACACGCGCACGGCGGGCGGCTTTCCCGGCGACAACCTCGAGATCTACTACAACAACTCGGGCACGCTGAACATCGCCGACTTCGTGCTGCTCGGCAGCGTCACGTCCGCCAGCTACCCGGTGGACTGGGCCAACTTCGACTTCACCTACACGGCGGGAACCGCGGACGTTCGTTTCGCCTTCCGTTACACCGTGAAGAACACGGACGAAGGCGGCGACTACATCGGTATCGACTCGGTGAACGTCCGTGGCGTGCCGGAGCCTGAGGCTCTGGGCATTCTCGCGGCCGGCATGCTGTTGATGCCGCTCGCGCTCCGTCGGCGTCGCAAGACCGCCTAACCAGCTGATCTCGGTCGGCCGGACGTTTTCGTCCGGCCGGTCTACCCCTTTGTCTCTTTCAAAAAACCTTTCGGGAGAGTCACGATGAAAAGAATCAACATAACCTACCTGGCCACAGCGGCCGGCGTCGCGAGCGTGCTCGCGGTTGCCGCTCTCGCGACGGCCGGAAAGAAAGCGGAGGCGCCGCCGCCGGCCGCCGCCGTCACTGCGCCGTCCACGCTGATGAAGTTCGAGAATGTGCGCGTGGTGAACGCCACACCCGAGCAGCTCGCCAGGGTGGCGCGCGAACACAAGAGCGCGAATGGCCTCACGGCCTGGGTCGACCCCGCGAGCGGCGTGTTGCGCGCCGCGACGCCGGAAGAGCTGAAGACCGACGCGGACGCCCAACCCGTCGTCGCGGAGACCGCGGCGCGGACGTTGACCGCCGGCAATGCGCGAGGCGTGACCCTGGACGAATCGTCCATGGCGCACGCGGTGGTGCGCATCAACGCCGACGGCAAGGTCGAGCAGGCCTGCATCGAAGATCAGCCCAATGAAAAGGCGGCGCTCGCGAAGTTCGTGAATGCTCCCGAGGTGGATCGTCATGAAAAATAACAAGATGAAACTGCGACTGGTCGCCCTCGCGGCCGCTTCGCTCGGCGCGTTCGTCGCGGCTCCGGCCGCGCAGGCCGCCGCCACGCTGGTGATCACCAACGGCAATGCGGCCGGCGTCGGCTTCAACGACCCGACGCCGGTGGCACCCGTGGGTGGCAATCCCGGAACCACGCTCGGCCAGCAACGCCTCAACGCGTTTCAGGCCGCGGCCAACATCTGGGGTGCCACGCTCAACAGCACGGTGACCATCAACATCCTGGCGACCTTCGAGCCGCTCACCTGCACGGCCACCGGCGCGACGCTGGGTTCCGCCGGCGCGACGGAGATCTGGCGTGAAGTCACCGGCGGCAAGCCGGGGACCTGGTATTCGGCCGCGCTCTCCGAGAAGTTGGAAGGCGTCGACCTGGACCCGGGCTTCGCGGACATCCGCGCGCGCTTCAACGTCAACCTGGGCACGGCGTCGTGTCCGGCGACGCTGTTCTGGTACCTCGGCCTCGACAACAACCACGGCGCGGGCATCGACCTCGTGACCGTGCTGTTGCACGAGTTCGGTCATGGTCTCGGCTTCCAGACCTTCACCAGCGGCACGACGGGCGCTCAGATTCCCGACGGCACCAACGGCACCGTGGGTTATCCGTCGGTCTGGGATCACTTCCTGTTCGACGCCACCGCCAACCTGCATTGGAAGGACATGACCAATGCGCAGCGCGTCGCCTCGGCGATCAACACGCGCAAGCTGGTGTGGGATGGCCCGCTGGTGACGGCCGCCTCTCCGGGCGTGCTCGCTCCGGGCGTACCGCTGCTCAAGGTCAGTGGACCGGCCGCCGGCACGACCGCGGGTGACCACATCGTCGGTCGTGCGGCCTTTGGCGCGGCGCTGTCGAGCCCGGGTGTCAGCGGCGACATCATGCCCGTGACCGTCAACAACACGGTGGGTGATGCCTGCGTGCCCCTGAGCGCGGCGGACAAGCTCGCGGTCAACGGCAACATCGCGCTGATCAATCGCGGCGTGTGCGGCTTCATCGTCAAGGTGAAGAACGCGCAGGACGCGGGTGCCAAGGCGGTGATCATCGCCGACAACGCGGCGGGTTCGCCGCCGCCGGATCTCGGCGGTGCGGATCCGACCATCACCATCCCGTCGGTGCGCATCACGCTGGCTGACGGCAACGCCCTTCGAGTGGCGCTGCTCAAGCGTTCGCGCAACAAGTCGGGCGTGATCGGCAACCTCACCATCGACGGCTCGCAGCTGAATGGAGCGGACGCGTTCAACCGCGTGCAGGTGTACACGCCGAATCCGTTCGTGAGTGGATCGTCCGTGTCGCACTACGACGTGGGCGCGTTCCCGAATGTGCTCATGGAGCCGGCCATCAATGCCGACCTGACGCATTCGGTGCTCGTGCCGCAGGACCTGACGTACAAGCTGCTGCAGGAAATCGGCTGGTAAGCGAAGAGACAGCGGGCAACCGCGGGGCGCCGGAGAAATCCGGCGCCCCTTTTTTTTCGGCAGCGGCTATTTCGCGGCGAGCGAGGCGAGTACCTGGTCGAGCTGGCCGAACGTCTCATGCAGCGCGTCCTGCGCGCCGGTGCCGGCGGCGTCGAGCGCTTCCTTGGTCGGATAGAGCTCGCTCATCACGAGCATCGTCTGGCCGTTCTTTTCTTCGAAGGTGACGGTGGTGACGGAGCCGTCGGGACCGCCCTCCTCGTTCGTCCAGACGATGCGCTGGTTCGGCACCACGTCGAGGTACTTGCCGAAGAAGGCCATCGGATGCGCGGGATCGTCGCCGAACACGAGGCGGTATTTGCCGCCGGTGCGCACGTCGAGCTCGCACGAACGCAGTGTCATGCCCATCGATCGCGGCACCCACCATTGTTTGAAGAGGTCCGGCCTGGTCCACGCCTCGAACACGAGGCGCGCGGGCGCGTCGAACGTGCGGGTGACGACGACTTCGCGGTCGGATTTGCGTTGAACGGTCGTACGATTCATGCGGGCCTCACTTTCGCTTCTTGCGAACAACAGATTTCTCACGGGACTTGAGCTGCTCGATCACGCGGTCCAGCGCGTCGAAGCGTGCGTCCCAGACCTGGCGATAACGGGCGATCCACTCCATCTCTTCCTCGAGCCGGCACGGCCCGATCTTGCAGTTGCGCACGCGGCCGATCTTCTCGGTGGTCACGAGGCCGGCCTGCTCGAGCACTCCGACGTGTTTCTTCATGCCGGTCAGGGTCATGTCGAATTGGTCGGCGAGATCGGTGATCGAAGCATCGCCGCGCGCGAGCTGTTCGAGCACGCCGCGCCGGGTGGCATCGGCCAGGGCGGCGAAGGAGGAGTTGAAGTGGGCTTGTGAATACTGAACCATATGGTTCAGTATGAAGGAGACCGGCGCCGACATGCAAGAGCGGAGCGTCAATCGTCCCGGAGTCGGAATGGCGCCCCCGGCCGGAGTTGAACCGACGACCTACCGCTTAGGAGGCGGTCGCTCTATCCACTGAGCTACGGGGGCGC
>Ga0070665_100003451_pt1 | contig 16845 bp, 16 predicted proteins | sample KBSS13metaG_FD_65862 | JGI IMG/M metagenome (GOLD analysis project Ga0070665, IMG submission 65862) | Switchgrass rhizosphere microbial communities from Kellogg Biological Station, Michigan, USA - KBS S1-3 metaG | ecosystem: Host-associated > Plants > Roots > Rhizosphere > Soil ... | reverse complement strand
ATCATCTCCGGCGGCCGTGGAACGGCTCCGGCGAAGATGGAAGCGATGCGTGAGGCGGGCATCTGGGTTGCGGATTCACCGGCTTCTCTGGGAAGCACCATGGTGCAAGCTATAAAGGGCTGATGCCATTGCCTAGCGTGTCGTCAGTGATCACTTCAATCGGAACCTGAACTACGTAAGGGGCACCGGTCGTTGGCCGGTGTCAAACTATGGCCTCTGCTGATTTACTGTCCGGCGTGGACGGCGGTTACGTCGCCGATCTCTATGCGCGGTTCTTGCATGACCGTAACTCGGTCGATCCCAGCTGGAATGCGTTCTTTACCGAGCTGGGGGATGACGAGCGGTCGCTGCTCAGTGAACTCAGCGGGCCGAGTTGGGCTCCGAAACCTGCCGCCACGAATGGCCATGCCAACGGCGTAGCGACGAAAGCCGCGGCGAAGACGAACGGCACCGCGACCACTCCGGTCGCGACCGCCGTCACGTCGCTCGGCTTCGACGAGCTGAAGGTCGCGGTCCGCGACTCGATCCGCGCGCTGATGCTGATCCGCGCCTATCGCGTTCGCGGACATTTGCTGGCGACGCTGGACCCGCTGGGCCTGGAGAAGCCGAGGTTCAATCCCGAGCTCGATCCGGCGAACTACGGCTTCACCGAGGCCGACTGGGATCGGCCGATCTTCATCGACCAGGTGCTGGGCCTCAACAACCCTACGCTGCGCCAGATCGTCGACCGGCTGAAGACGACCTATTGCAGCCAGATCGGCGTCGAGTTCATGCATATCCAGGATCCGGAGCAGAAGGCCTGGATTCAGGAGCGCATCGAGAATATCGGCAACCGCACCGAATTCTCGGAGGAGGGCAAGCGCTTCATCCTGCAGCGCCTGACCGCGGCCGAAGGGTTCGAGCATTTCTTGCAGCTGAAATATACCGGCACCAAGCGCTTTGGCCTGGATGGTGGCGAGGCGATGATCCCGGCGCTGGAACAGATCGTCAAGCGCGGCGGCCAGCTGGGCGTCAAGGAATATGTGCTGGGCATGGCCCATCGCGGCCGCCTGAATGTGCTGACCAACTTCATGGGCAAGCCGTACAAGGCCCTGTTCTCCGAATTCCAGGGCAATCCGGCCGGGCCTGAGGATGTGCAGGGCTCGGGTGACGTGAAGTACCATCTGGGCACCTCTGCCGACCGCGATTTCAACGGCAACAGCGTTCACCTGTCGCTGACCGCGAACCCCTCCCACCTTGAGGCGGTCAACCCGGTGGTCGAGGGCAAGGTCCGCGCCAAGCAGGCCAAGCGCGACGATATCCCCGGCGGCAGCCAGGTGATCCCGCTGCTGATCCACGGCGACGCGGCGATGCCCGGCCAGGGTCTTGTCGCCGAGACGCTGATGCTGTCCGAGCTCTTGGGCTATCGCACCGGCGGTACGATCCATTTCGTCATCAACAACCAGATCGGCTTCACCACCGCGCCGCGCTTCTCCCGCTCGGGCCCGTACCCGACCGACGTGGCCAAGGCGGTGCAGGCGCCGATCTTCCACGTCAATGGCGACGATGCCGAGGCGGTGGTGCATGTCTGCCGGGTCGCTGCGGAGTTTCGCCAGCGCTTCAAGAAAGACGTCGTCGTCGACATGTTCTGTTATCGCCGCTTCGGCCATAACGAGGGTGACGAGCCGGCCTTTACCCAGCCGCTGATGTATAAGGCGATCGCCGAGCACAAGTCGGTGCGCACGCTCTATGCTGAGCAGTTGGCCGCCGAGGGCGTGGTCACGGCCGAGGAGGCCGCCCAGCAGGAACGCGATTTCCAGGCCTTCCTGGAGAGCGAGTTCGAGGCGTCCAAGAGCTATAAGCCGAACAAGGCGGACTGGCTGGAAGGCGCCTGGGCCGGCCTCGACGCTGCCTGTCACGATTATGTGCGCGGCGATACCGCCGCTACCGAGGAGCAGCTTCAGACCGTCGGCAAGGCGCTGGTGCACGTTCCGGGAGATTTCGTCCTCAACCCCAAGATCACGCGTCAGCTCAAGGCCAAGGAGCAGGCTCTGAAGTCGGGCGAGGGTATCGACTGGGCGACCGGCGAGGCGCTCGCGTTCGGCACCCTGCTGATGGAGGGCGTTCCGGTGCGCCTGTCCGGCCAGGATTCGGGCCGCGGCACCTTCAGCCAGCGTCACGCCGTGCTGAACGATCAGGAAACCGAGGCCAAGCATATTCCCTTGACCTCGATCACCAACAATCAGGCGAATTTCGAGGTCCATGACAGCCCGCTGTCCGAGGCGGCGGTGTTGGGCTTCGAATATGGCTACACCCTTGCCGAGCCGCATGCGCTGGTGCTGTGGGAGGCGCAGTTCGGCGATTTCGCCAACGGCGCCCAGGTGATCATCGATCAGTTCATCGCGTCCGGCGAGGCCAAGTGGCTGCGCATGTCGGGCCTGGTGATGCTGTTGCCGCATGGCTATGAGGGCCAGGGACCGGAGCATTCCTCCGCCCGTCTGGAGCGCTATCTGCAGCTCTCGGCCGAGGACAACTGGCAGGTGGTCAACTGCACCACGCCGGCCAACTATTTCCATGTGCTGCGCCGTCAGGTCGGCCGCAATTTCCGCAAACCGCTGATCGTGATGACGCCGAAGTCGCTGCTGCGCCACAAGGCGGCGGTCTCGTCGCTGAAGGAATTCGGTCCCGGCAGCTCGTTCCATCGCGTCTTGCCCGATAATTCGGCGCTGGTTTCGGGCGACAAGGTTCGCCGCGTCGTGCTGTGCAGCGGCAAAGTCTACTACGACCTGCTGGCAGACCGCGATTCACGCAAAATCGACGATGTCGCGCTGGTCCGGCTTGAGCAGCTCTATCCCTTCCCGGAGGAGCCGCTGGCCGACGAGCTGGTGAAATATCCGAATGCCGAGGTCGTGTGGTGCCAGGAGGAGCCCGAGAATATGGGCGCCTGGTTCTTTGTCGATCGCCGGATCGAAAAATTGCTGGTTTCGCTCAAGCACAAGGCGGGCCGTCCGCGCTATGTCGGCCGGCATGAGATGGCCGCGACGGCGACCGGCTTGCTCAGGCGTCACAATCAAGAACAGGCGGCGCTGGTCGAACAAGCGCTCGTCTGATCCGTCCGTATTCCAAGGAAGAAGAAATGGCTGACATCAAGGTGCCCGCGCTGGGTGAATCGGTGACGGAGGCCACGGTTTCCCGCTGGCTGAAAAAGCCCGGCGAGGCGGTCGCCATGGATGAGGCGCTGGTCGAGCTGGAGACCGACAAGGTAAATGTCGAGGTCAACGCGACGGCCGCCGGCATTATGGGCGAACAGGCTGTCGCCGAGGGCGCCACGGTGAATGTCGGCGCCTTGCTGGGCACCATTACCGAGGGCGGCGCTCCCGCCGCCAAACCTGCGGCGCCCGCTCCAGTCGCCGAAAAGGCGGCTCCCGTCGCGCAGCCGGCTTCGACCCCCGCCGCTCAAGCTGCGCCTGCCGCTAATGCCTTCGGCGCAGCCGATGCGCTCGCCAATTCCGGCCCGGCCGTACGCAAGCTGGTCGAAGACAACAAGCTCGATCCTGCTTCCATTCCCGCCACCGGCAAGGACGGACGCCTGACCAAGGGCGACGTGCTGGCCGCCGTCGAAACACCCAGGCAGGCGGCCGCGCCAGCCCCGGCCCCTGCGCCGAAGCCGGTTCAGCCGTCCGGTCCGCGCCCCGAGGCGGCGCGCGAGGAGCGGGTCAGGATGACCCGGCTGCGCCAGCGCATCGCTGAGCGTTTGAAGGAGGCGCAGAACACCGCCGCCATGCTGACCACCTTCAACGAGGTGGATATGAGCCAGGTGATGGCGATGCGCGCCGCCTATAAGGACACGTTCGAGAAGAAGCACGGCGTGAAGCTCGGCTTCATGTCCTTCTTCGTGAAGGCGGCGATCGCTGCGCTGAAGGAATTCCCCTCGGTCAATGCCGAGATCGACGGCACTGATATCGTCTACAAGAACTATTACGATATCGGCGTCGCGGTCTCGACCCCGACCGGCCTCATCGTGCCGGTGATCCGTGATGCCGACGCCAAGGGCTTTGCCGATATCGAAAAGACCATCGGCGACCTGGGCAGCCGCGCGCGCGACGGCAAGCTGGCAATCGAGGAGCTGCAGGGCGGCACCTTTACCATCACCAACGGCGGCACGTTCGGGTCGCTGATGTCGACCCCGATCCTGAACCCGCCGCAATCCGCCATCCTGGGCATGCACAAGATCCAGGACCGGCCCGTCGCCGTCGATGGGAAGGTGGAGATCCGGCCGATGATGTATCTGGCCGTCTCCTACGACCATCGCATCATCGACGGCCGCGAGGCGGTGTCGTTCCTGGTGCGGATCAAGGACGCGATCGAGGACCCCAAGCGTCTGCTGCTGGACCTTTAAGGAACCCGTAAAAAATGGCTGAATCCACCTACGATTTCGTCGTCATCGGGTCGGGGCCGGGCGGTTATGTCTGCGCCATTCGCGCGGCCCAGCTCGGCTTCAAGACCGCCTGCATCGAGAAAAGCCCGACCCTGGGCGGCACCTGCCTCAATATCGGCTGCATCCCGTCCAAGGCGTTGCTCGCGGCGTCGGAGAAGTTCGAGGAGGCGCGCGACCATCTGGGCGCGTTCGGAGTGAAGGTCGGCGATGTCAGCCTCGACCTCGCCGGCATGATGGGCCACAAGGACAAGACGGTGAAGGCGAACGTCGACGGCGTCGCCTTTCTGTTCAAGAAGAACAAGATCGACTGGATCAAGGGCAGCGCGGCCTTCACAGGCCCGAACACGCTGTCCGTGACGGGCGAGGGCGAGGCCCAGACCGTCACCGCCAAGCATATCGTCATCGCCACCGGATCCGAGGTCATGCCGCTGCCCGGCATCACGGTGGACGAAAAGCGCATCGTCTCCTCAACCGGCGCGCTGAAGCTCGATGCCGTGCCGAAGCGCATGGTGGTGATCGGCGGCGGCTATATCGGGCTTGAGATGGGCACGGTCTGGCAGCGCTTGGGCGCCGACGTCACCGTCGTCGAATTCCTTGACCGCATCCTGCCTGGCATGGATGGCGAGGTGTCCAAGCAGATGCAGCGCATCCTGCAGAAGCAGGGCATGAAGTTCAAACTATCGTCCAAGGTCACCAGCGCTAACCCGTCCGACACCGGGGTCAAGCTGACGCTCGAGCCGGCCAACGGCGGCGAGGCGGAGGCGATGGAGATGGACATCCTGCTGGTCTGCGTCGGCCGCCGCCCCTATACCGCCGGGCTCGATCTCGACAAGGCCGGGGTCAAGCTGGACGACCGCGGCCGCATCGCGACCGACGCGCATTTCGCCACCAACGTGCCCGGCGTCTACGCCATCGGCGACGCCATTGCCGGCCCGATGCTGGCGCACAAGGCCGAGGACGAGGGCTCGATCGTCGCCGAGATCATCGCCGGCCAGAGCGGCCATATCGACTACAACCTGGTTCCGGGCGTGGTCTATACGTGGCCGGAGGCGGCATCCGTCGGCAAGACCGAGGAGCAACTGAAGGCCGAGGGCGTCGCCTATAAGGCCGGCAAGTTCCCGTTCACGGCCAATGGCCGCGCCCGCGCCATGAACATGACCGATGGCTTCGTGAAGATCCTGGCCGACGCCAAGACCGACAAGGTGCTGGGCGCCCATATCATCGGCCCCGAGGCGGGCACGCTGATCGCCGAGGTCGTCGGCATGATGGAATTCGGCGCCTCGTCCGAAGACATCGCCCGCACCTGCCACGCCCACCCGACCCTGGAAGAGGCGATCAAGGAAGCTGCGCTGGGCGTCGCCGGGCGGTCGATTCATATTTAGATATGCCTGGGCATACGTAACCTTCTCTGGGAGAATGGTGCTTTGATGTCGGCGAGGAGGCCGAGGTGCAGTTAAGGGTATCGGCAAAGCTGTTAGTGCTCTTGCCGGCAATTTGGCTGTTCGCTTCACCCGCTGCTGCAGCGGGCCTTCCCTGTTGGATAGACCACGTCACAATATCGGCTGGGCACGCTCGTATATATTTTATCGATACCGGTGGTTGGATACTTAATGCCCATGTCTTTCAGGGGGCTGAGAGATTTAAAGGTGACGTTTACGGAATATTGAATAAACGTGTCGAAAAAGGAGTTATTGGGCAACCCTTTGGTAAAGGGCAGGCAAAAAATTATCTAGAAATCGACAAATCGGATCATGTCGACGTTTCACAACTGCACAGCGGCTGTTCGTTGACTATGAAGGAAGGCGGCGTTCAAGTTGAAGCTGTGGACTCGCTGCCCGGGCTACCCGAGCAAAAAATAAGCCAGTTTATACCGGCGACAGATTCCGCAGATCGCTAGTGAATGCTCGTGAAGGCGATATAAACTGTAGACGTAGGTACTAAGGGGGGAACAGATGAACGAACGCGACCGCCTAGCCATCGAGCAGGCCTGTGCCCGGCTGGTGACGGCTTTCCACGTCCATATCGACGCGTTCGAGCATGACGCGGTGCTGAACCTGTTCGCGCCCGATGCGGTGTGGGTGCACCCGATGGCCGGCACATTGCGTGGGCACAAAGAGTTCCAGGCCTATCTCGACAGCAAGTCGACCAAGCCGCAGGCGATGCACATCACCACCAACATCCTGATCGAGGTGGTGGATGAGAACCATGCCAAGGGCCGCGCCTATTACACCTTCTATTATGACGGCGAGGGGCGGGACCCGGCGGTGCTGGAGACGCCGATGGCGGTCGGCCAGTATCGCGACGAGTTCGTCCGCACCGAAGACGGCTGGAAGTTCTCCTTCCGCCACCCGAAGAACGTCTTCATGCGTAATGATTTCGGCGGCGTGATCGTGCGCAAGAGCGACGAGCGGCCGGCGGCCTGAGACACATCACCGCTGGAAATCGTGAAACCTTTTCCGGCCCTTATCCGTACCTAACAGATTACGCGCGGCCCAAGCGGCCGCCGCCCGCTGTTAGGTAAACTCAATGTTGCACTGGACCGACCATCTCGTGGGCGATGTGAGCGCCCTGATGCCGCTGATCGTCAACCACGCGCTGAGCGTGCTGGGCGCGATCGCTATCCTGATCATCGGCATCTGGCTCGCGGGCCGGGCGGACGATCTGGCGACGCGGGCGCTTGCCAGGACGCCGCATTTCGACGTCATGCTGCGCAGCTTCTTCGGCAGCCTGGCGCGCTATGCGGTGCTGACCATCACGGTGCTGGCGGTGCTGTCGCAGTTCGGCATCCAGACGACCAGCATCGTCGCCGTGCTGGGCGCGGCGGGCCTCGCGGTCGGGCTGGCGCTGCAGGGAACACTGTCGCACCTGGCGGCCGGCGTCATGCTGCTGATCTTCCGCCCATTCAAGATCGGCGACACGGTCGCGGTCGGCGGGGCGCAGGGTGTGGTGCGGACGCTCACCCTGTTCTGGACCGAGATCGCCGGCGACAACAATGTGCAGATCATCGTGCCCAATGGCGGCGTCTGGGGCCAGCCGCTCAAGAACCTGACCGCCTACGGCGTGGTGCCGAAGGCAGCGGAGGTGCGTGTCCGCGTACCCGAAACCGCTGATCTGGAGACGGTGTATGCCGCCGTTCAGGCGGCCGTTGCCGAACAGCCGCGCATTCTCACGGACCCGGCACCGACGATCTATTACGACCGTTCCAGCACCGAGCGGCAGCTGGAGGTCGTGATCGGCTTTTCAGCCGCCGAGGCCGACATCCCGCCAGCCAAGAGCGATCTGATCCGCTCGGTGCATGACCGGCTGGGGAAGCTCGCGTCCTAACGGCCTTGCCGGCGACTGCGGATGAAAATGCCGGCCGGGATCAGGGTGAACATCAGGGCGAAGGGAGCAAGGCAGAGAGGAATGATCCAGATCATGAATGAGTCGCGCCTGGCGTGTTCGGGGTGGGCCGGATCGTAGAGGACGGGCACGGTCTCGCCGTCGCCGTAGGGCTGGTCGGTCGAGCCGTTACGCGATGTCATCGTGACCGCCTGCCCGTGATCGGTCGTGAAGCGAAACTGGGGATAGAGGAACGTGCCGCCGCTTCTGCCGCCTGCCCGCGAGACACTGCCGACATAGGTCGCGTCTGCTCGCACAGCGGCGCTGACGAAGAAAGCCGCTTGGGCAAAGGTGACGATGGTCGCAACCGTGAAGAGTAGGCCGATAAAGAACGGGATGGCCATGGCGACGATGCTACTCTTTGACATGCTGACCATCCGGAGCTCGTCGATTCGCTACTTAGGGTGCTACTAGCTCGGTCGCGCGAAGCCATCCGCTGACGGGTGTTGCGCCGCCCAGATACGCCACGCGCGTCCATTCACCGGCGCGCTCCAGGATCACCACCGGGTCGAACGCCACCAGATAGGGTTTGCGTGGTGCGGGCGCCCCGGGTGCGACACGGATGGATGCGCGGCGTGCGGAAACCAATGCGACGCCCAGCCAGCCGGCGCCATCCATTGTCCGTGAAACCTCATAAGGCATCTGCACCGTATCGCCGCTGGTCATCGCGCAGCCGGGTTGGTCTTCTTGCAGCTGCAGGGTCACCGCATCGCCCTTGAAGACCAGCTCGCCCGCGATGCGCTTCCCGTCTCCCGGTGTCCAGCTTGTGATGGTGGCCCTGTCTCCCTCCAGCGTCCCACGGAACAGGAACGCGCAGGTGAATTGCGGGGCGCCTCCCGGGCCATTTTCCCCGCGGCCATCTGAAAATGCCCCCGAAACGTTCCCACCGACCACGGCCAGGGTCAGAGGCGCATATTGTCCCGAGATGGCGGCCGGTGAGGCTGCCATCAGCGGTCCGCAGACGGATACCGCTGCAAGTGTTACCAGAAGGCTTGCGAAGCCATGCCGACAAAAGCGGGGTCGCCGGCGACGATTCAAACGCCGACTCTGGTATCCGTGCATGCGAAGCGTCCACCACATTGTGACACGAACCCTTCTACCTCCTTCAGGGTTCACGACCATCGTCGAATCTTGAACGCTCATGGAGCCGATCGACTCCATCGCGAAGCGGGTCAGCCGGCGGATGGCCGCGAGGGTATGGCATTGCGACTGAGGGCGGTAACTATCCGGAGGAGCGCCTCCTCGAACTCCGGTTCATCCATAAGGCTGGAGTCCCCGATAGCGGCGTCGCGCAGGACACCCAGGACCGCATGGGTCAATATGTAGGCGTGAATCTTGGTGATCATCGGGCCGCGGCTGTCGCCCATCCGGTTCCAGGTTTCTTCCAGTATCTGAGCAAACTCATCGCTGAGCTGGGGTGCCGCTCCGCCGTCCCGAATGCGCGCCGTCAGGGCGAAATACAACCTCGCTCCCCGGCGGCGCTTGACCGAGTTCACCAATGCTTTGATGAAGGCCCTGGCAGAATCCTGACCGTTTCCGAGCTCTATCTGCCCGATCAGCGCACGCATATGTTCAGCGATGCGTTTCTGCTCGCGCTCCGACAGGGCAAGTAGGATCTCATCGCGATCGGCGAAGTACTGGTACAGCGTGCCAATCGAAAATCCGGACCGCTGGGCCAGGTGGTTGGTAGTGATGGCACCCTCGCCTTCAAGCTCCAAAATCTGAGCCGCCGCCTCCAAAATGAACTCGACTGTTTGGACCGAGCGGGCCTGGGACGGCCTTCTTCTCGATCTTTCAATGGGTTCTGGCTCCAGCACTGGTTTCAAATCCCGAATCGTAAACGCGAGTGGAAAACCTGAGGAATGCTCATGATATCTCCAATGCCCGTCGCCGGCAAAGCGGGAGGCGGGGCGGAGACACAAACGCGAGCAAGACAATGTCCTTTCATCCAAACCATTCCCACGTGGCGGCAGAGCTGCCGGCAACGACACTCCTTCTCGCGAGCGGCATTATGATCGGCCTCGCGCTGACCGGATGCGCGACAGGGAAGATCACCTCGGTCAAGGATTCCTCGACCGCCGCCGCCCCCCCGGCCGTTGTCTATGTGGCGGATTTCGAATTGGCGCCCAACAGCGTGCAATCGGGAACCCCCAGCGCTGCGCTGCCGATCCACGCCTATCTCGAGCAATCGAAGGCGCAATCCCTCATCCCGACGATGAGCGACGCGATCGTCCAGGATCTCACCAAGAAAGGGATTGTTGCCGAACGCCTGCCGGTGGACAGTCCCTTGCCGAAACAGGGTTGGCTGGTGCGCGGTACCTTCATCGAGGTGAACGAGGGCGATCGCTTGAAGCGCGCGATCATCGGCTTCGGGTCAGGGCAGACCGACATCGAGGTCGCCGCCACCACGGACGATCTTTCGGCGGATGCGGGGGCTTCGCCCCTGTTTCAGACCCAGACGGACGCGACCAGCAACAAGCTGCCGGGCGCGGTCGTGACGCTCAATCCCTATGCGGCGGCGGCCAAGTTCGTCCTGGCCGGTCATGATCTCGATCGCGGTGCCCGTGACACGGCGGCAAAGATCGCCGACCAGGTGGCCGCGCAGGTGAAGGGAACCGAAGCCCGATCATGAGCTTGCAGGCCTACGACCCCAGCATCATGAAGCCGCCGTCCACCGCCAGGGTCTGGCCGGTGATGAAGTGGGAGGCGTCGCTGGCCAGGAAGACCAGGGCCGGGGCGATGTCCTTCAACGCATCACCCATCTTCCCGCCCAGCGGGATGGCCTGGGCGAGATAGGCATCCATCATAGCGTTGGTCGCCTCGTCCTGGTTTGCCCGCATGCGCTTGGCCGGCGCGGTCTCTGCGACCGGCGCCAGGGCATTGACCCGCACGCGGTGGCGGCCCCATTCCAGCGCCACGCTGCGGGTCCAGGCCCCCACCGCGCCGCGGGTGGCGGCGTAGGCGGCGTTGCCGGCAAAGCCGCGCACGCCCTCGCACGAGCCCATATTGACGATCGATCCGCCGTGCGCGCGCATATGGCGGAAGGCGGCCTGGTTGGTGAACAGGGTCGCCTTGCCGTTCAGCGCGAACATATTGTCCCAATAATCCTCGCTGATCTGGTCCGCCGGGCACGCACCGTGCAGGCCGGCGGCCTGAATCAGCACGTCGAGCCCGCCCAGTTTCTCGGCGAAGCTGTCGAACACGCCGTCGACCGACGCCTTGCTGGTGATGTCGCAGCGATCGCTCGCCACCACCCCGTCGGGCAGGGCTGGTTTCGCCGAGTTATAGGTGCAGGCAACCCGCGCCCCTTCAGCGACAAAGGCCTCCACCGCTGCGCTGCCGATGCCGCCGGCCGCGCCGGTAATGATGACGCGCTTTCCGTCCAGGCTTCCCATGTCTTCCTCCTTTAATCGACCTCCGCCTTCACGTCGGGAAAGGCGTCGAAATAGAATTTGAACCGGGCGCGGACCTCGTCGGCGGTGACGCCGAAATCGCGCTTCAGGTTGTAGACGACGCGGCCTTCCTTGCCGCGCGGATGGTCCTTCAGGAACTTGTCGATCTGGGCCTTCACCGCCGGAGTGAATGGCAGCCCGGCCTTGGCCTCTATCTTCTCGATCTGGCCCATATCGTCCTTCATGAACTGGTGGAAATAGCTATCGAAGCTCTGCGCTTCCGGCCACACAGCCCGGTCCTTCACGCAGGCGCGCAGCAGATGCTCGACCCGGTCGGACCAGTAGGCGAACAGGTTCTCCGGCTCGACCTCGTTGCGATAGAAACGCTGGGTATAGCCCATCATCGTGATCGCCGACTGGATCACCGCCACCGGGTCGCGGTGGGTGATGACGACCGTGGCGTCGGGGAAGACCTTCTTCAGGACCGGCAGCTGCTCCAGATGCTGGGGGCATTTCAGCACCCAGCGCCTGGGCCCGCGGATCCATTGCAGCATCTTCAGCGCCGTCTTCATGTACTCGTAATGCGGCGTCTGGTCGGTGGCATAGTAGTGGTCCCGCCATTTGGGGACCTTCGATATCCATTCGAAATTGTAGGAGGCGAAGTCCGGCCCCATCAATTCCAGCTCCTCATGGATATGGTCGGGCTCCATCGGGTGCATGGCGGCCAGCAGCGGCACGCTGGCGCGCAGCTGCTCCCAGGCATCGGCGCAGCGTTTGTAGCGCGGGTCGGTACCGTCCGGGAGCTGGGTCTCGCCCGGCATCGGCAGCGGCTCATAGGATTCCCATAGAGGCAGCGAGCGCAGCCGCTCATCCGCCGCCAGGATATTGACCATGTGGGTGGTGCCGGAGCGGGGCAGGCCGGCGACGATGATCGGCTTCTCGATCTTCTCGTCGTGAATCTCGGGATGCTTCTTCAGCATGTCCTGGATCAGCAGCCGGTTGACGGCGTAACGGTTGACGTAGCTGAGCAGCGTATGGCGATGGATGTTGCTGATGCCCCGGTCGGCATTCCATTCGTCGGCCAGCATGCGCAGCCGCTCGCGGAAATCCTCGGGCCCGAAGTCGCTGAGGCCCGTGGTCTTGCGCGCATGCTCCAGCACCGCCGCCTCGCTGAAGGTCACCGGGTTGGCATTGCCCCAGGCCTGGCCGGCCTTCTGGGTTTCGCTCAGGATCGGGTGACGCAGATCGTTGATAACGATGTCAGTCGACATGTCGCAAACTTCCCCTTTGGCGCGTCTTATTCGATTTGGCTGACCATTCCCGCAGCCGATGGCGCGGTCAAGGCCCCTTCGATCATCGTTTCCAGGTCGCTGATGAAGCGCTCGGTATCGGCGCGGTCCTGCGGGGCCGGCGCCGCATCGCGCAGGCGCGAATAGTCTGCCAGCCCGTGGAACAGCATGATCGCCGCCATCATCAGCCGGCCCTCAACCAGCCCGTCCGCTAGGTTTCGCGACGCCATCGCAGCCTTCAGCCTGCGGGTCAGCCGGTCGATCTCAGGCATCGAATAGGGCGAGGCCAGCCCGCGTGACGCCAGCGTATGACGGGCCACCAGCTGGGCGTTGAAGCGGATGAAATCCTTGCCGCCGTTCGGGTCGAACAATTTCGCCGCCACCGGGCGGACGAAGGCGCGGACGATCTCGCCCAGCGTGGTTGCGCCCGAGACCTCCATTGCGTCGAACATCGCGTTGCGGCTGGCCGAGATCGCTGGGACATGCTTGTCCAGGATCGCCTGGATCAGCCCGTCCTTGCTGCCGAAATGATAGTGGCAGGCGTTGGAGTGGCGTTGCCGCGCGACACGGTTGATCTCCGCCAGCGACACGCCCTCGATACCTTTCTCCGCGAACAGACGCTCGGCGACCGCGATCAGCTTCGCCCGCGTCGCGGCGCTTTTCGGCGTCAGCGCAACGATGCGGCTAGGAGATTCGGTTTGGCTGTGTGCGGGGGCGAGCATAGGAATGGTGAGATTACACTATTCTTAAGGTGGTTCAAGCGGGCTTGTCCAACGAAACCATGCTTGCAGGAATGGGTAATCCTCACTAATTTTGGCTGACCAATGAGTGGGGGAAGGCAATGAAATTCTGGCAGATGGTCCCGTGGATGGAGACCGAGCAGCTGGTCGAGGTCGCCAAATTCGCGGAGGAGGTCGGGTTCGAGGGCGTGATGAACGCCGACCACGCCGTCTATCCGGAGGTGGTCAACGCCCCCTATCCCTATTCGCCGAACGGCAAGCCGCTGATGAGCCCGGACTGGCCCTATCCCGACGCCTGGATCACCATCATGGCGATGGCCGCGGCGACCAAGACGCTGAAACTGTCGACCTCGGTCTATGTCCTGCCGCTCAGAAGCCCGTTCGAGGTGGCCAAGGCGACCGGCACGCTCGCGATCCTGACGAACAACCGCTTCGTGCTGGGCGCCGGCATCGGCTGGATGAAAGACGAGTTCGACATTTACGGCGTCGATTTCCGTAAGCGCGGCAAGATCATGGACGAGATGATCGAGATCCTGCGCAAGCTGTGGGCCGGCGGCATGGTGTCCTACGAGGGCGAGATCTTCGGTTTCCCCAACCTGCAGATCGCCCCGGCACCGGAAAAGACCGTGCCGATCTATCTGGGCGGCAGCTCGCCCAAGGCGCTGGGGCGCGTCGCCCGGGTGGCGGACGGCTTCATCGGCAACGGCAACATGCCGGACGAGGTGCTGGGGCTGCTCGCCGAGATGAAGCGCCTCAGGGCCGAGGCGGGCCGGGCGCACCTGCCGTTCGAAACCGTGATCGGCCTCAATACGCCGCCCGACGTCGACACGTTCAAGCGCCTGGAGGAACAGGGCATGACGTCGGGCGTCAGCTACCCGTTCTATTTCAGCCTGGGCATGACTTCCTCGATCGACGACAAGAAGCGCGTGATGGAAGATTTCGCCAAACGCTTCATCCGGCCCTTGAGCTGAGGCACGCCATGGCAGGGCGGATCAACGGCGTTCACCACATCGCCCTTTCGGTGCCGGACCTCGACAAGGCCCGCAAATTCTATGTCGGCCTGCTCGGTTTTGAGGAAGGGCCGGCGGGGTCGTGGGCACCGGGGACGGCGATGAACGACCGGATCATGCGGCTGACGGGTTCATCGGGCCGCGCCATGTTCGTGAGGGCCGGTAATATCTTCCTCGAGTTCTTCGAGTTCGCAACGCCCAAGCCGGCGCCGCTGGAGCCGGACCGGCCTGTCTGCAACTACGGCTATACCCATATGGCGCTTGACGTCACCGACCTCGCCTCGATCCATACGAGGTTGGAGGCCGCTGGGATGGATTTCCATACAATACCGCTCGACGGCTATGGCGTCAGCACCACGTACGGGCGCGACCCATTCGGCAATGTGATCGAGCTCCAGGAGATCCATAACGAGGATCATGTGAAGCGGGTGGCGCTCTGAACTAGCTTACCGCGCCCGCGGGTGGGCCCCCTGATAGACGGCCAACAATTGCTCCGTCTCCACCTCGGTATAGCGTTGCGTCGTTGATAGCGAGGCATGGCCCAGCAACTCCTGGATCGCGCGCAGATCGCCCCCGCCGCCCAACACATGGGTGGCGAAGGAATGGCGCAGTGCGTGCGGCGTTGCTGTGTCCGGCAGCTGTAGCTGGCTGCGCAGGCTGCGCATCGCCTTCTGGGCGATGGCCGGGTCCAGCCGCTTGCCTTTGGCGCCGACGAACAGCGGCTCGTCCTTTCCACCGCCATAAGGGCAGGCGGCGACATACTCTGCGATGGCGTCGGCGACGGCGGGCAGGACCGGAACGACCCGCTCCTTGCGGCCCTTGCCCAGCACCTTCAGCGAATCGCCGAGCGGCAAGGCGCCGCGGTCGAGCGCCAGCCCCTCCGAGATGCGCAGGCCGCAGCCATAGAGCAGGGTGAACAGCGCCCGGTCGCGCAGGCCGATCCACGGCTCCTCGACGAAGCTCTCCGCCGCCTCCAATAAGGTGGCGGCATCGGCGACCGGCAACGGCTTTGGCGCGGTGCGCGGCAGCTTGGGCGTGGTCAGGGCGCCGATCTTGGGGTTGTGCAGGATGCCCGACCGGTCGAGCCAGCCGAAGAAATTGCGCAGCGCCGAAACCGCCCGCGCCCTGCTGGTGGCGGTCGCCCCGGCATTCGTCTTGCGCGCCAGCCAGGCGCGGAAATCGGCCAGGCCGGCTTCGGCCAAATCCCTGAGACGGATCGGATGGCCGCGATGGCCGGCGAAGAATCCTAGGAAGGCGGTCACGTCGCCCAGATAGGCGGTGACGGTATGGTCCGAGAATTGCCGCTCGATGCTGAGCCAATCGCGCCAGCGCGGGAGTGTCGCGGCCAGATCGTCGGCCGCCGCGAGGGCGAGGGAGGTCTCTTTCGCCGGGGCGGTCTTCAGACCGGCAGGTCCAGCCATGCGCGCAGCAGCCGCTCGATGACACCGCCCAGGAAGCCGATCAGCTCGGTGCCCTGGCCTTCTTGGAACAGGTTGGGATCACGGCTGCCGAAGGCGACGAGGCCGGCCGGCGTGCGAGAGCTGATGGTGAGGCGAAGCAGCGCCTCGCTCTGGATCAGCCCGGCGCCGGGTCCGTAGATGGCAGGGTCGCCGGCGACGCCGCCCTGGAGCAGTACGTCGCGACGGCCCAGCCACTCGTCGACCGCGCCCTGCTCGACGATGCGGATGCCGGAGGCGGCGACATGGGGCAGGTCGACGCCGTTCGATTCGACGACCATGGCGATGACGTCGACATCGAGAATGTCCATCAGGTCGCCGGTCAGGATTTCCAGCAGCTGGCCCAGGCTGCGCGCCTCGATCAGCGCCAGAACCGCGGCATGGAGGCGCGACTGGCTATGCGCATTGGCCCGCGCCGTGTGGATCAGCGCCGTGTTCTCGAGGTTCAGCTGGTCGATATCATCTTGCAGGCGAGAGACCATGAAGCGCTGGAAATCGACCACGCCCCGACCGCGATCGACCGAGGGCGGGGTCAGCGTCTTGAGCAAGGCCGGGTGCCGCTCGACGAAGTCCGGATGCTCGACCAGATAGGCGACGATCGCGGCCTCCATGCCCTCGTCCATTGCGGGCGCGGGTTGGGCCAATTTGCGCGGGACGGGACCGGTTTCGCGAGGGTTTTTCATGAGCGCGCTGCCATCACATCACGGCCGATTTGGCCTTGGGGTCGATCGGGGCGGTCGGAATGGTTTGGCCGGTCTTCTTCCAGTCGGCGACGAACTGGGCCAGGCCCTTGTCGGTCAACGGATGGTTGAACAGCGAACGGATGACGGCGGGCGGCATGGTCGCGACGTCGGCGCCCAGCTTTGCCGCCTCGACCAGATGGATCGGGTGGCGGATCGACGCCACCAGGATCTGCGTGTCGATATCGTCATACATGGCATAGATCTGGGCGATGTCCGCGATCAGGTCCATGCCGTTCTGGCCGACATCGTCCAGCCGGCCGACAAAGGGCGAGACGAAGGTGGCGCCCGCCTTGGCAGCCAGCAGCGCCTGGGCGGCGGAGAAGCAGAGCGTCACGTTGACCATCGTGCCGTCGCGCGACAATGTCTTGCACACTTTGAGTCCGGCCGGCGTCAGCGGCACCTTCACCGCGATATTG
>Ga0070665_100003449_pt1 | contig 16861 bp, 15 predicted proteins | sample KBSS13metaG_FD_65862 | JGI IMG/M metagenome (GOLD analysis project Ga0070665, IMG submission 65862) | Switchgrass rhizosphere microbial communities from Kellogg Biological Station, Michigan, USA - KBS S1-3 metaG | ecosystem: Host-associated > Plants > Roots > Rhizosphere > Soil ... | reverse complement strand
GTGTATACGCCCTGCACCAGACTGTCGTTGAGTCGGCTGTTGTTGGGAATCAATGTGTTGTTGTCGTGGTCGGCATATGCGGTCGGATTCGTCAGCGCCAGCCCGAGAACTGGTGTCACCGTGAGGGTTAACGCCGTGCGCAACAGTGATGGGATCATCGAGATCTTCCTCTCCTGACCTACGGCCCGGGCGGGCGATAGGTCGCAGCCGATTTACGCAGTTGCCAAATCTGCGCCGGACACAGCTCATTGGCCGCTTGGGTGATGAGGTAGGACGCCTGGTATTCATCGGAGGTGGAGAAGTCGGATTTGACGTCTCCCATGACCTGCGCGTACCCCTGTCCCGCGGCGAACTTGTCGCAGACGCTCTGTCCGTACGCCAGCGCCGCGTCGGCGTTGGCGAAGTTGTAGCCCGGCCGCACCGTCACATTGACCAAGTACGCCACCGCATCCGCGTGACCGTTCGGCGCGTTGACCAACGCACCCACCGGGCAAGCGGCAACCAGCCCGGCGACAAACACGCGACTCAGAGCGGATCGAATTGTGAGATCAGCCATCGGTTTCGGTCTTTCTCGAGGGTTACTCGCACGGTCGACGACGTGGCGGTAGGCGCATCGGTGCCGATCACGACGCTCTGATCGATGAATAGCAGCACCACCGCGTGGTGGGGTGTGGCCGACAGTGACGCCGCCGCCGGTACCGTCGCTACGGCGGAGATCTTTTTCTGCTTCGCGCCGGGGATGACGACATCGGTGATGAGCTTGGTGTACTCGTCGCGGAAAGTCCCGGTCAGCCGCTCGCGCGCGGCGGGCAGCTGCTTGTCCGCGGTGTCGGGTTGATAGGACAGCAATGCGATGGTGCTGTCGCTGGCCGCCTGGACAGACTCCACAGCCGCGGCCTGGGACTGGTGTACCGACTCGGCCTGCCACTTCAGGTAGCCCGAGCCCGCGGCCAACAGCAGAGCCAATGCCGGCAGCACACCGTAGACCAGGATGCGTTTGGCGCGCAAGCGCTTTGGGCGTGGTTGCTGCGTTTCAACCGCTGCTGCGCTGTCATGCGCCCCTTCGACAGACTCGTTGTCGCAAGTGAGGGACTCGCCACCGACGACCTTTACATCGGGCACGCCTAGCTCCGATCCGTTCGTTGTCGTCGTCATGGGACAAACACCACATTCGTGACCTTGGCTACGTCGTCGGCCTTCTCCACATCGATCCGCATCCGCCACAGCCGCGGTTGTTGTTCGGGCGCACCGGCATACGACGTCTTCACCGACACCGCGACCATGACCCGCGCTCGATCGGGCGACTCTGATTCCAGCGCGGCCGCCGTGACAGTTCCTTCGGTCTTGGACTGCGCCTTCTTCACCACTTCGACGAAGGCTGGTGCCCGCGCGGCGAATTCGTCGTGGAAGGTGCCTGCGGCAGAAGCCAGGACGCGCTGAACATCGGCGTCGGCTTCGGCCGCGTTGATGGTTGTCAGATTGATCGCGGCCTGGCGGCCCGTCTGTAGAAACATCTCGCGCTGTTGTTCGGCCTGCCGGGCTTCACGTGCTTGCCAACCGAGCCATCCGAACAAGCCACCCAACGCGACAAGGAATATCACGCCGGCACCGACCGCCAAGCGCATGCTCGGCACACGTTGCCGCTCAAGCACTTCGGGGTCGAAGACCGTCGGTTGTTCGGCCTCGTCGTAGCCCTCCTCCGCGGCTGCGGTCAGCTGCCCGGCGGCATCAGCATCGTCTGCCAATTCTTCTCCTGCGGTGCGTTGTTGGCCAAGTCGGATTGTGTGTAGACCCGCCCGTCCGGCCCGACGTAACGGCCCGTGGCCGGGTCGTATTGGGCGGCGGCTATCGGTGTGGGTGCCGCCGGTGGCGGTGGGGCTGGCGGTGGTGCTGCGGCCGGAGGCGAACCGGGTGGCAGCTGCGGGATGTCCTGGCCCGACAGCGTGGCGTTCGGATCGCCCTTCCAGTTGTAGCCGTCGTTGAGCGGCACATATTGCTCGTCGGAATTGCACATCGCCACCGTCGGCCCCCGCTTTCCAGGGTGTTCCAGACAGGGATAGTTCTTGGCGCCGCGGACATTGAACATCCCATCCTGCGGCGTACGGCAGTACACATCGCCCGCCGCGCGCGGTGGCGCGTCTTCGAACACCGGACCGCGCCTCTGCTGGGCCGGCAGAAACCCGGTCGTGCATGGCGGAGGCAGGTTCAGGTTGAGATTGAAGCTCAGATAGAAGCCCCGATAGTCGGTCTTGTTGTACAAGTCCGCGACCATGCCCGCCGCAGTGGCCGCCGTGCCCTGCGGTAGCAGGACCAGAAGCTGCTCGATCGCCGGCTGGTAGACGACCGCTACCTTCTCGACGCTAACCAGGTTCGCCAACAGCGTGGGAAGCGTCGGCTTGAGTCTGTCGAACAGTGCCCGCCCCTCGTCGAGTGCCCCTGGACCTTTCGTGAGCACCCCGGCCAGCGCGGAGTCCTGAGTCTGCAGCTGACCGGTGATCGTCGCCAGATGCGCCGCCCACGCCTGCACCGAATCGGACGTATCGATCTGGCTGTCCAGCACCGGCTTTGAATCGTCGATCAGCGCGACCAGCGCGTCGCGGTTCTTATCGGCGTCGACCGCCAACGACGTGGAACCCTGGACCAGCCGACGGAACTCTGGACCCAATCCCCCGAGCGCGGTGTAACTCTCGTCGATGACGGTCTTCAGGTTGTCGTTCGGGATCGCCTCCACGCCGCGGTTGGCTGCATCGAGAAGCGCGCTGATGTTCGGTGGGACGGAGGTGCGGTCCCGCGGAATGACATCGCCTTCCTTCAGCGGCGGCGCCGCATCGCGCGGCAGCAGAGCGACATACTGCTCACCGATCGCGGTCTGGCTGTGCACCTGGGCATCCAGATCGGACGGAATCGGGATGTCCGAGTTCAGGGAGAGATCGGCCTCCACCCCGCTATCGGTCAGCCGCACCGCCGTCACCGTGCCGACTTCGGTGCCGCGGTAGGTCACGTTGCTACTCGGATACAAGTACCCAGATTGGGCCAGCTGCAGTTTCACCGTGTACCGGCCGACGCCGAAAAGCTCTGCAGGAAGGCGCATGTAGGCCAGCGAGACGAGCAGTATTGCGGTGACGGCCACAACTGTGAAGATGGCCAGCTGGATCCTGATGGTCCTCGTCAGGTGCATGTTACGGCCCCTGGTCCCATCGGTACGGGACGATCAGCGGATTGCCCGCGGTGTACGGGCTGGGCATCATGCCGATGGTGCGTCCCCACTGCATCTCCAGTTCGGTCAGGTTGCCTTCCCACCGGGTTCCGGTGAACAGGCCGGCGTCGAGGCGGCTGAGCGTCAGGTCGAAGACGGCCGTCAGGTTGCAGTAGTCGCCACGGCACCACTTGTCGAGAGTCTCGTTCGGCCACGGATAGGTAGCGAGCAAGCTCAGCGAGCGAGTGAGAGCGGGCCCAGCGTTGGCAAGCGAATCCAGCACGGGCCCAAGCTGATTGAGCTCCTTGACCAAGTTGTCTTTGATTCCATTGACGGTGTCTGCGGTTAGCGCGGAGAACTTGCCGAGACGGTCGACGGCGTCGGTCAGCTGCGTGCGGTTATCCTTGAGCACCCTAAGCGCCTCGGGAAGGGTCTTCAGGGCCCGGTCGATCACCGGGTCGGCCGCGGCTATCTGCCCGACAAGTCCGTTGAGCTTTTCAGAGGCCGAGATGATGTCACCGGTCTGGTCGTTGACATAGGCGACGAACTTTTCGAGTTGATCGAGCAGGCTTTTCAGGTCCTGCTCCCGGCCGCCGAACGCTGTGGTCAACGACTTGATGACGTCTTGAAGCTTGCCGAGCCCGCCGCCGTTGAGCAGCATCGACACCGCTGCGAGAGTCTGCTCGGTCGACGGATACTCACCCGCCGAGGACAAGGGAATCAGCGAACCCTCGTGAAGTCTGCCATGCGGCGGCACACCGACCGGTGGGGCGAGTTCGATGTGCATCGATCCCAGTAGGCTTGTCTGGCCCAGTTTGGCGGTCGCGTTTTCAGGGAGGTCGACATCCCCGGCGAGCCGAACGGTGAGCAAGGCATGCCACGCCTGCCGCTCGATACGCATGACGTTGCCGACCGTCACGTCGCCGACCCGCACTCGTGAGTTCTCCTGCAGGTTGGTGACGTCGGGCAGCTGCACCCGAACCGTGAACGAGCCCGGGCCGCCGCCGGCGGTACCTGGGAGGGGCAGTGAATTCAGACCCCGCCACCCGCACCCACTGGCCGCGGCCAAGACCATGAGGGTCAACAGGACGACTACGACGTGTTGCGGACGGCGCCAGAGGTTTCCGATCACGATCCACCCCCGGGGGGCACCATCATGCCGGTCAGCCCGGCGTTGGGATCGGTGGGCGTCGACCCGGTGGGCAACGGGGCTTCGGCTGCGAGCGGCGGTCCGATATCCGGGCTGGGCGCCGGCGGTCCTGCGGGGGGTGGCGGTGCGTTGACAGGCAACGGCCCCTCGTAGAAGTCGCGCACACGCCCCGCTTCGGTCAGTGGCCGCAACCAATCCTCACTGAACGTGACCTCGTTCGGCCGCGCTTGCGCGCCGACGATGGGGTTTCCACCAATGGGGAAGAAGTTGTACTGGCGGTTCTTGATGATCGGTGCGAGGTACTGCACGCACAGCTTCGCCGACTGGTCGGCCCCCAGACGCGACGCTGCCTGGACTGCGCTGCAAATGAACTGAAGCGTATTGGCGAAGTTGTTGCCGGACAGGGCGCCGGTCAACGCCGCGCCTGCGGGTTCGTAAATGTTGATGAAGTTCTGAAAGGCAGTCGGCGCGACATGCAGGGTTTGTTTGATGTCGTCGAGGCTCTCGACAAGCGCCTGCGAGATTGAGGACAGCTTGTCCACCGCCGTGCCCAGGGGTTCACGATTGTCGGCCACGAAGCTCTGGACATCGCCGAGCGCGACATTGAGATCCTTGACCGCATTGCCGACCTCGTTGTTGTCGTTGCTGAGCAGGCCGGTGGCGGACGCGAGGTTCACATTGAGCTGACGCAGCAAGTCGTTGCTCGAGTGCAGAGCCTTGACCAGCACTGACAGATTCTTGAGCGTGCCGAAGAGGTCGTGGCTGTGATCGCCGAGGGTGGACAGCGCCTGGGATAGCTCGATCAGCATCTGGCGGATCTTGGCGCCTTGGCCGCGCAGGTTGTCCGCGGTCGTGTTGACGAACTCGCCAAGAGTGCTGACCCCTCCCGGTTGGGTCGGCTGCAGGGTCTGCGTGAGTTTCTCCAATTGCTCGCGCAGATCGTCGAATTCGACTGGTACCGCGGTGCGATTCTGCGGGATGACGGCGCCGCTACGCATCACCGGACCGGCCGTGTACGCGGGGGTGAGCTGGATCGCGCGAGCAGTGACCAGTGTCGGCGAGATGATGATGGCATTGGCGTCGGCAGGCACCTTGTATTTGTCATCGACATGGAACGTGATCTTGACGCGCCGCGGTTCGGGCTCGATCTTGTCGATCGAGCCGACCGGCACCCCGAGGACCATCACGTCGTCGCCTTTGAAAATGCCGTTGCTGTTGTCGAAGTAAGCCGTCATCTCCGTCTTGCCAATGGATCGCGGGATAACGACGACGACGATCGCGGCAACAAGACACACCAGCAGGAGTAAGGCCAAAGCGATTCTCCGAGAAGACCTCACGGCATGCCTCCAACTCCCGCCGGGCTACCCGGCGACGGTTCAGGCGGCGGCGGCGCCCCTGGCTCATTCGGAGCTGGAACGTAGAGCGGACGCGGCGTCGGCTCTGTCGTCATGCCCAGTCCAGGTGGCGGCGGCGCCGGCGGCCCCGGGGGCGGCCCGCCCGGCGGCGGCGCCGGGTCGGGCTCCCGATACGGGTAGCAGCCGGGGCCCGGCAACGGTATTCCGGGCGGCCCGCACTGACGGTCGCCGGGATTGCCGGTGATCGCATCCGGAATCGTCATGCGTGGTTCCCCGCCTTGTCCTGTGCGCGGATACGGCACCGGCAGCGCCGGGGTGCCTGGCTGGCCGGTCTGCGGATCGGTGAGCTCCGACGGCAGCTTGGTGTTGGGATCGAGTCCCAGATCGGAGAATGCGGCGTCGATGAACGGCTGAATGAACTGGCCGGGCAGCAGATTAGCCAGGTAGGCGTTGAAGAACGGGCCGGAGGAAACGGACTCACCCAGCGACAGTGCGTACGAGTTGAGAAGCTTGATGGATTCCTGCACCTTGCCCTTGCGGTCGTCAACGATGGTGAGGACACCGTTGAGCTTGTCCAGCGCCGGCCGTAGCTGCTCACGATTCTCGGCCACCAGCCCAGAGAGCTCCTTGCTCAATCCGGAGAGATGGCCCGCAAGCGAATCTAGCGCGCTGCTTTGGGTAAGCAGTTGCGCCAGAAGAGCATTCGTGTCGCGAATCAGACCGACAATCTGGTCGCTGCGCTTGGCAAGGACCGTGGTCGCCTTATTGGCATTGGCCAGCAGTGAGCGCAGCTGTTCGTCGCGCGTGTTGAGAGTTTGGGAAAAACGCGTCAACCCCTCCACCGCGACCCTCAGATCCGGCGGAGTGTTCTTGAAGGTCTCTGACAACGTGGCCAGAGATTCCGACAGCTGGTCCGTGTCGAGTCCCTTGACCGTCGCCGTGACATCGCCGAGCGCGTCGGGCAACTGGTACGGCGATCTCGTGCGCTCCAGCGGAATCGGCCCCGACAGTCGCCCTTTGCCTTGGGGAACGACATCGACGACCTTGGTGCCCAGCAGGGTGTCTGTCTTGATGGCCGCCTCGGTCCGATCGCCAAGCCGGATGTCACGGTCCACCGTGAACGTCACCTTGACCTTTGACCCGTCGAGGTCGATACCGGTGACTTTGCCGACTTCGTAGCCGGACACCTGCACGTTGGTGCCAGTGCGCATCGCGCCCGCGTCGGCGAAGTACGCGCTGTAACTCTTGGTGCCCGAGACAAAGGGGACCTTGTCGTATTGCGTCGCAATGACGACCACGGCAGCAGTGGCCACCAGACCGATGGCGCCGACGACGATCGGGTTGCGTTCGGCGAAAGTTATTCTCATTTCGGCGTGCACCGCCCCGTGGATTGGCCGGCCAGCTTCACGTAGACCGGCTGTCCGCCCTTGCCGTTTAGCTTGAGTACCAGGTCACATATGTAGAAACTGAAGAAGTCACCGTACAGACCCTGCCGGTTCAGGAGCCTGTACTTGTCCGGTAGCCCGTCAAGCAGATGCTCCACGTACTCATGGTCGGCGACAACGGTTCCCGCGACCCGATCCAGGTGGTGGACCGTGTTTTGCAGTGGCGGGCGCGCCTGCGACAACAGATCCTCGATTGATCCGGCGGCCGCGTCGATGTAGGCCACTCCGTTGCGGACATCCTCCTTGCGGTCGGCCAATGCCTTTACCAGCTGGGCTACCGAGTCCACTGCGCTGTCGAGCTGTGTGCTTTCGTCTCCCAGTGACCCGAGCAGGACATTGAGATTGTTGATGACATCTCCGATCAACTGATCGCGATCAGCCAAAGTGCTTGTCGCCGATGCGGTTTGGGCCAAGAATGCGCTGATGGTCGGCCCTTGACCCTGAAACACTGCAATCAGTTGACCGGTGAGGGCGTTGGCCTGGTCGGGGTCCAGCGCCCGCAGCAGCGGCCGGAACCCTCCAATCAGCGCATCCAAATCCAGTGCGGGCTGGGTTCTTTCGAGAGGTATCGCCTGTCCGGGTTGAAGCGGTTTGACCCCGCCGGGGCCCTCCTCCAGTGCCAGGAATCGGTCACCGACGACGTTCTGGTACTTGATGACCGCCCTCGTGCCCTCGGTGAGTACCACGGACTTGTCGGTCGTGAATTCCACATTCACCGTGGTGTCGTCGCGGATGGAGATATTCCTGACCTTGCCGACCTCCACGCCTGCGACGCGCACGAAGTTGCCGTCCTTGAGTCCGCTGACACTGGAGAACACGGCGTTATAGGTCTGCTCGGGCTGAAACCGCAGCTGGCCAAAGATCGCGATGATCGCGACGATGCCCAGCGTGCACACCGTCAAGAAGACGGCGACTCGCCAGAGAGTTCCCGTCAGGCTTCGTCTCATCGGGGCTTCCTCGAGTGCGTCATGGACATGGGCATCACGGCCCCGGCGGAGCCGGTGCGGCGTCGGGGGCGGGAGCCGCGGTTTGCGGCGGTGCCGGTGTGGTCGGCCACGCGTTCATCGGGTATCCGAATGGTGCGCCCGGTGGCGTGACGAGCCCCGGCGACGGGGTGATCGGGTTCGCGCAGCGGATGCTCGGCGCCTCAGGCACCGCACGAGTAGCCGGCAACCAGTTGCCGTAGCACGGGTGTCCGAGGCCGATATTGGGACGGATATCAACTCCGGTGCCCCATCCCGTGTTGGTCACCAACTGGCGCACAGGGAAGTTCTTCGTCGGGTCCGGCAGCGACCCGCAGCTGGGCTTTCCGCCGGGTCCGCCCTTGGCCGCCACGATCGGCAGGTTGTCCGGATAGATGTACGGGTCGTTGCCGAACAGCAGCCCGGCGTCGGCGATCAGGCTGTAGCCGTTGTGACCACCCGCCGTGTAGTAACCCCCGTTTTCGAGAAACCACTTCGCACCTTGGAGCAAGCACGTGTACTCGGGGTTGTACTTGAACAGCAGTTCTGTCGTGGGTTCAAGAGTGTTGACCGTGTCTTTCAGGTTGTCTTTGTTGGGCCCCAACACATCGATGCCGGAGTTCGACAGGCCGATTGCATTGAGCAGCAACGAATCCAAGCTTTTCTCGTGGTTAGTGATCGTGGTGCTCGTAGTGCTGACGGCGTCCAACGTCTTGATGATGTCCTGCGCGGCCGCGCCGTAGGTGTCGCTGAAAGCGCCCAGAGCCCGGAAGTCCTCACGAATCGTCTCGCTGCGCGGATTGACCTCCTTCAGCACACGGTCGGCGGCAGTGATCGCCTCGCCGATCCGTTCTCCCTGTCCGCCAAGGCCTTCGGCCAACGTGGAGAGCACGGCGTTGATCTTGGCCGGATCGATCTGATTCAGCAGCTTGACCAGGTTCTCGAAGACCGTATTCACCTCGGTGCTGTTGTTGCGGGCCCGCAGCTTCTCACCGGCCGATAACCGGGCGGGGCTCGGGTCGGACGGGTAAATCAGGTCGACGAACTTGTTGCCAAATGCCGTGGTGGCCTTGATTTCTGCTTCGACGTTCGCGGGAATGTAGCGGAGCTGAGCGGGGTCGAGCTGCAGCTCCATGCCGACGTGCTGCTTGCCGCCGACGACGGAGGCAACCTGTCCGACGTCAACCCCCCGCATCTTCACCTTGGAACCCGGTTCCAGCATCAGGCCGGAACGGTCCGAGGTGAGTGTGACCGCTACGCGAGGAGTGAAGGAGCGGTTGTACATCACGTAGGTGAACACCACCACTCCGACGATCACCATGATCAGGATCGCCGTCCACCATGCCGGCTTGATCCTGCCGTCAGTCTTCTTCGGGTCCATGCCGCTATCCGCCCGAGAGGTGGAAGTTTCCACCGTGGCCGTAGATGGCAAACGTCGCAAGCATGATCACGAAGATCGCCACGATCAGCGACGCGCGCACCGCCCGTCCCACGGCCTCGCCCACCCCGGCCGGCCCACCCGTCGCGTTGTAGCCGTAATAGGTGTGGATCAGCATCACGACGGTGCCGGTCATGATGACGATGAGGAGGGACCATACGAGCTCCGCCGGATTCAAGAACGTACGGAAATAGTGGTCGTACACGCCTGACGACAGCGATTCGAAGCTAGCGACCATCCTTATGCCCAGGAACGCCATCAGCACCGCGACGCAGTACAGCGGTATCACCACGACTACCCCGGCGAGAACCCTGCTGGAGGCCAGATACGCAACCGACCGCACACCGATCACCTCCAGCGCGTCGATCTCCTCGTTGATGCGCATCGCGCCGAGCTGCGCGGTCGCCCCGGCTCCGATGGTTGCCGAGAGCGCCACGGTTGCCTGCAACGGCGCAACGATGCGGACATTGAGGTAGGAGCCGAGAAATCCCAAAAGGGCTTCGATACCGACGCCTTGAAGTGTGGCAAAGCCCTGCTGCCCGGTGATGGTGGCCCCTATCAACGCCAGTAGGCCCACGATCACGACGCTTCCGCCGATCAAGATCAGCGCGCCGGTCCCCAGGCTCATCTGGGCGATGGCCCGCAAGAGCTCTACCCGGTAGTTGACAAGCGCATCTCCTGTCGATCCGATCGTCTTGGCGTAGAACTGCGTCTGCTCGCCGAGTCGATTCCAACCGTCACCCACGCGTCGGATCGCACGCCAGGTCCGCGCGTAGAGCGGGCTCGGCGCACTCATGTCGGGTTCACCTTGATATCGATGGCCGTCATCACGATGTTGATAGCGAACAGCGCCACAAACGCGTAGATGACGGTCTCATTGACCGCGTTGCCGACACCTTGTGGCCCACCACCGACCGTTGTCCCCTTGTAGCAGGCGATGAGGCTGGCGGTGATCCCGTACAGCAGCGCCTTGATCATGGCGACGATCGTGGTGCCAAGGCCGACGAGCAGTGTCATGCTCGAGACGTATGCACCCGGGGTGACGCCCTGGATATACACGCCGACCACGAACGAGCTCAGCAGTCCGGACAGCGTCACTATGGCCATGAGCATCAGCGCCACCAAGGCACCTGCCGCCACCCTGGGGACCACAAGCGCCTGTATCGGATTGATGCCCATCACCCGCATTGCGTCGAGTTCCTCACGGATCGTGCGTGCGCCCAGGTCCGCGCATATCGCGGTGGCGCCGGCACCGGCTACGACGAGCACGTCGACTATTGGTCCGATTTGAATTACCGCGACGGCGGACGCCGAGCCCGACAAATCGGCCGCCCCGATCTCGAGAAGGAGGATGTTGAGGAGGAACACGACGAACGTCGTGAACGGGATCGCCAAAAGCACCGCCGGCACCATCGACACCCGCGCGATGAACCACGTCTGGTCGATGAACTCCCGCGACGCGAACCGCGTGGTGAACGCGGCAACGAAGGTGTCCAGCGTCATGGCGAAGAAGCCGCCGACGCCGCGAACGGGCGCGGCGACGGCTCCCTGAACGCCGTTGGAAACGCTGCCCAGCGCGATCAACGGCCTCTCCGCCGCGTCGAATACTGCATTGACAACAATCCCTCCGTCAGCTCCATATTCGCCGGGGCCACCCAATGTGTGGCCCAAGGCACACGGGCTGCGCTGAACCGTACACCACACATTTCTTCGCGAGCAACTGTTCGACGTTTGATTCGTGATTCCTAGCGCACCTATGGATTGGCACAGCTGGCTTTTGCTGAGACAACATGCCATTGACTGTCTCGGTTACCCGTCGGCAGCTGACACTCCCCTGGCGGAGTGTGACTGTGACACACTGCGACACATGTCCCGGCGACGTTCTGCGACGTCTCTTCCCAGTTACCAGGCGGTATCGACGGCCGAGCGGCATGAGGCGACGCACCGTGAGATCGTTGCCGCCGCAGTCCACGCCTTCCGTGTTCGCGGCTACGCGGCGACGACAATGTCGACGGTTGCTGCAATTGCCGGGGTCTCTCCACGCACCCTTTATCGGTATTTCGGCGGCAAAAGCGAGCTATTTGCAGCAACAGTGGAAGAGGTCAACGCTGAATTTCTTCAGCGGCTGTCAGAGAGAATTCAAACTTCGCCAATTCATGATGCAATTATCGGCGCCGCCGAGAACGCTTATCGCGAATTGAACGGAGAAATCCGTGAAATGATGCGACTCACCGCGGCAGACCAAAACGCATGGCGATATTTTTTGGGGACCGCAAGCAGAATGCAATCGACGCTAGCCGCTGCCCTGCAGTCCGCCGCTGGGCAAGACGAAGGCGGGGGGCGCACCGACGAGCAGTTGGTCTGGGAGGTGCGGGCGAGCGCACTCCTTGGGGCGATTAGCACCGCTTACCGCCAATGGGCCACGTCGCCCGGCTCCGAGCTCTCAGACCTAATCGCCGTGGCGGTGGAAGTCGTCCTCCCCGCGGTCGCAATCCACCCTGCCCCCGACAACGCGAGCCCATCCGACTCGCGGGCCGACTAATATATAGTTAATATATAGCAATATACGGTAGTCTGTACCTACATCAACACGTTTCGGCACAGCGGTCGCCCAGATCGTCAACGCGGTCTGGAAATCACGACAGCCGTCTCTTAGGTGGCTCAAACAACAGAGTCGCATAAATCGATATCCATTTATCGGATTTCCCGGATACTGACCAGGTCAGGGCTGGAGCTAACAGACTTAAACCAATCCGCACAGCTTCCGGCAATCACCTTCGGCTGATCATTTAGAGCGGTTCGAACCCTCGGCGAGATGTTGTACGCCAAGTAGGTCCAGCAGAATTCCAGGTGTCATGTTCGGCCCGAGCGGTCCGGCCGCAGGCGCAGCCGGACGGCCCGGCTCAGCACATTGATCACTCGTACACCGGCGTCAGACCCGTGCGTCGTCGTCGGTCATGCAGCCACCAGCGATCATTGAAGACGTACCGCCAGGCCTTAGTGGCCCAGGCACCGTCACATGGCACGGCGAAGTCGTATCGGCAGCGTTCCGGTCATCCGCCGTGCATACGGACCAACGGAAGCGTAGTCACGGGCGTTGTACATGACGGTGATGGCGGTCCCGCGACCGTGCGCATCAGACACTGGGAGATGGCGTTCACAGTCGAATTCTGAAGCGGATGGGACAAGATCGTACTACGTTATAGATAACTGTTTATCTGATTCAGACTCTCCCGTCTGGTCATCTTGGACGCCGAAGGGACGGACGGCATGGAGGTCAGCAGCCTTCGAGAGCCGAAAATGGCCGATCGCATTGCGAATGCGTTGCGCCGCATGATCATACGTGGCGACATCGCACCAGGCATGATGCTGCCGCCTGAATCCGAGCTCATGGAGCGGTTCGGCGTCTCTCGCCCGACCCTGCGGGAAGCCTTTCGCGTTCTTGAATCCGAGTCGATGATCCAGGTGAAACGGGGAGTGCGCGGTGGCGCCCGAGTGCATCGGCCCCGAAAGCGAACGCTGGCACGCTATGCAGGATTGATACTGACATACGAAGGCATCAGCCTGGCCGACGTGTACGACGCGAGAGCGAGCATCGAGATCGCCATCATCGCCGAACTTGCCAGGATCAGCGATCCCGCCGTCATCGCCGAACTCGAGAAGCTTGTCGAACGAGAAGGCCAAATCGCCAGCGGGGCCGAAGGGGTCGACCAATTGACCGATTTCCACGCCGCGATCGCGCGCCTCTCGCCGAACCAGACGCTGCGGACGGTCAGCGGAATGATCCATCACGTGATCATGCAGGGTAATCGATCGCTACAGCCCACCTCGGGGCCAGATGCCGAGCAGGCGGTGCGGCGCGCCGCGAAGACACACCGGATGGCGTTGGACCTGATAAAGGTAGGCGATGCCGACGGGGCGGCGGCACTGTGGAGCCGCCACCTCGCCGAAAGCGGTGAATACGTGCTGGCCGATGCGAAGCTTGCGAAAGTCGTCGATCTGTTTGATTGAGCACGCCCGGCGCGACTATTTAGTTATCTGTATAACGGTATAGACTCGACGAGTAGACACTCGATTTGGAGGATGGATGGCTCCCACGACACCCCGCGCCGCGATCATCGCTGCCGCACGGACTGCGATCGGCACAGCCCGCAAGGGCACGCTCGCCAATATGACGGCCACCGAGTTGGCCAAGCCCGTCGTCCTCGCAGCGATTGAGCGATCCGGCCGCGATGTCGACGATTTCGACGACCTGATACTCGGTGAGGTGATGCAGGGAGGCGGTGACATCGCCCGCTATGTCGCGGCCGATCTCGGTCTGACCGGGATACCTGGGATGGCGGTCAACCGCCAATGCGCGACGAGCTTGTCGGCAATTGCGGCCGCCGCCGGCCAGATCGCTGCGGGAATGAGCGAGGCGTTGCTCGCGGGGGGAACCGAGTCGCTGTCGACGGCGCCGATGTGCCGCAAGCGCAGGCCGTTCATGACGGGTGAGAATCCCGCGGATTACGACGACCCCTGGTTTTCGTTCTCCCACCCGCAGACGGCAGAGGCGCCCGCGATGGACATGTCGATCACGGTCGCGCACAACTGCGCCGTGCAGTACGGAGTGAGCCGCCAAGACCAAGACGAGTGGGCTTTGCGTAGCCACCAGCGCGCGGTCAAGGCCATCGACTCGGGCTCGTTCGTCGACGAGATCGTGCCGATAGCCGTACCTCAACCCGACGGCAGCACAAAGCTTTTCGCCGTAGACGAGCACCCGCGCAGAGAAACCACGATCGATGTATTGGCAGCGCTCAAGGTACTGCACCCGGAGATCGAGGGGTTCACGGTGACGGCCGGTAACTCATCCGGGCTCAACGACGCCGCCGCCGTGGTGGCACTCGCCGAACCCGACTCGCCGAACTCCTTGGCGAACGTGCTGGCGTGGGCGTCGGTCGGAATTGCGCCCAAGGAAACGGGCAGCGGACCCATCAAGGCGATTCCGAAGGCACTCGAACGCGCGGGACTCAGACTCTCCGATGTCGCCCTCTTCGAGATCAACGAAGCGTTCGCAGCCCAGGCCGTGGCGTGTTCGCGTGCACTAGGACTCGATGAAGACATCGTCAACGTGTACGGCTCGGGTATCAGTTTGGGCCACCCGATCGCCGCCACCGGAGCGCGCATGGTGACGTCGGCCATCTACGAGTTACGCCGCCGCGGCGGTGGTATCGGTGTGCTGTCGATGTGCGCCGGCGGCGGAATGGGTGCAGCAATCGTGATTGAGGTGAATTGATATGACGCAAATGATCGCGGACAATCTGTTTCGGGTGGACGCAGAACGGGCGGTGCTGCTTGGTTCTCGACGACGAAGCACCGGGGTGGTGAAGTTCCCCGCCGAGCGGCCGGAGCTGTTCGACGGCACCGACGATATCGAACCGATCGAATTGTCGACCGAGGGCACACTTTTCACCTTCACGACACAGGAGTTCGCTCCGCCGCTGCCCTACAAGGGTAAGCGAACACCAGAGGAGTTCCGGCCGTACATCGTTGGTTACGTCGAACTGCCAGAAGGTGTGCTGGTCGAGACGTTGATTGTCGGCGTAGCCGCCGACGCCCTGGCCATCGGACAACCGATGGTGTCCACCACAATGGTCCTCGAGACGGCAGACGGGCAATCGTTCGTCACGTACGCGTTCACGCCCTCTGCTAGGTGAGTACGCGCAGCGCGGTATCACGCACCTAACGGACGGCGATGGGTAGGCGGCACGACCTCGAGTTCGTCAGCATTCCGCGCATGGTGTTGACAAGCGCGAAACGGTTCGATGCCGCGGAAGCGGTCGTGGATCTCGACGCCGGAGTGCGGTGGAGCTTCACGGACGTCGCCGACCGGATGACGGAATCGGTGCGTGCGGCCATCGCTTTTGGCATTGAACCCGGCGACCGTGTGGCGCTGTGGGCACCCAACTGTGCGGACTGGATCGTCGCCGCACTGGGGATACAGGGCGCCGGCGGAATCCTGGTGCCGCTGAATACGAGGTTCAAGGGTCCCGAGATTGCTTACCTTCTGCGCAAGAGCGGCGCGAAGGGCGTGCTGACGGTGCCTAAATTCCTTGGAAACGACCATGTTTCGACGCTGAAAGAAGTCGGGGTTGACGTTCCGATCGTCCTCGTCGGGGCTGGGCGAGTCGGCGGCACCACATCGTGGACCGACTACCTCGCCGCTGGCGCCGCTGTCGAACCGTCGACGGCGATCGCACGTATCGAAGCCATCCAAGCCGAAGATCTTTCTGACATCATGTTCACGTCAGGAACAACCGGAGCGCCCAAGGGCGTGATGCTGACCCACGGCCAGTCGCTACGGGCTTACGGGTATCTCACCGATGTGTTCACTTTTCGTCCAGGCGACCGCTATCTGATCATTCCTCCGTTCTTTCACACCTTCGGCTACAAGAGCGGCTGGATGGCCTGCCTGATGCAGGGAGTTACCGCGATCCCGCAGTCGGTGTTCGACGTCGACACCGTCCTGCGGCGGCTCGCCGACGAACGCGTGTCGATCCTGCTCGGGCCACCAACGGTTTTCAGCGATCTGATCCGCCATCCCCGCCGGCGCGAGTTCGACCTGTCGAGGCTACGCGTGAGTGTTCCAGCGGCCGCGAACGTTCCGCCTTCGCTGTACCCCCAGCTGCGCGACGAGCTGGGATTCGACGTGGTGTTGTCGGCATACGGCCTCACTGAATCGACGTCGATCGTAAGCACCAGCCACCCGTCCGACAGCATCGAGGACATCGCCAACTCGGTCGGTCGCCCAGCTGAAGGCATCGAGGTGAAGCTCATCGACGAGACGGGCACCCCGGTGGCGACTGGCAAACCGGGCGAGATACTGGTCCGTGGCTACTGCGTCATGCGTGGATATTGGGAGGACGAAGCATCGACGGCGGCCACGATCGACGCCGACGGCTGGTTGCACACCGGCGACATCGGCATGATGAACGAGCGTGGCTTCCTCAAGATCGTCGACCGCAAGAAGGACATGTTCATCGTGGGTGGGTTCAACGCCTACCCTGCCGAGATCGAAAATGTCCTGCGCGGGCATGACGCCGTTGTCGACGTCGCAGTGATCGGTGTCCCCGACGAGCGCATGGGAGAAGTCGGCGCCGCATTCGTCGTCGCCAAGAACCTGACCTCAGATGCGTTAATCAGCTGGGCCAGTGGGCGGTTGGCGAACTTCAAGGTGCCGCGCCACGTGGTGTTCGTCGACGCGCTGCCCCGCAACGCAAGCATGAAGCTCATCAAGTCGCGTCTGCGCGAACAATGGGCGGCCGTGGCCGAGCAG
>Ga0070665_100003448_pt1 | contig 16866 bp, 20 predicted proteins | sample KBSS13metaG_FD_65862 | JGI IMG/M metagenome (GOLD analysis project Ga0070665, IMG submission 65862) | Switchgrass rhizosphere microbial communities from Kellogg Biological Station, Michigan, USA - KBS S1-3 metaG | ecosystem: Host-associated > Plants > Roots > Rhizosphere > Soil ... | reverse complement strand
TTAACTCAGGCCCCGCTCAGCTTTCGATAATTCGCGCGGCGTACGGCTGCAGACCCCCCTGCCGCACTGGGCTCACCGTCACGTGGCCGGCGGCGCTCGACTCTTCCAGCATCCGACCGCCACCCAGGTACAGCGTGACGTGCTGGGTGCCGCCGGGGCCGTAGAACAACAGGTCGCCGCGTTTGGCCTGCGACAGCGGCACCTTGCGCCCGGTGTTGTATTGGTCGCCGGAGTACTTGGGGATCAGCACGCCGACGCCGGCGAACGCGTAGCGGGTGAACCCGGAACAGTCGTAGCCGATCTTGCCCGCGTCTTCGTCGACGCCTGCGCTTGGACCGTTCGGCGTGCCGCCGCCCCATGAGTACGGCACCCCCATCTGGGAAGCGCCGCGGCGGATCACGTACTCGATCGCCTGCGGACCACGCACGCGCGCGCCCGGAGACACACTGCCAGTGCTTGGCGAGCCGCCGAGCCCGATGCTGGCGAGGAACTGCTGGCCCAGGTTCTGCGTGGTTTGAAGAGCCACCTGCGTCGCCTGAAAGGACGCGTTCGCGATCGCTACGGGATCACCGGGCGCACCGGCACTGAGGATCTTCGGCAGCGTCGGGTCCCATTGCCCGTCGTCGGGGGTGGCGATCGCGGGTGCGGCAAGGCCAAGCAGCAGCGCGACGGCTATCAGTAGTCCAATTGTTATGCGGCGCAGAAGATTCACCATTCGATCATTCGAGTTACGTACGGGGTCATACCACTGGTGCGCACCGGCGAGATCTTCACCACGGACCCCGTGTACGGAGCCTCGAGCATCTGACCATCGCCGAGGTACATCGCGACGTGCTGGCTGGCGTTGGGTCCGTAGAAGATCATGTCGCCGCGACGCATCTGCGAGGACGGGACCTTGCGGCCCGCGTTGTACTGCGAGCCCGAGTAGTGGTCGAGCTTGATGCCGACGCCTGCGAACATGTACAGCATCAGCCCCGAACAGTCGAAACCGACTGTGCCAGCACCGGAATCGATGCCGCGGCTTGCGCCCGCGGCGTTGCCGCCACCCCACGAGTACGGCGTGCCCCGCACTGCGAGGCCGCGGTTGATCACGTACTCGGTTGCCTGGCGGCCGTAGACGCGGGGAATGGCGCCGTTGGTGTAGCCACTCGGGGTCGGCAGCAGGCCGACCGATCGCAGGAAATTCTGACCCATCTGCTGGGTCACCTGCGCCGACGTGGACATGTACCCGAGGATCGTGTTGATGATCGCGATCGGGTCACCGCTGACAAATGCGCTCGGGATCGCAGGAAGGGTGGGATCCCACAACGAGTCCCACTTCTGACCGCCCGCATCGCGCGCCCCGGGCGCCCGATCCCAGTTCGCGTTCGGGTCACCGACGCGCGCCGCAGCGGGCTGGGCCGCAGGTGCTCCCGTTGCGGGGGCCGACCAGTTGCGCGCGTCCTCCAGCTTGGCCTGCGCCGCGGCCCGTTCGGCGGTCAACTGATCGAGTTGGGACTGCTGGTCCTTGAACGTCTGTTGCGCGGTGGTGAGCGCCGAAACCGCGGTCTGCTGACTGGCTTCGGCGTCGGCGACGGCCTTGTCGGCCTTCTCCTTCGCCAATCGTGCGGCCGACTCCTTGTTCACCTGCTCGGTGCGGGCCCGCTGAAGATTGGTAATGATCTGCTGTGAACTCACTGCCAGTGTCTGACCGGCCGCCGCGGTGGACAGGATGTCGGCAGGATCGGTGGCGGTCAGATAGGAATCCGAAGGACCGCTGACATACGTTGCGGCAGCGAAGGTGTCGAAACGCTGCTGGGCCGCCGCGATCGCGGCGTTCGCCTCCGTGACGCGCTGCGCGCTTGCGTCAACTTCCTGTTGCGCGGCCGCGGCATTCTCCCGCGCAGTCTGAACATCGACGATCGCCTTGTTGACGCTTTCCTGCTGCGCCTGAATCGAGGCGCCGAGGTCTTGCAGCTTCTGGTTGGCGTTCGCCACGGCTGCGACAAGCTTGCCGAGGGCGTCCGAGTTGGCGGGCTGCGCGACCGCCACGCCGGGAGTCGCGAGCAGCATGCCGATGGCAAGCAGCACCGCGCGGACCCGAGGGTTGCGTCTCATTCGACCGTGTCTCCTATGGCTCGGACGCTGTGTGCAGTCACAACAATCACAACTGCAACATCAGCCACCGATTGCACGGTACGTCACATCTGACGCTAAGGAAACTTTAGTCACAAATTACAAGTCTGTAATTGAATATAGCGTTATCCCGCTGTGACTTTTCTATTTGCAGAGCAGTAGCAGAAACGTGCCAAATGCGCTGTCAGAGGGGTTTTTACGGCTGTTCGCGCCGCGCTCTGATTTGTAACGCACGGGTGGCGACGACCGCTGCAATCACCGCCAGCACAAGAACAATCGTGAATGGCGTCCACGGGAAATGATGTGTCGTCAACTCACTGACGAAATTCTTCGAAGACTGCACCGCATCACCGGTCTTGGCGACGTCCTGACCCGCCTCGAGAGTCACCCGGTCGTAGGTCGGGCTGTATGTCCCGGCCCACCCAGGGCTGATCACCAACACGGTGGAACCGGGATACGCCTTGCCGACCGCGGTGGCGACATCGCGCAGCGGGGTGTCGATCGGCGGACTCTGGTCCATCACGACGATCTTGAGGTCGATACCTTTGTGCTTGGCGTCGGCGACCACGCCGGCGAGGCCTGCCTTGTCCTGGCTAGCCGACGCGCTCACGCCATCGTCGCGAATATCGGCGAAGACGAGGTTCATGCAGGCGTCCGGCGGGGTCGCCGGGTCCTGCCCGACCGTCGCGCATACCTGGGGCGGGATATACGTCGGCAGAAACGGGAGCACGTGCGGTCCGGTCACACGGGCACGGTACGCGATGAGTGGGTATGCGGGTGGCAGCACTCACTCACGAGGACGAGACTGAAAGCACCCCTGGGTTGATTCTCAGGACAAGCGTACTGTTAGAATTGCGACCGCCGACGACACAGCCCGTCGCGGCGATATCGAGCCGGGAGTTGATGTGAGCAGCAAAGATTCGGTGAATTCGTTTGGCGCCCGCGACACCTTGAAGGTCGGGGACAAGAGTTATCAGATCTACCGCCTCGACGCGGTGGCCGGAACCGAGAAACTGCCATACAGCCTCAAGGTGCTCGCCGAGAATCTGCTGCGCACCGAGGACGGCGCCAACATCACCAAGGACCACATCGAGGCGATCGCGAAGTGGGACCCGTCGGCCGAGCCCAGCGTGGAGATCCAGTTCACCCCCGCCCGAGTGATCATGCAGGACTTCACCGGCGTCCCCTGCATCGTCGACCTAGCCACCATGCGCGAGGCGGTCGGCGACCTCGGTGGTGACCCGGACAAGGTGAACCCGCTGGCGCCTGCCGACCTCGTCATCGACCACTCCGTGATCGCCGACCTGTTCGGCACCGCGAACGCATTCGAGCGCAACGTCGAGATCGAGTACGAGCGCAACGGCGAGCGCTACCAGTTCCTGCGCTGGGGCCAGGGCGCGTTCAACGACTTCAAGGTGGTGCCGCCGGGTACCGGCATCGTGCACCAGGTCAACATCGAATACCTGGCCAGCGTCGTGTTCGAGCGCGACGGCGTGGCCTACCCCGACACGTGCGTCGGCACCGACAGCCACACCACGATGGAGAACGGCCTCGGCGTGCTCGGCTGGGGCGTCGGCGGCATCGAGGCCGAGGCGGCCATGCTGGGCCAGCCGGTGTCGATGCTCATCCCCCGCGTCGTCGGCTTCAAGCTCTCCGGCGAGCGGCAGCCCGGCGTGACCGCCACCGACGTGGTGCTCACCGTCACCGAGATGCTGCGCAAGCACGGCGTGGTCGGCAAGTTCGTCGAGTTCTACGGCGAGGGTGTCGCCGAGGTGCCGCTGGCCAACCGCGCAACGCTGGGCAACATGAGCCCCGAATTCGGTTCCACCGCAGCTATTTTCCCGATCGACGAGGTCACCATCGACTACCTGCGGATGACGGGTCGCAGCGACGAGCAGCTCGCGCTGGTCGAGGCGTATGCCAAGGAACAGGGCATGTGGCACGACCCCAAGCGCGAGCCGAAGTACTCCGAGTACATCGAGCTCGACCTGTCCGACGTCGTGCCCTCCATTGCAGGGCCGAAGCGGCCGCAGGACCGGATCGCGCTCGGCGACGCAAAAACCGCTTTCCGCAAGGACATTCACAACTACGTAGAGGAGAACCTGCCCGCCGAGCACACCAAGCTCGACGAGGCGGTCGAGGAGTCGTTCCCGGCCAGCGACCCGGCCTCCAGCCTGGCCTTCGCCGATGACGACGCGGTCGTGCCGTCGGCTGCCGTCGGCGCCAACGGCAGGCCGAGCAGCCCGGTCGAGGTGAAATCCGACGACCGTGGCGAGTTCATCCTCGACCACGGCGCGGTGGTGATCGCGGCCATCACGTCGTGCACCAACACGTCCAACCCCGAGGTGATGCTGGGTGCGGCGCTGCTTGCAAAGAACGCCGTCGAGAAAGGTCTGACGTCCAAGCCGTGGGTCAAGACGACGATGGCGCCGGGTTCGCAAGTGGTCACCTCCTACTACGACAAGGCCGGGCTGTGGCCGTACCTGGAGAAGCTCGGCTTCTACTTGGTGGGCTACGGATGCACCACGTGTATCGGCAACTCGGGTCCGCTGCCCGACGAGATCAGCAAGGCGGTCAACGACGCCGACCTGTCGGTGACCGCAGTGCTGTCGGGTAACCGCAACTTCGAGGGCCGCATCAACCCGGACGTGAAGATGAACTACCTGGCGTCGCCGCCGTTGGTGATCGCCTACGCGCTGGCCGGCACCATGGACTTCGACTTCGAGGCCGAACCGCTTGGCAAGGATTCCGACGGCAACGAGGTCTTCCTCAAGGACATCTGGCCTTCGCAGAAGGACATCAACGACACCATCGCATCGGCGATCAACACCGAGATGTTCGTCAAGAACTACTCCGACGTGTTCAAGGGCGACGACCGGTGGCGCAACCTGCCGACCCCGTCGGGCAACACCTTCGAATGGGACACGAACTCGACGTACGTGCGCAAGCCTCCGTACTTTGACGGCATGCCGGCCGACCCGCAGCCGGTGACCGACATCAAGGGTGCGAGAGTGCTGGCGCTGCTGGGTGATTCGGTGACCACCGACCACATCTCCCCCGCAGGCAGCATCAAGCCCGGCACACCGGCCGCGCAATATCTCGACGAGCACGGGGTCGACAAGAAGGACTACAACTCCTACGGCTCGCGGCGCGGCAACCACGAGGTGATGATCCGCGGCACGTTCGCCAACATCCGGTTGCGCAATCAACTTCTCGATGACGTGTCCGGCGGCTACACCCGCGACTTCACCAAGGACGGCGAACAGGCGTTCATCTATGACGCCGCGCAAAACTATGCGGCGCAGGACATTCCGCTTGTTGTGCTTGGCGGCAAGGAGTACGGCTCCGGCTCGTCGCGCGACTGGGCAGCCAAGGGCACCAGCCTGCTCGGTGTGCGCGCAGTCATCACCGAGTCGTTCGAGCGCATCCACCGGTCGAACCTGATCGGCATGGGAGTGATCCCGTTGCAGTTCCCCGAAGGCGAATCCGCGGCGAGCCTGAAGCTGGACGGCACCGAGACGTTCGACATCAGCGGCGTCGAGGCGCTCAACGACGGCAAGACGCCGAAGACCGTCCATGTAACCGCCACGAAGGAGGACGGCTCGAAGGTGGAGTTCGACGCCGTCGTGCGCATCGACACCCCCGGTGAAGCGGACTACTACCGCAACGGCGGCATCCTGCAGTATGTGCTGCGCAACATGCTGAAGTCGTAGCGCAGACATGCCCCGGGTAACCGAAGACCATCTGGCGGCGCGGCGCCGGCAGATCCTCGACGGCGCCCGGCGCTGTTTCGCCGAATACGGCTATGACAAGGCCACCGTGCGACGGCTCGAGCAGACGATCGGGCTGTCGCGCGGTGCCATCTTTCACCATTTCCGCGACAAGGACACGCTGTTCTTCGAGCTGGCCCGCGAGGATGCCGAGCGAATGGCCGATGTCGCGTCGCGGGAAGGGTTGGTTCAGGTGATGCGCGACATGCTGGCCGCTCCCGACCAGTTCGACTGGCTGGCGACGCGGCTGGAGATCGCGCGCAAGCTGCGCAACGATCCGGCGTTCAACCGCGGTTGGTCGGAGCGGTCGGCCGAGTTGTCGGCGGCGACGACCCAACGTCTGCGCACGCAGAAGCAGGCGGGCCGGCTACGCGACGACGTGCCAAGCGCGGTCCTGCAGACGTATCTGGACCTTGTGCTTGACGGCCTGGTTGCGCGGCTGGCGTCTGGCGACGAACCCGAAAAGCTCAGTGCCGTACTCGACCTCGTGGAGGCCTCGCTGCGCCAGCAACCGTCCTAGCTTGCCCTGCGGCTGCGATGGTTGGGTCCGCCGCGACTGCGCATGGTCGTGCCCGACTCGCGCAACATGCTGTGGATCGAGCCATACGAGCGGCCGGTGTTGGCCACCAACGTACGGATGCTCGCGCCCCCCTCGTAAGCACTGCGCAATTCGTTCAGGACTTCATCCCGGGACTTGTTCAGTTTCTTCATCGACATCTCTCCCCACGTTTGATGCCCCGACCCCTACCCAATACCCAGCGTAGGAAGCGTTCACACCCAACGGGCGGAATTGAGGAAACGGTTCGTGATTCGATCTAGGCGAGCTCGATCAAATCGCGATAGTCGTTGGACCAGAAGTCCTCTGTGCCGTCGGGCAGCAGCACCACACGTTGCGGGTCGAGTGCTTCAGCGGCACCCGGGTCGTGCGTCACCAACACCACTGCGCCGACATACGACCGCAGTGCGTCGAGCACCTGCTCGCGCGAGGCGGGGTCGAGGTTGTTGGTCGGCTCGTCGAGCAGAAGCACGTTCGCGGTCGATGCAACAAGACCGGCGAGCGCGAGTCGGGTCTTCTCACCACCGGACAGCGTGCCCGCAGGCTGATCAAGCTGCGCACCGCTGAACATGAAGGCGCCCAACAGACCCCGCAGTTCCTGCTCACCCGTGTCGGGTGCGGCGTGTCGGATGTTCTGCCACACCGTCGCCATGTTGTCGAGCGTGTCGTGTTCCTGCGCAAAGTAGCCGATCTTCATTCCGTGGCCTGGCTCGAGGCCTCCGGAGTCCGGTGTTTCGACGCCGGCCAACAGCCGCAGCAGGGTGGTCTTGCCCGCGCCGTTGAGGCCCAGCACCACGACCCGCGAACCACGGTCGATGGCGAGATCGACGCCGCTGAACACCTCGAGCGAGCCGTAGTTCTTGGTCAGACCCTTGGCCACCAACGGGGTGCGGCCGCACGGCGCCGGCGTCGGGAACTTGATCCTGGCCACCTTGTCGGCAACGCGTTCCTCGTCGAGCGCGGCAATCATCCGGTCGGCCCGACGCAGCATGTTCTGTGCGGCAACGGCTTTGGTGGCCTTGGCACCCATCTTGGCCGCCTGGGCGCGTAGGGCCGAGGCCTTGCGTTCGGCGTTGGCGCGCTCACGGCGGCGACGCTGTTCGTCGGTCGCGCGGGCGTCGAGGTACTTCTGCCAGCCCATGTTGTAGACGTCGACCTCGCCGCGGACCGCGTCGAGGAACCACACGCGGTTGACGACGTCGGCGAGCAGCTCGACGTTGTGACTGATCACCACCAGACCGCCGGTGTGGCCGCGCAGGAAATCGCGCAGCCAACCCAGCGAGTCGGCGTCGAGGTGGTTGGTGGGCTCGTCGAGCAACAACGTGGTGGCCGACCCCGACCCCGAATCGGAGGCGGCGAACAGGATGCGCGACAGCTCAACCCGGCGGCGCTGACCACCGGAGAGTGTGCGAAGTGGTTGTGTCAGAACACGTTCGGGCAGACCAAGACTTGCGCAGATGCGGCCCGCCTCGCTTTCGGCCGCATATCCGCCAAGCGAAGCGAAGCGCTCCTCGAGCTGGCCGTATTTCCGGACCGCTTTGTCCCGCGCGGCGTCGTCGGCCACCTCGGCCATCAGCGCCTGCTGCTTTTCCAGGTCGGCAAGCAACGTGTCGAGGCCGCGGGCGGACAACACCCGATCGCGGGCCAGCACCTCGAGATCGCCCTCTTTGGGATCCTGTGGCAGATAACCGATTTCCCCGGTCCGCGCGATGGTCCCCGCGTAGGGTTCACCCTCACCGGCCAAGATGCGCATGGTCGTGGTCTTGCCGGCGCCGTTGCGTCCGACGAGCCCGATGCGGTCGCCTGGCTGCACCCGCAACGCCGCACCGTCGGTGGACAGCAGCGTGCGCGCTCCAGCGCGGACCTCGAGGTCCGTTGCGGTGATCACGCTGCTATCCCCTTATTTGTCGTCGGTGAAGACCGGCGCGCGCTTCTCGGCGCGCGCCGCGACCGCTTCTTCGAAGTTGCCGGTGAGCAAACGGACGAAGAGCTGTCCCAGGCCCTCGGTCTGCATATGCCCTTCCAGGCTAGCGGCGTCCAGTCCACTCCAAAGCGTGCGCTTGGTCAATTCGATTCCGGGCCGCGAGAACGACGCGATGCGCTCGCCGAGCTCATAGCAAACGTCGAGCAGCTCATCGTCGGGCACGGCACGCGACACCAGTCCGATGCGTGCGGCCTCCTCGGCGTCGACGTCGCGTCCGGTCAGCATCAGCTCGAACGCCCGAGACGTCCCGATGGCGCGTGGCAACAAATAAGACAGCCCGAGCTCGCTCGCGGTCAGACCGTTGTTGATACCCGCGGCACGGAAATAGGCACCCGCACCTGCGACGCGGATATCGCAGGCCAGCGCCAGACACAGTCCGCCGCCGATCGCCGCGCCGTTGACGGCAGCGATCACCGGCTGGTGCATCTTGCGCAGCGAAAGGATGACGTCGTCGAGCACCTCCATCGACCGCAACGCGAACGTCGGCCGGGTCAGCCCGTCGATGTTCGGCACCGAGCCTGCCGACTTGTGGTCGGCACCCGACGAGAAGCCGCGGCCCGCGCCTGTGAGCACAATCACTCGCGTCGCGTTGTCGTAGCTCAACTCGTCGAGCACCTTCTTGAGCGGGACCATGACGTCGAACGCCATAGAGTTCATCCGCTCGGGCCGGTTGAGTGTCACCAGCGCGACGTGCGGTCGCGGTTTATCTACTAGGACAAAGTTCACCCGTGCACGCTATCGCGTGCATTTCGCTAGTTCGCTTCGCCGTTGCCCTGCGCGGCGATCGCGGCGTCGATGTCGAACTCCTTGACCCGCTGCACGAGCTGCTCGAGCGCCGCTGGCGGCAACGCACCTGCCTGGTTGAACACCAGCTTGCCCTTTTTGAAGGCCATCAAGGTCGGGATCGAGCGGATGTCGGCTGCCGCGGCCAGCTGCTGCTCTGCCTCGGTGTCGACCTTCGCGTACACGACGTCGGGGTGATTCTCCGAGGACGCGGCGAACGTGGGCGCGAAGGCCTTACACGGGCCGCACCACGACGCCCAGAAATCCACCAGCACGATCTCGTTGTCGTTGATGGTGTCGTTGAACTGTTCGGCGGTGATGTCTCGCGTAGCCACGATGTTCCTAACGCTGCTGTCAATCTGTCTGTTCCCAGCCTATGGTCAGCACAAACTGGGCGGTAGGGGTCAGCGGAAGTCTTTGAACGCGTCCAGCAGGCGGTTGCGGAATGCCGGGTCGAGGTCGTCGTCGCGGATCTTGCCGACCGTAGCCACGGTCTCCCGGAACTGCTGAAGGTAGTTCTCGCAGCCATCGCACTCCAGCAGGTGCATGTCGAACCGCGCCCGCGTCTGTAGGTCGAGCGAGCCGTCCAGGTAGGCGGTGACGAGCTCGACCAGTTCGTTGCAGTCCATCGCGTCGCGGCCAGTCATGAGGCGTCCTCCAAATACTCTTCGAGCGCCTGCCGGACCGCGGCCCGGCCACGATGCAGCAGCACCCGTTGGTTGGCGACGCTGATGTCGAGCAGGTCGCACACCTCGGCGGAGTCGAAGCCGAGCATGTCGCGAAGCGTGACAACCATGCGCTGACGGTCGGGCAGCTTCTCCAGTTCGGTGCGCGCGACCCCGACGAGCTCGTTGCCGAGCAGCGTGCCCTCCGGCGTGTCAGGGAACGGCGACGGCTCTTCACCTTGCTTCCAATGTCCCGGGTACGGGTCGTCGGCCGTGCGGAACCGGGCCGGGTCGACCGTGCCTGTGGAAGCTGCGATCGCCGCGTCGGCGTCACGGCGCTCGCGCATACCCCGCGCCTTCGCGATGTTGATCATCACGGCGAAAAGCCAAGTGCGCAAAGAGGATCGGCCCTCGAAATTGCTGATGCCCTTGAGCAGCGCGATCCACGTCTCCTGGACCACCTCTTCTGCGATCTCGCGGCTGGGCACATAACCCCGCGCCACCCGCAGCATCGATGGCGCGTGCTGATCGACGAGGTGGGCGAAGGCGGCCTCGTCGCCGTCACGAAGCGCGGCAATCAGCACGGCTTCATCGACTGTTTCGGTCATCACGGTCACGGTAACCGCTCAACGGTATTCAGGATTGGCAAAGTCGTAGCGGCATCCCGCATCCCATCCCGAGCGGATGTTTCCGTATGCGGGCACACCTCCGCTTGCCTTCAGCATCCGGGCCAGATGCATCAGATTCCACGTCATGAACGTGGTGTTGCGGTTCGTGAAGTCGTTCTCGGGCCCACCGGATCCAGGATCCAGATACGACGGCCCCGGCCCCGCCTCGCCGATCCAGCCCGCGTCCGCCTGCGGTGGAATCGTGTAGCCGATGTGTTGGAGCGTGTAGAGGACGTTCTGTGCACAGTGTTTGACACCGTCCTCGTTGCCGGTGATCAAACAGCCGCCCACCCGGCCGTAGTACAGATACTGGCCGGAGTCGTTGAGCAGATGCGAGCCTCCGTAAAGGCGCTCATGCACCTGCTTCATCACGGAGCTGTTGTCCCCCAGCCAGATCGGGCCTGCGAGTACCAGAATGTCGGACGCCAGCACCTTCTCGAAGATTATGGGCCAATCGTCGGAGGCCCAGCCGTGCTCGCGCATGTCTGGCCAAACCCCGGTGGCGATGTCGTGGTCGACGGCGCGAACCACCTCCACCTCGACACCGTGTTTCGCCATGATTCGTGAGCTGATGTCGATCAGGCCCTCGGTGTTGCTGACCTCCGGCGACCGTTTCAACGTGCAGTTGATGAACAGGGCCCGCAGGCCACTGAAGTCGGTGTTCAACTCCGTCATCGCGATTCCCTTCTGCCCTGTTGGAAGAACTCGGTGATCTGCGTGGCCAACGCGTCGACATCGTGTGCCGGGTCGAGCGCATACACGGCCCCGAACGGTGCGTTCCAGAACGATCCGGTGCGCTTGGTCCATGGCCCGACATACGCGTACGGCGTCGGGTGGTAGTCGTCGCCTGCTGAGACGCCGTAGTTCACCTCGTCTTCGGTGGCCGCGACGTCGAAGTGCTCGGGCCACAACACGGGATGCGCCTCGGGCAGCGCGCTTTTGATCGCGTGCCCGCCTGCGTAGTGGCTTCGGTAGAGCCAGTTCGCAGCGGCCGCATCAACGTCCAGCGTCGCATCCACGGGTAACGGGTCGACGATTTCGTACACCCCGTCGGGCGGTCCGGGCGCGACCCCGGCGGCGTCGGCCAACGTGCGAACCGGTCCGGCCAGCGCGACGGCACCGTCGGGCCAGACAAGCTTCGTGCCGCACACAGCCAGTGGGACGGCCACGCCTGCGAACCCATCGGGGCGCACCGCAAGCCGAATGGTGCCCGCTGACCGGTACTGCGGCCCGGCGATCAGGCTTTCGGCCACTCCCCGCAGCTGTCGCCGGGTAGCGACGTAAGACTCGTCGAGGCTCATAACGACTGAGTTACCAGATACTGCCCGAGCGTTACAGCGACTTCTCGAACCAGTGATGGGCGTAGGGCTCGTCGTTGAAGGGAGCGACTTCGCGGTACCCGGACGTCTGATACATCCGGATCGCCTCGGACAGCTCGTCGCGCGTCTCCAACCGCATCAGCCGTAGCCCCTCTGCGCGGGCCCGGTTCTCCAGCTCGTGGAGCAACCGGCGGCCCAGCCCCAGGCCGCGGACCGATGGCGCCACCCACATCCGCTTCACCAATCCGACGGCGTCGGGATGAAAGATCAGCGCCCCGCAGCCGACGGGTTCGCCGTGCAGCGACGCGACGAGCAAAAGCCCTGCGGGCGGTGTCATTTCGACGTCGGCGACGGGGCTGCGCGCCGGGTCGTAACCGCCCTCGAAGCGGACAGCGAGCTCGTCGTAGTAGGTGTGAAGACAGAACCGGGCGTCGCGGTGGCGCGGATCGCATTGCCGAACCTCGACCGTTGAGGCGATCAGCAGGCGTTCTACTTCTGCCATGGCGCTGACAAGCTCGTTGCGCTGTCGGGCGTTGAGCGGTTGCAGGATCGCCGCTGCGGCGTCATCGGAGCGCCGGTCCAGCGCGGCGAGCTCACGGCGCCCTGTCGGCGTCAGCCGGGCGAAGCGGATGCGCCCGTCGGCGGGGCTCTGCTCGACGATGACGTGACCGGCGGCCTCCAGTGCACGCAAAAGCCTGCTGACGTAGCCCGAGTCCAGGTCGAGGCGTTCCCTCAGCGAGCGGACATCGCAGCCGTCGATTCCGATCTCCCAGACCAGCCGGTTCTGCCCGAGGGAGCGGTCGCTGGCCAGATAACTCTCGTTCAGCACGCCGATCCGCTGCGTGACGGTGCGATTGAACCGTCTGACCTGCGCCACCATCTCCGCCGTCATATCTCTGACCTTAGTCAGGGATCCTTCTGGTCGGCACCCCGTTTTTCGAGAATGTCGCAGGCGATGTCGGCCGCGCGATCGCCGTTGGCCAGCAGCCGGCCACGTCGCTTGGGCCACCACAACAATTCGAGCAGCAGCGCCACCAGGTAAATGAGGGAGACGATCGCGTTGCCCCAGGTGCCGAAGATGCTGTCCCACAACGCCGTTACGACACTGACGACAAGGACGAGCGGTAGCACCCAGCGATACGGCTTGGCCTGTTCGGCCGAAGCCTGCATGCCGTTGCTGTAATCAATGACCGCTGGGGCCAACTGCGGGTCGCCGATGGGCTCGCCGTGGCGGGCGGTGCGCGCGACCGTCACGCGGTCCTCGCCCGAGAGTTGTTTGGCGCCAGGCCAATAGCGGGCCATGCGCCGCGGCATCCAAATTCCGTAGATCAGTCCGGTGCTGAGAGCGGCGAGAATGCCGGCGAGCAGGAGGCCGGAGTCTATCCAGGCCATGGCTCCGAGGACGATCCCGAGAAAGCCGCCGATCAGCAACGCCCGGCGAAAGAAACCACCTCGCCACACAAATGCCGGAACCGTGACCACAGTGCGATTGTGACGTCAGTTGCGGCTCCGAGGTGGGCAAAACGCCGAAAGCCCGGTAGTCGGTGAAAGATGCGCAATAGCAAAACATTTCAAGATCAAGTTTTCATGACCTTCTTGCGGGTCCCTATTTGGAGCGGCATAGTGAGGCACCGGCCGGGTTAGTTTCAACGGAAAGGCTTCGAATCCATGATCAAGAAGCTTGCAGCAGTCACCGGCGTCGCCGCCGGCCTCGCCGCCGTCTCAATCGCGATCGCACAGGCTGCGCCGAACACTAATGCCACGGACAACGCCAACGACAACGCGCAACAACGGGGCCTCAGCGTCGCGGGCGTGGCCGGCCAAGGTCCGGCGGCTGTCATCGGCGCCGTTTCGGGCTTCGCCAACGGTGGCGGGTTGGCCACCGCATCTGCGCACGTGCCGACGCCGACCACCACGACTGAAGCTGCGGCTCCCTAGACCGTAAAACCCAACGCCCGCAGCTGTTCGCGACCGTCCTCGGTGATCTTGTCCGGACCCCACGGCGGGTTCCACACCCAGTTGATCCTGATCTCATTGACCAGTCCGGCACCCACCAGCGCGGTGCGCGACTGATCCTCGATCACGTCGGTGAGCGGGCAAGCGGCCGACGTCAGGGTCATGTCGATCAGCGCGATGTTGCCCTGCTCCCCCTTCTCGACGTTCAGGTCGTAAACGAGGCCGAGGTCGACAACGTTGATCCCGAGTTCCGGGTCGACGACGTCGCGCATCGCCTCCTCGAGGTCGGCGAGCAGTTCGTCGTTAGGCACTGCGGTGTCGCTCATCTGCGGTCTCCTCACTGGCTTGGGCTAGAGCATCCTTGAAAGCCATCCAACCCAGCAGCGCGCATTTCACCCGCGCCGGGTACTTCGAAACACCGGCGAACGCGATGCCGTCGCCGATCACATCCTCGTCTCCCTCGACCGTGCCGCGCGAGGACACCATCTCCGTGAACGCCGCAACGGTCTTCAGCGCATCGCCGACGTCCTGGCCGATCACCTGGTCCGTCAGCACCGAGGTCGACGCCTGGCTGATCGAGCAGCCCTGGCCGTCATAGGAGACGTCTTCGACACGCTCCCCGTCGTCGCTCAGCGCGACCCGCAGCCGCACCTCATCTCCGCACGTCGGGTTGACCTGGTACGACTCGGCGCCGAACGGCTCACGAAGGCCGCGATGGTGAGGGTGTTTGTAGTGATCGAGGATCACTTCCTGATAGATCTGCTCCAGTCTCACGCGAAGAACTCCACCGCACGCCGGACGCCTGCGACCAACCGGTCGACCTCGTCGAGCGTGTTGTAGACGGCGAACGACGCGCGTGCGGTCGCGGCGATGCCGAACCGGCGATGCAACGGCCATGCGCAGTGGTGGCCCACTCGCACCGCAACGCCGTCGTCGTCGAGCACCTGGCCCACGTCGTGGGCGTGTATGCCGTCGACGACGAAAGACACTGGCGAGCCGCGGTTTTCCAGCGACGCCGGCCCAATGACGCGCACCTGTTCGATGCCCGCAAAGCCGCTGAGCGCCGCCGCCACCAACTCGTTCTCATGCGCCTCGACGGCGGCCATACCGATCTCTTGCAGGTACCTCGCCGCGGCGGCCAGGCCGACCACCTGCGACGTCATCGGCGTCCCTGCCTCGAAGCGTTGCGGCGCAGGAGCGTACGTGGTCTGCTCCATCGTGACGGTTTCGATCATCGAGCCGCCGGTGATGAACGGCGGCATCGCGTTGAGAAGCTCGCTGCGGCCATACAACACACCAATGCCGTTGGGGCCCAGCATCTTATGTCCGGAGAACGCTGCGAAGTCGACGTCGAGCGCGTGGAAGTCGACCGGCTGATGCGGCACCGACTGGCAGGCGTCCAGCAGGGTCAGCGCACCGACCGCCTTCGCGCGGGCGACCAATTCCCCGACCGGGGCCACCGCGCCGGTGACATTCGAGTGGTGGCTGAACGTAACCACTTTCACGCGTTCGTCGAGTGCCAGCGAGTCCAGGTCGATGCGGCCGTCGTCGGTGACCGAGTACCACTTGAGCGTCGCCCCGGTGCGACGGGCAAGCTCCTGCCAGGGAATCAGGTTGGCGTGGTGCTCCAGCTCGGTGGTGACGATGACGTCGCCGGGTCCGACCGCGTATGCAAACCGGTTGTCGCCAAGCACATAGGCGACCAGGTTGATCGCCTCGGTGGCGTTCTTGGTGAACACCAGCTCATCGGTATCCGCGCCGACAAACGCCGCGATGTCCGCGCGGCCGTGTTCGTACGCGTCGGTGGACTCCTCCATCAGCTGGTGTGCACCGCGATGCACCGCGCCGTTGGATGTGGTCAGGAAGTCCCGCTCGGCGTCGAGCACCTGAAGCGGTCGCTGCGACGTCGCACCGGAATCCAGATACGCCAGCTGATTTCCGCCACGCATCACCCGTTTCAAGATCGGGAAGTCAGCCCTGACTTTATCGAGATCCACAGCGAGGTCCTGCGCGGCGGTCATGTCAGGCTCCGACCGCCTGCGTGAACCGCTCGTAGCCGTTGGCGTCGAGCTCGTCGGCCAGCTCTGGGCCGCCGGACTCGACGATGCGTCCGCCGACGAAGACGTGCACGAACTGCGGCTGGATGTAGCGCAGTATGCGGGTGTAGTGCGTGATCACCAGAACCCCGCCATGCGTTTCCTCGGCGTAGCGGTTCACCCCCTCGCTGACTACTTTCAACGCGTCGACATCGAGGCCGGAGTCGGTCTCGTCGAGAATCGCGATCTTCGGCTTGAGAAGCGCGAGCTGCAGGATTTCGTGACGCTTCTTCTCGCCGCCCGAAAAGCCTTCGTTGACACTGCGTTCGGAGAACGACGGGTCGATGTCAAGCGCTTCCAGCGCGGACTTGACTTCCTTGACCCAGTGCCGCAGCTTCGGCGCCTCGCCGCGGACCGCGGTCGCCGCGGTGCGCAGGAAGTTCGACATCGACACACCGGGCACCTCGACCGGATACTGCATGGCCAAGAACAGGCCGGCGCGGGCGCGCTCGTCGATGCTCATCTCCAGCACGTCCTGACCGTCGAGCGTGATCGAGCCGGACGTCACCGTGTACTTGGGGTGACCGGCGATCGCATAGGACAGCGTGGACTTGCCGGATCCGTTGGGGCCCATCAGCGCGTGGGTCTCCCCCGAGTTCACGGTGAGGTCGACGCCCTTGAGGATCGGGATGTCGGTCCCGTCTTCCTTGGAGACGACGCTGACGTGCAGATCCTTGATTTCCAGTGTGGTCATTGGTGAGTGATTCCTTCGGTTAGCTCAAGTTCGTGTTCGATGGCCTCGGTCAGGCGTTCGCGGATCGCGGGCACGGCGATCTTCTGGATGATCTCGCCGAAGAATCCGCGGACAACGAGGCGCCGGGCCTGGTCCTCCGGGATGCCGCGGGCCTGCAGATAGAACAGCTGCTCGTCGTCGAAACGGCCGGTGGCGCTGGCATGTCCGGCGCCGACGATCTCGCCGGTCTCGATCTCCAGGTTCGGCACCGAGTCGGCGCG
>Ga0070665_100003447_pt1 | contig 16871 bp, 17 predicted proteins | sample KBSS13metaG_FD_65862 | JGI IMG/M metagenome (GOLD analysis project Ga0070665, IMG submission 65862) | Switchgrass rhizosphere microbial communities from Kellogg Biological Station, Michigan, USA - KBS S1-3 metaG | ecosystem: Host-associated > Plants > Roots > Rhizosphere > Soil ... | reverse complement strand
CGCAGACGAAGTCCGCCTGGCCCAGGACGATGTCCGGCGCGACGAACGAATCGCGCGGCGTGCGCGTCCAGATCAGCACGCGGTGGTTCCAGGCATCGGCGACGGCGAGTCCATCGCCGCATGCGGCGAGTCCCGTCGGTACGTTCAGTGTGTACGGTGAGACCGCGCCCTTCGCGTTGCGCCCCTCGCGGGCGAAGTCCGGCTGGCCGATGAGCCAATCGGCCGATTGATGATCGTGCTCGGGCCGTCGGGCCCAGCCCAGCAAACGATGGTGGCCGGTATCGCAGACCCACAGCGGTCCGTCGGGGGCGAGCAGGCATGCGCCGCGCGGGCCGAACAGCGTTGTCGCGCTCGGCGTGACCGGCATCGCCAGACCGTCGATGCTCGGCGATCCACCCAGGCACACATCGGGGCCGGCGGCATCGAGCAGCGCTCGAGGCGCAGGTGCATCGACGGCGCCCGCTCGCCTCAGCGTCGAGGTGAGCCGCACTCGCAGTGCCGTTGTGCTCATCAGATCATTCCTCGAGCCGCACGTGTACCCGATCGCCCTGCACGCGCACGGCGTGCACCTTGAGCTGGACTTCGGGTGCGGTCAGGCATTCACCGGTCTCGAGGAGGTAGCGGAAGCCGTGGTACGAGCAGGTGATCACGCCGTCGCTGATCTCGGCCATCTCCAGCGGCATGCCGAGGTGGGCGCAACTGTTGTCGAAACAGCTGACTCGCCGGCCCTGCCGCGCGAGCAGCACCGAGCGCTGGTTGACCTTGCGTTCGGTGACGCCGCCTTCCGTGATCTCGTCGATCGCTGCAACGTCGATCCAGCCGCTGGCGGCATGCTTCGCGAACGGGCTGATGAAGTGCACAACCGAGACGCCATCGGTCGACGTCGCGGCTTCAGGCGCGCTGCGGCCGACCTGCACGATGTGAACGATCTCCGGACAATGCGCATGGATCGACTTCTCGACGCCTTCGGTGAGCGTCTGGCTCGACGACGGGCAGCCGTGGCAGGACCCGACGAGCCGCAGCTCGACGGTGTCCGGCGCCTTCAACGCGACGAGTTCGACATTGCCGCCGTGCTCTGCCATGAACGGTCGGACCTCTTCGAGCGCGCGTTCGACGCGCTCGCGCAGCGGCTCGCGCACCAGGCCGTGGAAGAGCAGCACCGCATAGATCAGCGGATCCGCGAGCGCTTCGCGCAGCCTCGCGCCGGCGGCGGCATCGTCCTTGAGGACGCGGATCAGCCGACGCAGCGCTGCCTTGTTCAGATCCTCGATCGCGGCCTTCAGCGCTTGCACCGTCAGCGCCGGGCCGGGCTCCCAGCCTGCGACGATCCCCTCCAGCTTCGTGATCGCCTGCACGTGCCGCTCCAGTTCGGCGGCCGCGTCGTTGTCGGCGCCGGTCAGGGGCTGCTGCAGGGCGGCACTCATGGTCGCGTGCTCGTCAGTTGTATTTGAGGTCCTTGAACAGGAACGGCTGCAGTGCGCCACCGCCCAGCGATGCCGCCAGCACCGCGAGCCAGAGCGGGGCACCGACCTTGGCGAGCACCACGACCACGAGCGTCGTGACCGCCAGGCCGATCAGCCACTGGCGCAGCACCATGCGCGGCTCGCGAAACAGCTTGCCCTTGAGGAAGAGGCGCAGCGAGTTGGTGAACATGTCCCACATGGTTCGGGCCTTCGGCTCAAAGCACCGACAACACGATCAGGCCGACGAGCACGCCGGGCACTGCCGCAGTCGGTCCGAACATGGCGCCCATCAGCGCAGCCAGCTCCGCGCCGAGATCCTTGCCCGCCAGGCGCAGCCCCGCGAGCGCGCCGCCCGCCATCGCGGCCACGAACGCGATCACCAGCCAGAGCAAGGCGGCGCCGAATTGATCGAGGACTGACGGCATGCAGCGGGCTCCTGTTCAGGAAGGGGAATAAGAGGTGTGGCCATTGCCGGATCGCGGCGTTGGCTGCGTTTGCTCGGCGTCGATCTCGGCAAGCACTTGCTCGACCATCGCGGCGCTGCCGGCCTGCTGCGCTCGCTGGAAGATCGCCAGGGCCTGCTCGTACAGCGCCACGCTCTGCGCGAGATGGGAGCCGGGCAGGTCCTCGAGCGGATCGTCGGGCAGGTTGCGCAGCACGTTGGCCTTGTTGGCGAGCGTGTTGGCGTACTCCAGCGGCGTGTCGCGCTCGTTGCGCACCTTCAGCGCCTCGTCGTACGCGACCAGCGCGCGCAGGTTGTTTTCCAGCGGATGGCCCGAGGCGGCATACTGCAGCGCGTTGCCGAGGTTGTTCTGGATCATCGCGTACTCGGTCGGGTGGTCGACGAGCGTGATGACCTTGAGCACCTCCTCGAACGACTGCACCGCCAGCGCCTCGCGCATCTTCGCGCGCTCGTCGCTGAGCGGAATCGACAGATAGGCGATCGCGAGGTTGTTGTGCAGGATCGCGAACTCCTGTGCGTGCGTCTCGCGCGTGAACACGCGCAGCGCGCGGTGATAGCACTGCACCGCGTCGGTGATGCGCGCGGCGCCATGACCGGTGAGAGATTGCTGCACGAGGCCGAGGTTCATCTGCACTTCGGCCGCTTCTTCGCGACTGCCCTGGGCTTCGAGCACCGGCCCGGCGGTTTCATAGCACGCTCGGGCCTTTTTCAACGCATCGGCGCCGCCGTCGGGCAAGGCCTGCAGCGCGGTGCCCATGCGCGAGCGGATGCGCGCGCCGAGCAGCGGCGCATCCTTCGGGCAGGTTGCGAGCGCGCGCTCGTAGAGGTCGACAGCCTGATGCAACTGCTCGGCGCTCTTGGGCCGCAATTGCAAGCCCATCGCGATTTCCATGAGCATCTCGGCCTTGTCCTGCGGGCCTGCGTCGTCGGTCTCGACCGCGTGCAAGGCCGCTTCGAACTGGGACATTGCAAGGCTCTGGGCCATCCTGCCTCCGCTGCGTTCGGGCCAGTCTAGAGAGGCAGTGAACGAATGGTCACGGTGTTTTCTCTTAGTAAAGAAGGTATGCAACTCAACGGCTGAGGCAGGCGACGCCGCTGAGGATCAACGCCGCCGCCGAGTCGCTCCAGCGCATCGCGACTTGCTGCGTCCCGGCATCCTCGACATAGCCCTGAGTGCGAAAGAACTCCTGCGCATGCACCACGCGATCACCGCGCGCATTGCGCACCTTCAACAGCAAGCCGCCACCGGATTCGCGCGTGAGCGGCAGGACCAGCAACTCGCTGTCGCCGTTCTCGCCTGGCCGGCGCAGCAGCGCGACCGACTCTGCGTTCGGCAGGAAGCGCTCGCAGGCTTCGCGCGACAGGTACAGGTTGCCGGATCTGACGGACGCAGTCGTCAGCGGACCGTTTGCATCAGGCAGCATGATGGGCGTCGATCACCTGCACGAGCTTGGCCACGACGCTCTCGGCGGCCGCCTGCACCGGGGCGCTCAGCTCGAATCCGAGGCCGAGGGTCTGCGCCTCGATCAGCAGCACCCGCACGTCGGTCGGGAACTGTTCGCGAAAGATGCGGCGCCCTGCGGCCAGCGCATGATCCCAGCGAAAGTCGTGCAGCGTGTATGCCGGCGCGTGATCGCGCGCGAGCTCCTCCCCCGGCACCTCGAACACGCTGCCCGCGGGCGCGCCCGAGCGCGACGCGTCCACGACGATCAGACGTCGTGCGCCGCGCGCCTGGAACATCACCTCCATGCCGTCGGTGCCGGCGTCGAACAGCCTCACGTCTTGCGGCAGGGCCGCGCCGTAGTGATCGCGCAATCGATGGACGACGCGCGCCCCGACGGCGTCGTCGCTGCGGTTCAGGTTGCCGCAGCCGATGACGACCAGCATCGCGATGCGCTCGCCGTCAGATCCGCCACAGGCGGCACCACCAGTTCGGCTCGACCGGCACGGCCAGCTCGGGCAGATCGCACCAGCGGCGATGCACGAGGTAGTACATGCACTCCTGGCAACGCATCTGGTCGGGGCCGTAGGGTTTGTCGGTGAATCCGGTCAGCACCAGCTTGGCCTCGAGGTCGTCCGGCGGCAGATCTCGCACGGCGGCCAGCAGGCTGCCGAAGGCGCGGTCGTCCTCGGGGAAGGGCTCGGTCTGCGTCACGAGCCCGTTGCCCAGGATCTTCGCGATTCGTCCTCTCAACGCGGCTTCCTGGTCACTGTTCATCTGCGTAGTTTGCGCTACCCGCGCACGCGATGTGCCCGGAGTTCCTCTGAGACTCATGCGGTGCGGAAGCGTGCCAGCTCGCGCCCGGACTTCGCATCGTGCGCATGCACCGTGCACACGAGGCAGGAGTCGAACGAGCGCGCCACGTGGCCGACCTCGACCGGGTCGGTCGGATCGGCGATCGGCGCGCCCATCAGCGCCTCTTCGATCGGCCCGCGTATGCCCTTGCCGTCTCGCGGCCCGACGTTCCAGGTGGTCGGCGCGATGATCTGGTAGTTCTTGATCTTGCCGTCCTTCACGTCGATCCAGTGGCACAGCGCGCCGCGGATCGCCTCGGTGGCGCCCCAGCCGCGACCGTCGCGCTCCTTGGGCTTGATGTACCACGGGTCGTTGAGTCTGAACTCGCGCAGGCAGCGCTCGGCCTGGCGGTACAGCTTGATCGTCTCGTGCATGCGCGCGATCTGGCGCAGGTGCAGGCTCGGGCCGCCCATCTTCTTGTACATGTCGAGTATCAGCCCGTCGTAGTGCTGCCAGGCCTCGCCGTGCTTGCCTCCGGCCACCATCTGGCGCGCGAACGGCCCGGCCTCGAGCCGGCCGGCGTCGACGTGGTTCACGGCCGTCGCCCAGGAGTACGCGCCTGCGAAGTCGGTCGTGTTCTTCTGCTTCGCCTTGGTGGTGCGGTCGTACGGATGCATGTCCGCCGTGCCTTCGTCGTACCACGCATGGGTGACGTTCTCGCGGGCCTTGTCCTGGGTCATGAGGACGTGCGTGTCGGTCGCGCCGTCGTAGACGCCGCTCTTCATGATCAGCGATTGATTGCGCGAGTCGACGGTCGGCTTCTGGTATTTGTCCTCATGCGGCAGGTAGCCCCATGACAGGTAGCGGCCGACGCCGCCGCCGTAGGTGTCCAGCCCGATGTCCAGACCCATGCGCCAGTAGAAGCCGAGGTCGGAGTTCGCATGCGCGGGGCTCTCGTCGAGCCAGACCATGAAGTCGTCGTAGGTCTTGATCTCTTCATAGCGCTCGAGCGTGCAACCGAGCCAGATGTTCTCGAGCCAGTTGTTCTTGAAGTACTCGAGGATCGACCACGCTCGTGTCACGTCCGTCAGCGTCGGCGCGCACATCACGCCGCCCGGCACCATGTAGCTCGAATGCGGCCATTGCCCGCCGAGCAGCGCGTAGATCTCGACCGGCTTGCCGGAGATCGTCACGCCGGCTTCATACGAGCTGCCGGTGAACGGCGCGAAGCGCTTCACGGCCTCTTCGTAGAACTGGCTCTGGCGATACTTCTTGTTCGTCATGTCGATCGCGTAGAGGCCGTAGAAGTAGCGCGGCTGGCTCTGCAGGCTCTCGGTGATCTGGCCGAGGTTGCGCGCGAGGATCGCGTTGCGCGGCACCTCGGTCTGCCAGGCCGTGTCGAGCGCCCACGCGGCGCAGGTCAGGTGCGATGCGCCGCAGATGCCGCAGGCGCGCGGCGTGACGACGAGGCCGGCTTGCGGATCCTTGTCGCGCAGGATGATCTCGAAGCCGCGGAACAACTCGGCCGAGGTCCACGCGTTGGTGACGACGCCGTCGTCGATGTCGACGCGCACGTCCAGATCGCCCTCGACGCGACCGACCGGCGAGATGTCGAGTGTTTGCACTGCCATGGTGGTGTACTCCGGTGAGCTGCTTGTCGATGCGTCAGTCAGACGACGAAGATGTCCTGCTCGGCCCAGGGCGGCGCGGCGTTCTTCGCCGCGGCGGTGAGCGCGATGTAGCCCTTCTTGTCGATGCCGCTGGGCAGATCCTTGGGCACGCCCATTACGGTCTGCGTCTTGAATAGCGTGCCGGGCGCGAGATCGAAGTGCGGGAACTCCGGCTCGGTGCAACCCAGGCACGGCATGCCGGCGCGCGTCTTGGACGACTGCCGGTTCCACAGGATGCGGTTGCAGGGGGAGTGCGTCATCGGGCCGCGGCAGCCGAGGTCGTAGAAGAGGCAGCCCTTGCGCTGACCGAACTCGGTGGCCGACACCTTGTAGGCGAAGTGCATGTTGCGCGTGCAGCCGGTCTGCGTGAAGCTCTGGAAGAACGTCTTCGGACGCTGGAAGTCGTCGAGCGTGAGATCGCCGGCGCGACCGGTCGCGACCGCGACGACGATCTGCGTGATCCAGTCCGGGTGCGCCGGGCAGCCCGGCACGTTGATCACAGGCAAGCCCGCCTTGGACTTGAAGCTGTCGCCGAGGAAGCCACCCTTGGCGCGCTTCAGGAACTGCAGGCCGCGAGACTCGCTCGGGTTCGGCGCGGTCGCCGGGATGCCGCCCCAGGTCGCGCAATCGCCGATCGCGACGACGAACTGCGCCGCCTTCGACAACTCGCCGACCCACTGCAGCATCGGCCGGCCGGCGAAGCGATTCCATTCGCCCGTTCCGTTCGGGGCGGTGACGACCGTGCCTTCGAACACGAAGATGTCGAGCGGGATGGCGCCGCTGACGCAGTCGCGCAGGATCTTCTGCAGGTTGTCGCCGAGTTCCACGCCGAGCGAGGGATGCCACAGCACGTTAATGCCGAAATCGGTGACGAGGTCGCAGGCACTCGGTTCCTCGGCGTTCAAGAACGACATCGTGTTGCCTGAACAAGCCCCGCCTTGCAGCCAGAGTAGATTTGCCATCTGCACACTCCTGTTGCGGTTGCCGTGACACCGCCGAGTCGGGCGGCCATCGCGTTCACGACCGCAAGCCCTGTGCCACTCGGCCAGCGCGCGCGTTTCATGTTTCGCATCAACGACTTGGCATGGAAAAACAAGTTGAACGGCGAGTCGGCGGCGTGCATAGTTGCTTGTCACCGAGACCGCAACCGCAAGCGTGCTTTACGTCTCAAGCGCGGGCCCGATGGGTCGATAAGATCAGCAACAGACGCCGGACCGCCGGCGCGCGCCACCAACGTTGGGAATTCGAATGACCGTGCTGCATCAGCAGCCCTTCGGCGTCAGCGACACGATCGCTGCGCCTGGCCATCCTGCATGGCTCGAGAAGGCGACGCTCGACGTGCTGACCGATCCCGTGGCCGTTGTCGATCGACACGGGCGGCTGCGCTTCGTCAATCCGGCCTGGCGAGACTTCGCCGCCGAGCACCCGCAATGCGGCCGGCTGAGCGAGGGCGACAGCCTGGTCCAGGCGATAGCGCGCGCCGACGACGGCACGCGCGCAGCGCTGGGCGAACTGCTGAGCGGTGTGCGCGATATCCTCGCGGGCAAGCGGCAGCGCTTCGAAACCGTTTGTGCAATGACCGTGCAGGGCCGCGAGCGCTGGTTCGAGGCGCGCGCGACGCAACTCCGCGCGCGGCCGTCGCTGTGCGCGCTGACGCTGACCGACGTCACCGCACATTGCCGCAACGAACGCGACCTGCAGCGCTTCCGAGTCGCGGTCCAGGCGACCAGCGATGCGATCCTGATCGGCGATGTCGAGACGATGACGATCGTCGACGTGAACGATGCCGCGTGCGCACTTTTCGGCGGCTCGCGCAAGGCGTTGTTGAACCGCGTGCCCGAGCAGCTCTTTGCGATGTCTCGGGTGGAACTCGCTGCGTCCTGGCAAGCGCTGGTGGCTCACGCGCCCACGGACGAGACCTCCGAATCGCGCCACACCGTCGCCGATGGCCGAGCGCTCGCACTCGAGGTGCGACGTCGCGCGGTGCACGTCGGCGACGCCTGGCTGGTGGTGACCGTGATGCGCGACATCACGGCGCGCCGCGATGTCGAGCGCGCGCTGCAGCGCCACGCCTTGCAGCAGGATCTTCTGGCGCGCTTCGGTCACTTCGCGCTCGAGAACCCGCCGCTCGCCGAACTGAACGCGCGCGCGGCCGACATCCTGCAATCCGCGCTCGCGGCGCCGTTCTGCCGCGTGCTGGAAGCGGGCGACAGCGATCACGTCCTGACCCAGGCCGCCGGCCATGGCTGGGAGCCGCGCTGGCTGGCAGAGCCGTCCTTCGACGCGATCGCGGAGACCGAGGACCGTTTCGTGCTCGGCGCGCGCGAGACCATCGTCGTCAACGACTACGAATCCGAGATGCGCTTCAAGGGCTCGCCGATCATCGCCGCCCATGGCATACGGAGCGCGGTCGAGGGCTTGGTGTGCGGCGCGGGCGGCTCGTACGGGGTGGTCGGCGCCTACTCGCCGGAGCCGGGCTTCTTCGCCGAGGACAGCGTCAACTTCGTGCAAAGCGTGGCCAACACGCTGGCCGCGGCGATCGAGCGGCGTTACGCCGAAGGACGGCTGTCGTACCTGGCGCAGTTCGACGCGCTCACCGGGTTGCCGAACCGCACGATGTACCTCGACCGGCTCGGCCAATCGCTGGTCGAGGCCGAGCGCGATCACCGGCCCGTGGGCGTGCTCTTCGTCGATCTCGACCGCTTCAAGGCGGTCAACGACACCTTCGGACACGCCATCGGCGATCTGGTACTCGAGCAGGCCGCGAACCGGCTCAATGGCGCGGTGCGCGCAGGAGATACGGTTGGACGGCTCGGTGGCGACGAGTTCGCAGTAGCGCTTGCGCATTTGGCGAACGCCGACGATGCAGCGTCGGTCGCACAGAAGCTGGTCACGCAGCTATCGATGCCGTTTCACATCGGCGGACACACGATCTACGTCTCGGCAAGCATCGGCATCAGCGTGCATCCGGTCGACGGCAGCGACCCAGACACGCTGCTCAAGTGCGCCGACACCGCGATGTACCGCGCGAAGGAATCCGGTCGTGCCGGCTATCACTTCTACCTGCCGCAGATGAACGAACGCGCGCTCGCACGCATGCGGCTCGAGTCGGCGCTGCATGGCGCGGTGGAACGCGAGGAGTTCCTGCTTCACTATCAGCCGAAGGTCAGCCTCGTCGACGGCACGATCAGCGGCCTGGAGGCGCTGCTGCGCTGGCAGCCACCCCACCGCGAGCTGGTGTCGCCGGCGGAGTTCATACCCATCCTCGAAGAGACCGGTCTCATCATCGAGGTCGGCGAGTGGGTCGTCGCTTCGGTGTGCGCGCAGATCTCGCGCTGGCAGTCCGAGGGCGTGCCCCCGCCGCGCGTGGCGGTCAACCTGTCGGCACGCCAGTTCCATCAGCAGGGATTGGCGGATTCGATCGGCCGCATCGTGGCGGCCAATGGCATCGCGCCGGACCTGCTCGAGTTCGAGATCACCGAGTCGGTGATCATGACCGACACCGCCAAGGCCGTGGAAGCGCTGCGCCAGATGAAGGCGCGCGGCATCCACCTCTCGATCGACGACTTCGGCACCGGCTATTCGAGCCTGGCCTACCTCAAGCGCTTTCCGATCGACACGCTGAAGATCGACCGCGCCTTCATCCGCGACGTGACGACCGATCCCGACGACGCGACGATCACGCTGGCGATCATCAACCTCGCGCACAGCCTGGGCCTGAAGGTGGTGGCCGAAGGCGTGGAGACCGCGGAACAGCTCGCGTTCCTGCGGGGGCACGGTTGCGACGAGATCCAGGGTTTCTACTTCGCACGGCCTTTGCCGGCAGCGCAGGTGACGGGCGTGCTGCGCGAAGGCAAGCGGCTGGCGCTGTCGGCCGCGTAGTCAAGCGGGTGCTCGTTGGCGCTCAGCCCTTCCTGTTCCCGCACACCGGACACTGCACCTCCAGGGTGTAGCCGAACCAGATCCCCTGGCAGCGGCTGCACCAGTGACCGTTGGTCTGCTCGGGCGCCAGGCCGAGCTGCATCGCGAGCGGCGTGATGCCGAGATCGCGATATTCGACGGGTGCGGCCGAGAGCATGGCGCTGCGCGCTGTCCGTGCGTTGCCGTCACCGTCCATCTGGGTCTCGCTTACGCGGCGGGCTTGCGGTCGAGCTGGTAGCGCTTGATCTTGTTGGCCAGGCCGACGCGTGACAGGCCGAGCTCGCGTGCTGCCCGGCTGTGGTTCCAGCGGTGTGCGAGCAGAGACTGCGTCACGAGCTGTACCTCGAGCGCTTCGACCTTGTCCTTCAGCGTACCGGGCGCTTGCAGGAACGCCGCGTCCTGAGCGCGGGAGTCGCGCGGTACCAGGCGCGCGAACTCGGGCGACATCAACTCGGCCGAGAGGAACTCGCCGTCGCCGGCGAGCGCCACCATGCGCCGCACTTCGTTTTCGAGCTCGCGAACATTGCCGGGGAAGGTGTGGAGCTTGAGCCGCTGCAAGACCTCGGCCGAGATGCCGGCGACCTTCTTGTGCAGAGACTCGGCGTACTTGTGCGCGGCATGATCGGCCAGCACTGCGATGTCGTCCGTGCGTTCACGCAACGGCGGGATGTTGAGCTCGAAGCCGCGCAGCCTGTAGTACAGATCGCGGCGGAATTTCTTCTGCTCGACCAGTTCCTTCAGGTTCTGGTTCGATGCCGCGATGATGCGCACGTTGCATCGCCGCGTCTGGTGCGTGCCGAGCGGCTTCACCTCGCCCTCTTGCAGGAAGCGCAGCAGGCTCACTTGAAACGCCTGCGAGACATCGGAAATCTCGTCGAGGAACACGGTGCCGCTGTCGGCCGCGGGGAACAGACCGAGCCGGTCGCTCACCGCGCCGGTGAATGCGCCTCGCTTGTGGCCGAACAGCTCCGACTGCAGCAGCTCGTCCGGCAACGCCCCGCAGTTCTGCGCCAGAAACGGAAAGCTCTTGCGCGTGCTGAAGAAATGCACTGCGCGCGCCATCAACTCCTTGCCGGTGCCGGTCTCGCCCTGGATCAGGACCGGCAGGTCGGTCGCGGCGGCCTTGCGCGCGAGGTTGCACACCGCGGCCATGCTGTCGCTGGCGAACACCATCTTGTCGAACTCGTAGGTGTCCTGCAGCAGCTTGGCCATGCGATCGTTCTGGCGCCGCAGCACGTTGTCGGCGAACTTCAGCTCGCGGCTCAGATAGCGATGCCGGCGTGCGAGTTCGCGGCTCTCCAACGCTCGCTTGACGAGCAGCCGCAGATGGTCTTCATTCCACGGCTCCGGCACGATCTGGTAGACCGCCGCCTCGTTGATCGAACGCACCGTCTCGTCGTGGCTCATCGGCCCGGTGATCAGCACGCGGATCGCCTCGGGGTGCGAGATGCGCATCTCGCGCAGGAACTCGACGCCCGCGATATCGGCGATGCGCTGCTCGGTCAGCACCACATCGACCTCCTCGGTGTCCTGCATGCTCAGCGCATCGCGGCCCGATACCGTGGTGCGGACGCGGTAGTCCGACTCGAAGCAGGCGATCAGCGAAGCACGCGTCGCAGGATCGTCGGAAACGATGAGGATGGTCCAGGCGCCGTCAGGTTGCATCGAAGTTGCTTGTCAAAGTGCAAAGTTCGCTGTCTCCGGCGCAAAATCTAGCACGGCGATCCTGCCGCCACCAGATGAACGACCCTGTGCGTGCGAGCTCCCTGCCGTGGCCGGCCTTGCGAGGCGGGCTGCTTGCGCTGGCCGCGGCGCTGCTCTTCGGCATCAGCACGCCGCTGGTTCAGCGCGCCGGCGTCGGGTCGGGCGCGTTCGCCACGGCGGCGTTGCTCTATGCGGGCGCGGCGCTGGTCGGCGCGGTGCTGCGACGACCGGTCGAGCGCGAGGCGGCCGTGCGCCGCGCCGATCTGGCGCGCCTGGCCTGGATGGCATTGTTCGGCGCCGGCATCGGTCCGGTCGCGCTGGCCTGGGGCCTGCAGCACACGAGCGGTACCAGCGCATCGTTGATGCTCGCGCTGGAGGCGCTGTTCACTGCGCTGCTGGCAGGGGTGTTCTATCGCGAAGCGATGGGTCGTCGCGTGTGGGCGGCGCTGGTGCTCTTGCTGGCCGGCGGCGTGGTGCTCGTGATCGACCGCGGGCGCAGCGGGCAGCCAGCGCAAGTGCTGGGATTGCTCGCGGTGCTCGCAGCCACCGCGGCCTGGGGCCTGGACAACACGCTCTCTCGCGCGCTGGCCGAGCGCGATCCGGCTCAGGTGGTGCTGGGCAAATCAGCGCTGGGCGCGATCGCGACCGGGGCGCTCGCGCTTGCCGCCGGCGAACCGATGCCGAGCCTGGGGCCGGCTGTCTCCCTGCTCGCGATCGGGGCCTGCGGCTATGGCCTGAGCCTGCGCCTGTATCTGCTGGCCCAGCGCGCCTTCGGCGCGGCGCGCACCGGCTCCGTGTTCGCGTTTGCGCCGTTCATCGGCGCGCTGTGCGCGACCGCGATCGGCGACCACGCGTCGAGCTGGGGCATGGTCGTAGGCGGTGCGTTGATGCTGGGCGGAGTCGCGCTGCATCTGCTGGAGTCGCACGGTCACGAGCACTCGCACGACGCGCTCGAGCACGAGCATGCGCATCGGCACGATGACGGGCATCACGATCACCGGCACGAGCCGCATGCTCCCGGTGCGCACAGCCATTGGCATCGCCACGAGCCGATGCGGCACGCCCACGCGCACGTGCCCGATGCGCACCACGGCCACCGGCACTGACTGACGACGGCGCCGTGCTCAGCGCGACAGCGCCGCGGCCGCGAGGGTGCAGGCGGCGAGCACGAGATTGATGCCGACGAGCCGCCGTATGCGGTTCAGCGTCGCCGCCGCGGCCGGCCACGCTGCACCAACGCAATGGTGTCGCAATCTCGGAAAGAGAACGCCGTAGACGTACGCGAACACCAAGGTCATCGCCAGGCCGAGCCCCGCCATGACGTGCCACCCGAGCGGCGCGCTCCTGGCACCGGTCTGGATGAACATCGCGATGCCGCTCGCGAGAATGATCGCGACGGCGTACGCGGTGTAGCGGAAGAAGCGATCGAACGTCGCGACCCAGAGCGGCAAACGGGCCGGCGGTTCGAGAAGACTCGCGGCCGCGGGACGCAGGCAGAAGTAGGCGAAGAACATGCCGCCCACCCACACGATGGCGCTCGACAGATGCAGCAGGATCAGGATCTGTCGAAGCATGGCGGCGAGTGTATGCCTCGCCCCTGGATGCAGGGGCCAGCACTCTTTTGCGCACCGAGATGCGCCGGCATACTGCGCGGGCCATGCTGCCCACCGCCGCTTTCGTGCCGCTGATCCTGTTCGCCATGCTGTGCATCGGTGCGCCCGCCGCCGCGCAGGTCCCGCCGAGCGCGGCCGAGATCGCCGCCTACCGTGGTCTTCATGCCGCCGCACAGCGTGGCGACGTCGACGCGATCACGCGCGAGGCCGGGCGCGGCGCCGCGCTCGACGCGCGCGACGCGTACGGCCGCACGCCGCTGCACGTCGCGACCTACGCGCGTCAGCGCCCGGCGATCCGCGCGCTGGCGCAGGCGGGCGCATCGCTCGATCTGCTGGACAGCGATCGCTACGACGCGGTCACGATCGCCTCGGTCGCGGACGATCCGCAGACGCTCGCGCTGCTGCTTTCGCTCGGCGCCAGCGCGAAGCAGGTGACGAGCCGCTATGACGGCACCGCGCTGATCGCGGCTGCACACCTCGGCCACGACGAGGTCGTGCGGCATTTGATCGGCGCCGGTGCACCGCTGGACCACGTGAACAACCTGCACTGGACCGCGGTCATCGAGGCGATCGTCCTCGGCGACGGCGGTGCGCGCCACCAGCGCACGCTGGCGGCACTGATCGCCGCCGGTGCGGACCTGCAGCTCGCCGATCGGCAAGGGCAGTCGCCGCTCGCGCTGGCGCGCGCCCGCGGGCACGAGGCGATGACGCGGCAGCTCCTCGCCGCCGGCGCGCGCTGAAGGAAGGAACGAACGCGCATGAAGACCACCGTCTGGGTCGGCGTGGTGCAAGCGATCCTCGTGCTGACCTGGACCGTCTACGCGCTCTTCCTGCCGGTGCTCGCGAAGCAGGCAGGCATCCCGGCGCACTGGGTCGTGTGGATCCTCGTCGCGGACCAGGCCCTGTTCGTGATCACCGACTGGGCCGCGGGCGTGTTCGCCGATCGGCTCGTTGCGGCGGCCGGGCGGCTGGGTCTGGCGATCAGCGTGTCGGCGCTGGTTTCGGCGGGCATGCTGGTGTCGATGCCGACGCTGGCCGGTGCCGGCCAGAAAGAACTGCTTCTCGGCGTGATCGCCGTGTGGGCGGCGCTGTCGTCGTTCCTGCGCGCGCCGGTATTCTCGCTGCTCGGGCGCATGGGCGGCACGTCGCGCAAGTCGGGGGCGGTCAGTCTCGCGCTGCTCGGCGTGAGCATCGCGGGGGCGATCGGGCCGCTGGTCACGTCGTCGCTGCAGAAGTTCGATCCGCGCTGGAGTCTCGGAGCGGCGTCGGCGGCGCTGGTCGTGGCCGGCGCATTCGCGATGCGCATCGAACGGCAGAAGGTGGTCGCGAAGCTGAGTGCGGCGTTCACCGCGTGGAAGCCGCTGCTGCCGCTGGCGGGCATCGGCTTCCTCGTCGCGATGGGCATGCAGTTGCTCACCTCGTTCGGTGCGGCGGGCGCGCCGGCGGGATCGACGGTCAAGGATTTCTGGGTGCCGCTGTTCTGGATCGGTTTCAGCGTCGGGCTGATCCCGGCGGCCAGACTGAAGGCGTCGGCGCATGGATTGCGCTGGTGCGGCGGGGCGCTGGCGATCGGTGCGCTCGCCGTCGTGCTCGGGCGCATCGGCGCATCGGCGGCGGCGCTGATCGTCCTGCAACTCGTCGCCGGCGCCGCCTGGGCAATCGTACTGACGGGGCTGCTCGCCGCGGCGATGGAAGTGGGTCAGGCGAGCGGCCCCGGCTCGTCGCTCGGCGTGATCCTCTCCGCGATTTCGCTGGCCGCGATGACGCGGCTCCTGATCGTCGCTCTCGGCGTTCGCGCGCAGGTGGACGTGGGGTGGTGGACGGCCGCGGTCTGGGCGCTGGGGGCCGCGGTGCTACTGGGCCTCGGGTTCGGCGCGAACCGTTCGTCGACGAGGCAAGCGTGAATTCCTGCTGAGGTGGCTGCCTAGGCGCACCCACGATGTCTGGCACAGTCGACCCCTGTCGTCGACTGCCCGGATGAACCCTTGAAGACGCACCTCTGTCCATCGACTCGTACCGCCCTGGTGGCCGGCGTCATGCTGTGCGGCGTGATGTTGCCGCCCGTGTTTGCGCAGTCGCAATCGCCCGCTGCGCAACAGGCCACGCCCGCTCAGGGCGCTGCGAATTCGACCGAGATCGAGTTCTGGCGCTCGACGGATCGCATGGCAACGCCGGAAGCCTACCGCGCCTACCTCGATGCGTACCCGAGCGGTTCGTTCGCGGCGCTGGCGCGGCTGGCGCTGAGCCGTGTCGCACCGAATGCGCCTGCTGCGGCGGCCGCGCCCGCGGTGCCGACACCGTCATCCACAAGTGCCGGCCTGCGCTACTTCACCCAGCCCGCCGACAGCGGCGCGGTGACGCTCAACATCGGCGATCGACACAAGGGCCCCACGGCGCTGACGGTCGGCTGGCTGGGCGCGCGCAAGCAGCTCGTGCTGCCCTCGGGAGAATGGGTCACGTTGTCGGCCGCGGATCGAAAGCTGGCGTTGGCGAGCAACATCAACGCGACGATCACGACCATCACTTTCGGCAAGTTCACGGGGGATCGCCTGTCCACGCTGCTGCGCTTCACGTTCAGCAGCCAGGTGCCGTCGGTGTCGGGCTGGCCCGACCTCGCCGGGTGCGATCGGGCCGACGCCCAATTGATGCACTCGGCGCGATCGCAGCAAGGCGTGCGCGACGAATGCATGTCGCTGCGAGCGACGGCGCAGCCGATGTCCGTGGTGTTCCAGGGCGCCGATGAGCTGCGGGCCAGCCTGGACAAGCTCGGCGCCAGGGTCAGCGGCCCGGCGTTGACGACGACGATCACGATGGCGGACAAGCGCCACGGCTACTGGGGGCTTACGCGCTGCGACTGGCCCGGTGCGACGATGGGCGCCGAAGCAGACAAGATCGGCGAATGGCGACGCGACTTGCTTGCGCTGCCCGCGCCGAAGGCGGCGTACGCAAACGGCCTCTGGACATGGGCCGAGCGCTATCGCCCGCACGCCGTCGAAGGGCATGGAAACGATTACAGCGGGCCCCTCGCCACGGACACCAACGCGATGTCCACCGACGACTTCGACCCCCGCTCACTCGCCGCCAACTGACGGCGCTTCACGTCGGCAGCGTGATCCCCGGGAAGATCTTGATCACTGCCGCGTCGTCCTCCTTCGCGTAGCCCGCCGTCGATGCCTGCATGAACATCTGATGCGCGGTGCTCGCGAGCGGCAGTGGGAACTTGGTGGCGCGCGCGGTGTCGAGCACGAGGCCGAGATCCTTGACGAAGATGTCGACGGCCGACAGCGGCGTGTAGTCGGCCTTCAGCACATGGGCCATGCGGTTCTCGAACATCCAGCTGTTGCCGGCGCTGTGCGTGATGACTTCGTACAGCGCCGCGGGGTCGACGCCCTCGCGCAATCCGAGTGCCATCGCTTCGGCGGCCGCGGCGATGTGCACGCCGGCGAGCAGCTGGTTGATGATCTTCACCTTGCTGCCGTTGCCGGCCCGATCGCCCAGGCGATAGACCTGCGCGGCCATGGCATCGAGCGCGCCGCCGCAGCGCTCGTAGGCCTTCGGCTTGCCGGCGGTCATCATCGTCATCTGGCCTGCGGCGGCCTTGGCGGCGCCGCCGGAGATGGGTGCGTCGAGGTAGTGGATGCCGAGCCCTTCGAGCCGCGCTTCGAGCGCGATCGACCAGTTCGGATCGACGGTCGAGCACATCACGAAGACGCCGCCCGCATGCATCGCCGTGGCCGCGCCGCCTTCACCGAACAGCACGGCCTCGGTCTGCTGGGCGTTGACGACGACCGAGATCACGAC
>Ga0070665_100003444_pt1 | contig 16875 bp, 12 predicted proteins | sample KBSS13metaG_FD_65862 | JGI IMG/M metagenome (GOLD analysis project Ga0070665, IMG submission 65862) | Switchgrass rhizosphere microbial communities from Kellogg Biological Station, Michigan, USA - KBS S1-3 metaG | ecosystem: Host-associated > Plants > Roots > Rhizosphere > Soil ... | reverse complement strand
GGTGGTGTGCGCCGCGTCGCGGCGCCCGCCGAACCGTTCTCAGACGGGGCTCCCTCCTGAACTTCTGCTCTCCTGTTCAAGTTTCGCCGGCGGTATCACGTGCAACTAGAGCCGCGCTATTGGGTCCGCTGCGTCTCTTCGAGGCCGAAGCAGTACAGCGTGCCGTCGTAGGTCCCGATATACACGCGCCCGTTCGCCACGGTCAGCCCGGAGAAGTGATTGAACGAGGTGATCTGTTCGCCGCTCGAGTACAGCTCGTCACCCGTCTGCGCGTCGAGCACGTAGAGGGTCGCGTGCGTCGACTTGGCGGCGCGAATCGACGAGTCGAAATTCAGCCCGATGTCGGGCCAGGACTGCTTGGTTTCCTCGCCGCTGCCGTAGCCGAACACCATGCCGTTGGCGACGACGACCGGCTCGCCGCGCTTCATGTCCGCCGACACCCACACCGGGGCGAGATCGAATTTGCCGTTTCTATCGCGCAGCCTGAAGCCGCCGACGCCGCCGGCCATCACCGGGCCGTGCGTGACCTCGAACTTGAACTTCGAGTGCACCGGTCCCCAGAACGGCGCCAGGATCCATCGGTTGCCGACCGGATCCTCCCAGGTCGACAACGCGCCCCAGCTGCCGGCGTCCTGAAAGTCGACTTCCTCGTTGCAGAACAGATCGCTCTTGTAGAGCGGCGTCTGATTGTCGGGTCCGCCGGCCGACTGCGGATCGAGCAGGAACATGCGGCACTCTTTTCCCGACGCGGCGATCAGCTCCCGCCCCTTGTAGGTGAAGACCGTCGGCGTGTTGTTCGGATCGAGATCGCGTTTTTGCAGCCACGCCCAATTCTTGGGTGCGAAGTAGCTCTTCAGCTTCAGCTCATCCCCCACCATGTGCACGCCGACCACGCTGTTGCCGTAGCGCGGTGGATCCGAGGTGACGTCGTAGATGCCGTCGCCGGTGGTGAACCATGCGGTTCCGCTCGAATCGATCGCCGCCCCGCGCCGGCCCCACGCGCCGCCGCTTCCGGCGTTGAACGTCATCACCTTGTGCCGCGGATCGTCCACCTTCACCGCGGCAATGCTGATCCCGGCGTAGGTGTTCGCCATCCACAGCACGTTCCCGACCAGATTGAGCGACCAGCCTTTGCCGATGTGGAACATGTACGGCGGCTCGAGATCGCTGCCGTCCGCCGCGTTCAGGACGTGCAACATCCCGTCGCCGGTGACGAAATAGATCGGGCGGCGGCCCTGTGCGTCGGCGGGCCCGATGACCGGCGTGTCGCTGCTGCCGCCGGGCCGCAGGAACCCGAGGTGCGCCGGATCGGGGTTGGCGGCGGCGGGCGGCCCGCCGGCCGCAGCCGGCGCCGCGTAGTCCCAGTGCTTCTGCCACAAGGTCGTCCCCGACTCGACATCGAACGCATAGAGGTTGTCGGAGATGCCGTTGACGATGCCGACCTCGCGCGGGCCATTCGCGGTGTTCAGCCGTCCGATGATCAACACCGGCATCAGCGAATGCAGCGCCCTGACCTGGTTCCCCGTTTGAATCTTCCAGAGGATCTTCAGGTTCCGCACGTTCTTCTTCGTGAGGATGGTTTCGTTGCGCTGCCAGCCGGTGCGCTGGTTGTCGTTGCCGTCGGTCACCCAGTCCACGGGCGCCGGGCGGCCGCTCTGTGCGCGCGCGTGCCACACGGCGCCAGAGGAAAGGGCAATGATGATCGTCCAGGCGACTCGTTTCATGTTGTTCCTCGATCTCAATGCTCGAGCGGGATTCCAAACGCGTATACAGTCCCATCGAACGTGACGACGTAAACCTGACCGTCGCCCGCCGACGGCGCGACGCCTCTGACGAACGAGGCGATCGTCGTGCCGCTCGACCACAGCTCCTTGCCCGTCGCCGCGTCCAGCGCGTACAGCACCGCCGGCTTCGAACGCTGCACCCGCTGCGCGGCCATTTGCGCGTCGGCGCCTCGATACTCGCCGCTCGAAATCGCAAAGACGACGCCGTTGACGATGGTCGGCGGGGCCGGCGACACCATGTCGCGCGAAGTCCATGCGGGCTGGAGTGTCGGCGCTCCCGCCTGATCGACCAGCTTGTAGGCGGCGATCGCGCCGGTGGTCACGGCGCCGTTGGTCGACGAAAAGGTCACGGTACTGTCGGGCCGTGGCGGGCCGGCCGCCACGAAGATCCACCTCGAGCCGTCCGCCCCCTCCGCCGTCGCCAGCGCGCCGGGCGCAAAGTCGGCGGACGTCGAATACGGAGCGCTCGCAGACAGCGGCGTTCGATGGTCGGCGCCGCCGAGCGACGCGGCATCCAGCACGTACAGCCGGCCATCGGCGTTCGCCGCCACGATCAGGTGCCTGCCCTTGTACTGAAACGCGACGGGCGACGCCGTGAAGGCGGTCTTCCCCGGCGAAAACCAGTCCTTCGGCGTCAACGTCTGCCGATCGAGCGCGACCACGGCGTTGGCGTCGTTCGAACTGCCCGCGGCGCCGCCGTCGGTGGCCACGAACAGGCTGCCGTCGGTGCCGAAGGTCGGTCCGGCGCTTCCAACGACGTTCGCGCCCTTGGCTTCCCATCGCGTCACCTGCTTCGCGCTGCTGGAAAGGTCGAGGGCATAGACGCCATTCGGGGCAGAACCGCAGCCGTCGCGCGTTGAGACATACAGGATCGGGTCGATCAGTACCGCGCCGATCGCCTTGGCATTCGGCGGCAGCAGCTTGACCGGCGGCGAGAGGTCGTCGCCGGTCTGCGGATTGAGCGTGTGCAGCTGGCCGCCGCTCGAAATGGCGTAGACGTTCGTATTGCCGCCACGCGGCCCCGGTGGCGCGCCGGCGACCGCCGGCGCCGGCGGCAGCGCGGCGCCAAGCGGCGTCGCACGGGTAATCGTGGTCATCGCGCCCGGGCACGCCAGGCTCCCCGCCGCGGGAGGCAGCGTGTTCAGGTGCCGTTTCCAGAACATCTTGTTGAGGTCGTAGTCGATCGAATAGACGTTGTCCGAGCTACCGCCGACGAAAGCGAGGGCCTTGAACCCTTTGTACGAAATGATGTTCGACAGCAGCATCGGCTGGGTTAACGATTCGAGCTGCCGGGGCTGATTCTCGAGCCTGGATTTCCAGAGCAGCTGGAAGCCCGGTTTCTGCATGCTCTCTCTCGAGATTCTCGGGTCGGTCTTGACCCACGACGTCCGCTGGGCATCACCGCCCGTCGTCGTCCAATTCGGCCCCCCGCGCCCTTGGGTGCGTGCCACCGCGATGGCCGCAACGGCGAAGGCGAAGGACAGCGCGATTGAGCGACCGCGTCTTTTCATCACGAGAGCTCCTTTGTGTTTCATTTCTGCGCAAGTGCCTGCGCGATGGCCTGTTCAGCAAGCGGCGCCATCACCTCATACCCCGCGTCGTTGGGCAGCAGCCCGTCGGCCGTCAGCGCCATCCGGAAATTCCGTCCCTCCGCCAGCGCCGCGTAGTAGTTCAGGTACACCGCGCCGCTCCTGGCCGCGTAGTCTCGTATCCAGCCGTTCAGGCCGATGATCTTGCCCTGCGGGCGGACGGCCGTCTGTTCTTTGAAACAATCGCACACCGGCGTCACGGAGGCGAGGACGACGCGAATGCCGTTGGCCTTCGCCAGCTCGGTCATCGACGTGATGCTGTCGCCGACCGTGCCTTCGGTACCGGGCCCAAGCACGCCGGTCAGGTCGTTGGTCCCGCCGTGGATGACCACCACGCGCGGCTTGAGCGCAATCACGTCCTGACGAAACCGCACCAGCATCTGCGGCGTCGTCTGGCCGATGACGCCCCGGTTCACGTACGGCTTGCCGGCGAAGAACTTCGCGCGCCCCTGGCCCCACAGTTCGGTGATCTGGTCGCCGAGAAAGACCACGCGCTGTTCGCCGGGTGCCGGCGGCTGCAGCTCGCTGTTCTCGCTGCCGTACCGGGTGAGTCCGGCCCAGTCGCCGAGGATGTGGCGATATCGGGCAAGCTCCTGCTCGAGCGCGGCGGCGGACCGCGCATCGGGCGGCGGTTGCGCCGCCACCGAGGCCGCGAGCACGACGATGCCGAAGAGACAGGCGGCGCTGATCCTTCTCATGAGAGCGACACTCTTGTAAGTCCGGGCTTCCGCAGAGTCAAACCCTTTCGTCGCCTTCTCCGACGTTTGGCACGCTGAAACGGCGATCCGGCCGCCGCGCACCGGCCGATCGACGCCGAACCGCCTGAAACAGGCGCAAAACCGCTCATGCCCACCTCAGCTGAATTCCGGCACCCGTCCGTCGACGAAACAGATGTTTTGCTGAGCGAAACAAAACACTGGCGCCGGCGGCGCGTTCAGGAGCAGAATCGCGCGCGTCGGCGGCGCCTCCGCGGCGCGGCCCTCTGGTGTTAACGCTGTAGGAGACACGGTGTCTTATGAGCGGTGAAGCATCCGCGCGCGATCCCTACCTGGTGAAGTCGGTCGTTCATGCGTCCCGCCTGCTGTCGGCGTTTCGTTCGTCCGGCGAGGCGCTGCCGTTGCGCGATATCGCAAGCCGGAGCGGTCTGCCGAAGAGCATGGCGTTCAGGCTGCTTTACACGCTCGAGCGTTGCGGCATGGTCGACAAGGTCGGCGAAAACCTCTATCGCTGTTCGCTGCGGCCGTTCAAGCAGAAACTCTACCGGCTTGGCTACGCCGCGCAAGGCACCGACTACACCTTCTCGAAGGAGGTGTCGCTCAGCCTCGAGCGCGCCGCCGCCGCGGAGGGCGTCGAGCTGATCTCGCTCGACAACCGATACAACCCCAAAATCGCCCAGCGCAACGCCGACATTCTGGTTCGAGAAAAGGTCGACCTCGTCATCGAGTTCCAGACCGACGAGCACGTCGCGCCGATTGTCAGCGCCAAGTACCGGGAGGCGAACATTCCGCTCATCGCGATCGAGGTGCCGCATCCGGGGGCGACCTACTTCGGAGCGAACAACTATGAGGCCGGGTTGATCGGCGGCCGCTTCCTCGGACGCTGGGCCAAGCAACACTGGCACACCGAGGTCGACGAGATCGTGCTGATCACGCTCGAGCGCGCCGGCAGCCTGCCGAAGATGCGCCTGACCGGAATGCTGGTCGGCATGAAAGAGGTCTTCCCGCACCTCGAACACTGCAAGGTGTCGCATCTGGACGGCGACGGCAAGTTCGGCGAGAGCTTCGAGGCGATGCGGCGGCACCTGCGCTACAGCAAGTCGCGCCGGTCGCTGGTCGGCGCGATCAACGATCCGAGCGCGCTCGGCGCGCTGCGGGCGTTTCAGGAAGCCGGCCGCACCGATTCGTGCGCGATCATGGGCCAGAACGCCTCGCCGGAAGGCCGGGCCGAGCTCCGTCAGCCGGGAACACGCCTGGTCGGATCGGTCGCGTACTTTCCTGAAAAGTACGGCGCCGAGATCGTCGCGGTGGCGCTCGACATCCTCCACCGGCGCGCGGTGCCGCCCGCGGTGTTCGTCAAGCATCAGCTCGTGACGCCGGACACCGTGAATCACATTTATCCGAACGACGAGCTGATGATCACGTCCGACCTGTCGGCGTGACAGGGGCGGACCGGTTCGCGCACCGGTCAGAAATGCAACCACGGAGCCACGGAGACACTGAGCTGAACGCGTCGCACGCCGCCTTCGGCGGCAGCGCGTCCCGAAGAACACCGGAAACACAAGCGCTCGGAAATCGTGTTCGCTTGCGTTTCCGGTGTTCTTCGAGACGCGCGTGTCGGCCGGCAAGCCGGCCGACGTGCGACGCGTTGGTCGTCTACAGCGTGCGCTGCCTCTTGACCTTCTGATCTTCTGTGAACCCGCAGGCGCGGGCTACCGGAGAAACGCGTCCGGCAGACCGCCGTCCACGGGGATGACGTGGCCGGTCGTCTTCGCGCTCGCGTCGCCGGCGAGCCAGCAGATCGCGTTCGCGCAATCCTGCGGCAGGATCGGGCGACGGGTAATGGTCCGCTTCGCGTAGAACTCCGCCAGCTTGGTCCTCAGCATCTCGGTCGGCTCCTCGTCCTCGAAGGCAATGCTGTACTTCTTCAGGGCGACGATGACACGATCGCGCGGGAACATCGACGAGCCGGCGATCACCGTCGCGGGCGCAATGCCGTTGACCCGCACGAGCGGGCCCAGACCGATCGCCAACTCCCGAATCAGGTGATTGACCGCGGCCTTGCTGACATCGTACGCCTCGCTGCCGCTCTTGGGCACGACGGCGTTGGCCGAACTGGTCAGCACGATGGCCGCGGGAAGATTCTGGGCCTTCAACACTCCGGCGGCTTCCTGGGCGAGCAGGTAGTTGCCCGTGACGTTGATGTGCAGGGTTTTCGCCCAGATCGCCTCCGCATCGGCGACGGACGGATCGGGGGTCGGGTAGATCGCCGCCGTGTTGATCACGATGTCGACGCCGCCGAAGGCCAGAACGGCCTGGCGCACCGCCGACGCGATCGTCTCGCGCGACGAGAGATCGAGACTGGCCACCAGCCCCATTTCCGGCGATGACGACTGCCGTGCCTCCGCCCAGGTCGCCTCCGCATTGGCGGCGTGCTGGTCGGCCACGACGAGGTGCGCACCGCGCCGGGCGAGGATCAGCGCGACCTCCCGGCCTATCCCGCTGCCGCCGCCGACCACCAGCGCGATCTTCCGGCTGAACTCGCGCTCCGCCGGCATCCGCTGCAGTTTCGCCTCCTCGAGCGCCCAGTATTCGATCCGGAAGGCTTCGCTCCTCGGCAGCGCGACGTAGTTGTGAAGGCTGGTGAACGCCGCGGCCTGCTCCGGCCGGCGCGCCTGAGGCAGCGCGCGGGGCGTGAGTTCATTCTCGTCGAGCGCCGTGGCCCCTGCCATGACGTGAACCGCGTTGACGAAGAACTCCGTCGTAATCCGCGCTTCACGCTTGTCCTTGCCGAAGCCGAAGACGCCGAGCGCCGGGATGACCACCACGGACGGGTTCGAGTCGCGCAGCAACGGAGAACCGGTCTGCGCGCACGACGTGTAGTAGGCCACGTACTCGTCGCGGTAGCGGCCGACGTGCTCGGCGATGCGCTGCTGCAACCGCGCGAGGTCTTCGCCCGCGGGATCCCACGGCACGAACATCGGACAGATCCGGGTCCGCAGGAAATGGTCGGGACAACTGGTGCCCATCTGGCTGAGCTCGGCGCCCCAGCGCGAATTCGCGAACTCGAGCGCATCATCCGACCTGTCGAAATGGGCGATCACGCGGCGATTCGACGACACGGCGCCGCGAAGGTGCGGCAGGAGCGCCGCCGCGATCGCGTCACGATCGACGGCCGCGGTCACCGCCGGCCCTCCGAAACGCGGCCGCCCTGACGCCTTCGCGTGATCCTCGACGAACTCTCCCATCTGGTCGATCGTCTTGATGCTGTTCAGATAGCAGTCTTCCTGCGTGTCGCCCCAGGTGAAGAGCCCGTGGCTGCCGAGCAGCACGCCGTCGCACCCGGGATGCGCTTCCACCGCGCGCCGCAGCATCATGCCGAGCTCGAAGCCAGGCCGCTGCCATGGCAGCCAGACCACGCGCCGGCCAAATCGCGCGTTGAACTCCGCCAGCTTGCGTTCGCCGTTGGCGCTCGCGGCCAGGGCGATGCACCAGTCGGGATGCAGGTGATCGACATGGTCGAACGGCAGGAAGGCGTGCAGGGGCGTGTCGATCGAGGCGGCCACCCGGTTCTCGCCGAACGCGCACAGCGGGTAGAACGCCACCATCTCGTCTTCTTGCGCTTCACCGCCGTAGCGGGCGATCAGCTGCTCGAGTTTCTCGAGATACAGGATGGCGAAGCCGGTCGCGCCAATCGATCGCAGATCCCCGCCGCTGCCCTTCACCGCGAGCACGCGCACCGGCTCGCCGGTCAGCGGATCGGGCAGCGTGAATTTCGAGCTGGTATTGCCGCCGCCAAAGTTGGTGATGCGGAGATCGGCGCCGAGCAGGTTGGATCGATACCGGAGAACCTCGAGCGGATTCGACGACAGCCGGGCGGCCTCCGCCTCGTCCCAGAGGTTGCGCAGGTACTTGGTGGTGGTCGAGGCCATCTCAGGCACAAGTGAACTCCACATATTGTTGAAAGCGGCGATATTCGGCGTCCCACCGATCGGCGGCGAGCGGCTCGAACCGCTCGACCGGAAACGATCGATCGATCACCGCGCGCGCCTCCGACAGCGAACCGACCGCGCCGGTCGCCATCATCTGCAGGCCGATGTTGCCGAGTGCGGTGGCCTCCGCCGGGCCGGCGGTGACGGTGCGGCCGGTCGCGTCCGCGGTCCATTGCTTCAGCAGCCGATTGCGCGCCCCGCCGCCGACGATGCGAATCTCGTCGATGCGGCGGCCGGTCAGCTCCTCGAGCGACTCGAGCACCGCCCGGTACTTGAAGGCCAGGCTTTCGAGAATCGCGCGGGCGTAGGCGATCGGCGCGTCGGGCTCGGGCTGGCCCGTCATCCGGCAGTACTGCGCGATGGTTGCCGGCATGTCGGCCGGGTTCAGGAAGAGCGGATAGTCGGGATCGATGAGCGACCTGAATGCCAGCCGTTCGTCGGCGGCACCCTCGACCAGGGCATCGTACGGAACATCGTCCCCCTGCGACCGCCAGTGAAGCCGGCAGGACTGCAGCAGCCACAGGCCGCCAATGTTCTTCAACAGGCGCGTGGTGCCGCCAACTCCGCCCTCGTTGGTGAAGTTCAGCGCGAGCGCTCTCGCGGTAATCACCGGCTGATCGATCTCGGTGCCGAGGAGCGACCAGGTACCCGAGCTGAGAAACGCGACGTTGCCGGACGCCGACACCGACGCCACCGCCGACGCGGTGTCGTGGCAGGCGGGCACGACCACCGGCGTGCCGTCGCACATCGCCGACGCGCTCGCCTGCAGGGGGCCGATCATCGTACCGGGTTCAACCAGCGGCTGCAGCAGACGGGTCGGCAGCCCAATCTCCTCCAGCATGCGCGTCGCCCACGTGCGCGTTCGCGCATCGATGAACTGGGTGGTCGTCGCCACGGTGTACTCGGAGGTCAGCACACCCGTGAGCCAGTAGTTCAGCAGGTCGGGGATGGTGATCAGCGCGCGTGCGGCATCAATCAGGTCCGGCGTCTGCCGGCACGCCGCGTACAGCTGATAGAGCGTGTTGATCGGCAGGAACTGGATGCCGGTGATTGCGTAGATCCGGTCGCGGCTGACGCGCTCGAACACGGCTTCCATCGCGCCGCTGGTGCGGCGGTCGCGATAGTGGTACGGGTTCTCGAGCAGGTTGCCGCGCTCGCCGATGAGCGCGTAGTCGACCCCCCAACTGTCGACGCCGACGCTATCGAGGCGGGTCCGGCCGTTCAGCTCCAGCGCGCGCCGCATCTCCTGCCAGAGATGCAGGATGTCCCATTGCAACGATCCGTTCTGCCGTACCGGCTCGTTCAGGAACCGGTGGATCTCCCGGACACTGAGCACACCGCCGTTCAGCGTGCCGAGCATGGCCCGTCCGCTTTCGGCGCCGAGATCGAAGGCCAGGAATTGCGCGCTCACGATCTCATTGCGTCTTGAGCCAGATGTTGCGGAACTCGACGCGCATCGGAGCGCCGACGTGCATCTGAAACCCGATCAAGCCATCGAGCTGGCGGTTCTTCACGTCCTCGTCGACCAGCATGCTCATGACCGCGCCGTTCAAAATCTGGGTAATCGTGTTGCCGTGCGCGATCAGGTGAACCTGGTTCCAGTCTCCGGTCTTGATCAGCCCCTTCAGCTCGTCGGGCGACTGCTGCAGGTTGCCGATGATCCGCGGCGGACCGCCGTTGGGGACCAGCGTCGCCTGGCCGCGCATCGCGAGAAATCCGCGGCCGCGCTCCTCGTAGATCTGGCCGGTGAACTGGTTCTCGGCGTCGATGTCGGCCTGATACCCCTTCATCACCCACTTGCCGGTATCCGGACCGGCCGGCAGCTGGACGCTGCGGATCTGAATGCCGCTGTTGGTCGCGTTGAGGCGGTATTCCACTTTCAGCTCGAAGTCCCGCGGCGCGCCGCCGCGCCAGATGAGGAAGGTGTTCTGCTTGACGGGATTCTCGATCGTGCTCTCCCCGGTCAGCGCACCGTTGGCGGCGCGCCAGAACGCCGGATCGCCGTCCCAGTTTTTCAGCGACGTACCGTCGAAGATCGACTCGAACCCGGTGTGATCGGCGGCGGCGAGCGGTTGCGGACGGACCGGCGGCGGCCCGCCGCGTCCCCGTCCCTGTGGCGCGCCCGGGACTGCCTGCGCTCCCAGCGTGACGGCGGCGACGACGGCGAGAATCGCGATGCATGCGTGCTTCATGGAGTGCCTCATGGGTCTGCGATGGATTCCGCGCTTACGCCACCTTTGCGGGCGCGACGGCAACCGTTTCCCACTGACGGGTGCGAGCCGATTTCAGCACCGCGTCGGTGACGCAGTCGGTGGCAAGGCCGTCGCGGAACGTCGGCGGCGTCGCCCGGCTCTCGCCGAGCCCCTGCAGGAAATCGGCGAACTGGTGGATGAAGGTGTGTTCGTACCCGATCTGGAGACCCGGCACCCACCAGTGCTTCATGTAGGGATGATCGCTGTCGGTGATGTGGACGCTGCGCCAGCCGCGAAGCCGGCCTTCGTCGTGATGGTCGAACCACTGGAGGCGGTGGAGATCGTGCAGGTCCCAGCGGGCGGACGCATGCTCGCCGTTGATCTCGAGCGTGTAGAGCGCCTTGTGGCCACGCGCGTAGCGCGTCGCTTCGAACAACGCCAGCGACCCGTTCTCGAACCGGCCCAGGCACGCGCTCGCATCGTCGATCCCGACCGGCTCGACCTTGCCGGTCAGCGTGTGGGTCCGCTCCTTGATGAAGGTCTCGGTCATCGCGGTGACTTCGGTGATCGGCCCGTTGAGCCAGAGCGCGGTGTCGATGCAGTGCGCGAGCAGATCGCCGGTGACGCCGCTGCCGGCGACACCGACGTCCAGGCGCCACAGCCCCTCGCCGCCCTGCGGCAGGTCGCGTGAAATCGTCCAGTCCTGGAGGAACTGCGCGCGATAGTGGAAGATGCGCCCCAGCTTCCCTTCGTCGATCAAGTGCTTGAGCAGCACCACGGCCGGCACGCGGCGGTAGTTGTACCAGACCATGTTGGCGACGCCGGCGCCCTCGACCGCCGACACCATCGCCTGCGCCTCTGCCGCGGTCCGGCCGAGCGGCTTTTCGCAGGTGACCATCTTGCCGGCGCGGGCGGCCGCGATGGCGATCTCGGCGTGGGTGTCGTTCGGGCTGGCGATGTCGATCAGATCGATGTCGGGACGCTCGACGACGGCCCGCCAGTCGGTGTCGGCGCTCTCGTAGCCCCAGGTATCGGCAAAGGCGCGCACCCGGCCGGCATTTCGCGCGACGACCGTCTTCAACACCGGCCGGTACGGCAGGTCGAAAAACCTGGGCGCCTGGAGAAACGCGTTCGTGTGGGTCCGCCCCATGAACCCATAGCCGACCAGCGCGATGTTGAGCGGTGTCTTCGCCATGATCAGTTCCACCCGTGGGCCTGACGAACCGCGATCATCGTCGAGAGCACGTTCGTCCAGGTGTCGGGCTGCATCATCGTCGCGTTCGGAAACATGCAGCCGTCCCAGCAGATGTGGCCGAACGCGCGGGTCGGCGCGCCGTCTTCGCCGCGCATCCAGAAGCCGGCGTGGCGCGCCACATCCAGCTTGCCGTTCGGGTCGTTGGGCAGGCAATGGCGGCCGGTCTTGTCGTGCGATCCCGATCCCTTCACCGTCGCGTCGTTCTGCGCGACGTGAAAATCGATGGTCCACGGCCGCAGCGCGTGGGTCATCGTCTTCAACGCTTCGTCGAGCGTCTCCGGGTTGTTCCAGGCGAAGGCGTCGGGAAGCAGCCGATCCTCCGGCGCGTTGTAGCCGAGCGTGAAGAGCAGCGTGTGCGCCATGTCCGCCTGGAAGCCGAGCGTGTTGGGCCGGCCCACCTGCTCGAGCAGCTCCACGTTCCGCTTCCAGCTGTGCATGCCGCCCCAGCAGATTTCCCCTTCCGCCGCGAGCCGCTCGCCGAACGATTCGGCGACGTCGCACGCCTCCCGGAACGTCTGCGCGATCTTCCTGGTGTTGCCCTCCGGGTCCTTCGCCCATTCGGCCGGGCTCGCCGCGGAATCGATCCTGACGACACCGGTGTGGCGAATGCCCATCTCACGCAGCGCCTTCCCAATCCGGCAGGCCTTTCGCACCTGCGTGACGAACTGGCGGCGCTCGGTCTCGCCGCCCATCGCGGAGCCGCCGCCGGTCGGCGGCCACACCGGGGCCACCAGCGATCCGACCACGAGTCGTCGGGAGCGGATGCGGTCGGCCAGACGCCGGATCTCGTCGTCGGTCGAATCGATGCTGACGTGCGGATCGCACAGAAACAGATCGACGCCGTCGAACCTGACGCCGTTCACCGATGCGTTGGCGGTGAGATCGAGCATCGTGTCGAGGTCGATCGGCGGTTCGGAGTCCGGTCCTTTGCCGACCAGGCCCGGCCACATCGCGTTGTGGAGAGACGGGAATCTGTGCTGGGACGCGTCGTTCATGTCTACCTCTGACCCTATTTCCGCGAACGCAGCGGCTCGGCGTCGGGGTTTCCGGGACCGAAGTGCTTGAGGATCACGAGCGGATCGGTGTCGCTCTTGTTCTCGACCCGCACACCGGCCTGCGCCGCGTCGTGCGTGACGAAGAGCTCGTCCTCCGTCATCTGTCCGAACCGGATCATGGCGGGGGTGGACACGCTGTGCGGGCCGAAGGCGCCGTAGCCCTGCGTGAGGATCAACCCGTAGGCGGCGGCGTCGCGGATCGTCACCGTGCGCTTCGGCAGCACGGTCAGTTCCTTCGCCGAGTAGTAGTGCGTGCCGTAGCACACCCACTGCTCGCGATACCCGTCCGGCTCGGTCTCTTCGGCCGGCCGCGCCGGCGCCGGAAACACGCGATTGCTCCTCGCGAACTCCGGATTGACGTTCGCGTCCCAGTCGAGCATGTTGATGATGTAGTCCAGATCGTGATGCTGCGCCGGCGGCACGTCTTTGGTCAGCAGGCTCCAGTCGATGATGCGCCCCTCGACCTCGGACTGAAACATCGCAAAGACGTCGCTGTTCACCTGCGGCTCGTAGGTGACGAGCGAACCGGGCGCGTGCAGGATGCCGGGATCGATCTGCCAGCCGGTTCCGGGCTGCAGCTTGAAGGCGCGGGACAGAAAGAGGATGCCGTTGTCGCCCTTGTTCCAGTTTTCGAGACAGCGCCGCACATCGGCCCTGGCCGTTCCCGGCTCGAGCCCCATGAACGTGTACGGAAAATGGTTCTCGAGCTGGTTGTATTGCGGCGGAAAGTAGTACGCCTCGGGCTTACCGCGGCGGCCGACCCGCGCGGCGTCCTCATCCTTCTGATGCATGTGATGAGGAATCGGGCCCAGGTTGTCGAAGAACTTGCAGAGCAGGTTCCAGCCGCCGTCGCGCGCCATGACCGCCGAACCGATCAGCAGGTCGCCGGCTTCCTCGATCGCCGCCTTCAGCAGAAGCCGCTTGCCGGCGTCGAGATGGATGTAGCTCAGCCCCTCGTCGGGCGGCGTGCCCGGTCCGTTGTCGGCGTTGGTGGTCGACGAGAACCACCGCTCGTTGATGCCGCCGCGATGTCCGCCCAGCGCATAGAGATCGTCCGGGTGTAACTTGAGCCGCCGGCCGGGCAGCATGAACGTCCGTGGCACCCATGTTGGCGCCAGGCGAAGAATGCCGGCGCCGGCGTCGATCGCGTGCTGAATCGTTGTGCGAGTAGCCATTCGTCAGGGGCCTCGTCGGGCCGTTCCGCGGGGTTCGTGGGTGGACGATACTGCGCGCGTCGCGGGCGCAGCAAGACTCGCCGGCCAACGCCGCCACGTTTCACTGTGAAAGATGCTTGGGAGGACGGCTAAACAGGCTAAATTGCCTGAGAACTCACACAATTGACGCACGCCCCCCCGAGTCAGGCAGGTGGTCGGACCACCCGATTCGGCCCTTGGTGTTGCGTGATGCAAAACGCGGTAGGCACGGGTCAAAAGACCAGGCGCGCCTTCTGAGTGTCGATCTTGCCGGCCTCGAGTCCCGGCACGTTCTTCACCTCGTCGACGGTCTTGAAGTCGCCCTTTTCGGTCCGGTACGCCACGATGGCTTCCGCCACGTTGGCCGCTACGTCGAGCGTCGTCTCGAGGTCCTTCGCGGTCGCCTTGTTGATCCGGATCGGCGAGAAGTGCTTCACCAAGTACGCGAGGATCTGGTCGAACTCCTGCTCGCTGGCCTCCGCGCCGTATCGCGACATCTGATCGACCACGTCCGTCCACTCCTGCCGCGTTCGCAGGCTTTGGACGACGCTCTCTGCTGTATGGCAGTTGCTGCAGACCTTGAGGAGCGCGGCCTTGCCCGTGGTTTCGGGAAACCGGTCCTGCGCGGTGGTGGTCGCTGACGACGGTGCTTGGCCGGCCGACGATGACGCCGCCGTACCCGTCGCGGCGATCAACACGGCTCCGGACATCAGCACGGCAAGGCTGGCGCGCGTCATCATTCGCATGATAACGCGAGCGGACGCGTCTCGCGCGGGACCCACGTCCGTTTCGCACTGAGAGACGGGACTATTCGCCCTGGACGGCGCAGGCATAATGACCGTCCATGTCTGCTTTCCACGAATATCGTGGACGCCGCGCAGCGGTCGTCGAGAACGATGCCCTGCGCGTGACGGCGCTCGAGGAAGGCGGCCACATCGCCGAGATCTTCGACAAACGCTCCGGCGTCAATCCGCTGTGGACACCGCCGTGGGCTTCGATCGAGCCGTCAACCTACTCGCCTGCGCGGCATCCTGAGTACGGAGACGGCTCCGATGCGCGGCTGCTCGCAGGCATCATGGGGCACAACCTGTGCCTCGACATCTTCGGCGGGCCGTCGGACGCCGAAGCCGCCGCCGGACTGACGCCTCATGGCGAAGCCTCCGTCGTCCAGTATGAACTGGGCGTCAGCGGTGCGACGATGACGATGGCGGCCGTGTTGCCGGGCGCGGCGCTTCGCGTCGAACGTGAGATCGTGCTGGTCGATCGGACGGTGAAGATTCGCGAGATCGTCGAGAACCTGACCGCGTGCGATCGACCGATCGGCTGGACCCAGCACGTCACGCTCGGCCCGCCGTTCCTCGAGAAGGGCCTCACCCAGTTCCGCGCCTCGGCGACACGGTCGAAAGTCTTCGAGCGTCCGTTCGGCGTCGCCGACGAGCTCGCGGTGGGCGCGCTGTTCGACTGGCCGCTGGCGCCGCGCGCCGATGGAGGCGTCGCCGACTTGCGGCGGTTCACCGACACGCGCGCGTCGAGCGCGTACACCGCGCATCTGATGGACCGGTCGACCGCGCACGCCTTCTTCGTCGCCTTTTCGCCGGCCCTGCATCTGGCCTTCGGCTACGTGTGGAAGGGAGAGGACTTCCCGTGGCTCGGCATCTGGCAGGAGAACCTCAGTCGGACTCACACTCCATGGGACGGGGTCACTCTTGCCTGCGGCATGGAGTTCGGCGCCTCACCGATGCCGGAGTCGCGGCGCGAGATGATCGATCGCGGCCGCCTCTTCGACGTCCCGACGTTTCGCTGGATTCCGGCGAAAAGCCGAGTCGAGGTCGTGTACTGGGCAATCGCACGCGACGCGGACGCCGTGCCCGACGTCCTCACCAGCCCGCTGCCGTAGCGTGGATCGCGGCCTACTGTTTCGCCATCGCGACTTGAAGACGCTCCTCCGGCGTGATCAGGTGATTGTGATCGTCGGCGGCGATGCCGGCGTCGAATTCCACCCAATTGACCTGGCCTGAGAATTCGGCGCCGCGGTTCGGCGGATAGTCGGTCGTGACCGGCGATCCGGCCTCGTGGCCGACGTCCAGCGACTCTTCTCCGAAGGCAAACGGTTCGGTCTGCTCGATGTGACCGTCACCCGCTTTGGTGCCGTCGACAAAGAGCGAGACCTGTCCACCCTTCGCGAGCCCGCCGCCGTCGTACGCGAATTCCATACGCAGCTGGTGCTGGCCAGGTGGTATCGCGCTGGAACCCTCGACATAGGTCAGCTGCAACCCGAAGAAGTTGTAGCAGAACTTCGGCCTGCCATTCTTGGCATACAGGCTCCATCCACCGGTGACCCCGCCGACCGCGACGATGACGCCTTCGGCGCCTGAGGTCGGCACCTGGATGTCGGCGGTGATCGCGAACGACTTGTTCGCCGTGTTCACCATCGCCAGTGCCGGAACGCGGGTCAGCCCGCCAAAGACGATCTGGCGATTCCCCGAGATCAGCTCCGGACGTCCCGCCAGCTGGGAATCGCCGCGCTCGGCGAAGCGGTCGTCGAGCGGCAACACGTTGTACTTCACCGCTTCAATCAGCCAGAGTTGCTGCAGCTTGTGCAGCAGGTCGGGTTGTTCCTTCGCCAGATCTCGCGCCTGGCTCCAGTCCTTCGACGTGTCGTACAACTCCCACACATCGTCGTTGAACGCAATCGTCTTGACCTGTCCGGTCTCCCACGGGGTCCGGTGCTTGGTCACCGCGGTCCAGCCCTGGTGATAGATGCCGCGGTTGCCGAACATCTCGAAATACTGCGTGACATGGCGCTCGGCCGCGGCGGGGTCGTTGAAGGAGTACGCCATGCTGACGCCTTCGATCGGCCGTTGCATCACGCCGTTCACCATCAGCGGTTGCGGTACGCCGGCCAGCTCGAGCACCGTCGGCGCCACGTCGATCACGTGGTGGAATTGCGTGCGGATTTCGCCTTTGCCCTTGATGCCCTGCGGCCAGTGCACGATCGCACCGTTGCGCGTACCGCCCCAGTGCGACGCCACCTGTTTGGTCCACTGGTAGGGCGTATCCATCGCGTGCGCCCAGCCGACCGCGTAGTGGTTGTACGCC
>Ga0070665_100003443_pt1 | contig 16877 bp, 13 predicted proteins | sample KBSS13metaG_FD_65862 | JGI IMG/M metagenome (GOLD analysis project Ga0070665, IMG submission 65862) | Switchgrass rhizosphere microbial communities from Kellogg Biological Station, Michigan, USA - KBS S1-3 metaG | ecosystem: Host-associated > Plants > Roots > Rhizosphere > Soil ... | reverse complement strand
CCGAGCGCGCGCTGGCGCGCCGGTGTGTCCCGAACGCCGCCGCCGTCGCGGATGCGGCTTTCGAGATCGGTGATGCAGCGGTCGATGTGGGCGCGCAGGTCGGCATTGCGCTTGCGCGCTTCCCGTTCGACGGCATTGAAGCAGTAGAGCAGGTATCCCCCGATCAGAACCTGCGAAATCAGCAAAAAAACCATCAGGGCTGTGACGGACATGGCTCTCCCCTTGCGGGCCCACTTGCCATCCAGAACGTTCAGGCCCGGCTGGTGTTCCCGCCAGCCGGACCCGAACCTCTACTGGGCAGATCCGTCGCCCGCCCCCCTCACTCAATCGATCAGAAGTTCCGCTGCACGCTGATGTACCACTCGCGCGGCGCGCCCGGCTGGCCTTCCGTGGTCGGCTGCCCGAAGCCCGACAGGTCGAACTTGTTCAGGTAGTACTCCTTGTTCGCGAGGTTTTGCACCCCGACCGCCGTGGTCCAGGCGCGATCCGCGTTGGCCCACTCGAGCCGAGCGTTGGCGAGCTCGTAGCCCGATGAGCACGACGCCTTCGTGGTGATGCTGGTGCAGATCTCACTCTGGCCATACACGTCGACGCGCGGCGTGAGCGTTGCGCCGCTCGGCATGCCGAACTGATAGAACGCCGCGAAGCTCCAGTTGCTCTTCGGCACGAACGCCGGACGGTCGTTCACCACGTTCGCGGCATTGAGATCGTTTGCCGTGAAGTCCGTGTAACCGTACGACGCGTTGATCGTAAGCGGCTCGATCGGGCGGAACGCCACCTCGAGCTCCGCGCCCTTAATCTTGCCGGGGAAGTTCTGATAGAACGTGCGCGACGTGATGTCGGACGAGAGACAGCGGTTGCCCAGCGAATCGAGCACCGAGTTCGCCGTTCCATTCGGAACCGTTTTGTAGATCGGTGCGTCGCTGGTCGTCGGGTTCTGCAACCCGCACTCCGTGCCCGGCACGCCAACGATGCGCTTGCCGTAGTCGACGTAGAACACCGCACCGTTCGCACGCACCTTGCGCTCGAGGAAGTCGGCCTTCACGCCGAGCTCATAGGACTTCGCTTCCTCGCCATCCACCTTCACGAACTGGGTGCGCTGGAACGGACGTGGATTGAACGACTGCGGGCGATAGCCCGTCGCCGCCGAAACGTATCCGAGCAACGTGTCGGTGAACTTGTAGTCGGCGCCGGCCTTCCAGTCGAAGTGGTTGTCCGACGTATCCAGCGTCGTGCGGACGATGGTGTTGTCGAAGCGCTCGTTCTTGTCGTCCTTCGAATAACGCACACCGGCCGTGAGGGACAGCTTGTCCGTCAGGCTGTACACGCCATGCGCGAACGCCGACTTGTTCTCGGAGTCCGTGATGTTGTGACCGTTCACCAGGAAGCGCGCAATGTTCTCGATGAAATTCGCCGCCGTCGCTTCCGCCTGCGCAACGGATTGACCGGCGGCAATCGCGCCGTTGTACGAACCGGCGAAGAGCAGCGCCGGAAGGCTGACCGTCTGATCAGAATGGAATCGCGCGTTCAGGTAGAACGCACCGACCGTCCAGTCGAGCTTGTCGAACGCGCGACCGCTGAAGCGCGCTTCGGCCGTGCGTGACTGGAAGGCCTGGCGACCATCCACCGTCTGCTCGTTGACAGGCGACTGATCCGCGTCGGTCGCAAACTGGCCGTCGAACTTGCGGTACGACAGGATCACTTCCGAACGCACGGCGTCGTTGATGTTCCAGTCCGACTTCGCTGATACGCCACTCTGTTTCAGCGCCGTCTTCGGCTGGAAGCTGAGGCCGCTCGCCTCGTCATCGTACGTGGCATACGACACGTAAGGGCTCGAGGGCACGAAACGGCTGTCGAACTTCACGCCGTACTTCGGCAAGAGGTAGTGATCGCTCCACACCTGGAACGCGCCGGGCAGCGTCGGTGTGACGGAGACCAGCGTGTCGGGACGGACTTCCGATTCGTCGTTCGTGTAATCCGTCGCGAGCGTGAGGCTGTAGGTGTCGGACGGCGCCCAGCGCAAAGTCGCGCGCGCACCGGCCACGTCCGTGCCGCCCTGCGTTCCGAGCTTGCAGTCCGCGCCGCGATTCGGCACGCGGACCGGCAGGGACCCGGCCTGCGTAGGATTGATGCAAGCGAAGTCGTACACGTCCTGATAACCCTCGCTCGACTTCGAGACGCCCGTGACGCGCGCGAACAGCGTGTCCGTGAGGCTGAAGTCGTACGAGCCGCGCAGATCGAGCCGATTGAAGCGGCCGTAGGTCACCGCGATATTGCCCGTGTTGTCGCCCTTCGGTTCCTTGCTGACGTAGCGCACGGCGCCGCCGATGGCGCCGCGGCCGAACAGCGTGCCCTGCGGACCGCGCAGGACTTCGACGCGTTCCAGGTCCATGAGGTCGACCATTGAGCCCATGGTCACAGGGAACAGCACGTCGTCGAAATAAATACCGACGCCCGGCTCGAACTCCGGCAGGAAGTCGTTCTGACCGATGCCACGAATGAACGCGGTCATCGTGTTACCGAACGCCGCCTGCGCAGGACGGAAGCTCGCGTTCGGCACGGTGTAGGCAACGTCCGAGGCGTTGCTGAATCCACGCTGCTGCAGATCCTGCGCGGTGATGGCCGTGATGGCGATCGGTGTCTGCTGCAGACTTTCTTCGCGATACCGCGCCGTCACGACCACTTCCTGCAGTCCGACGGATTCTTCGGTGGCTTGTTGAGCGTTTGCTGGCGATGTGCCCAGCAGCGTGATCACGCCGGCAGCCGAGGCCACCGTCGCGCATGCGACTGACTTCTTCATATATCCCCCTCACTTGTGTGACGCACCCTCACGTGCGTTCCAGCCACAAGCTCGCACGTCACTGGTCCGACGAGTCGATTGAGAGAGAACAGAAAATCGAACCTGAGTGAAATCAGCGTCGCATAAGGCGCGACAGGCGCAGGAATGGGTGGTGGTAGGGCTAATCGAATCAGCGTTGCGTCGCAGCTACAACGGGATCATCCGAGGTGCTTGAGGGTTGCCGTGGCTCGTTTTTTCGACTCCGGATCGTCCTTTTCGCGGTTCGGCAGGCTGAGCGCCTTGTTCAGCTCAAGTCGCGCGTCGCTCGCGCGGCCGAGCGCGGCGAGCGTGCGCCCGAGCTCCGCGTGATGCGACACGCGATCCGGCGCGAGGGCCACGGCTTTGCGAAACAGGCGCTCGGCCTCCTCGTTCGACGCCGGCGGCATGCCGCCGTACACGATCTTCACGAAGGCACGCGAGAACGGGCCCATCTGCGCCAGCTCGTAGTTCCACGCGCCGAGCACGTGCCACGCGTACGAGTCGGATGGATCCAGCTTCAGCGCCCGTTCCGCGTACTCCTTCACGAAGCGCGAGTACTCGACCTTGGTGCGCGTGTCCTGGAAGCGGATGAGGCGGCCATAACAGATCGCGACGCTCAATACCGATTTGGCGTGCTCGGGGTTCTTGGCGACTGCCCGCTGCGAGTAGTCGAGCGCGCGCTCGCCGAGGCGCTTCTGCTCCTCGTCCGACTCGGTGTCGTTCATGAGGAGCGCGTACTGGCGCGCGATGTGCGTGAGGGTGTCGGGGTCGGTGGCGCCGAGTTTCTCGGCCTGGAGATAGCTTTCGAGGGCGTGGGCGTTGTCGAGCTTGGCGTCGAAGGCGTCGCCCTGCTTTAGAAGCTCAGCGACGTCCGCGTGTGCAACGGAATACGCCAACAGCAACGCCACTGCCACAGCCCAGCTCTTCATAGGACGCCCTCAATCGCGGGCGGCTGAGAGGCCGCCCAGGATCGATACGCGCCGACGCGCGAGCTGGATGCGCGTCAGGGTGTCGCTATTTGCCGAGTTTCATCCGCGCCGCACCGGTCTCGTCGATGTACTCGCGATTCGACTCACACACGTACTCGAGCATCTTGTAGTCGTGCATGCGCTTGTACATCCAGCGCCACTTCCACGGCCCGTCGAGATACACCGGATCGGTTACGGTGACCTCGTCTTCCATCATGTTCGGCGACAGCAGGCGGATGCGCTCCGAGATGCGCATCTGGTTGCTGTGGGGCGTGTCGCGGAACTTCACGTTGTCCTTGATGCCGATCGTCTCGACGACCAGCGTGTCCCCTTCCCACTTGCCGGTGGAATGGCCCCAGAAGAGCGGCTCCGCATCTTCGAACGCCGGCAGCTTTTCACCCATGTAGATGCGGCGGACCTGGTTGTACGCCTCCTGGATGATCGTGACCTGCCCCGGCGTCTGCAGCACTTCCATCGGGAACATGCCCATCATCATCGCGGGCATGCCGTCGGGAATGCAGGCGGTGTAGTTCGAATAGAGCGGCTTGCCCGCCGCTTCAGCCTCCGCGAGCTTCTTGCGGAGAGCGTCGTATTCCGCCTTGTACTGCGCCTTCAGCGGCGGCGGCGGGATCGGCGCCGCCGGCGGAAAATCCGGGTGCGGCTTCTCGTCGATCTCGGGGTAGCGATTCCACTGGCCCGTCATCGCCGCGCGCGCATTCGGAATTTTCGCCGCCGGCTTCGCGGCGGGCCTGGTCTCCGCCGGCGCATCCGCCGCGGCCACCGCGGCACTCGCGAGCAGCCCCAGCATCGCGGCCGACGCCAGCACTGCGCCCTTATGTCGTGTCATTTTTTTCATCGCCGTTTCCCTCATTACATGCACTACGCGGCGATCACTCGATGTTCGGCTTGCCCGCCGGGCCGCCGTTCAGGAATTTGCGGCCGTCGGGCAGCGTGACCTGTTTCAACAATCCGCCCGGTTCGCCGGTGCGCAGGGGCGCGATGATCACCGTGATCTCGTCGCCGGCTTTCACCATGTTGAACTTCCACCCGATGCGCGTGAGGATGCCCGGGCTCGCACACTCGACGGTGTAGTGCTGCACCTGAGCCTGCTCGTCCTTCACGTTCTTGCCGTCCATCTCGATGTAGACGTGCGGGTTGGCCCACTGGAAGCCGGTGACCTTGCCCGACACCTTGATCTGGTGATCGCTGTCGAACATGGCGAACGAATGATGGGCGAACGCCACCGAAACCGCGGCGAGCGCACAGCCCGCACCCAGGACGATCGCGCGGGTGAACCGCGCCGTGCTCTTGTTCATGTCAGAACCCCCCTCTTACCGCCCCGGATTCGAGCAGACCGCCCCGGGCCGGGCAAGCCGGCCCGGACTCTCAACCACTCTTCGGGAATGAATCCTGCTATGGCTTTGCACGGATATGTCCCACGCGGACCTTCAGCCACACGAGAAGAGGCGTCGATTGAGCCCGAGCACGGCGGGGTTCGCGGAACTCAAAGATTTCTACGTGAATGTGCAGCTCCGGGGCGACCGCCGCGAAGCGCTCCACTTTGTCGACCGGCTGGTGAAGGAGGGGCACTCGGTCCCGGACATCCAGCAGCACGTCATTGCCGCCGCCCAGCGCGAAATCGGCCGGATGTGGGAGGACAGCCGCATCGGCATCGCGCAGGAGCACATGGCCACGGCCATCTCGCAGCTCGCGCTGGCGCAGCTCTATCGGTACGCGCAACCGCTCCCGGCCCGGGGCCGTAAGGTCGTCATGGCCTGCGTGGAGGGGGAGCTGCACGACTTCCCGGCCCGTCTCGTTGCCGATGCACTGGATCTTGCTGGGTACGAGACTCGTTTCCTCGGGGCGGACGTGCCGACAGGCAGCCTCATCAATGTGCTCGAACAGGAGAGCCCGAATCTGCTGGCGTTATCCATCACCATGCCGTTTCACGCGGCGGCATTGCGGCGACAGGTGAAGAGCGTGCGGGATCACACCGATGGGCGCCTGCCCATCGCGGTCGGCGGGCTGGCCTGCGATCAGCTCAAGGAGATCACGGCGGAAATCCGGCCTGAGATCCTCGCCACCTCCGCGCAAGAGATGGTGGAAGCAGCCAACCGGCTGTTCGGGCTTTCAGCATGAGCTCCGCCGCAACCCACAATCACAATGAGCAGTCGATGCGACGGGCCTGGGCGCAGGACAGCTGCGAGTTCGCTCTCGCCTGCGACGGCGACGGCCGCATCACCTGGGCGGACGAATGCGCCCGCACGCGCACGGGCGCCAGCGAAGGCATGTCGCTGTTCGATCTCGGGGCCGACGGAATGAAGGAACGGCTGCAGTCGCTGTTCCGACGCGCGAAGGAGGCGCAGACCCAGGAGATCGAAGTGCCGATCACCTGCGATGCGCGTATCGAAACCTGGGCGTTTCGCGGCAAGCCCGACGGCAACGGCGGTGTGCTGTTGCTCGGGCGCGAGCCACCGAAGGAATATCGCGGCGCGCTTCGGCAGGTCGAGCAGTCGATGACGGAGATCGTTGAGCTGAACCGGCAGATCCTGCGCCAGTCGCGCGAGATAGAGCGGCAGAAGAACGATCTCGAGAAAACGGTGCGCGAGCTGGAAGAATCCGATCGCGGCGTGCGCACGCTTCACTCCGAGCTGGAAGACAGTGCAGAAGTCGCGCGTCGTGCGACGTCAATGAAGAGCCGCGTGATCGCGAACGTCAGTCACGAGTTCCGTACGCCGCTGCACACGATCATGGGCCTCTCGCGCATCCTGCTCGAGGGTACCGATGGCACGCTCTCCGACGAGCAGCGCAAGCAGATTCGTTTCATGCGCGCGTCGGCGGAAGAGCTGCTGACGCTCGTGGACGACATGCTCGACATCTCCAAGGCCGAAGCGGGCAAGGCGATCCTGCGGCCGGAGCGCTTCACGGTCTCGGAGTTCATGAGCGGTCTGCGCGGCATGCTACGACCTCTCGTCACGACGCCGGAGAACGTCGAGCTGCGCTTCGAAGAGCCGCAGGAGCCGATCGCGCTCGAAACGGATCGGGGCAAGCTGTCGCAGATCCTGCGTAATCTGGTTTCGAACGCGCTCAAATTCACCGAGACCGGCTCGGTCACCGTCTACGCCGCGAACGAGCATGGCGACCTCGTGATACGCGTCATCGATACCGGCATCGGGATCCCCAACGATCAGTTCGAGCACATTTTCGAAGAGTTCGGGCAGATCGAGAGTCCGCTGCAGGCGAAAACCAAGGGCACGGGGCTCGGCCTCGCGCTATCGCGGCGCCTCGCCGAAATGCTGGGCGGCACGCTGGAGGTGGCGAGCACCGTGGGTGCAGGCTCGACCTTCACGCTGCGCATCCCGCGCGTGCATCCGGAAGTGTCGGAGTACCAGCGGCTGCAGACGCGCGAGATCGATCCGGCGCGCGCGCCGCTCCTGGTGGTCGAAGACGATCGCAAGACGATCTTCATCTACGAGAAATACCTCGCGATGGCGGGCTTCCAGGTGGTGCCCGCCCGCAGCATCGAGGACGCGGAGCGCATCATGGCGAAGACGCGGCCGGCGGCCGTCGTGCTCGATGTGATGCTCGACGGCGAGACCTCGTGGAATTTCCTCGCGCGACTGAAGAAGGACCCGCAGACCCACGACATTCCCGTGCTCGTCGTGACGGTAACTGCGAAAGAGGAAAGAGCGCGTGCTCTCGGCGCCGACGAGTTCTGGATCAAGCCGGTCGATCAGGCGCGACTGCTGCGCAAGCTCGGCTCGCTGAACACCAACGGCACGCGCGGCAAAGTGCTGGTCATCGATGACGACGAGCGTGCGCGCTATCTCATGCGCAAGCATCTCGAAGGCGGCTCGTACCAGCTTTTCGAAGCCGCATCGGGGCCCGAAGGGGTCGTCATGGCCCAGACGCACCGGCCGCACGTCATCCTGCTGGATTTCCTGCTCCGGGAAATGAACGCGTTCGACGTGCTGGACGAGCTGAAAGGCGACGCGCGCACCCGGAACATTCCCGTGATCATCATCACCTCGCATGCGCTCGAACCCGAAGAGCGCCAGCGCCTGGAGGCTGACACCGAAGTGATTCTTTCCAAGCAGTCGCTCTCGCGCGAGATTGCGATCAATCGCATCCGCGACGCGCTCCGCAAAGCCGGAGTCGGTGTCGCGCCCCCGCAGGCGAGTCGTCCGTGAGGCGCCATGGCCGGCACTGAACAGAAAAAACGCAACGGCGGCCCGCTCGTTCTCAATGTGAACGACAACGACGCGAGCCGGTATCTCGTCACCCGGATGCTGGAAAAGGGCGGCTTCACGGTCATCGAAGCCGCGAGCGGCGGCACCGCGCTCGACCAGGTGCGCGACAAAATGCCGCGTCTCGTCGTGCTCGACATCAAGCTGCCGGACATGACGGGGCTCGAGGTGTGCCAGCTCATCAAGGCAGACCCGAAGACGCATGGCGTGAAGGTGCTGCACACCTCGGCGGTCTTCGTCGCAACGGAGTTCAAGGTACAGAGCCTCGAATGCGGGGCGGACGGCTACCTCAGCCATCCGTTCGAGCAGGAGGAGCTGATCGCGACCGTGCGCTCGCTGCTGCGGCTTACAGAAGTCGAGCAGGAGCTGCGTGATCAGGCGGAAGAGCTGAAGGCCGCGAACCGGCGCACGAATGAGTTTCTCGCAATGCTGGCGCACGAGTTGCGCAATCCGCTTGCCGCGATCGTGACGTCGCTGCCGCTGCTCGAACGCGGTGAGCCGACGGATTCGGTCGAGCGAACGGCGCGCGAGTTGATTCGTCGCCAGACTTCACACCTGCGACGTCTCGTCGATGATCTGCTCGATGCCGCGCGCGTCACGCAGGGGAAGATCGATCTGCACTGGGAGCCGGTGGACCTGAACGAGCTGGCCCGCAAGATCGCAGCCAACGTTCAGCAGACGAAGCTCGGGCCGCGTAGCCAAGCACTGCGTGTAGCGTTGCCCAACGCGCAGCTGACAGTGCGCGGCGATCCGATGCGGCTCGAACAGGTGCTGACCAACCTGCTCGACAACGCATCGAAGTACAGCAATTCCGGGGATGTGATCGACTTCAGCCTCGCGCTCGGGCGTGGCACAGTCGGCGCCGGAGAAGCGCGCATCACGATTCGCGATCGCGGCATCGGCATGGATGCGAACACGCTGCCGACCATCTTCGACCTGTTCTCGCAGGCCGATGTGCCGCTGGCGCGGTCGCGCGGCGGCCTTGGCATCGGCCTCACGCTCGTGCGCACGCTCGTGGAGCTGCACGGTGGCAAGGTGAGCGCGCGCAGCGAAGGACGCGGACGCGGCAGCGAATTCGAGATCACGTTGCCCCTGCTCGCGGAAGACATGCGTTCGGCCACATCGCCGACGGCCACTTTCCCTCAGGTCGAGAAGACGCACTCCCACTCGCGGCGGGTGCTCATCGTAGAGGACAACCAGGATGCGCAGGACGCACTGAAGTGCCTACTCGAGTTGTGGGGACACGAGGTGCTGGTGGCGAGCGACGGGGCTTCGGGCATTCAGTGTGCGCTAGCGCATCGACCTGAAGTCGCGCTGGTCGATCTTGGCCTGCCGACGGTCGACGGTTACGAAGTGGCGCGGCAGGTGCGCTCGGCGCTCAACGCGTCCGCGCCGCTGATGATTGCGCTCACTGGATACGGGGCGCCAGAGCAGCGCGCGCAGGCGCTTTCCGCGGGGTTCGATCTGCACATCGTGAAACCCGTGGATCCGGATCGCCTGGCCACGCTACTGGACGAGTACGCGGCGACGCCGCCCTCTTCCGCCTCGACGGGCGTCCATCGCGTGCCGGCGAACATTTCACATTGAGATGGTTGCGCGCCGGCGCGGGGCCGGCATCATAGGCGCGCCATGAAACCCAAGCAGACCTTTCGCGGTGCCGTGATCAAACCCGGCAGCGCCAAGCCGGCCGCGGCCGGCGAGTCGTCGTCGTTCGGCACCTCCCTCGGCGCGCTTCTCGGGGCGTCGCTTGGTAAGCCCATGCCCGATCCTTCCAGCGGGCCTAGCGCGGCCGATATCAAGAGTGCGCGCGTGCGGGTGGGACGTGAAGTTGCGGGACGCGGTGGCAAGGGCGTGTCGGTGATTACCGGTTTGCCGCTCGGCGCGGCGGCGCTCGAAGATCTTGCTACGAAGCTCAAGAAGAGCTGCGGAGCCGGCGGTGTTGCGAAGGACGGGCGGATCGAGATCCAGGGCGATCACCGGGATCGCCTGGTCGCAGAGCTCGTCAAACTCGGCTACGACGCGAAACGCTCAGGCGGCTAGCCTGGTTGGCTGCGCGGCGCCACGAGCCGCCGCCTCTCAGCCGCTCGGCGATTGACGGCTTCTTCAACGGGCAGCCGGTCCTTCCTCCGCCGACGCTGTGTGGCGCTGGGGCGAATTGCTCGCGGCACTCACACGCCACACCGTATTGCCCACATCGTCGGCCACTAACAGCGAGCCGCTCTTGTCGAGTGCGACACCCACCGGCCGTCCGTTCGCATCGCCTTCGCCATTCACAAACCCAGTCAGCACATCAATCGGCTTGCCGCTGGGCATCCCATCCACGAAGGGCACGAACAACACTTTGTACCCACTGCGCGGCTTCCGATTCCACGACCCGTGCTGCCCAACGAACATTCCTTTCTGAAACTCGGCAGGCAGTGAATTGCTCTCGCTGTAAGCCAGGCCAAGCGATGCCGTATGCGGCCCCAACGCGTAATCCGGCACGATCGCCTTCTGCACGAGCGAATCATCCGTCGGCTTCACGCGCTTATCGACGTGCTGCCCGTAATAGCTGAACGGCCACCCATAGAACCCACCATCCTTCACCGAGGTCATGTAGTCGGGCACGAGATCACTCCCGATCTCGTCACGCTCATTCACCACGGTCCACAAGCTACCCGACACCCACGCAAGCCCGTTCGGATTGCGCAGCCCCGATGCATACACGCGATGATTACCTGTCCGCGGATCCACTTCCCAGATCGCCGCCCGCCCCTCTTCCGCGGGCAACCCGTTCTCCGCCACATTGCTGTTCGAGCCGACGGTGACGTAGAGCTTCGAGCCATCCGGGCTCGCGATGACGTTCTTCGTCCAGTGATGATTGATCGGGCCCGCCGGCAGCTTCACGACAACCTGCCCGCGCCCCTGCAGCTTCGTCGCACCGGGCATGTATGGAAAAAGCACCACGGCGTCAGAGTTCGCAACGTAGAAGTCGTTGCCCACGAGCACCATGCCGAACGGCGAGTTGAGGCCCTCGACGAAGACGGTGCGGATCTCGGCGCGGCCATCGCCATCCGCGTCCCGCAGCAGCGTGATGCGATCTGCGCTCGGTGTGCCGGCGCCGGCCTTCTTCTGGAAGAGCTTCGTGAAGCGCGCCTTCAGTCCCTTGCCATCCTCCGGCTTCGGCGGCGCATTCGTTTCGGCGACCAGCACGTCGCCGTTGGGAAGCACATAAATCCAGCGCGGATGGTCGAGCCCGGCGGCAAACGCCGTGACCGCCGTACCTTGCGCAGTGACCGGCTGGCTCCCTTCAGACCAGCCGCGCGCAGGCGCGACGTTCACGGTGGGGATCAGTGATTTATTGGGCGGCGGCAGCTGCGGCTGCGGCCCCGTGCCCGCCTCGACTGGCAGCCGCGCGGAGTTGCCGCAGCCGGCCAGCAGCGCGGCACCGAGCAAACAGAGCAGCACGCCGCCGCAGCGGGCCATCGAATCGCGAGCTGGGACTTCCATACCCGAATTGAAGCGCGCCGCCGCCCGCCGAGCCGTCGTCCAGGGGCGCGACCGCGCGTAAGAATTGTCCGAATGCCGCGAAACGGGCCCCTTCGGCCGCGGGCCCAACTTGCCCCTACGCCCGTACCGCTATAGCCTTCTGCGCCCCGTTTCCCTCAGCGCCGGCCGCGCTTCCGTTTCATGCTCAATTTCCAGGACGTCGCGATACGCCGCGGGCCGCGGCTGCTGTTCTCCGAAGCCACCTTCGGCCTGTTCCGCGGCGAGAAAATCGGCATCACCGGCGAGAACGGCAGCGGCAAGTCGAGCCTGATGGCGCTGGTGCGCGGGGAGCTCCACCCCGACATCGGCACCTTCGAGATGCCGGGCAACCTCGAGATCGCCCACGTCTCGCAGGAGCTGGACGCGACCGACCAGCCGGCCATCGAGTTCGTGCTCGACGGCGACGCGCAGCTCCGCGCGATCGAGCGCGACATCGCAGCCGCCGAAGCCCGCAACGCCGGTGAGAAACTCGGCGAGCTGTACGCCACGTACGCTGCCGCCGGCGGATACGACGCCCGCAGCCGCGCCGGCCGCCTGCTGCATGGCCTCGGTTTCTCGACTGAAGACGAAACGCGCGCAGTGAAGGACTTCTCCGGCGGCTGGCGCGTGCGCCTCAACGTGGCCAAAGCGCTGATGTGCCGCTCAGACCTGCTACTGCTCGACGAGCCCACCAACCACCTCGACCTCGACGCCATCCTGTGGCTCGAGCAGTGGCTGCGGGACTATCCGGGCACGCTGCTGCTGATTGCGCACGACCGCGAGTTTCTCGATCGCGTGATCAATCGCGTCGTGAACATCGAGCACGGCAAGGCGCGCGCCTATCGCGGCAACTACTCGCAATTCGAGGATCAGCGCGCGGCCGAGATGGCTGAGCATGCAGCGATGTACGCGCGCCAGCAGCGCGAGATCAAACACATGGAGTCGTTCGTCGAACGCTTCCGTGCGCAAGCGACCAAGGCACGTCAGGCACAGAGCCGCATTAAGGCGCTGGAACGCATGCAGCGCATTGCGCCTGCGCACGTGGATTCGCCGTTCCAGTTTTCTTTCGCGCAGCCGGACAAGCTGCCGAAGCCTCTGCTCACTCTGGAGAAGCAGTCGGCCGGATACGGCGATCGCGTGATCCTCCGCAATATTTCGCTGACGCTGTCACCGGGCGCGCGCATCGGGCTGCTCGGCCGCAATGGCGCGGGCAAATCGACGTACATGAAGCTGCTCGCGGGTGAGCTCGAAGCGCTGTCCGGCATTCGCACCGAGGCGCGCGATCTCAGCATCGGCTACTTCGCGCAGCATCAGCTCGAACAGATTTCGACGAGCGATTCGCCGCTCACGAACCTGAAGCGCTTCGGCGCCGCGCGCGCGGCGCGCGCAACCGAGCAGGAGCTGCGGGATTATCTCGGCAGCTTCGGCTTTCGCGGCGACCGCGTGTTCGAGCCGATCGCGCCGTTCTCAGGCGGCGAGAAAGCGCGCCTCGTGCTCGCGCTCGTCGCCTACCTGCGCCCGAATCTGATGCTGCTCGACGAGCCCACGAACCACCTCGACCTCGAGATGCGGCAGGCCCTCACCCTGGCGCTTCAGGACTACGAAGGCGCAGTAGTGCTCGTCTCGCACGACCGCCATCTCCTGCGCACCGTCGCAGACGAGCTCTACGTCGTCCACGACGGCCGCGCAGAACCCTTCGACGGCGACCTCGACGACTACGCCAAATGGCTCGCGGAAACGGCTGGCGCCTCCAGCTCCGGTGCTGCCGGCGCTGGCACAGGCGCCATGAAGGCGGCCCTCGCCGCCGCAAGTGGCACCGCGTCCGGCGCCGCCGCACCAAGCCCGCGCCCACCCGAAAAATCCGAATCCGCCGAAGACCGCAAACAACGCAAACGCGAAGAAGCCGAACGCCGCAACCGCCTGACTCCTCTCCGCGCAGCCGTAGACAAATGCGAAAAGGAGATCGAGCGCCTGACACGCTTGCAGGCCGACCTCCATGCGCAACTCGAATCCCCCGAGATCTACGCCGAAAACGCCAAAGACCGCCTCCGCCAGCTGACCGAACAGCAAGGCCGCCTATCCCGCGAGCTGGAACAGGTAGAAGCCCAATGGCTCGAACACAGCGAGCGCCTCGAAACCGAGACCCGCCGCGCGTAATGGTCACCCTCGGCGCGCTACGCTCGCGCCCCGAACCCTCCGGGCCCGAAACATGCTTTGCATAATGAGGCTGCGCCCCCCGGCCGGAACGCGCGCCGCCAACAAACAAACAGATCCCACACGATAAACAAGGCTTATCCGCACCATGTCCGCGAACCCTGCTCTGCCGCCGGTCCCATCCGTCGGCCCCATCGTTTCCCTCCAGGCACACATCCTCCAGCAGCAGTCGAGCTTCCCTGAAGCGACCGGCACGCTGTCGTGGATCCTGTCCGCGCTGTCGATCTCCGCGAAGATCATCGCGGCGAAAGTGCGCCGCGCGCGCCTGGAAAACGTGCTCGGCACCGCCGGCGCGGAGAACGTGCAGGGTGAAACCCAGCAGAAACTCGACGTGATCGCGAACGAAGTCCTGCTCGGCACGCTGGGCGGACGCGACGGCGTGGCGATCGTCGCCTCGGAAGAGAACGAAGAGCCCGTCATCCTCCGCGAAGACGCCAGCTCCGATCGCCGCTACTGCGTGCTGTTCGACCCGCTCGACGGCTCATCGAACCTCGATGTGTGCGGCGGTGTGGGCACGATCTTCAGCATCATGCGGCACGACCGTCGCGCGAAGGATTCGCAGGCCTCGCTGCTCCAGCCTGGCGCGCAGCAGGTGGCGGCGGGTTACGTGCTGTACGGCTCATCCACCGTGTTCGTGCTCACGGTCGGCCACGGCGTCGACATGTTCGTGCTCGACCCGAGCATCGGTGCATTCATGCTGGTGGAGCGCGGGCTGCGCACGCCGAAAACACACAAGAGCTACTCGGTGAACGAAGGCAACCGCCGCACCTTCCCCGAGGGCTATCAGAAGTATCTCGACTGGGCGCAGGAGCAGAACTATTCCAGCCGCTACGTCGGCTCGATGGTGGCGGACGTCCACCGCATCCTGCTGAAGGGCGGCGTGTTCATGTACCCGCCGACGAAGAAGGCTCCGCAGGGCAAGCTGCGCCTGATGTACGAAGCCAACCCGATGGCGATGATCATGGAGCAAGCCGGCGGCAAGGCACTCGCTGCACCAGGACAGCGCATCCTCGACGTGCAGCCCACCGCGATCCATCAGCGCGTGCCGGTCATCCTGGGCAGCGCCGACGAAGTGGATCACGTGGTCGCGAAGCTCTGAGCGTCATTCGCCGCGGCGGCCCGGAACCGCGGCGCCCCTGCCGAATTAGTTGAAGGCCGGCGACCTCCGCCGGTCTTCACTTCTTTTGGCGCACCCCATGGCGATACTCCACGTCCGGCACAAGACGACCTACACCTACAAGCAGCCGGTACAGTTCGGCGAGCACCGGCTGATGTGCCGGCCGCGCGACAGCCACGACCTGCGGCTGCTCGAGACCGGGCTCGTCATCACGCCGCCCGCGAGCAGCATGCGATGGATGCATGACGTGTTCGGTAATTCCATCGCGATTGTGAGTTTCTCGGAGTCGGCGTCGTCGCTCGTGTTCGAGTCATCGTTTCGGGCGGAGCATTTTCCGGCGGCGGAGCGCGAGATCGTCATCGAGCCTCACGCGGACAAGCTGCCGTTCAGTTATTCGGCTGAAGATACGGCTGACCTCGGGCGCACGAAGGAGCGGCACTATCCCGATCCCGAGCACAAGATCGATACGTGGGCGAAGGAGGTGCTTGCCAAGACGTCGAGCGGGCGGACGCTGGACGTGTTGATGGCAATGACGACCGGCATCAAGGCGCAGTTCAAATATGCGGCGCGTGATGCGGAAGGGGTGCAGACGCCGCTCGAGACGCTGTCACTTGGCAGCGGGAGTTGCCGCGACTTCGCGCTGTTCATGATGGAAGCGGCACGCAGCCTTGGCCTGGCAGCGCGCTTTGTTTCTGGGTACCTCTACGATGAGAGCCTTGTCGGCGCAGCCGGAGGCATGGTGGGCGGCGGTGCGACGCACGCATGGGTGCAGGTATTTCTTCCCGGCGCGGGGTGGATTGAATACGACCCCACCAATGCATTGATTGGAGGACGGAACCTCATTCGGGTGGCCGTCGCGCGCGATGCTTCGCAGGCAGTGCCGCTAGCGGGCACGTTTACGGGGAAGCCGGATGATTTCGTGTCGATTGGTGTGGAAGTCACCGTGACGACCGAATAAGAGGCCCTCAGTCGCCGGGCGCCTAAGAGGAGGCTTCCGCATGCCGCGAGGCGCGCCGGATCGTTTGCGGCGGCTGGCCGAATGCACGCAAGAACGCCCGTCGCATCCGCTCGGGATCGCCGAAGCCTGTTTCTTTCGCGACGACCGCGACCGGGTGATGCGCTTCCTCCAGCATCGCCCTCGCCGCTTCCACTCGCAGCTTCTCGATCGCGCGCGCCGGTGACTGCCCGGTCTCCGCGCGGAACGCGCGGCTGAACTGCCGGGCGCCGAGATTCGCGGCTTCCGCCAGTTCGGTCACTGACAACCGCTTACGCAAGTGACTGCGCGCATAGGCCAGCGCGGCCTGAACGCGATCCGACTTCGGCTCGAGATCCAGCATCGCGGAGAACTGCGATTGCCCGCCGCTGCGGCGGTGATACACAACGAGCTTCTGCGCGATGTGCCGCGACACGTCGGCTCCGAGATCCTCCTCCACCAGCGCGAGCGCCATATCGATGCACGCGGTCATCCCGGCGGAAGTCCACACGGGCCCATCGGCGATGTAGATGCGATCCGCCTCGACGCGCGTGCGCGGAAATCGCCGCTGCAACTCCGCGCCGTAAAACCAATGCGTCGTGGCTCGGCGGCCGTCGAGAATGCCCGCTTCGGCAAGAAAGAACGCGCCAGTGCAAATGCTGGTGGTACGACGCGAAGCGAGGCACGCGGCCTGCAGAAACGCGGTGAGCCCGGGCGTAGATGGCTCGAGCGCTGTGCCGCCCGACACCATGATCGTGTCGAACGCCGCCCGCCCGAAGCGCTTCGAGTCGACGCGCACGCCGGCCGAAGACAGCACCGGCCCGCCGCGCTCGGACAGCACTTCGATTTCGTAGTACGGCGTCTTCCGGCCCTCATTCGCCAGCTCGAACACGGGGATCACCGCCAGATCCACGATCTGGAAGCGGGGAAAGACGATCACCCCTATGCGTTTAGCCATGTCTCAAAAGGAGGGATTAACGACATTCGGGCCACAGGATGCGTCCCTATCCTGAGACCTGTCAATCACCCTCTC
>Ga0070665_100003442_pt1 | contig 16878 bp, 13 predicted proteins | sample KBSS13metaG_FD_65862 | JGI IMG/M metagenome (GOLD analysis project Ga0070665, IMG submission 65862) | Switchgrass rhizosphere microbial communities from Kellogg Biological Station, Michigan, USA - KBS S1-3 metaG | ecosystem: Host-associated > Plants > Roots > Rhizosphere > Soil ... | reverse complement strand
CCCGATGGAATTGGCCAAAGCCGTCGGCGTGGAACCGAAGTCAGTCAACTACGTCACCTATGACGGCGGCGGCGATCTGCTGACTGCGCTGCTTGGCAAGAAGATCACCGTCGGCACCTCCAGCCCGGGTGAACTCATAGATCAGATCGAAGCCGGCCAGCTTCGCGTGCTCGCCGTATCGGGCGACGAGCGGGTCGAGGGCATCGACGCCCCCACCCTCAAGGAGTCCGGCATCGACCTCACCTTCGCCAACTGGCGCGGAGTCCTTGCGCCACCGGGCATTTCGGACGACGCCAAAAAGGCAATGGTCAAAGCGCTCGAAGAGATGCACGGCACGCAGCAATGGAAGGAGGCGCTGGTGAAGAACGGCTGGACGGATGCGTTCATTACCGGCCCGCAGTTCGAGCAGTTCCTGAAGGACCAGGACACCCGGGTCTCGTCGACCCTGACCGAACTGGGGCTGGTATGACGAACCTGCCGTCGAAAACAATTGATAAGGCGCAGTACATCGTCTGCGTGGTGCTGGTCGTCGTCGGCGCATTCCTGATATATGACGCGCTCAGCCTCGAAGCGGGCTTCGCCAAGGTGGATCCCGTCGGACCCAAGATCTTTCCGATCGCGATCGGCAGCATCCTCATCGTGCTGGCCGTCGTGCTCGCCATCGCCATTCCGCGCGGTTCCATCGGTGAAGCGGACGCGGGTGAGGACGTCGATCCCAACACGCCCGGGGACTGGCGCACCGTTGGACTGCTCGTCGGGCTGTTCGTCGCCGTGATCGTGCTCGTCAACCCGCTTGGCTGGGTCATCGCAGGCACGCTGCTATTCGGCGGCGCGGCCACCATCCTTGGTAACCGGCACTACATCCGCAACATCGTCATCGGTGCGGCCCTGGCCGTCGCCAGCTTCTACGCGTTCTACTCCGGGCTCGGAATCCCGCTGCCCGCAGGCATTTTGGACGGGATTCTGTAGATGGACAATCTGAACTGGCTGCTCCAAGGCTTCGAGCAGGCCGCGACACCCACCAACCTCATGTACGCCGTCATCGGCGTACTGCTCGGAACCGCCGTCGGCGTGCTTCCCGGTATCGGCCCGGCCATGACGGTCGCGCTGCTGCTGCCCGTCACCTACAACGTCAGCCCCAGCGCGGCGTTCATCATGTTCGCAGGCATTTTCTACGGCGGCATGTACGGCGGGTCTACGACCTCGATCCTGTTGAACACTCCCGGTGAATCGTCGTCGGTCATCACGGCGATCGAAGGCAACAAGATGGCCAAGGCCGGTCGGGCTGCGCAAGCCCTCGCGACGGCGGCCATCGGCTCGTTTGTCGCGGGTGCGATCGGCACCGCGTTGCTGGCCGCGTTCGCGCCAGCGATCTCGAGATTCGCAGTGACGCTTGGCGCGCCGTCTTATTTGGCGATCATGCTGTTCGCGCTCGTCGCCGTCACCGCCGTGCTCGGTGCATCCAAACTCCGCGGCGCGATCTCGTTGTTCCTCGGGCTGGCCATCGGCATCGTCGGGATCGACTTCCTCACGGGTCAGCCGCGCGCGACGTTCGGACTGCCGCAGCTGTCCGACGGCATCGACATCGTCGTCATCGCGGTCGCCATCTTCGCTGTCGGCGAGGCGCTTTGGGTCGCGGCACACCTGCGGCGCCGTCCTTCCGACGTCATTCCCGTCGGCAGACCATGGATGGGCCGCGACGACTGGCGGCGGTCATGGAAGCCGTGGCTGCGCGGCACGGCCTTCGGATTCCCGTTCGGCGCCTTGCCTGCCGGCGGCGCGGAGCTGCCGACCTTCCTGTCGTACATCACCGAGAAGCGGCTGGCAAAGCGCAGCGGGCACGACGCCGAGTTCGGCAAGGGCGCCATCGAGGGCGTCGCCGGTCCAGAGGCCGCCAACAACGCCTCGGCCGCAGGCACCTTGGTGCCGATGCTGTCGCTGGGGCTGCCTACCAACGCCACCGCGGCGGTCATGCTCACCGCGTTCGTGTCCTATGGAATCCAGCCCGGCCCAACGCTTTTCGAGAAGGAGCCGTTGCTGATCTGGACGCTGATCGCCAGCCTCTTCATCGGCAACCTCATGCTGCTGGTGCTCAATCTGCCGCTGGCGCCGCTGTGGGCCAAGCTGCTGCGCACCCCGCGGCCCTACCTGTACGCAGGTATCCTGTTCTTCGCGACGCTTGGCGCGCTCGCGGTGAACGTGCAAGCGCTCGATCTCGCACTGCTGCTGGTGTTCGGGCTGCTCGGCCTGATGATGCGCCGGTTCGGGCTACCTGTACTGCCGCTGATCATCGGCGTCATCCTCGGCCCACGCATCGAACGCCAACTGCGCCAAGCACTTCAGCTCGGCGGCGGCGACTGGGGCAGTCTGTTCACCGAACCCGTCGCGATCGTCGTGTACGTGCTGATGGCAATCCTGCTGCTGACGCCGCTGGTGCTGCGGTTGATGCATCGCAGCGAGGAGACTCTCCTCGTTGTCGAGGACGATACCGACCAGAAAGAAAAGGCGGCCCAGGTGTGACCATCGTCGTCGGATACAGCGCGGACCCGTACGGCCGGGCAGCGCTAGAGCACGGAATCGCCGAAGCCAAGCTGCGCGGGACCAACCTGCGGGTCATCAACTCGACATCGGGTGAGGCCTACGTCGATTCCCACTTCGCCCAGCGGGGCGAAGTACGCGACATCGAGGAACGGCTCGCGAACTGCGGCGTGGAGTTCGAGCTGACCCAACCAGTCGGCGTCGACACCGCCGAGGAACTGCTCAAGGCGATGGACCGCCCCGAGGCCGAACTGCTGGTGATCGGCGTCCGACACCGCAGCCCGGTGGGCAAGCTCTTGCTCGGCAGCGTCTCGCAGCAACTACTGCTCGAGTGCCCCAAGCCGGTGTTGGCGGTCAAGCCCGACGAGCTGTAAGAACAGCGCATGGAGGTTGAGGCGCCGGCCGCCGAACGTCGTCGATCGTTCCTGCTGACCGGGGAGGGTTGGCCATACCTGCTCGTCCCGTTCATCCCGGTCGCGATCGTGCTCGAGTTGATGCACGCCGACGCCGTACTGGTGTTCTTCGCCTCGGCGTTGGGCGTTATCCCGACGGCGGCGCTGATGGGGCGGGCGACCGAGGAGCTGGCGGCGCGATCGGGACCGGGCATCGGCGGCCTGCTCAACGTCACATTCGGCAACGCCCCCGAGCTGATCATTGCGTTGTTCGCCCTGGGCGCAGGGCTGCAGGAGGTGGTCAAGGCTTCCCTCGTCGGGTCGATTCTCGGCAACGTCCTGCTGGTCCTCGGGATGTCGATGCTGGCAGGCGGTCTGAAGCGGGAGCGGCAACACTTCGAGCTGCGCGCTGCCACCGCCCAGTCGCTGATGCTGCTGCTCGCGACTGTCGCGTTGGTGATGCCTGCCATATTTCAACTGGTCGCCGGCGGGGGCCTGCCCAATCCGACGGCCAAGGCCGTGGCGTTTCCCAGCGATCTGGAGGCGCTGTCGGTCGGCGTCGCGATCGTGCTGCTGTTGTCATACGCCGCAGGGCTGTTGTTCTCTCTGAAGACCCACTCTCACCTGTTCAATCCGCCGCACGAGGAAGACGACCACGACGGTAAACCATGGTCGGTGCGCAAAAGCGTGCTCATGCTCGCCGTCGCCGGTGCCGCCGTCGGGTGGATGTCCGAGATCCTGGTGCACTCGATCACCGAGGCGTCCGACGCCATCGGGCTCTCGCCGTTCTTCGTCGGCGTGATCGTCGTGGCGATCGTAGGCAACGCCGCCGAGCATTGGGTCGCGGTGTATTTCGCCACCCGGGACAAGATGGACATCTCCATCAACATCGCGGTCGGTTCGGCTGCCCAGATCGCCCTGTTCGTGGCTCCCGTGTTGGTGCTGGCGTCGTTCTTCATCGGTCCGTTCCCAATGGCGTTGGTGTTCAACGGCTTTGAGATCGGGGCCATCTTCCTGGCGATCATCATCGCCAACGAAGTCACCCAGCGCGGCGAGTCGACGTGGTACGAAGGCCTGCAGCTGCTGGCCATCTATGCCGTCCTCGGGCTCACGTTCTATTTCGTGTGATCCGTTATCCGGATGGCCCCGTCGTCGACCGATACCGCGTAGCTGCGCACCGACATGTCGGCTCCGCCGGTCTCGCTTCCGGTGCACATATCGAATGTGTGGCCGTGCAAAGGGCACACCACCACCCGGTCGTCGGCCAGTCCGTCGGCCAGTGGGCCGCCCTTGTGCGGGCACACCGCATCGATAGCCCGCAACGAGCCGTCCCGCAGCCGGAACACCGCGATCTGCTCGCCGTTGACCGCGAATGTGCGGGCCTCGCCGACCGGGATCTCGTCGACCCGGCCTATTTCGATACCGACCTCGACTTCCGTCATCGCACCGGTACCTGCGGCAGGGGGAGAAGCGGCAGCGACGGGCGGAACTGGCCTTCTGTCACCGGTTCTCGACCGTCCTGCCACGGATCGCGGTAGGCGTCAATCGACTTCTGCATCCGAGCATCGAGGCCCTCGGCAAGGCCGTCGGTGTCATCGACCACCACGCCGCGCAGCTTTTCGATTCCGACGCGGGGCACGAACGCGTAGGTGCGCTCCAGCCAATTCGCGTTCTCCCGGTAGTACTGCAAGAACCGGCCGGTCAAAGTGATGACGGTTTCGGGATCGTCGACGGTGGCAAGCAGGTCGCCCTTCCGGATGTGCGCGCCCGCTGCGCCGCCGACGTAGATCTCCCACCGACCGTCGCCCACCGCGACGACACCGAGGTCTTTGCACAACGCCTCGGCGCAGTTGCGCGGACAACCCGTGACGGCCAGCTTCATCTTCGCCGGGCTGGCCAGGCCTTGGTAGCGCTCCTCGAGCGCGATGCCCAGCGCGGTGGAGTCACCGAGGCCGTAGCGGCAGAAGTCGGTGCCGACACAGGTTTTCACGGTTCGGAAGCTTTTGCCGTATGCGTACCCCGACGGCATGTCTAGATCCGCCCACACCGCGGGCAGGTCCTCCTTGCGCACGCCCAGTAGGTCGATCCGTTGCCCGCCGGTCAGCTTGATCATCGGGATCGCGTACTTGTCAGCGACCTCGGCGATCCGGCGCAGCTGCCACGAGTTCGTCACGCCGCCCTTCATCTGCGGTACCACCGAGAACGTCCCGTCCCGCTGAATGTTGGCGTGCACACGATCGTTGATGAACCGGGCGTCGCGTTCGTCGACGAACTCGTCGGCCCACATCATCTCCAGCAGCGACGCCAACGCCATCTTCGAGTTGGCGTCCTCTTTGCCGTCCGGCGCGAGCGCGGCGAACACCGACGACACCGAATGCAGTTTCAGCTCGCGAATCAACTGCATCAAAGTTGGTTTGTCGTAAGGGATTCCAGGTACATACCACGAGGCCGACGGATCCTCGGTGACGGCCCCGCCCGCCGCCCACTCCACGATCTGGCCGACCAGCTCCTTACACGATCCGCAGCCCTTGCCGGCCTTGGTCTTCGCCATCACGCCGGTGACCGACGTCTCGCCGGCCTGCACGCAGGCCACCAGCGTGCCCTTGCTGACGCCGTTGCAATTGCAGACCTGTGCGTCGTCAGACAGTTCGGCGACGCCGACGGCGACGTCGGGAGTGCCGATGTCGAACATCAGCGACACCCGTTCGTCGGGCAGCGGTAGCCCACTGTCGAAAGCCTGTGTCAGGAAGGACACCTTGCTGACGTCTCCGACGAGGGTGGCGCCGATCAGCTTGCCGTCTCGGATGACGATGGTTTTGTACACGCCGTGCCTGGGCTCGGAGTATTGGACGAACTCGTCGTCGGGAAGTTCTGGTGCCTTCAGGCCCATCGCCGCGACGTCGACGCCTGCGACCTTGAGCTTGGTTGCCGTGCGCGAGCCGTGATAGGCCGCGGTGCGGTCTGTGTTTGTGATGTGGTCGGCGAGCACGGTGGCCTGTTCCCACAGGGGGGCCACCAGCCCATACACCTGGCCGCGGTGCTGCGCGCATTCACCGACGACGTAGATGTTGTCGTCGTCGATCGAGCGCATGTGGTCGTCGACCACGATCGCGCGCTCGACAGTCAGGCCTGCCCGTTGTGCCAGACCGACATTGGGCCGAATACCGGCCGCGATGACCAACATGTCGCAGTCGATCGAGGTGCCGTCGGAGAACACGATTGAAGACAGCCGACCGTTTTCGGTTACGACCTCGGTAGTCACCTTCTCGACATGTACGGCGATGCCGATGTCTTCCACGGACCGACGCAGGATCGCGCCGGCAGTGTCGTCGAGTTGCGCGTTCATCAGCGTCGGGGCGGCATGCACAACGTCAACCGCCAGCCCACGACTCTGCAACCCGCGGGCAGCCTCCAGACCGAGCAGGCCGCCGCCGATGACGACCGCCTTCGACCGGTCCGCGGATTGGGAGATCATGGCCACGCAGTCATCGAGGGTGCGAAAACCGAAAACCCCGTCTGTCAATGTCTTGTCGTCGGCCCACAGCCCGGCGATCGGCGGAAAGAATGACCGACTGCCAGTCGCGAGGATCAACTTTTCGTACCGCGTAGCCGAACCGTCGTCGGCGTAGACGACGCGGGCGAAGCTGTCGATGCGAACCACCCGGACCCCGGCGCGCAGGTCGATGCCGTTCTCGGCGTACCAATCCAGCCCGTTGAGAAATATCTCGGAGTCGGCGGCCTCGATTTCTTGACTGCCCGCCAGCACGTTCGACAGCAGGATCCGGTTGTAGTTTCCGTACGGTTCGTCACCGAACACTGTGATGTCGAACTTCTCGGCACCGCCACGCATCAAGACTTCCTCGATGGCGCGCACCCCGGCCATACCGTTGCCGACGACGATCAGCTTCTGCCTCATGCGACTTCGACCAACCCGAGGTCGACGATCACTGTGCCGTTGCACCCTGACGGCGCCGCGACGTACAGCTCTAGCACCGTGTCGGCGAGCAGATCTTCCACGACCCGCAACGCCACATGGGTGGCGCCCTTGGCCGCGATGGGGAAATAGCGCATCGGCTTTCCGTCACGGAACAGCACCACCGCGATCATCTGCTTGCTGGAGTTGCCGCCGCGGAAGTACACCGGCTGAGTGACGGCGCCCGCTGGCACAACGTAGCGCAGCGACTCATCGATCATCGACGGTTTGTCCAGACCGCTGCCCTCAAACTCGAACGGACCCTGGAGGAATCGGGGAGTGCTGCCGTCGCTCACTCTCGGAAGCTAAGACGCCTATGTTTCACCACCGTTTCGCTGGTGAGTCGGCCATGAATCCCATTGCGCACCCGGGGATGTTTCGTACGTGTGAGCGTGTGTTGACCGTTCCGATACGGCGGTGCAATCGACCCGGAACGGCTTGGCGGTAAAGCTATTTCAACTGCTGCTGGGGAGGCCCTTATGACAATCTTGAGTCGCGATCGCAAAATCGAGCATTGGGATGCTGAAGACGTCGAGGCATGGGAGGCCGGCGGCGACAAGATCGCCAAACGCAACCTGATCTGGTCGATCTTTGCGGAGCACGTCGGCTTCTCGGTCTGGTCGATCTGGTCGGTGATGGTGTTGTTCATGCCGCAGACCACCTACCACATCGACGCGGCAGGCAAGTTCTATCTCGTCGCGGTGCCGACGCTGGTCGGCGCGGCGTTGCGGATCCCGTATACGGTCGCGCCCGCGAAATTCGGCGGCCGCAACTGGACGATCGTCAGTGCGCTATTGCTGCTCGTTCCGACCGTGCTGACGTGGTACGTCATGAAGCAGCCTGGCACGACGTACACGACCTTCATGGTCGTCGCGGCGTTCGCGGGATTCGGCGGCGGCAATTTCGCCTCATCCATGACGAACATCAACGCGTTCTACCCGCAACGGCTCAAGGGGTGGGCGCTAGGACTGAACGCCGGTGGTGGCAATATCGGCGTCCCGGTCATCCAACTCGTCGGGTTGTTGGTGATTGCGGCAGTGAGCAACACCCGTCCCGAAATCGTTTGTGCCATCTACCTTGTGTTGATCGCACTGGCCGCGTCGGGTGCCGCGCTGTTCATGGACAACCTGGGCAACCAGCGGTCCAACCTGAGTGCGATGGCAGAAGCGTTGCGCTACAAGCACTCCTGGGTGATGAGCTTTCTCTATATCGGCACGTTCGGATCGTTCATCGGCTTCTCGTTCGCCTTCGGTCAGGTGCTGCAGATCAACTTCCTCGCCGGCGGTGACAATGCCGCGCAGGCGTCGTTGCACGCGGCGCAGATCGCGTTCATCGGACCGCTTCTCGGCTCGATCTCGCGGCCGTTCGGCGGCAAGCTGTCCGATCGGATCGGCGGCGGCAAAGTCACCCTGTACGTGTTCGTCGCGATGATCTTCGCAGCGGGAATCCTGGTGGCAACGGGCGTGATGGACGACGGCATGAAAGGTGCGGCGACCCCCACCCAGATGACCGCCTACGTGACCGGCTTCATCCTGTTGTTCATCCTGTCCGGACTCGGCAACGGATCGACGTACAAGATGATCCCATCGATCTTCGAGGCCAAGGCGCAGGGTCACGACGAGTGGAGTCGCGAAGAGAAGGCGGCGTGGTCACGGAGCATGTCCGGTGCGCTGATCGGCTTCGCCGGCGCGATCGGCGCACTCGGCGGGGTGTTCATCAACGTCGTGCTGCGCGCGTCGTACGTCGGCGCAGCGAAGTCGGCGACCAACGCGTTCTGGGTGTTCATGGCCTTCTACGTGGTCTGCGCCATGGTGACCTGGGTGGTATTCCTGCGGATCCAAACCGCCAGGACCGGCGCGGGCGAGGAGATCGGCCGGGCGCCGACGCCTGTCCCGGCCACCTGACCTGCGCAAACTGATGCTCACCGCGTGGTTCGATACGCGGTGAGCACGAGTTTTCACTGCGATAACGTCGACGCAAAAGGGCAGGAAACATTGCTCGCCCACGATGGCTACATGGCGGTGACCAGGACTGCGTGCTCGTACTGCGGCGTCGGCTGCGGTATCGAGGTGCAAACCGCCGAAAAGGACGGCAAGACCGTCATCGCCCGCGTCTCCGGCGACAAGCTGCACCCCACCAACTTCGGCCGGCTGTGCACCAAAGGCGCGACGCACGCGGAGATGATGGCGGCCGACGACGGCCGGTTGAAGTCCGCGCTGCTGCGCCCCACCCGCGCCGACGAACCCGTGCCAACCCCGGTGGACGACGCCGTCGCCGAGGCAGGGCGGCGGCTGCGCGCGATCATCGACGAGCACGGCCCCGATGCCGTCGCGCTCTACGTGTCCGGCCAGATGTCGATCGAAGCCCAGTACCTGGCCACCAAGCTGGCGAAGGGTTTCATCCAAACGGTGCACATCGAATCCAACTCGCGGCTTTGCATGGCCAGCGCGGGCACCGGATTCAAGCAGTCGCTCGGCGCCGACGGGCCGCCCGGGGCGTACACCGACTTCGATTCCACCGACTTGTTTTTCGTCATCGGCTCCAACATGGCCGACTGCCATCCCATCCTGTACTTGCGGATGGCCGACCGGCTCAAGGCCGGCGCCAAGCTGATCGTCGTCGACCCGCGCCGCACCACCACCGCCGAACACGCCGACCTGTTCCTGCAGATCAAGGCTGGCACCGATCTGGCGCTGCTGAACGGCATCCTGCACCTGCTTGTCGAAAATGGCGATATCGACGCAGAATTCATCGCCGAGCACACCGAGGGCTGGGACGCGATGCCCGCGTTTCTCGCCGACTACCCGCCGCACCGCGTCGCCGAGATCACCGGCCTCGCCGAATCCGATATCCGCACTGCCGCGCGCATGATCGCCGACGCGGGGGAGTGGATGAGCTGCTGGACGATGGGGCTCAACCAGAGCACGCACGGCACCTGGAACACGAACGCGATCTGCAACCTGCATCTGGCGACCGGCGCGATCTGCAGACCGGGTAGCGGGCCGATGTCGCTGACCGGTCAACCCAACGCGATGGGCGGTCGCGAAATGGGTTACATGGGGCCCGGTTTGCCGGGCCAGCGCTCGGTGCTCTCCGCCGAAGACCGAGCCTTCGTCGAGACGCAGTGGCGTCTGGAGCCTGGCACCATCCGCAGTGATGTCGGCCCCGGCACCATCGACATGTTCGAACAACTCGCCGACGGCACCATCAAGGCCTGCTGGATCATTTGCACCAATCCCGTTGCCACCGTTGCCAATCGGAAGACGGTGATCACCGGACTGGAGAACGCGGAACTCGTCATCACCCAGGACGCCTACACCACCACCGCGACCAACCACTACGCGGACATCGTGCTGCCTGCCACGCTGTGGGCCGAATCCGACGCCGTGATGGTCAATTCCGAGCGCAACCTGACGCTGCTAGCGCAGTCGATCCCGCCTGCCGGTCAGGCGCGACCCGACTGGCAACTGATCTGCCAGGTAGCCGCGCACATGGGGTTCGGCGAGCACTTCGACTACGAGTCCAGCGAGCAGATCTTCGACGAGATCCGCCGATTCGCCAATCCGAAGACGGGCTATGACCTTCGCGGCGCCAGCTACGAGCGGCTGCGGAAGACGCCGCTGCAATGGCCATGTCCGCCCGATGATGCCGACCGCCATCCCATCCGCTACCTCAACGACGGCATCAGCCAGGACCTCTTCGTCGACGAGAACGGAAACACCCCGCGGCTCGCATTCCCGACGCCGTCGCGGCGCGCGGTGTTCCACGCCCGGCCGCACATGGATGCGCAGGAACTGCCAGATGCGGATTTCCCGCTGGTGCTCAACACCGGTCGACTGCAACATCAATGGCACACGATGACCAAGACCGGCAAGGTCGACAAGCTCAACAAGCTCGACAGCGGGCCGTTCGTCGAGCTTCACCCCGTTGACGCCGTCGCGCTCGACATCGTCGCCGGCCAACCCGTCGAGCTGACATCGCGCCGGGGCAGGGCGGTGCTGCCCGCGGTCGTCACCGACCGCGTGCGGCCGGGCAACTGCTTTGTGCCGTTTCACTGGAACGACGAACATGGCGAGTACCTGACGATCAATGCGCTGACCAACGACGCCGTCGACCCCGACTCGCTGCAACCCGAATTCAAGGTGTGCGCAGTCAGCCTGCGGCCGGTGAAAACGATGGACCCCGTTGTCGATGAACTGGACCTCGGTGAGCGCAAGCCGACGCTCACCAACAACGAAAAGGTCTATCTCGCAGCCTTTTTCAGTGGTCTCGCAGAGGGTGTCAGCGGGGTGCCCGTACTGCCGGCGTCGGCGCCCGTCGCCACGGGTGTCCGGTTGTGGATCGACGGTCTGCTGGCTGGCCGTTACTCGCGCCTGATAACCGCACCTGAGTCGCAGCCCACCAAGGCCGGGCCGCTGGTGCTGTGGGCGTCGCAGACCGGAAACGCCGAAGACTTCGCCGCCCGGTTAGCGGAGCGGCTAGGCGACTCGCAGCTGGTCAACATGGACGACATGCACCTCCCTGAACTGGCCGCGGCCCGCGACGTACTGGTGATCACCAGCACGTTCGGCGACGGCGGGCCGCCGGACAACGGTGCCGGCTTCTGGGATCGCCTGCATGCGGCCGACGCGCCCGCGTTGGACGGGGTGCGCTATGCGGTGCTGGGCATCGGGGATCGGTCGTACGCCAACTTCTGCGGCCACGCCAAGGCGATCGACGGCAGGCTCGCCGCACTTGGTGCCACGCGCATGCTCGACCGCACCGAATGCGAGGTCTACGACGACGAGCCGATGGACCGCTGGGCCGAGCAAGTCACCGCCCTTCTGACCGAGACCGTCACCGCGCCATCGAATAGCGACAGCGGCGGCGTGTCGACCCTCGCAAAGCCGAAGCTCACGGAGCCGTTCACGCGCGCCAAGCCGCTGCTTGCGCCGCTGTCGCGCAACACGGTGCTGACGGGTCCGACGGCAGGAAAAGAAGTGCGCCAGTTCGGTTTTGACATCTCCGAATATGACGTGACCTATGCAGTCGGCGACTCGTTGGGCGTCTACGCGACTAACGACCCCGCGACGGTCGACGCTTGGTTGACCGCCACCGGCCTCAGCGGCGACACCTCGGTCGAAGTCGACGGTAACGAGCAGAGCCTGCGCGACGCGCTGATCGTCTCCTACGACATCTGCCGCGTGACGCCCAACCTGCTGCGGTTCGTCGCAGAATCCTGCCGGGACAAGGAGGCCGCCAAGACGCTGCTGGCGCCCTCGGACAAGCTCGATAGGTGGCTGGTGGACCGCAACGGCCTCGACGTCGTGCAGGAGTTCGCTGTTCGCGCCGAGCCCGAGGAGTGGCAGGAGGTCCTGGTCCGGTTGACGCCACGGAACTACTCCATTTCGTCGAGCCCGCTGATCAGCCCGAACGAGGTGCAGGTGACCGTGTCGGTGGTGCGCTACCGCGGCGCCGACGGCGGTCTACGCGGCGGGGTGTGCTCGACCTTCCTTGCCGACCGGGCAGCGGCCGCCCCGGTATTCCTGCAACGCTCACCGTATTTCCGGCCGCCCGAGGACGGCGCCACGCCGATGATCATGGTGGGCCCCGGCACTGGCGTCGCGCCGTTCCGCGGCTTCCTGCAGGAACGGCGGGCACTCGGCCACGGCGGCCGCAACTGGCTCTTCTTCGGCGATCGCCATCGCAGCGAAAACTTCTACTACCGCGACGATTTGGAGGACATGGTCCGCGACGGTTTCCTCAACCGGCTGGACCTGGCGTTCTCGCGGGACCAGGCGAAGCGGGTCTACGTCCAGCACAAGATGCTCGACTACGGCGCCGACGTGTGGCGGTGGCTCGACGATGGCGCGCACTTCTATGTGTGCGGGGACGCCAGCAGGATGGCCAAGGACGTCGATGCGGCGCTGACGTCGATCATCAAGATGCACGGCTCGATGTCTGACGAAGACGCCCACGAGTACAAGCGCGAACTCGTCGCGTCGAAACGTTACGTGCGCGACGTGTACTGACCAATACGCTGTCCCGATGCGGTTCACGGGACAGGTCGCCATCGTCACCGGTGGCGCGCAGGGCATCGGCGGCGGCATCAGCAGACGACTGGCGGCCGCGGGTGCGCATGTGGTGCTCAACGACATCAACGCCGACGCGGCAACGGCTAGCCGTGACGAGATCACCGCAGCGGGCGGCCAGTGCACTACCGTCGTTGGCGACATCCGCGACCGCGATGTAATCAACAAGGTGACCGAAACGGCACTGGCCGTTGATGATTCGCGTGTCGACATCCTGGTGAACAACGTCGGTGACTTCCGTCCCGCAGCCCGCGATTTCGTGCACAGCACCGAAGAGCAGTGGCAGACGCTCTATGAATTGAACCTGCTCCACGTGTTTCGCATGTGTCATGCCGTCTTACCCGCGATGGTCGAACGCGAACGCGGCGCGATCATCAACAACGCGACTGTGGAGGCCTTTCGCGGCATTCCCTACGCCGCTCCGTACGCCGCCTTCAACGCGGGCGTGGTCGCGTTCACCCGCAGCCTGGCCGTCGACGTCGCGCAACATGGCATCCGGGTCAACGCGATCGCTCCCGACCTCGCCGACACCCTGCAGACGCCGGCGGAACTCATGCTGCGTGGCCGCGACCCCGATCTGATCAGGACCTGGATCCCGGCCGGCCGATTCGGCACGCCGGACGACTATGCGGCCGTCGTGGAGTTCCTGGCTTCCGACGACGCGCGGTTTGTCACCGGGCAGACGATCCCGGTAGACGGCGGCACGCTGGCGGCTTCGGGATGGTACGCCCGCGCCGACCGCAAGGGCTGGACCAATATGCCCAACGAAGTGTGAACTGGCTCAAGCGCTTTCGCGGGACAGCAGGCGGCGTGTGCGGTCCGGAATTTCGGGCGGCAGTGTGTCGATGATGTCGGCGAGCGTGCACGAGGCCAGGCTGGTTCGCCACGCCTCGTGTGCTCGCCGCATGGTCGTGGCCAGGATGCATGGCTCTTGGCACTCCTCGGCGGGTAGGGCGCCGCGCCCCTGTTGGCGGATCTCGCGACAGAGGTACGGATCGGCGCCGCCGTCCACGGCTTCGACGATTTCCAGCACGCTGATCTCGGTGGCCGGGCGCGCCAGCCGGAATCCGCCGCGCGGCCCGGTCGTGCCGGTCAGCACACCGGCGCGGACAAGCGACGCCAAGTGTTTGGCCAGGTATGCCGGCGGCAGACCGAAATAGGTGGCGAGCGACGCCGTGCTGGCGGCGTCGCCGTCTGCCAGCTGCGCCAGCGACGCGGCGCAATGCAGCACCCACTCCGTGCCCTCGGGAAGCTTCATGGCCCCAGGTTACGGAATATCACCTCTATTGTGGATGTTAAATGTCCATAATTACTGATCGACGAGGGAGAGCTCACATGCGCGTTGCAGTAGTCGGTGCCACCGGCCGTATCGGAACCCTGACCATCGCCGCCCTCGAACGCGACGGGCACGACACGGTTGCCATCAGTCGCAGCCGCGGCGTCGACGTGATCACCGGCGCGGGCCTGGACGACGCTCTGATCGGGGTGACCGCGGTGATCGACGTCAGCAGCAACGAGGCGACCGAGGAGTCGGCAACCGTCGGATTCTTCACGACCGCGACCAAGAATCTGCAAGCCGCCGAGCAGCGTGACGGCGTCGGCCATCACGTCGCGCTGTCGATCGTGGGCGTCGACAAGGTGCCGGGCAACGCGCACTACGCAGGCAAGCGGGCGCAGGAGGCCGCGGTGGCGGCCGGACCGGTGCCGTGGACCATCGTTCCCGCCACGCAATTCCATGATTTCGCGGCGATGGTCGCGGGGTGGACAGAGCAGGACGGCGCTGCCCCGATCGCGCCGCTGCTCGTCCAGCCGATCGCGCCCGCCGACGTCGCCGACATCCTCGCGCGCGTCGCCGTCGGAACTCCGCGGGGGCGCCACCGCGACATCGCCGGACCCGACACCCAGGACCTGGTGGACATGGCTCGCCGCACCCTAGAGGCCCGCGGCCAGGCAATCCGCCTGATTCCGACGTGGCGCAACGGCCTTTTCGACGTGTCGATGGCCGGTGAGGTGCTGCTACCTGCTGCCGACGCGGAGTTGGCACCAACGACATTCGAGGAGTGGCTGGCCGCCGAGGCGACCAAGACGAATGCCTAAGCATCGCCGCCATTTTGGCGGTGCAACTGGTGTCCGAGGGGGGACTTGAACCCCCACGCCCGTTAATAGGGCACTAGCACCTCAAGCTAGCGCGTCTGCCATTCCGCCACTCGGACCAGTTCGTGGGCAGCTAAGGCTATCGGATGGAACAGCCCGGACCCAAACCCAGCAGCCCCTGCAATGGTACGAATGGTGACTGTGACGCCTCCCCCCAACGCCGAAGCCGAGGTGGTTGACCTCGTCAGCGCGCTCATCCGCTTCGACACCTCCAACACCGGCGAGCCCGAGACCACCAAGGGCGAGGCCGAATGTGCCCGCTGGGTGGCCGAACAACTCGAAGAGGTCGGCTACACGACCGAATACGTCGAGGCAGGTGGTCCGGGCCGGGGCAACGTGTTCGCGACGCTCAAAGGCGCCAACCCGCAGCGTGGCGCGCTGCTGCTGCACGGGCACCTCGACGTGGTGCCCGCCGAGGCGTCGGACTGGAGCGTGCACCCGTTCTCCGGCGCAGTTGAGGACGGCTATGTGTGGGGTCGTGGCGCGGTCGACATGAAGGACATGTGCGGCATGCTGATCGCGATCGCGCGCCACTTCAAACGCGCGGGCATCGTGCCACCGCGCGACCTGGTGTTCGCGTTCCTCTCCGACGAGGAGGCTGGCGGCAAGTACGGGTCGCAGTGGCTGGTCGACAACCGCCCCGATCTGTTCGAAGGCGTCACCGAGGCGGTCGGTGAGGTCGGCGGGTTCTCGCTGACCGTGCCGCGCAAGGACGGCGGCGAACGACGGCTGTACCTGGTCGAGACCGCCGAGAAGTCGATGATGTGGATGAAGCTGACCGCGCGCAGCTTCGCGGGCCACGGCTCGATGATCCACGAACACAACGCGGTCACCGCGGTCGCCGAGGCCACCGCCAGGCTCGGCCGCCACGAGTTCCCGCTCGTGATGACCGACGCCGTCGGGCAGTTCCTGCAGGCGATCACCGAGGAGACGGGCTACCAGTTCGACATCGACTCGCCCGACCTGGCCGGCGCCATCGCCAAGCTCGGTCCGATCGCGCGAGTCGTCGGCGCCACCCTGCGCGACACCGCGAACCCGACCATGCTCAAGGCCGGGTACAAGGCCAACGTCATACCTGCCACCGCGGAGTCAGTGGTCGACTGTCGCATCCTGCCCGGCCGCCAGGCCGCATTCGAGCGTGAGGTCGACGAGATCATCGGACCCGATGTGACGCGGGAGTGGGTCACCGAGCTGCCGTCGTACGAAACCACCTTCGACGGCGACCTGGTGGACGCGATGAACGGTGCGATCCTGTCCGTCGATCCCGACGCCCGCATCGTGCCGTACATGTTGTCCGGTGGCACCGATGCAAAGGCGTTCGCGCGCTTGGGGATTCGCTGCTTCGGGTTCGCGCCGCTGCAACTCCCGCCGGATTTGGATTTCACCGCGCTCTTCCACGGCGTGGACGAACGGGTACCCGTTGATGCACTGAAGTTCGGCACCCAGGTTCTCGAGCATTTCCTCATCCACAGCTGACCATCAGAAAGGGATCACTAATGGCATTTGACTACAACCCCTACGAGTTTCTGCCGAAGCTGCCGTCGTTCACGCTGACGTCGGAGTCGGTCACCGACGGGCAAGCGCTTTCCAACGAGCAGGTCAGCGGCATCATGGGCGCCGGCGGCGACGACGTCTCGCCGCAGTTGTCCTGGTCCGGATTCCCCGAGGAGACACAGAGTTTCGCGGTCACCGTCTATGACCCCGACGCGCCGACGGCATCGGGGTTCTGGCACTGGGCCGTCGCCAACCT
>Ga0070665_100003440_pt1 | contig 16886 bp, 11 predicted proteins | sample KBSS13metaG_FD_65862 | JGI IMG/M metagenome (GOLD analysis project Ga0070665, IMG submission 65862) | Switchgrass rhizosphere microbial communities from Kellogg Biological Station, Michigan, USA - KBS S1-3 metaG | ecosystem: Host-associated > Plants > Roots > Rhizosphere > Soil ... | reverse complement strand
CGCCAGGTGTCCGCTGCCTCGACGGAGGTGTCGCCGCCGAACGGATCGCGCGGCACCCGGCGCAGAAAGAAGATCTTGCGGCCCTTCGGGTCACGCTGATCCTTCACGCCCTCGACGAGCACGTCGAGCGACTCCGGATAGCCGCTGGCGCCGGCGTCGAGCTGGATGCGTCCTTGTTCACTCGCCTTCTTGTAGGTGTCGATGGCGCTGCGAATCTCGCGAAGCGCGAGGCGCAGGTCCTGCTCCTTGGTGCGCTGGATCTGCACCTGCGCCACCGGAATCACGATCGTCGCAAGCACCGCCAGCACGGCCAGTGTGACGAGCAGCTCGATCAGCGTGAACCCCCGCTTCATGGGGCGATCACCATCGTGTGGGGCAGGGGCAGCGGCGCGTTGACGGAGGTCCCGTTCGCACCGGTCGCCGCGATGGAGAGCAGCTGAACCCGCGCATCGGGCGCCTGAGATAGCGCGCGGAAGTTGAGCGCGACGATCGAGCCCGCAGCCGTGGCGCCGGAGTCTGCGGAGCGATTGGCCGTGATGATGACGCGCCCGGTCGGATCGACGCGGCTCGAGAAGCTCGTCTGCGCGCCGCCCTGTCGCAGGAAATCGCCTTCGGTGACGGAGGTGAGCTGCAGCACCTGCGGGTCGTAAGAGATGGCGAGGGGCACCGCCATGATGGGCTCGTCACTCTGCGCGATGAGCTGCACGGCGAACGAGTCACCGTTCTTGAGCTCTGTCGGACCCTGCCAGCGCAACTGCGCGCCGCGCGGCGTCGAGCTCACGCCCGGAATGCCGGTCCCTCCCGGAATCCCGATGCCCGGCGAATTGATCGCGTTGTTCACGCCGTCATTGCCGAGCGTGTTGTTCGGGTCCGTGTTCGATCGCTGACCGTTCGGGGAGCGATCGGCCGTGCGCGTGGGCGTACGTGTCGGCGTTGGCTCGTTCGATGCGGTAGACGTGGCTCCGCCGCCCGAATCGATGCCCATGCTCCGGAAGCTCGACTCCGTTCCGGCATCGAACTGCGCGGCCGCCGACTCCGGGCGCGGCGTGTTGCGCACGATTCGCGGCGTGATCGACAGGACGATCTCGGTCTTGGCGTGATCGTCCGCGTGACTGCCGAACAGCCGGCCGATGATCGGCAGCGAGCCGAAGCCGGGCACCCGGTTGGCGGTGCGTCGATCCTCGTCGTTGATGAGCCCGGCGAGCACCTGATTTTCGCCGTCGCGCAGGCGCAGGACCGTGCTCGCGTTGCGCGTGCCGATCTGATACGCGAGCGAGCCCGATTTGGTCTGGAGCTGATTGATGATGTTGCTGACTTCGAGCGCGATCTTGATGGCGACATCGCCGTCCGGATAGATCGTCGGCTCCACTTCGAGCTTGAGGCCGATGTCCACGTAGGTGACGGATTCGGAAACGAAGCCGGTCGAGGTCGCTGTCGTCGTGATATTCGGTACGCGCTGGCCGATCAGGACGCGCGCCTGCTCGAGGTTGCGCGCGCGGATGCGCGGGTTGGCGAGCAGGTTCGCGTCGGTCGCGACGTTGCGCGCGTTGAGCGTTGCCGGTCCTACCGTGGCGCCGACGGTGTCACCGTTCAGGTTCTTCAGATCGTTGAGTGTCACGGTGCCGCCAGAAGCGGAGGCGAGCGGCGTCAGCGCGACGCTGTCGGGCCAGCGGATGCCGAGATCGAGCAGGCGGCTGCGATTGATCTCGAGAATTTCCACCTCGAGCATCACTTCGGGCTCAGGGATGTCGTGGAGCGCGATCAGCTTCTCGGCGAGTCGAATGGCGTCCGCGCTGTCGCGCATGATGATGAGGTTTCGCTGCTCATCCGCGACGATGTCACGTGCCTTCAGGATCGTCTTGAGCGTGTTCGAGATGCTCTTCGCGTCGGCGTTCGAGAGATAGAAGCTGCGGACGACGAGCGGCTGATAATCCTTCTGCTTGGCGGCCGTGTTCGGATAGACGAGCAGCGTTCGGGCGTCCATGAGCCGGAAATCGAGCTGGTTCGTGAGCAGCAACAGCTTCACGGCCGATTCGATGGTGCTGTCCTTCAGGAACACGGAGGTCTTCGTATCGGTGCGCACATCCTTGTCGAACACGAAGTTCAGGCCGGACGAGCGTGACAGCACTTCGAACACCGTCTTCAGCGGCGCGTCCTTGAAATCCAGCGTGACCGGCTTGCGGTAAGCCTCTGCGAGAGCGGTTTCCGGCGCGACCTTGCCGGACTCGCCTTTCTCCTCCACCTGACGCTGCAGTTGCAGGGCAGGGCCGTGCGACGGAAATTCGCGCAGAAGCATGCTGAGCCGGTTGCGGGCGGTGTCCCAGTCACTGCTCGCGACGGCGGCCTGCGCTTCTGTGAGCCATTGATCGCGCCGGCGATAACCCTCGATTCGCAGCAGACCTTCCTGCGCCCCGCCGTAGCCGGGCTGAACCTGAAGCGCCTCCCGATAGAAGCCGGCCGCCTCGTCATAGCGCGCAAGCGCGGCCGACTGCTCCGCCCGCTGTTGGAGCGCTTGCAGAAGGCGGTCTCGCGTCTGCAGATAGGCGATGCGGTAGCGCGCGGAGCCGGGCTCCATCCGCGAGGCCTGCGCGAGCCGTTCCAGGCCCTGCTGCATATTTCCTTCGCTGACGAGGTGCATGCCCTGATCGTAGGCACGCTGGGCGGCGCAGCCCCCGAGGGCCAGCGCGACACAGAGAAGCATGCTACGCAGGAATCTCAATTCGTCTCTCCAATCGTAATCGTCTGCTGCTCGCCCGACGGGAGATGGGTGAGCTTCAACGTGGGCGGCTCGATGCTGTCGACGGTATAGCCCTCCTCGAGACGGGCTCCGGCGCGCGCGATGAAGCTTTGCTCGTTGCGCACGAGGTAGACCTCCCATTGGCCGTCTTCGAATTTCTTGCCGACGTAGACGAAGGGTGCGGGCGGCGGCACGTCGGGCGCCGCCGGCGGCGGCGCAGGCGGCGCAGGTGGAACCCAGCTGCGCGAGGCGAACAGGTCGCGGGGCGCCTTCGCGTGGAGTCGGGTGGGGATGAGGACCGCGCGCGGAACGATATGCAGCAGCGTGGCGTCGTCGGCCTGCTTTCTCCTGGGCGCGACGCGCGTGCCGGTCGGCGCGGCGGCCGTGGCGGCATTCCGTGTGGCTTCCGCGATCCCGTCGCTGTTGCTGCCAGTATTGCCGTGAAGCGCGAGCCAGCCCGCGATCCCGAGCAACGGCAGCCACAGTAACCAGCGTTTGCTGGAGACTTTCATGCGCGCTTGCCGTCCCGAAGCCAGCAGGAAATGCGCAATTCCGCCTTGATGTGATCCTGGCCGATGTTCTCGCGTGAGAAGGTGAGCTGATCGACCGTGACATGCGGCATCTGCCGGAGCAACGTTTCGATGAACAGTCGCAGCTGCGGATAAGAAGCCGTCACCGTGGAGTTGACCTGCACGCGCGTGATGCCCGTGCGAGCGTCACGCGAGGTCTGGAAAAGGGACTGGGGCAGCTCGAGCCCGTGTAGCGATGCGAGCCGATAGATCCGGCGTACTTCGGAATCGGCCTGCGCGACCGCGGGCAAGCCGGCGGCGGAGAGCTGACTGGCTTCGAGGGCGGCGTGTGCTGCGGCGGATCGGGCGCGCCGTTGGGCGTTCTGTGCGCCGTTCTCGACGGTGAGCTGTGCAAGCTGGCGTTTGTTGGCTTCAAGCGCGGCTCGCAGCGGCACCACCTGTGCGACGAGCAGGACGAGGGCGATGATCACCGCGACGGCCGACAGGACCCAAAGCGCGCCATAGCGCCAGATCGCGATCTCCGCTGCCAGCCGCAACGACCCGGCGGATCGCGCCAGTTCCTTGGGCAGCGACTGAAGAGTGAGTGCGCTCACGATCCGTGCCTCGCGTCCTGCGGTGGCGGCTCGACCGGCACGAGCAGCGCGTCCATCACCAGTCGCGCCACCGGGCCGCCGGGCTGTTCGCGCGTTTCGTGGCGGATCGGCAGGACGCGCAAGATGGCAGGATCCTTCTCCAGCATCTCGGCATATTCGAGCAGTTCGTCCGCGCGGCGAGCTTCTGCTTCGATCCGGATAGCGCTCCGCTTGCTGTCAGGCTCGATCGCGACGAGCGCGACGTTTGGTGGCGTTTGACGCTCCAGCGCATCGAAGATCGAGGGCCAGGGCACGTTGAGCAGTCGGATGATGGAGTTGAGGCCCGCGATCTGATCGCGCGTCAGCGTCGGTTTCGAGGGTCCGGATGGCGCACGCGAAAGAGCGAGGCGCTCCTGGGCATCGGCGAGACTCTGCTCGGCGTCCTGCAGCTGGGTCCGCAGTCCCATCGCGAGCGCGAGCGTGATTCCGAGAAACGCAAAGGCCACGCAAGCCGTCGTCACCGCCAACATACGCAACGCCGGCCGACGATCGTGGCCGAGCCACTTCGCGCTCGCCGGGGCCTGCAACGGGAGGAGGATCTGGCTCATGCGCGCAATCCCATCCATGCGATGCAGCCCGCCTCTGTTTCGACGGCCTCATCGGAAATCTGTGTCGACTGGATGAGCCAAGCGCGCGAGTCGAACCGCTGGACGGGTTCCTCCGTGGGCAAGTTGAGTCGCAGGTTATACCGAGCCACTTCCGTGGTGATCTGATCCATTCCGGAGAGGGTGCGGCAGGCGTTGACGCGCATGCCGGTGAGATGGATGAGCACGACGTGCGCTGGCGATCCGATACAGGCCCAGCCGTTGCCCGGCATCTGCCTCCCCAGGCCTGCGAAGGCCGCCTCGACGGATGACCGAACGAGCGGCATTGCGTTTGCGGGGAAGCAAGCGCGTAAGGTCGAGTCAACCCAGGCGGGCACGGCCGCGCACAGAAAAGACCCCGACGCGCGCCAGTCGCCCGTGACGACCCAGTCATCGGGCGTGCCGCCGAAGATCTGTGCGCAGCGCCCGGTTGCCACGAGACGAAGCTCGGCTAACGAGCGGATTCCAGCCGGCGGTTCCATTGCGAAGTGGCGCAACGTTCCCGCGCCGAGCGTGACCGACGACACGTCGGAAGGCGTGATGTCGGCCGCATGAAGCAACGAGTCCACAGCCGCCTTCAGCGACGAGGCCTGTCCACTCAATGCGGCAAGTGCCGTACTGCATGCACCACCGGGTTCGCGCCGCGCGAGCGCCAACTCGCCGCCGCTCAACCCGAGCGCGAACACATCAGGCCGCGAGCGTGACACGCCGGACTTCCTCGAGTGTGGTGTGGCCGGACGCAACGCGCTCGATCGCGGCCTGCATGAGACCGCGCGTTCCCTTGCGGTAGGCGACTTCCTTGATGCGGCGGACGGGCGCCTTGTCCACGATCAGCTCGCGCAGCTCATCGTCGAGCCGCAGGATCTCCGCCACCGCAAGTCGGCCGCGATAACCGGTGCCACGACAGTCGCCGCAGCCCGGGCCTTTCCGGAACTCGAAGCCGGCGCACTGCTCGCGCGACAGATTCACCCGCGCGAGCTCCGCATCGGTCGGCTGGAAGGGGCGGCTGCAATGTGAGCAGTTGATGCGCAGGAGCCGCTGCGCCCAGATGCCGTTCAGCGCGGAGACGAGCGCATACGGATCGAGCCCCATGTGTGTGAAACGGCCGAACACGTCGAACACGTTGTTCGCGTGAACCGTGGACAGCACGAGGTGGCCGGTGAGGGCGGACTGGACGGCAATTTCCGCGGTCTCGCGATCGCGGATCTCACCCACCATGATCTTGTCGGGGTCATGACGCAGGATCGAGCGCAGGCCACGAGCGAACGTGAGGCCCTTCTTTTCGTTCACCGGGATCTGCAGCACGCCCGACAGCTGATACTCCACCGGGTCTTCGATGGTGATGACTTTGTCGCGCCCCGTGTGAGTTTCGGCGAGCGTCGCGTACAGCGTCGTCGTCTTGCCGGAGCCGGTCGGGCCGGTGACGAGCAACATGCCGTAGGGCGCTTCGATGAGCTCGCGCATCATCGCGAGCGACTTCGAATCGAAGCCGAGCGCGTCGAGCGTGAGCTGGCCGTGCTCTGCGATCATCGCCTGCTTGTCGAGGATGCGGATCACGGCGTCTTCGCCGTGCGCGCTTGGCATGATCGACACGCGCAGGTCGATCTCGCGGCCCTGGGCGCTCACGCGGAAACTGCCATCCTGCGGGACGCGCCGCTCGGCGATGTCGAGCTCTGCAAGAACTTTCAGTCTCGAGATGACTTGCTCGGCGAGCGCCACGCCGTTCAGCTGCGCAATGCTGTCGAGCACGCCGTCGATGCGGTACTTCACCGCAAGTCCCGAAGGGGTGCTTTCGAGATGAACGTCGCTGGCCCCGGCGCGCAATGCGTCGTACAGCGTCGAGTTCACGAGCTTGACGGCGGGGCTCGTCGCGTCGCTTACCGAGAGCAGCGAGAGCACTTCGACCGTGCTTCGGGCGTCGTCCTTGGTGAGCGCCTCGCTCCCCAGGGAGTCCATGGCGCGAGCGCTCGCCTCTTGCTGATTGAGGCACGCGTGGATATCCGCTGGCGTGGCGAGGAGATAGATCACCGCGCCCGAGACGAGGGTTTCGACGTGCATCATCAGATCCACGTCGAACGGATCGCTGATGGCGCAATAGCGCGCGCCACCCGAGCGAAGCACGACGCAGCGCTTCTGCTGAGCGCGCGCGAGCGACAGGCTGTCGAACACGGGCTCATAGCTCGAAAGCGTCTCCGAATCGACGTACTTCAGGGAGAACGCATCGGCCAGCAGCGCCGCGGCGTCACGCTCGCCCACTTGCAGGGAGGCTCCCAGGGCCGCAATCGGCGGCTCACCCCGCACCGATGCCGCGCGCGCCAACGCGAGATGGGCCGCCGAGATGCCGTTCTTCATTGCAGGCTCCCGGCCAGATCGAACACTGGCATGTACAGCAGGATCACGATGAGACCGATCACGAGTCCGATCGCCGTCATGAGCGCCGGCTCGAACACTTTCGTGAACCGCTCGATCCACCGGGTCGTGTCGGCTTCGTAGAAGAGCGCCGCGCGCGTGAGCATCGGGCCGAGCTGCCCTGACTGCTCGCCGACGCGAAGCAGTCGCAAGGCAACCGGTGTGCTCAGCCCGTGTGCCGCGAAGGCATCGGACAGTGCGTCACCCGCGTTCACACGCCCATGCACAGCTTCGAGGGAGGTGTGTCGGGCCGGTGCAAGCACCGGCCGCGCTAGTCTCAGCGCGTGATGAATGGGAATGCCACCTTCGAGCAGCATGCCCAGCGTCAGATACAACCGGGAAAGCTCGAACAGCTCCAGCCGGCTCTTTGCGCCCGGAATGTAGGCGAGGGCGCGCCACCAGCCACCTTCGCGAAGCTGCTTGCGGCCCCACGCCAACGCCGCGGCGACGACTGCGCCGAATGAACTGATGAGAACCACCGCATGCTTCGCAGCGAATCCTCCCCACGCGAGCAGCATCTGCGATGCCCACGGCAGCTCACGCCCGCCGCTTTGGTAAATCGCGGCGAAGCGCGGTACGACATATCCCAGTAGAAACAGGCTGACCGCGCCACCGACAACCAGAAGGATGACGGGATAGATCGTGGCGCTGACGACCTTCTGCTTCACATTGTCCAGGCGCGTCTCGTAATCGGAATAGCGCTGAAGCGCGCGCGGCAGGTCGCTGGTGCCTTCGGCGGCCTGCACGATCCCCACGAGCAGAGGAGGGAAGATCTCGCTCTGTCTCTGCATGGCTGCCGACAATCGCAAACCGGATCGCAGACTGCCCAGCAGTCTCATCAACACCGCGCGCGTTTCGACTGAGGGCTCTTTTTCAGCCAGCGCATCAAGCGCTTCGGTGATGCTGAGGCCTGCGGAGATGAGCGAATGCAGCTCCTGCACGAACAGCAGCAATGCGAACTTCCGACGCCGCGGTCCGCCGGACGCGAGCGACGACTGCTCGCTCACGGACACGGGCGTCATCTGACGCTGCAGCGTCTGCTCGCGAGCATCTGTCTCGTCGAGAGCCTCGATACTGAGCGTCAGGATCTGCTGGGCGCGATCGAGTGCGCGAACCCGAAAAAGCATCGTCGTCTTCCGCCCGCGGGGGCGGCCTCAGCGGTTTGTGATGTCCGCGGCCGTGCCCGAGCCGCCGGGCTGGCCGTCTTTTCCGTAGCAGATCAGCTCGAAATCGTCTTCGCTGTCGGCGACCCGGTAAACATAAGCATGTCCCCATGGATCGTTCGGCACCGCCTTGTCGAGGTAGGGGCCGTTCCATTTTTCCGCATCCGACGGTTGCGTGACGAGCGCGCCGAGACCCTGTTCCGTGCTCGGATAGTGGCCGACGTCGAGCCGGTAAGCGCCGAGCGCACGGGCGAACGCCTGCACCTGCGCCTTCGCGACTCCTTGTTCAGACTTCGATACTTGCGCGAAATATCTCGGCCCGACATAAGCCGCGAGCAGGCCGATGATCGCGACCACGACCAGCAGCTCGAGAAGGGTGAAGCCGGCCGCACGCCTGGTGTTTTTTTTAAGTTGTATCAATCGCGGCCCATCCCTGAAAACGTTTCGAAGAGTCGTGCGGTCGGCAGCGAATTCAAATTTTCATGCGCCGACCGCTTGCCGTCGATAAGAAACTTAGCGTAGCCTTTGCTCCGCGTCATGCATTTTCGCCAATGTGTGACGAATCAATTCCAACAAAAGGACGACCAGCGGGCTCCCACTTGCCCGCTGCTGAGGAACGGAGGCCCCGTCTGCAAAACCAATAACAACAACCGGTCTCGTCGCTGATACAAGCGACTTCGAACAATAAGGTCTATGGGTCTCGTGGCGCACTCGTTCCGTCAGTGAGCGCGGCGTCATGGTGCGGGAGGGTTATGGAGAGCTCAGCAGGCATGCAGGAGCCTGGGGTCGCGTGCGGCCTTGAAAAGGACGGTTCCACTCGACGCGTCGGTTTCCGACACGCGCAGGGGCAGGGATGGCGTGGATTGGCTACCGCGATCCTGGCGCTGCTGCTCAGTACTCTCGCTCTCGTCTACCCGCGCGACAGCGCGGCGCATGCTGCATTTCCGCAGTTTCTGATCACTGACTACCACCCCGTCAGCAAGACGCGGGTTCCTGGCTCGCCGAACAACAACCCGCTCTACGACTACGTCTATCGCGTCGACGTGCGCAACAACGGCGCGCAGGCCGTGAATGTGCGCGGCTCGATGACGAGCAAGCGCCGTTCCGTCGCGGTCGTCGACGGCAATGCAAGTTTCGGCACCGTGCCCGCTCGCCAGGTGAAGGCGAGCGAAGACACCATCAGCGTGCGCGCTGGAAAGTTTTTTGACCGGCGGCTCGATCGGCAGATTTTCACCGGCGGCCGCTGGCGTTTCGAGGAAGAGGGCTACGATCCCGAAGACCAGTCGATCGGCGGCCTGCTCGGTCGCAACTCCATCTGGCTCCCGCAGCTCCTCGACGCCATCTACGACCTCAAGTTCGCGCTGATCTTCGACTGGAGCATCACGAGCGGCGGCGACTCGCAGGCGCCGGTGATCGCCAACACCGCGCCGAACGGCAATATCGCGGACGCGCGTCCGGTGATCTCCGCCACGTACTCCGATGCGCAGGGTGCGATCCCGACGAATCGGGTCACGCTGACCGTCGATGAGGTCAACGTCACATCCTCGGCGACGGTTACAGCGACTTCGGTCAGCTACCGGCCGGCCTCGGCGTTGCCGGATGGCTCGCATCGCGTCCTGCTCACCGTCGCTGATTCGGCGGGCAATCTGGCCACGGCGACCTGGTCGTTCACGGTCGATACGCATCCGCCGGAGATCACGAGCCCGGCACCCACCAACGTCGCGAACGCGAGCCCGCGCGCCACGATTTCCGCGCAGTTTGCCGACGAGACGGGTGTGGATCTGACGAGTGTGCGCTTGCTCGTCGATGGGACGGATGTGACCTCGGGAGCCATCACCAACGGCAACGGCATCACCTATCAGTCGCCGGTGCCGCTGTCTGACGGCAATCACACGGTGCAGTTGCACGTTGCCGACTCCGTCGGTAATCCGGCGGACCTCAATTGGTCGTTCGGTGTGGACGCCAGCGGTCCGAGCATCTCGGCGTTGCAGCCGGCGAGTGGCAGTGAGATCGCGGCCGATGCGCTGCCAGTTATCTCGGCATCCTTCGCGGATTCCGGTAGCGGCGTTGACGTCGCCTCCATCCGAATCCATCTCGACAACCAGGATGTTCGGGCGCAGGCGCAGGTGAGTGCGACCGGCATCAACTACACGCCGTCGGCGCCGCTCACGGAAGGCAGCCACGCCGTCACGGTTGAGGTGGGCGATACGAACGGCAACATCACGTCGACCATCTGGTCGTTCGTGACACGTACGCCGCCGCAGATCACGAACGTGGCGCCGAGCGATATGACGCTCAACGCCAACGCCGCGGTGGTCATCACGGCGCAGTACACCGATGTCGGCAGTGGCATCGATGCGACGGGCGTGGTGCTGAGCCTGGACGGAGTGGACGTCACCGGCTCCACGCAGGTGAGCGCGTCGGGTCTCACGTTCACACCCGCCACCGCGCTCGCGCAGGGCATCCATATCGCCGTGCTGACCGTGCGGGACAACGCTGGCAACACCAGCGCACGCACCTGGCGCTTCACGCTCGACACCGGCCTGCCGGTCGTCACTGAGCAGCAGCCCAAGGACGTGCTGGTCGGCACGCTGCGACCCACGATCAGTGCGAAGTTCGCAGATACCGGCACCGCGGCTGGCAGCGGCATTGATGCCGCGCAGACGCGGCTCTGGGTCAATGGCACGGATGTCACGTCGCTCGCGCAGATCAACACGGGTGTTCTGCCGCACCAGATCACTTACACGCCGACGCAGGATCTGCCGACCGGGTCGCAGACGGTGCGGCTCAAGGTGGTGGACATCGCGGGGAATGCCGTCGAGGACGTGTGGAGCTTCTCGATCGACGCAGAAGGTCCGGCGATCGTCGATCTGTCACCGGCTGACGGAACGACGCTGCCCGCGGATACGCTGATCACGCTTCAGGGCAGCTTCGTCGACCTCGGGTCGGGCGTGAACCTGTCGAGCGTCACGGTGACGCTCGATGGGCAGAACATCACGGCGCAGTCGACGATTACCGCGTCGGGCTTCACCCGCACGCTCACGCAGCCGCTGTCGGAAGGGCCGCATACGCTCAGCGTCAGCCTGCGCGATACGGTGGGCAACCTCACGACCCGGACGAACGCGTTTGTCACGCAAAGCGCGCCCGTCATCAGTGCGGCCACTCCGAAGGATCAGTTCCTCCCCGGCGACACGCGACCGACCATCACCGCGTCGCTCAGCGACATTGGTGCAGGGATCGACGTCAGCTCGATCCGGTTGTACTTCAACGATCAGGATGTGACCGCGGCCGCGCAGATCACCGCGTCCGCCGTCAGCTACCTGACGAGTCAGGCGCTGGCAGATGGCACGCACACCGTCCGACTCCATGTGGTCGATCTCGCGGGCAATCCGACGGATCAGAGCTGGGAGTTTGGAACGGCGACTGCACCCGTCATCACGGGCCAGTCGCCGAGGGACGTGGTGCTGCCCTCGGGCAGCCGTCCGACCATCGCGGCGACCTTCAACGATGGTCGCGTAGGAATCGATCCCTCGAAAGTCCTGCTGATCGTGAACGAGCAGGATGTGACGCAGCAGGCCACCGTCACACCGCAGGGCATTACCTACACGCCGACCGGCGCGCTGGCCGCAGGCACCTACACGGTCTATCTCGAGATCGGCAACACGACCAACGCCAGCGCGAACTCCGTCTGGGGCTTCGACGTCGAGGAGGCAAGCACCTACTCGGTCATCATCACGAACCCGGCGCCCTCGACGACCGTCGACTCCCGCTTGCTGCAGGTGACGGCGACCGCGCAGGCGAACAAGACCTATCCGAGCCTGCTGCGCCTCAACGGCGTCGAGATGCTGCGGACCGACTCTGAAGGCGCCACCGTGTACTCGGGGAACGCGACCCTGGTGGACGGCGACAACCTGCTCACCGTCGAAGCGACCTTCGATGACGGCCAGGTGCGCACGGTCTCGCGAACGGTGAATTACGACGCTCCGCCTCGCGTCACGATCACGAGCCCCATCGACAAATCGGTGCTCGGCCGCGTGAACCCGACGAGCCCGGGCGATCTGACGGGTAACGTCGAGCGGCCTGTCACGATCACGGGCCGCATCAGCAAGCCCGCGGTCAGTGTGATGATCAACCAGCAGAGCGCGCAGCTCCTGTCGGGCGGCACCGAGTTCCGCTTCGACAACTTCTATCTGCGCGAGGGCATGAACGTCGTCACCGCGGTGGCGCGGCTTGCAGACGGGCGCGTCGGCAGCGCGGCGGTGACCGTGAGTGTCGACCAGACGGCCCCGATTCTCACCGTCGAAGCACCGATCGAGCAGGCGGTCACGTCGAGCGCGAAGATCGACGTGCGCGGCATGGTGAACGATGCGGTCGAAGGCTTCACCGGCGCATCCGAGCCCACGGTCACCGTGAACGGCCGTGTCGCGCAGGTGTTCGACCGGTACTACCTCGCGACGGACGTGCCGCTGCAAATCGGCGCGAACACCCTGACCATCGTGGCGAGCGACCAGTTCGGCAACTCGCGTTCGCGTGAGCTCACAGTGAGCCGCATCGGTGTCGGTTCGGATCGACTGACGCTGCTGTCCGGCAATCACCAGACCGGCGCGCCGGTGACGGCGCTGCCGCAGCCTTTCGTGGTCGTCGCGCTGAATGCCGCGGGCGAGCCGATCCCGAATCTGCCCGTCCGCTTCGACGTCATGCGCGGCACCGGCACCCTGGCGGACGCCGCCGGCGAGCCCGGACCGCCCGTGGCGCGCACCCTCGTGCTGACGACGAACTCGAACGGTCAGGCGCAGGCGTGGTTCACGCTCGGCAAGCAGAGCGGTCCGGGCGCCAACACGGTGAAAGTGAGCTCCACGCAGCTCACGGAAGAAGTCACTTTCGTTGCGACCACTCAACGGGGCGTCGTGGCGAAGGTTCTCGCGGACACCGGCATCAATCAGTTCGCGGAGACGGGAAGCCAGCCGCTCGAGATCCTGTCGGTGGTCGTGCGCGATCGCGAAGACAATCTGCTGCCGAACATTCCGGTCGTCTTCTCGGTGGAAGAAGGGGATGCCTTCTTCACTGATCAGGCGGGTGAGCACCTCTCGAAGGTCGTGCTGAACACGGACAAGAACGGCCTCACCGCCATTCGCCCGACGATCGGCAACATGCCCGGCACCGTGCGCATCATGGCGCGAGCGCTGCGGGAAGTTGGCGGGGACATCGACAATCCCGACGATCTCGCCGGCAACGCCAGCTACTTCATCCAGGCGAAGCAGGCGCAGAACGGGCCGGCGAGCTTCAGCGGCTTCATCTACACGGACAAGGGCGAACCGCTGCCGGGCGTGCGTGTGTCGATCGGACGCACCTCACTCAGCAGCACGACCGACACGACCGGTGCGTTCGATCTCGGCGACGTGCCGCCGGGCCGCGTCGATCTCTTCGTCGACGGCCGTACCAGCAGCCACCTCGGCAAGATCTGGCCGAGCCTGCATTTCGAGAGCTACGTGGTGCGCGGTCAGGAGAACGAGCTGCCGCATCCGATCTATCTGCCGCCACTGCTCATGACCGAAGCGAAGGTCGTTGGCGGCAACGAGGACGTCGATCTGACGATCCCTGGCCTCGCCGGCTTCCGCATGCGCGTGAAGGCGAACAGCGTGACGTTCCCGGATGGCTCGCGCACCGGCACGCTGGTGGTGAGCCCTGTGACGGCGGACCGCCTGCCGATGGCGCCGCCCACCGGTGGCGCGCTCTTCGGCGTGCCGGCCTGGACGATCCAGCCCGCCGGAACGCGCTTCGATCCGCCGATCGAAGTGCGACTGCCGAATGCCTCGAGCCAGCCGCCGGGCGACAACCTGCCCGTCGTGCAGTGGGATCACGACCTCGGTCAGTACGTGCCGATGGGTCGCGCGACGGTGTCGGAAGACGGCGCGTTCCTCATCACCGATGCCGGCAGCGGCATCACCAAGGCGGGCTGGGGCGGCCTGTGCATATACGACCCGGACAAGTGCAGCAAGGACAAGCCACCCGAATGCAACATGTGCGAGGAACTCGACACGCAGCGTGAGTGCCCGACGTGCGTGTACGACCCGCTCAAGGAAGATCGCAAGGAGCGTGAGCAGGTCGGCGTGACGATCGAGCCGGGCGCGTGGAAGGACGCGATCACGAGCGGCGCCAAAGTGTTTGGCCTGCCGCTCAAGGAGCTCAAGTTAAAACTCGTCATAGCGGCTGGACGCACCGACCTGTGCTGCCGTCAGCGCAAGTCGCTGGCGCACGAGGTCAGCGCATCGCTGACCACGGAGACCGAGCTCGTGGCGGAAGGCCCGATCAAGCGGCTGCCGTACTTCAAGACGCCGAAGATCCTGGTCGAAGCGGGCATCCCGGAGATCGAGATCGGTGTGTTCGTGAAGGGCAAGGTGTTCATCAACGGCGGCGGTCGCTATGCCGGAAGCACCTGCACGAACGAGATGAGTTACGACGTGATCGGCAGCGGCGGCCTGTCCCTCGAGGTGGCGCCGAAGATCACGGTCAAACCCGCGCCTCCGTACGGCAAGGCCGAGGCGGTGCCGATCGCGGCGGGCCTCGCCGGCGGGCTCAGTGGCCAGATGAACAAGGCGGGCTGGAAGGTGTCGGCCTTCGGCACGGCGTTCATCAAGGCGGAGTTCACGTTCGATTCGCGCAAGTACACGCTGCTGAATGAAAGCGTGACGATCCAGGAAGAGCTCTTCGGCTCGGGCAGCGACGCGCATGCGGTCGAGGCCGCGACGAGCGCCATATGAGGTGATGCGATTGCCGATGCGAATAGTGATCGGGCTCGTCGTGCTGCTCGCGTTCATCTGGACCGAGTGGACGGGCGTCAGCGGAATTTTCGTGGGCTCGACGCGAGGGGCGGTGGTGCAGAGCGCGCTCGCCACTCGCACGGTGAAGGATCCGGAACATGACGTCGTCGACCGTCAGTTCCTGGACGTGAAGATCGAGTACGCCGTGAAAGGCCAGACGTTCGCCATCACCCGCCAGTGGAGCGAGCAGTTCTGGAACTCGAACGGCCGGCTGCGTGAGCTCGCTGAGGAACTGGGGCAGGGGAAGTCGGTTGACGTGCTGTACCTGAGATTCGCTCCGGGCGTTGCCAGGCCCGATGTTCAGGTGCCGCTCGGGATAGTGATTCTGGTGGTGGTGGGTCTGGCGATTCTGATTGCGTTCTTCGCTGGCGCGAAGGCATTGCGAAGTGGGAAGGGAGTTCGATGAAGTCTGCAGCAGCGTTTGGATTCGTGATGGCCGCCTCATTGGCGACGCTGTCTGCGTATGCACAAGCTCCGGCGCCCGCGGCGGAGCCACCGGCGAAACTCGGGGCGGCAACTTACCGGGGATTCGTGGTCGAGACGGTGTACCCGCTCAAGATCGCGTCCTATCAGGCGCCGACCGCGATCACCCCGCGCACGCGGCCCGGCTCCATGGCGACGCCAGAGGACACCATCATTGAAATGGCGTCCTCGATGAAGGCCCGGGACTTCGCGTGGAACTCGCGCTTGTGGACGCCGGCTTCGCTGAAAGACATGACGGCACGCGACGCGGCTGCCGGCAAGACTCCCGCGTACTGGACTGAGTCGTGGCAGAAGTACGCCACGCTGACATTCCACTTCACTACTCGGATCGACTACGCGAAGTACGTGCTGATTCAGTACGAAGTGAAGGAGCCGGGTGGCAACACCGTGTTGAAAGACACCATGGCTCTCGAGCAGGTCGGAAACACGTGGTTTCTCACGCAGGCGCTCGCGGCGGATCCAGTGGTCACGCACTGGAGTGATCCGCGCGGGCGCGTGCAGGTGGCACCGGAAGCGCTCTTCAACAAGTAAGGATGCGTGAATGGATCGGCGTAACTTGCGCGTTCTCTTAACCGCACTCGCATGCGCGTTGCTGAGTCCGCTTGCCTTTGCACAGTCCGTGCCGCCACCGGCCGAGACGCCGCCGGATCCGACGGCGAGCTGCACGGTCACGGCCATGAACCGTACCGCGCCGCTGCAGGGCGATTACAGCTTCACGATCTACAACATCCCCGGTGCAGCGACCGCGATTGGCGCGCAGAACATCGGCAACACCACGCCGGCCGCACCGTTTCGCGTTCGTGCGGTCTGCTCCGACGGCACCGTAGGCGAGACGAATCTCGCGTTCCCGGAGTTCGCGACCACGTTCGTGTACACGGGCGCGATCCATTGGCGCCCGCTGACGCCGATTCCGTTGGCGCTCAACGTCTCCGCGACCAATCCGCGTCTCGGCAGTGGCGATACGACACAGGTACGCAGCCTCGGGGTATTGGCCGACGCAACGACCATTGACGTCACCGGCCTTGCGGCGGGTACGCTGTACACATCTAGTAATCCACTAGTTGCGAAGGTCAGTGACGCAGGACTGGTCACCGCAACTGCACTTGTTGCTAGCGGGTCCTCGTCGCGTGTTGTCATCACCGGGCAGCACGAAGGCGTGTCCGGCAGCGCCATTATCGAGGTCGGCCAGCGTGGGCGTCTGACGGGCCGAGTGCTGCAAGCTGACGGCGTTTCGCCGGCCGCTGGCGCGCAGGTCAGCATCGTTCGCAATCAGCCACGCGATACCGTCGGGATCGTGACGGCGGATGCTGGGGGTTCCTTCACGCTGGAAGACGTCGCCGCGGGCACATTCAGCCTTTCGGCGGTCGATCCGGTCACGGGCGATATCGGTCGCGGCGACACGTCGATCGCTTCTACGGGCGATACCGGCAACGCGGATATCAGGCTGAACGGCCAGGCAACGTTGACCGTCAGCGTGCTGAATGGCGCGGACGCGCCCGTGGCGAACGCGCTCGTGACGTTCACCAG
>Ga0070665_100003439_pt1 | contig 16889 bp, 15 predicted proteins | sample KBSS13metaG_FD_65862 | JGI IMG/M metagenome (GOLD analysis project Ga0070665, IMG submission 65862) | Switchgrass rhizosphere microbial communities from Kellogg Biological Station, Michigan, USA - KBS S1-3 metaG | ecosystem: Host-associated > Plants > Roots > Rhizosphere > Soil ... | reverse complement strand
ACCGGATCCCAGTTGACCAGGCGCTTGCCGCGGTAGATCAGGCCTTCCTCGTGCAGGCGCACGAACACTTCGGTGACCGCGCGCGACAGGCGCGGGTCCATGGTGAAGGTGTCGCGCGACCAGTCGACCGAATCGCCGAGGCGGCGCATCTGCTGCGTGATGGTGCCGCCGGACTGTTCCTTCCATTTCCAGACGCGCTCGAGGAAGGCCTCGCGGCCGAGATCGAGACGGTGTTTGTTCTCGGCGGCCAGCTGCCGCTCGACGACCATCTGCGTGGCGATGCCGGCGTGATCGGTGCCGGTCTGCCACAGCGCGGAAAACCCGCGCATGCGATGCCAGCGCGTGAGCGCGTCCATGAGCGTGTGCTGGAACGCGTGTCCCATGTGCAGCGTGCCGGTGACGTTCGGCGGCGGCAGCATGATGCAATAGGGCTCGCCGTCACCGCTGGGCGCGAATGTGCCGGAAGATTCCCAACGCTCGTAGATCCGGCGCTCGATGTCGCCGGGTGTGTAGGCCTTGTCCATGGAGGGGCGGGATTATGGGGGTAGCCCCCATTTTCAGGCAAAAGGGATGCGTGCTGACCGCCTGACGCGAAATTCGCCGACAGCTTGGCGCGCTGCGTGCCACCCAGAGTGCGGACCATTCAGGGGGTAGTCATGCATCTGCACCAACTCCGCTCGCCCGAGTGGCGAGCGCGCGTGACCGCGCGTTTCGGCAAGAAGCTGCTCGGCTTCACGCGCGGCGAAGTCTGCAAATCACCGGTGCTCATCGTCGGGCTGCAACGCTCGGGCACCACCATGCTGATGAACATCTTCTGCCTGCATCCCGATACCGAGGTGTTCGACGAATGCTCGGACTCGAAGGCATTCCGCAACTTCCGAATCCGCAGCCTGGAAGTCTTCCGCGAGGCTATCGATGGCAGCCACTTCCGCTTCCCGTGTTTCAAGGTCATCGCCGACAGCCACCAGTTGCCGGCGTTCCTCGATGCATGTCCGCACCAGAAAGTGGTGTGGATGTATCGCGAACCGGCTCCGAACGCCGCCTCGCGCCTGAAGAAATTTCGCCGCGGCACCGCGGCGATCCGCGCGGTCTGCGAGGGCCGGGGAGGTGGCGGCTGGTTCGCCGAGGGCGTATCGGAGATCGTCGGCCGCCGACTGCGCAGCCTCGATCACTCGCGCCTCAGCGATTTCGACTTCGCCGGCCTGGTCTGGTGGGCGCGCAACCAGCTGTTCTTCGAACTGGGCCTCGCCAAGGATTCGCGCGTGCGCCTGCTGCGCTACGAAAACCTGGTGACGGAGCCCGGGCGGACGGTGAAAGAACTGTATCGCTGGATCGGCATGGACGGCTGCGAGCCTTCGATGCGCTTCGTGCACTCTCGATCGCTGCGCAAGCCGGGGCTGCCGGCGCTGGATCCCCAGGTCGCGGCGCTTTGCACCGGCCTGCTGGCACGACTCGATCGGACTCACGCCGAGCAGTGGCGCACGACGAACCCCGGGTCAGACGTTGTGGGTCTGCGGTTCGATGGAGCGGCCGCGGTATGACTTGAATCGCTCGCGTCCGGCGGCGCGTACTTCCGGGCGCGCATCGAGGAATTCGGCGATCCGCGCGAATCTTTCGAAGCCGCCGGGCACCGCGCTGCCGAGGTTGATCAACACGTCGGTGTGGTTCGGCGGCAGGGGGCCGGAGGTCAGTGCCACGGGCGCTTCGCAATCCGCGCCGGCGTAGAGGTCGTGCGGCACGAAGCTGCCGTCGCCGAATGTCCAGAGCAGATCGTCGAGGCGCCGCAGCGCTTCGGGATCTTCGAGCAGGACCACGACTTTTTGTCTGGCGAGGTACGCCTTTTCGGTCACGCGGCAGGCGAGTCGCAGGCGCACGTCGGCCCCGGCTTCTTCGCTGACGTAGAAATCAACCCGCGGCGGCAAGGCTCAGTGCGTTCCCGCACGACGCAGCAGGTATTCCAGCAGCAGCGCGCTCGGGCGACCGGTGCTGCCCTTGCCCGCGCCACCCTGGTAGGCGGTGCCGGCGATATCCATGTGCGCCCAGGTCAGGTCCTTGGTGAACTTGCCGAGGAAGGCCGCGGCCGTGATCGAGCCGCCATCGCGGCCCGCGACATTGGCCATGTCGGCGAAATTGCTCTTGAGCTGCTCGCCGTATTCCTCGGTGAGCGGCATTTGCCAGGCTCGGTCGTCGGCGGCCAGGCCGCAGTCGACCAGCTCACGTGCCAGCGCGTCGTTGTTGGAGAACACGCCGGTGTGGTGCACCCCGAGCGCCACGACAATCGCGCCCGTCAGCGTCGCCATGTCGATGACCACGTCCGGCTTGAAGCGCTTGGCGTAGTGGAGCGCGTCGCAGAGGATCAGTCGGCCCTCGGCGTCGGTATTGAGGATTTCGACCGTGAGTCCCTGCGCGCTGGTGACGATGTCGCCGGGCTTGATGGCGCGGCCATCGGGCATGTTCTCGCAGGCCGCGACGATGCCGATGACGTTCAGCGGCAGGTTGAGCTCGCCCACGGCGTTCATCGTGCCGATGACGCAGGCCGCGCCGCTCATGTCGAACTTCATCTCGTCCATGGTCGGCGGGTCTTTCAGCGAGATGCCGCCGGTGTCGAACGTGATGCCCTTGCCGACCAGCACCACCGGCGCGTTCTTCGCCTTCGGATGCCGGTGCTCGATGACGATGAAACGCGGCGGCTCTTCGCTGCCCTGCGTGACCGCGAGGAAGCAGCCCATCTTCTCGCGCTTGATCTCGGCCAGGCCGAGCACCTTCACCTTGAGCGACTTGTGGGTCTTGGCCAGGCCTTCGGCGGTCTTGCCGAGGTAGGTAGGCGTGCAGACGTTGCCGGGCAGGTTGGCCAGGTTGCGCATCAGCGCCGAACCGCTGGTCAATGCCTGTCCCTGCTTGAAGCCCTTGCCGACGGCCGGCGCCGCCTTGGCGGACGCGGCCACCACCACGCGCGTGAGCGCGTGCGGACGCGGCTTCTTGCCGGACTTGAGGTCGTTGACGCGGTAGAGCGTGTTGCCGACGAGCTCCGCGACCGAGCGGCCGAGCCGTTCGTCGGACAATGCCTTCGCGGCGGGGCGCGGCAGGGCCAGCGCCAGCGAGGTGACGCGGGTGCGCGTGGCGGCCGAAATGGCGGAGATGACCGCACGGCGCCAGGCCTTGCGCGTGAGCTCGCCCTTGCCCGACTGGCCCTTGGCGCCGAGCCCGATCAGCAGCACGCGTTCGGCGCTGATGCCTTCCAGGTCGGTGACCAGCCAGGATTCACCCGGTTTGCCGGAGAAATCGCCGCGCTTCATGAGCCGGGAGAGTTTCTCGCGACAGCGCAGGTCGAGGGTCTTGGCTTCTGGGGTGAGCTCGCCGTCATCTTGAACACCGACGGCAACACAATCGACCGGCAGCTCTGCGAGCGCCTTCGTCCAGGTTTCGAACTGCATTTGTTGTAGTCCTTGAGCTGACCGTCCTCATTGTCCCCGAGGGCGGCGGTGCTTTAAGGTCGCGAAGTGTAACTCAAGTCTATTTTGGGTGGTCTGTTGCTGCGTATTCTCGATCGCTACATCCTGCGCGAAGTGGTCGTCAGCTGGCTCGCAGTAACTGGCGTATTACTCGCGATATTGCTCACCGATCAGGTCGCGCGTGTGTTAGAGCGCGCGGCCGAAGGGCAGTTTCCGCGTGGCGTGGTGATCGAGCTCATCATGCTCGGCGCGGTACAGAACGTGCCGCTGGTGCTACCCGTAGGACTGCTGCTGGGCATCGTGCTGGCGCTCGGCCGCCTGTACCACGACAGCGAGATGACGGCGGCGCAGGCCTGCGGCGCGGGCTCGCGGCCGGTCATGCTGCCGGTGCTGGGGTTCACGGTGTTGCTGGCCGTGCTTCTCGGCGTCCTGTCCCTGTACGTCGCGCCCGCGGCGTCGGGCCGCTGGCTCGAGCTGCGCAGCGAAGCGCTGCGTGCCGGGCAGTTCGCGCCCATCACGGCCGGCAAGTTCCGCATGTTCGGCGGTGGCAGCACCGTGGTCTACGCGCAGGGCGCGGAGCGTGACGGCACGCTCCAGCACGTATTCGTCGAGCGCGATCGTGACGGCATACTCGAGGTGGCGCTGGCGCAGCGCGCCACGCATGCCTACGCGGCCGACGGCGACATGCAGGTGATCACGCTGTACGACGGCCAGCGCTTCGAAGGCATTCCGGGTGAGCGCAAGTTCCGCATCGTGCGATTCGCCGAAAACACCATCCCTGTTCGCCTGCCGGCCGCGGGCACGGGCGCCGTGAAACTGAGCGGCGCGACCACCCGCGACCTGCTCGCCACCCGCGGCCGCGAGGAACTCGCCGAGCTGCATTGGCGCATTTTCTTTCCGCTGATGGCGCTGGTGCTGGCCGGGATCGCGATTCCGCTGGCCAAGCTGCAGCCCCGCCAGGGTCGCTACGCGCGCATGGGATACGCGGTACTGATCTTCTTCGTCTACATCAGCCTGGCGATCGCGGGGCAGAAGGCGCTGGCGCGCGGTGCCATTCCCTCCTGGTTCGGCCTGTGGTGGGCGCACGCGGCCGTGATCGTGCTGGCGGCGCTGATCCTGCTGGTGCCGAGCTGGCGCGCGCGCATCCGCTACCGGCGCAACAACGCGCGGCAGGGAGCCGCGGCGGCGGTGCCGGCATGAACCTGCTCGACCGCTACGTGATCCGCGCGCTGCTCGGTGGCGCGGTGCTGGTGCTGACCGTGTTGATCGCGCTCGGCGCCTTGTTCCTGTTCGCGAATCAGCAGGACGACATCGGCGTCGGCACTTACTCGGCCATCGACGCCTTTTCGTTCGTACTCCTGAACCTGCCGCAACAGCTCTACCAGTTCATGCCCATCGGCGTGATGATTGGCGCCTTGCTGGGCCTGGGTGCGCTGGCCCGCGGCAGCGAGCTCACGGTGATGCGCGCCGCCGGCATCTCGGTGTGGCGCATCGCCGGCTCGGTGACCATGGCGGGCGTGCTGCTGATGATCTTCGCCGTACTGTGCGGCGAGTTCCTGGCGCCGCCCATGCAGGAGATGGCCAAGCGGCAGAAGGCACTCAGCAAGTTCTCCAACATCAGCTTCGCGAATCGCGGCGGCGCCTGGGTGCGCGACGGCAACCTGCTGATCAACGTCATGCAGCAGTCGGGCAGCGCCGAGTTCGGCGGCATGCGCATCTTCGAGCTGACGCCGGATCACGAGCTGGCCTCGGCCGCCACCGCGGCGACCGCGGTGGTGCAGCCCGACGGCACCTGGAAATTGTCGCGCTACGCGGTCACGCGCTTCGGCGGCGCGCGCATCGAGGCCGATCGCGAGGACACGCGGGTGTTCGAATCGGCGGTGGGCGGTGAATTCCTCAAGGACACGGTGGCCTCGCCCGAGGACCTGGACACGCGCACCTTGTGGTCGCTGATCCACCATCTGAAGAACAACGGACTGGATGCGAGGCCGCAGGAGTTCGCGTTCTGGTCGCGCATCGCGCGCACCTTCGCCATCTGGTTCGCGGCGCTGCTGGCCGTGCCGTTCGTGTTCGGAAACCTGCGTTCGGCCGGCTCCGGCGCGCGCTTGCTGATCGGCGTGATGATCGGGCTGTCGTTCTTCCTGCTGCAGCGGCTGCTGGAGAGCGGCACGATCGTGTTCAACGCCAATCCCATCGTGCTGGCCTGGATGCCGACCACATTGCTGGCGGCGGTCTCGCTGGTGCTGATCGCGCGAACCCGCTGAGGCCGCGAACTACTTGCCGGGCTTGACGGGCTTGGCGGCCTTCGCCGGCGGCTCGGGCTTCTTCTCGAGCAGGTCCTCGAGGGGTTTGAAGATCGATTCGTACTTGTAGAGCGGGACCTCGTACTCGAGGCCCTTGGTTCGCGCGGCGAGGCGCTCGACGCTGTGGTCCGCGGGCTTGGCGGCGGCGGGGGCCGGTACTGGCGCAGGCAAGGGCGCGGGCTTGGCATCGGCGGCGGGTTTCTCCGCCGCGGCTTCCGGGAACTGCGCGGCGAGTGCCGGATCGCGGCTGACGGTCACGGCGACGAAGGCCTTGTCGGATTCCTTGTGGCCGGTGAACTCGAACACCTGGCCGTCGAAGGTGCGATACGTGGCGCGGTCCACGGATGCCGGGGCGGTGGCGGGCGCGGCGCGCACGTCGTCGAAGTTGAACGCGCTGAGCGCGTCGGCCTGGCCGTTGATGGCCATGTGGCTGGCCGGAGTGCGGCCCTTGGGGATCGGGCTCAGCGCCAGGTCCGTCTCGCCGCGCTTGGCACGCGCCAGTAGATAGGCCGGCCCGCTGGCGGGCGTGACCGAGATGTCGTGCACGGTGTCGCCGCGGATGTCGGTGAGCTGGCGGTCGACCCAGCGCTTCTGGTCCGGGTCCACCGACACCGTCGGTTCGACCAGCGCGCTGGCCTTGTCGGCCGGCCTGCGCACGTACATCGAGCGACCTTCGGCTCCGCGGCCCACGATCAGCGGCCAGGTCCTGGCTCCGGCGACCACTTCCACCAGCGTGCTGCCGGCGGTGGCGGAGTCGGGTGCTTCCACGCCGAGCCTGGCGTAGTTGGCCGGATCGCTGGTCTTGGCCTCGATGAGCTTCATGCCGGTGAGCCCCAGCAGCAGTTCGCGCACGCGCGCGGGATCCGCCGGGTACTGGCGTTCGACCACCGTCCAGCCGCCGTTTTCCTTCTTCAAGGTGGTGCGGCTGCCGTCACCCTTGGACATGCGGATCTCGGACACCGCGTCGAGTGAGCTCACGAGATCGGGGAACAGCGTGGTGCCGGGCTGTTCGCTCTGCTGGTGTTCGCGATGCGCGAGCAGCGCGACACCGGAGCCCAGCAGCACCGCCGTGAGGCCGGCGAGGATTCCAAGAGTCTTTCGGTTCATGACGGGTTCTTGCGCAACATGGCGATGGCATGGCGCCGGCGGCGATGCCAGGCGTTCACGAGCAGGGCGAGCACCGCGCACAGCGCGGGAACCAGCAGCACGTTGAAGGCCTTGACGCGCAGGCCCAGCGCCTTGATGTCGGCATCGAGCCCGGCCTTGACCGCGCGCAGCTCCTTGCGGATGCGCACCTTGTCCTGCTGGAAGCGTTCGATCTCGCGCGCCTGGTCGGCGGTGAGGATGGCCTCGCCACTGGCCGGCTGCGCGGTCTGCAGCTTGCTGAGCTTTTCCTCGGTCTGCTGCAGCTGCTGCTCGAGCTCCTGCTCCTTGGCGCGGAACTTCGAATCGGCGTCGCGACGCAGCGCCTCGACGCGGTCGAAGGGACGCGAGTAGGTGGCGCGGCCGCGGATGCTGATGAGATCGGCGCTGCCGGCGAGGTTGTCGACGGCGTTCCAGATCAGCTCGCCGTTGTTGGCGAACGGCTGCAGCATCATCTGCCCGAAGAACTGACGGGTCTGTACCCACATGAAGTCCGAGAGCAGGTCGGAGTCGGCGATGATGACCACGTTCAGCGGCTTGCTCGACGCCTTGAGTGCATCGGGCGCGGCGGTGACGCCGGCCGGCGGTCCGGCGGCGTAGGCGCTGGTGCCGTTGCCCGAGATGCGCGCGGCCACCACGAATTCGCCGGTGGGCTTGAAGCCGTCACGCAGGCTGGCGGGGTCGGCCAGCATCGCGAAGCGCTGCGCGGGCATCAGGCCGGCCTGCTTGCTGGTGTGGATCAGCGGCTCGAACTTGAGCCTGGAGCCGGCGACCGGCGCGAGCGCACCCGCGGTCGCCATGTTGATGCTGTCCATGCGCGTGGTGATCACGTCCTTGGCCATGGACGTGCCATCGAAACCCAGGATGGCGATGTGCTGCGAGGGCGGCTCGCCTTCGCGCATCGACACCGTCAGCCCGCGCTCGAGGTCGGCCACCACCTGGTCGGACTTGAACTCCACGCCCCAGGAGGCGAGCAGCGGTTCGAGGTGCGAGGACTTGTCGGCGGCGAACTGCGCCATCGGGTTGTTGGGATCCGCGCCCGACTGGTCGGCCTGGGAGTTCGGATCGACGAACGCCAGGATGTGGCCGCCGCGCATGGCGTACTGGTCGATGGCATACAACGCGGCCGGCGTCAGGTTCTTCGGGTGCACCAGCACCAGCACGTCGATGTCCGCGTCCACCTTGGTGAGCGAGGGATCCAGCGGGCGCACCGTGTAGAGCTGCTCGATCTGGCCGTAGACGGCCCACGGCGGGCGCGGCCGCTGCGTCTGCATGTCGAAGTCGCCGGACATGGGCAGCGACGACAGCCAGCCGATCACCGGCTTGCGCGTGCTCGACAGCTTGTAGATGAGCTTGGCGACGTCGTACTCAAGCTGCTCGTCGCGGTCCGGGTCGAGGTAGGGGATCGATTCCTTGCCGTCGGTGGAGTTGGTGGCCGCGAGGCCGAGGTACAGCTTCTCGCCGGCCGCGCTGATCGGCACCGAGCTGATGCCGAGCTCGACGGCGCGGTCTTCCTCTTCCGAGAACGGCTGCGGATCGATGACCTTCAGCGTGAGCTTGCCATTCGAACGCGCCACCAGTTGCTCGAGCAGTTCCTGCACGCGCACGCCGTGGTTGCGGATCTGCGGGATCGGCGTGGCCGCGTTCTCCGAGAAGAAGTAGTAGAGGTTCACCGGCTCCTTGAGGTCGGCCACGATGTGTTTCGTGCCCTCGGAGAGCGAGTACAGCTTGCCCTCGGTCAGGTCGACCTGCGCGCCGCGCAGCACCAGGTTGGCCAGCAGGATGATGGCGACGAACAACACGCCGATGACGGCCAGCCCGGCGGCATTCAGTTGGGTTTTCTTGAGCATGCGGGGTTACCGGGATTTGACCGACTCGAGCACCGTGGCGCTCGCGAGCAGGAAGAAGATGGACACCAGCGCGAAATACAGGACATCGCGCAGGTCGAACACGCCCTTGACGATGCTCTCGAAGTGCCCGAGGAAGGACAGCGCGTAGATGCCGTCCATCACCCACTGCGGAGCCCAGGTCTCGAACCACGCCGTGGTGAGCGGATAACCCGCGAGCAGCAGCAGGAAGCAGATGCCGGCGGCGACCAGGAAGGCGACCAGCTGGTTCTTGGTCAGGGCGGACGTGAAACTGCCCACCGCCAGGAATCCGCCGGCGACGAAGAAGCTGCCCAGGTAGGCCGCGACGATCACGCCGTTGTCGGGATTGCCGAGGTAGTTGACCGAAATCCACAGCGGGAAGGTCAGGGCCAGCGCCAGGCCGACGAACAACCAGGCCGCGAGGAACTTGCCGATGACCGCCTGCCACAGCGTGATGGGCTGGGTGAGCAGCAGTTCGATGCTGCCGCTGCGGCGCTCCTCGGACCACAGGCGCATGGACACGGCCGGGCACAGCAGCAGGTACAGCCACGGCAGGAATTTGAAGAACGAGACCATGTCCGCCTGGCCGCGCTCGTATAGCGAGCCGAAGAAGAACGCGAAGGCGTTGGCGAGCACGAGGAAGAAGAGGATCACGACCACCGCGAGCGGCGTCGAGAAATAACTGCCAAGCTCACGGCGCAGGATGATGCCGACGGGTTTCATGGATTCTCCGGAAAGATCAGGCGGCGACGGCGCGGAACACGTCTTCGAGCCGGCCCGACGGCGCGCGGGCGCGCAGCCCGGCGGGCGTGTCGTCGGCCACCAGCTTGCCGTGCGCGATGATGAGCGCGCGGGTGCAGACCGCGTCGACTTCCTCGAGGATGTGCGTGGAGATCACGATGGTCTTCTCGCGCGCGATCTCGGAGATCAGCGTGCGCACCTCGTGTTTCTGCAGCGGGTCGAGACCGTCGGTGGGCTCATCGAGGATCAGCACCTTCGGGTCGTGCACGATGGCCTGGGCCAGGCCCACGCGGCGCTTGAAGCCCTTCGACAGCGTTTCGATGGTCTGCTCGAACACGCCCTCGAGCTGCAGCCGGCCGATGACGTAGTCGAGGCGTTGCTTGCGGCGTTCGCCCTCGAGCGCGCGCAAGTCGGCGACGAATTCCAGGAAGCCGCCCACCGTCATTTCGCCGTAGTGCGGCGCGCCTTCCGGTAGATAGCCGAGCACCGACTTGGCGGCGCGCGAATCGGTCACGACGTCGTGACCGCCCACCGAGCCGGTGCCGCTGGTGGGCGTGATGAAGCCCGCCAGCATGCGCATGGTGGTGGACTTGCCGGCGCCGTTGGGCCCGAGGAACCCGAGCACTTCCCCGGGTTCGACCGAGAAGGTCAGGTCTTCGACGGCGACCAGGCCGTCGAAATGCTTGGTCAGGTTCTGCGTCTTGATCATTGCGCCACTTGAGAGCGAGGCGCCAGCGGTTAGTTCCGTCGGCGCGGGGCCCGGATTTTGCGCAAGGAGTCGAGCCAGGCGCAAGCCACGCGGGCGCGCGACGGCCACGCATTACAGGCTTGTAATGCCCAAAGCAATCGAGGCGAGCCGCAATCGGCCCGCCGGGACGCGCTCAGTCACGCCGGCGGGTCACGACGGCGTCGATGTGTTCCCGGTAGGTGCGCAGGATGCGGCGGATCTCGGAAGGTGCCGGGCGCTCGGCGATTCCGCCGATGGCCTCGGCGACCTCGTGCCACTGCTTGCCCCAGCCTAACAAGCGCACGGCATCGGCGATCACCACGTGTTCCATCCGGGTGATTGTGGAAGGCGCCTTCTTCGGCTTGATGGTGGCGGGGCGGTGCGGTTCGCGCCGCACCTCGCGCCGCGGCGGCGCGGCCGCCGCGGGCCGCGCGGCGACGCGCTGCGCCGGGATCGCCGGCATCTGCCGCGTGGTCTCGGCGGTGCGCTTGTGTTCACCACGCGCGACGGTTTCGACCGCGCGCCGGTTTTCGGCGCTGCGCGAGCGCGAGGTCTCCGCCGCGTCCTTGGGCGCGGCCGGCGCGGGTTTCGCGGTCAGCACCTCGCGGCGCTCGGTTTCGTGCGTGGCCAGCGGAATGAAGCGCTCCACCGAGGTGAGGCCCACCAGGCTGGCGAGGAAGGCCATGGTCTCCACGCCCTCGATGAAGGCGCGGTCGCCCTCGGCCATGCGCTGCGTGACGCTGCGCCTCAGCGCGAGGATGCGCTTGCGCGCCAGCTGGATGATCCAGCGTTGCGGTCGCTCGTGGCGCGGCCAGGGCTGCACGTGCCAGTAGCGCGCATCGTCGAGCGCCGCGTACTTGGCGTGCAGGTCGAGACTGGTTTGCCAGCGTTCGAGCAGTGCCTCGAGCTGGCCAGGTTTTTCGCCGGGGAGTTCGGTGGCCATGCGCCGCAGAGTAGCGCCGCGCCGCGCTGGGGCACGCGATGTGGTGCACATCTCGCGACGTCCGCGGCGCGCATTGTGCAGGACAGCAGTAACCGGCCGTTCGCAAGATGACGCCGACAAACAAGAACACACGCAGGGAGTGCCGCGGCCCGCCTCAGCTGCCTAGCGCGCGCGAGTTGGCGTGGGACTGCAGCGGGGCCGGCAGGTCCGTGCCCGCGGCCGCCTCGATGACGTTGCGGTACTGGAGCGCCAGATTGGTCCAGCGGAACCGGTCGACGCGCGCGCGCAGCGGCTCGACGTCGCCGAGCATGAATTTTTCGAGCGCACGCTCGATGCCTTGTGTGTCGCCGACTTCGTGACAGGTGCCGGCGCCGCTGTCGGCCAGCAGTTCGAACAGCGCGGCGCCGCGCGGGGCGATGCCGAGGATCGGCCGCCCGACGGCCATGTAGTCGTACACCTTGTAAGGCGTCGAATACACCATGTGATCGCCGACGATGGCGAGCAGCAGGTGCGCGCGGCGCAGCTCGGCCACCAGTTCCTGGAACGGGATGCGTGGGCGCACTTCGACATGGCTCTCGAGCCCGGCCTCGCGAATGCGGGCCCACTCGTTTTCGGGGAGCTCGCCGAACGTGGTCACGCGGATGGGCCGTTGCGGGAAACGCGTCGCGAGCCGCGCGGCCGCCTCGAGCACCGGCACCAGCGAGCGACCCTTGAAGATCTCACCGGCGTGGACGATCTCGATGGGACCATCGACGGAAACTGGCGGCAGGTCGTCGGCCGCCGCCTCGAAGCCATTCGGGATCACGTGGTTGCGTTGTGAATCGGCGCGCGGAAAGAAGCGCTCGAACGACTTGCGCATGGCCGGCGTATTGAGCACACGCGCCGCGCTGCGGCGGATGTAGTGGCGCTCGATGCGGCGCGCGAACCACTGCGAGATGGCGCTGCGGCGCCAGCGGGGCCAGTCGTGCGCGCTCCAGGGATCGCGGTAGTCGAGGATCAGCGGCCACCCGAGCCGCCGTGCGATGTCGCCGCCGGCGACCAATGCCGCGTGCGCCGGCGACGTGGCGATCACCACGCCATCGTGCAGAGCGTGCTGCCGCGCGACCTCGAGCGCCTTGCGCGTTGCGGTGCGTGCCCAGAGTATTTCCCAGCCGAATGGTGCGAGCAGCCGGCGCAATACCGCATTCGCCGCGCGCTGCAGCAGGCCGCGGCCGGTGAACGGCAGTTTCACGCTTTCGGCGCAGCGATGCACGTGGCCGGCGAGCGGCAGCGAGCCGTCGGTCTTCCAGTCGCTCCAGTCGCGCGTCTCGTGCGTGATCACGTGCACGTCGTAGCCCTGGCGCGCGAATTCACGCGCCAGGAAGCTGAAGCGCTTGGCGCCCACCGCCGGGCTGGGCGCGAACCAATAAGAAATGATGAGTACCGGGCGCATCAGGCCGCCTGCCGGCGCCGCATGAAAGCGCGCACCACGTAGCCGTATTCCTCTCTCAGGATGAAGCGCGCGGCGATGACGTACACGGCGGAGAAGATGCCGAGGCCCACCAGCGAACTCACGATGCCGTCGGGCATCACGGTCATGATGCCGTGCATGACCGCCAGCGCGAAGCCCGATGCCGCGATGGCCAGGCCGAACTTGCGCCACTGGAAGATCTCCGCCAGCGGCACCTGGTAGCGGGTCATCACGCGCTTGCCGAGATACCAGGCCGTCCACAACTGGCCGACCACGAGACCGAGCGTCGGCCCCCACAGGCCGAAGCGTGGCATCAACGCCACCAGGATCACGATGTTGATCGCCAGCGCCACCGCGTTCGACGTGGCGAACGAGGCGTTGTCCTCGACCGAGCGCAGCAGCGTCGAGAACTGGAACACCTGGCGCACCATGAGGATCAGGAACACCTGGAAGTAGGGCGTGGCGGAGACGTATTCGGCGGTGAACGCCAGGCGGATCAGCGGCTCGGCGAAGTAGCTCAGCAGCAGCCACGCGGGCAGGATCACCGCGGCCACCATCATCTGCGCGCGCTTCCAGAGACGCAGACCTTCAGCCGGATCTTTCTGCGCGCGTTTGACCAGGTCCGGGAAGATCACGTCCGACAGCGAGGTCTGCACGATGTTCACCAGCGGCACCTGGTAGTGCGCCGTGGTGTAGATAGCCATGGGCACGGGTCCCATCTGCGTGCCGACGACCACGCGGCCGAATTCGTTGGCCTTGTTGAGGATCGAGCCCAGGCCCAGCGGCGCGACCAGCCGCACCTGTTCACGCAGCGCTTCGCGGTCCCAGTGGAAGGTCAGCAGGTGGCGCGCGCGCAGCCACACATAGATGCCCACGTTCTTGAGCGTCTCGGCGCACACGATGGTGATGAAGATCATGTCGACGTCGCGGAAGTACAGCGCCGCGCCGAGCAAGGTCGCCAGCCGCCACACCGTCACCACCAGCGTGTATTGCATCACCTCGATCGAGCGCCGTTGCGCCAGCCAGTAAGCCACCACGACTTCGAGGTTCAGGAACATGAATACGTACAGCGCCAGCAGCCACCAGCTGTCGGCGATCTCCACCGGCACCAGCCAGGCGTGGAACACGATGACGAACAACGCGCTCACCACCGAGACCAGGAACAGCAGCCAGGTGGTCTTGGTGATGTCGGTGGCGGCCCGCTCGGGCGAGCGCGCCAGCAGATAGGTGAGGTTGGCCGTGAGCGCGAAGCCGCCGATGGACGTGACCAGCATGGCCACGGACATGAACTGCCGGTATCGGCCGTACTCCACGATGTCGAGCAGGCGGACCAGCAGCAGGGGACTCAGCAGCGCCAGGGCCTGGTTGAGCAGGCGCGCGCTGGCGAGAACGGCACCTCTCGAAATGAATGAACTCATGTGGTGTGCGGATTCTCCTGCGGCGCCGCGGGATGCACTGTCGGCCCCGGGCGAGCGCGCGAGGTAGGGCCGCGCCTACAGGTCACACAACCTTCAAATCCGGACCGAAACCCGACCGTTCCCAAACGACTCCGCCGCGGCCCGGGCCGAGACTGTCACCATCGAAGTGCAAGAGGACGAGCCATGAATGACACCAGGACCGCCGTGGAAACCGCGCTTTCCTCCCCCGGGCACGATTTCCCGGCGGTTCAGCTGGTGGAGCTCGTGGAGCGCGCCGCGGCACGGCTGATGCGTCGCCAACTGGCGCCAGGCCAGAATTCGGTGGCGGTGGCGATGAACGTCCGCCACGTGGCCGACACCGATACGCCCTTCGCGGATTGGCACGTGACGGTGCGGCTGACCGCGGTGCGCGGGCGGCTGCATGACTTCGTGGTCGAGGTGTGCGACGACGGCGGCCCGATCGCCCGCGCGGAGCACACGCGCGCCGTGGTGGTCGAGCGCAGGCTGCTGGCGATGGCGCGGCGCCGGGCAGGCCGCCCGGCCATGTTGCTGCAGGCCTGATTCAGCCGGTGGCGAGCACGTAGACGCCCAGCGCCAGGAACGACAACGCCGTGACGACGCGCACCACCTTGAGCGGCACGCGCCGGATCAGCGCGTCACCGGCGAACACCACCGGCACGTTGGCCAGCATCATGCCGAGCGTGGTGCCGAGGACCACGAACACGATGGAATGGAATTGCGCGGCCAGCGCCACGGTGGCGACCTGCGTCTTGTCGCCCATCTCGACGATGAAGAAGGCGAGCACGGTGGTCAGGAACACGCCGTGACGCGGCGTCGCGGCGTCCTCGTCGGGCGCCGAATCCGGGATCAGCGTCCAGAGGGCCATGGCGATGAACGACAGGCCGAGGATCCAGCGCAGCGTGTGCGCGCCGATGAGTCCCACCAGCCACGCGCCGACGGCGCTGGCGAAGGCATGGTTGGCGAGCGTCGCCACCAGGATGCCGAGCACGATGGGCCAGGGCCGCTTGAATTTCGTGGCCAGCAGCAGCGCGAGTAGTTGGGTCTTGTCGCCGATCTCGGCGAGCGCCACCACGCCCGTCGAAACGAGAAATGCTTCCAAGTGCCGGGCTCAGTGCTGGTAGGGCCGGCCGCCGCTGGTGGTGCACTGCTTCATGCTCTTGTACGCGACGAAATACTGCAGCTTGCTGTAGTTAGGCGAGCCGGCGTCGTGGCAGATGTTCTCGCGCGACTTCTTGACCGCCGCATTGGTGTCGCGATTGGCCGGCTTGTGCTCGTGGCAGTGGTAGGTGTCCTGCCAGTTCTTGCCGGTCGAGCGTTCGTAGTGGCAGCCATTGGCATCGACGCCGCCGGGGTGGGCGGCGGCGGGCAGGGGGCAGGCCAGCGCGCCGGCACACGCGAGGGCGAATGGGGTGAAAAGCTTCACTTGTTAGCCAAGCCTTTGATTTGACTGGAAGTGAGGTGGCGCTCCCTACCGGATTCGAACCGGTGTTACGGCCTTGAGAGGGCCATGTCCTGGGCCTCTAGACGAAGGGAGCGTCGAGATCGGCGGGTCCAGAATCGAGCGCGGTAGTATATGCGCCGCTTTTCTCCTGCCAAGCGGATATTTGAACTCTTGAACGAAGCTGATCCGGCCGTCCGGCCTGCCGCACGCATCATTCCCCGTGCCGAACATTCCATATCGCGTTCCGCGATCTCTCCCAATGCCCTGCGTGTGCTGTATCGACTGCGAGAGGCGGGCTACGAAGCCTTCCTGGTCGGCGGTTGCGTGCGCGACCTGCTGCTCGGGATTACCCCGAAGGACTTCGACATCGCGACCAGCGCGCTGCCGGAAGAGGTCAAGCGCACCTTCCGCAACTGCCGGCTCATCGGCCGGCGCTTCCGCCTGGCGCACGTGTTCTTCGGCCGCGAGATCATCGAGGTGGCCACGTTCCGCGCGATGAGCGCGGCCGACGAGCCGCCGGAAGTGGTGGTTCCGGACCTGGACGACGACGAGGAGCCGGACGATCTCGACGAGGTCGAAGATGAAGATCTCGACGATACCGATGAATCCACGGTGCTGGCCGAAGCCGGTTCGCACCGGCACGGCTTCCACGGAGTACCGCCGCTGGTGGAGCGCGATCGCTCGCGCCATGCCGGCGCCGGCAACGACGATGACGACGAGGACCGCGTCACCGACGAACACGGCCGCATCCTGCGCGACAACGTCTACGGCAACATCGACGACGACGTGTGGCGCCGCGACTTCACCGCCAACTCGCTGTACTACAACATCGCCGACTTCTCGATCTGGGATTACACCGGCGGTGTCGAGGACATCGCCGCGCGCCGCCTGAAGCTCATCGGCGACCCGGTCACGCGTTACCGCGAAGACCCGGTGCGCATGCTGCGGGCCGCGCGGTTCCAGGCCAAGCTCGGGTTCTCGCTGGACGGCGCCACCGGCACGTCGATCTCGAGCCTGCGGGAGTTGTTGGGCAGCGTGCCGCCGGCGCGGCTGTTCGACGAAACGCTCAAGCTGTTCCTGACCGGTCACGGCGCGCGCAGCCTGGAAGTGCTGCAGGCCCATGGACTGCTGGCCGAGCTGCTGCCGACCGTGGCCAGCTACCTGCAGCGTCACCCGGAAGGCGCCGTGGCACGCCTGCTGAAGCAGGGCCTGGTGAACACCGACCAGCGCGTGCAGCAGGGCAAGCCCGTGACGCCGACGTTCCTGTTCGCGCTGCTGCTGTACGGCCCGATCGCCGACATCATCGAGAAGCAGCCGCAGGAGAAGTGGCACGACATCGGCACCATTGTCGATGCCGTGGACCGCGCGGCGCGTGCGGCGCA